>Ga0210408_10006298_pt1 | contig 10268 bp, 7 predicted proteins | sample IncBWH4MmetaG_FD_155471 | JGI IMG/M metagenome (GOLD analysis project Ga0210408, IMG submission 155471) | Forest soil microbial communities from Barre Woods Harvard Forest LTER site, Petersham, Massachusetts, United States - Inc-BW-H-4-M | ecosystem: Environmental > Terrestrial > Soil >...
TCTTTTTCAGTAATTCCGTTTGGCACGGGAGTTCCTGTCCCGCTCGAGATACGTGAATCCATACTGTCAACATCAAAACTTACATAAATAAGATCGCAGTGGTCTAAATAATTTAATGAATCGATAGCGACGCGTTCAACTGCTTTTTTCCTGATCTCAGGTAAAGTAAATACGCGTATTTTATGTTTTTTAATAATGTAATCTTCCTGCGGTTCGTAATCCCGCAAAGCAATATAAACAAGATCGTTCGGTTGTATTTTCGGATTAACACCACCAAGTTCTTTTAATTTTTCCCAATACTCAATTGTTTCGTCATCGGGTTTATTTTGCTGGCGTTCTTTATTATCTTCTCCCAAAATACAAGCAATTGGCATGCCGTGCATGTTACCGCTCGGTGTTGTGTAAGGTGAATGTAAATCTGCATGCGCGTCGATCCAAATTACGCCTAAACGTTTATCGGGGTAAGCCATTTTAATTCCTGAAATTGTTCCGAGAGCAGAACTGTGGTCGCCCGCCAGTACAATTGGAATTTCATCTTTGTGTAAAATTTTCGCGATCTCTTTTGCTAAACGTTCGTTAAGATTATAAATACCTTTTATACGTTTTGCATAATCGTTTACAACAGGTTCAAGTAACAAATGATTTTCGCTGGGAATTTCAACGGTTTTAAATCTCTTAAAGAACGGAGAACCAAAATCGAGAGCTGCAATTTTAATGGCATCAATGCCCATGCTTGATCCCCGGGTTCCGGCGCCAATTTCGCTTTTAACCTCAACTATTTTAATGGGCTTTATCATGGGTTTTATTGACATATTTTAAGTGTATGATCGGTGTAAAACATTGAAGTAAATTGCTTACTTTTACCTGTTTTTTTGAAAGTAACTCACTTACATTGCTAATAAAATGGATAATCGATATTCAGACCTTATAAATCAGACATTTAACTTTCCGCAGGATGGTTTTAATGTAGTTGATAATGAATTGTATTTCAATGATATACCTTTAATGGACGTAATTAAGCAATACGGTACACCATTGAAAATCACGTATTTGCCAAAAATAGGGTCGCAAATTCAGAAAGCAAAGCGTTTATTTAACGTTGCAATGGCAAAAGCCGACTATAAAGGAAAGTATATTTATTGCTATTGTACCAAAAGTTCGCATTTTTCATTCATTTTAGATGAAGTACTTAAAAACGAAGTACATCTAGAGACTTCTTCGGCTTATGATATCCAGATTATCAAAGAACAATTCAAAAAAAAGAGGCTCAGTAAAGATACATATATTATTTGTAACGGGTATAAACGCGGCCTCTACAAACAGTACATTACCGAATTAATTAATGATAATTTTAATGTGATCCCGGTACTAGATCACCTCGATGAATTTGATTATTACCGCAAGCATGTGAAGGTAGATAAATGTCAGGTTGGAATGCGGATAAGTACTGAAGAAGAACCGTCTTTCGCTTTCTATTCTTCGCGTCTCGGCATCCGCTACAGCGATATAATAAATCTCTATAAAGAGAAGATACAACCCAATCCAAAGTTCGAACTAAAGCTCCTGCATTTCTTCATCAACAATGGAATTAAGGATACTATTTATTACTGGACGGAGCTAAACAAGTGTCTTAGTATTTACTTAGAACTTAAGAAGATATGTCCAACCCTCGATTCTTTAAATATCGGAGGCGGCATGCCAATTCGGACATCGCTTGGTTTTGAGTATAGTTACGAATATATGATAGAGGAGATAGTTGCGCAGATAAAAGCTTTTTGCATACAAAATGAGATCGATGAGCCCAATATATTCACCGAGTTTGGCTCATATACAGTAGGAGAAAGCGGTGCTACATTGTATTCGGTTGTTGATCAGAAAATGCAAAATGACCGTGAGCGTTGGTACATGATCGACAGTTCTTTCATTACAACATTACCGGATACGTGGGGAATTAATCAGCGTTTTATTTTATTGGCCATTAATAATTGGGATAAAGCTTACGTGCCATGCAGTTTAGGAGGTTTAACTTGTGATAGCATGGATTATTACAATAGTGAGGCGCATACCAATCAAGTGTTCTTACCAAGAATTGAAAAGTCAGACAAACAACCATTGTACGTTGGATTTTTTCATACCGGCGCTTATCAGGAAGCATTAAGCGGATATGGTGGCACGCAGCATTGTTTAATTCCCGCGCCCAAACATGTTTTAATTGACAGGGAAGATGATGGTACGATCACAACACGTTTATTTGCGAAAGAGCAGAGTTATAAATCCATGCTAAAAATTCTTGGCTACTAATAATATGAGGCGATCTTTGATCTGCTTCATCTTAAATCGATGTTGAAAATTTTAGGGTATTAAATTTAATCAGCGGTTTCGGCTCCGCTCAGTGCAAATGATTTTAAAAACGACAAACTTTTTTACTCAAAATCAGAAAATAAAAAAAATGTAAAATTAAAATTTATAGTTTGTCTTAATAAAGCGCACATAAAAGTTACCTGTAATAATTCTGTTTTTGAGTTTAGTAAAGACTACGGTTATAAGATCGACTCTGGAGCTCAGCGCTTTTTTAATAGAGTTGATTATCCAAGTATTAATCAGGGTGAGAATATTTTGCTTTATAAAATAACAGTCATTAAAAAATCAAAATACGAAGAAGATACTCAGAATTATTATTTTAGCAGAGATGCTGCATCACCGGCTTTACCTTTAATCAATTTCAATCTTGAAAATGTTTTTAAGGATAACAAGATTTTTCAAAAATATCTGGAATTACATTTTAAGTCCGGTGCTGAACTAATTCAGTATGATAGTAACCATAAAATGTATAGAATAAATCATTTGCTTGACTTAAGCAATAACCAATAAAACAATGAACCTGAAAAACAATTAGTGATCTTGGTTGGTTATCGTAATAAGAGTATTTTCTTCTACTGAGTATATTTATTTCTATCCGAATAAAGGTGTTAAATGCTTTGCAAAATGGCTTGAGTTTCTTGCCGAATTACATTGAGAAAAGTCTTTATAAATCTTAGATTACGAACACCGTCCATAAAACTAGGCGAAATTGACAATAATGTCTTTTGGTTAGTTCTATTTTGGAAATATATTATCCCCGCACTTATATGATTTTTTAATTGCTCTAAGTTAAAATATTACCTTTGCTGTACAATTAATCGACCTTGATAAAAGTACTGATCATAGATGATGAAGAAAAACTAAGATCACTTCTTGCCCGAATTATCCATTCACAGGGTTTTGAAGTTATAGAAGCTTCTGATTGTAAGTCAGGACTTTTAAAACTGGATCAGAATGATATCTCAGTTATTTTATCGGATGTAAAACTTCCGGATGGAAATGGTCTTGACCTCGTACAAAAGATCAAAACAAAATTTCCGCTGACAGAAGTTATTCTGATGACCGCTTACGGTAATATTCAGGATGGCGTACAGGCCATGAAGAATGGTGCTTTCGATTATTTGGTAAAAGGCGATGAAAATGAAAAGATAATTCCGGCTCTGAACAGGGCTTCCGATAAAGTGAGATTACAAAAACGTATTGCGGAATTAGAGAACCAACTCGAGGCTAAATATGATTTTGATATTATAATTGGAAGTTCAGAAGCAATCAAAAAAACAATAAGTTTAGCAAAAAAAGTGGCGCCTACTGATTCAACTGTTTTACTTGAAGGCGAAACAGGAGTTGGTAAGGAATTATTTGCGCAGGCGATTCATTACGCAAGTTCGCGGAAAAATAAATCATTTGTAGCGGTGAATTGCAGCGCCTTTGCAAAAGAATTATTGGAAAGCGAATTGTTCGGTCATAAAAAAGGATCTTTTACCGGCGCCATCAATGATAAAAAAGGTTTGTTTGAAGAAGCCAGCGAAGGAACTATTTTTTTAGATGAAATGGGTGAAATGAATTTAGACCTGCAGGCGAAATTGTTAAGGGTATTAGAAACTCAAAGTTTCATAAAAGTTGGAGACACCAAACCAACACAAGTGAACGTGAGAATAATTGCCGCAACAAACCGCGATCTGAAAAAAGAAAGTGAAAACGGATATTTCAGATTAGATCTCTATTACCGTCTCTCTGCTTTCAAAATTAATTTGCCTTCGCTTAAAGAACGCAAGGAAGATATTGAAGACCTGGCTAAATATTTTATGAATGTGTATTCCATAAAATTGAAGAAGCGCATTTCATCCATAGATAAAGAGTTCTTAAAACAAATAAAACGAAACGAATGGAAAGGAAATATCCGCGAATTAAAAAATTGTGTGGAACGCGCGGTGATTTTGTCTGAAGGAGAAAGTCTGACTGCAGATCTGCTTCCTGCAGAAATTGCAAATAATGAAACATCTTTGGCCGACAGCTCTGTTACGAGTTTGGCTGCTATGGAAAAAATACATATTCAAAAAATACTTAGCATAGCAAAAGGCAACAAAACAAAAGCCGCCGAATTATTGGGCATTGGCTTAACTACACTCTACCGGAAAATGGAGGAATATAATATTCAAAAATAGAAAGTATTTTCATTTTGATAAGGTTTTCCAAAATGGAAGACCTTTCATTTTAGAGACCAATTCCCTCATTATTTTAATTAACTGACAGTAAGTTAATTGTCTGCTCTTCATTTAACTTTCTCATTTCGGAACCAAATTTGTTGTCATTAGGGAAAAAATCCATGAACGCAAGTACCGAGTTATTGAAAATAAAAGCAGAGTTATCGCTAAAAAACAATGAAGACTATAATAAAGAGCGCGCTGTAATTGATCTGTTGGAAAATGAATTTCCAATGATGCAATTACAATTAGAAAAGGTTGAAAATTCCTGCAGTATTTATAAAACAATGGAATGTTTTGCCGATGTAACTAAAGAACTTATTCATTCAGGCAATTTTAAAGAAGTAAAACATTGCTTTAATATAGCCGAAAAAATGCTGCGGATGGGAAATTGTCATGTAAAAAATGCAATTGAAAACGTATACCTGTTCTCTATTTCAAGGATAATTAGTATGGCGAATCCGGTTAGTTATACTGTAAAGAATTTATTAACTGAATCATTAAAGAAAGAATATAACCGTCAAATATGTGCATCCGGAATTTAGTTGTAATTAATGGGAAGACGTCTAGATCCATACGAAAAATTATTTATTACAATTATTTCAGTAATGCTCTCAATATGCGTTCTGATAATAATAGTTGCAAAATTTAAATAAGTAGACAAAATATTACAACAAATAAAATGGAAACACTGGTATCAATATTGTTAATTTCAGGAGGGCTGTTTTATAAGTTTGTTGATTTTTTTGAAAAAATTTAATTATGACCGCATTATTCATATTAGCAATTGCGGTATTCGCATACCTGGTGTACGTATTAATTAAACCGGAAAAATTTTGATCCATGAAAGCAAATAGAGATTCAACTAAAAAGGTAATGGATTTTGAAAAAAAATTTGGTTTGATAATGCTTGGTTTGGGTTCGGTATTATTAGTAATTATTCTCTGTTTAAATCTTACAACATGAATGCAGAGTTACTTGGTGTAATTATCATGTTCTCACTAACGGTGTTGCTTGCAATTCCGGTAGGAAAATATATAGCGAAAGTTTATAAGGGTGAGCATACCTTCCTGGATTTTTTAGCACCGGCCGAAAGATTTATTTTCCGCATTTGCGGAATTAATCCAACAAAAGAAATGAACTGGAAACAACATTTGTTAGCGCTTTTAGCAATTAACATGTTATGGTTCGTTTATGCTTTTGTAATGCTGATCACACAAGGCAGTTTGTTTTTAAATCCTGATGGTAATCCATCAATGCCGCCGGATCTTAGTTTCAATACTGCCATTAGTTTTTTGGTGAATTGCAACTTACAACATTATTCCGGTGAAACAGGTTTAACTTATCTCACACAATTAGTTGTCATAACATTTTTACAATTTGTTTCCGCTGCAACAGGCATAGCTGCTTTAGTTGTTGTATTTAATGCCATGCGTGAAAAAGTAAGTGATAAGCTTGGCAACTTCTTTGATATTTTTCTTAAAACGATTACAAGGATCTTATTACCGATGTCCTTGGTAGTTGCAATTCTTCTTTCATTCAATGGTACACCCGCAAGTTTCGAAGGAAAAGATACCATCGTAACTTTACAAGGCGATACGGTTCATGTGTCAAGAGGTCCTGCCGCAGGAATGATCGCGATTAAACATTTAGGAACAAATGGCGGTGGTTGGTTTGGCGCTAATTCTGCTCATCCATTCGAGAATCCAAATTATTTTACCAATATGATCGAAATGATCGCGCAGGTTATCATTCCAATTGCGTTGATCTTTACGCTTGGGTATTATTTGGATCGCAAAAAATTAGCATGGACCATTTTTGGTGTAATGACCGCGGGGATGTTAACTTTTCTCGTTCCAACAATGGTTGCAGAAATGAATGGCAATCCTGCCATTTCAGAAATGGGTATTGATCAAAGTGCGGGAAGCATGGAAGGAAAAGAAGTTCGTTTTGGTACACTTGCTTCTGCTTACTGGAGTATTGTCACAACAATTATTTCTACAGGTTCCGTAAACTCCATGCACGATAGCTCCATGCCGGTTTCAGGCACCATGCAATTACTAGGCATGATGACCAATGCATTTTACGGCGGTTGTGGTGCAGGAATTTTAAATTATTATATTTTCATCATCATCGCGGTTTTTATTTCCGGTTTAATGGTTGGCCGCACACCTGAATTTTTGGGAAGAAAAATTGAAGCGCGTGAAATGAAGATCGCTTCAATAATTGCTTTACTTCATCCCTTATTAATTTTAGCAGGAACAGCTTTTGCTTCTTGGGTGAATGTTAATTATCCGAATGCCGATTGGGCCGTGAAACCTTCCAACTGGTTAAATAATCCCGGCTATCATGGTTTTTCTGAAATGCTTTATGAATATACTTCATCAGCTGCTAACAATGGAAGCGGCTTCGAAGGTTTAGGCGATAATAATATTTTCTGGAATGTGACCACCGGATTTGTTTTGATCATCAGCAGATTCCTGCCGATCATCGGTCCGGTTGCCATTGCAGGGATCTTAGCAAGAAAAAAATACATTCCTGAATCAGCCGGAACATTGAGAACTGATACAGGAACTTTTGGATTAATGACCTATGCAGTTATCATGATATTAGCTGCATTGTCATTTTTTCCAGCACTTGCATTAGGGCCTTTGGCTGAATATTGTAGTTGGTATTAAAAAAATTGTTTATGGCATCTGCAAGAAAAGAAATAAAATCGATGAAGCTTTTTGAAAAGAAGCTGGTAGGCGAAGCGTTTAAACAATCTTTTGTTAAGCTCAATCCAAAATACATGGTGAAAAATCCTGTCATGTTTACTGTTGAGATTGGAACATTGGTCATGCTTATTGTTTGTATCTGGATACTTGCAGGAGAACAGACACAGGGAAGTTTTGCTTATAACGTTATCATATTTAGTATTCTTTTGCTTACACTTTTGTTTGCCAACTTTGCCGAAGCCATTGCGGAAGCAAGAGGTAAAGCACAAGCTGAATCATTAAGAAAAACGAGGGAAGAAACACCGGCGAAATTGGTTAAGGCTGTTGGAGAATTATTCATAAATGAAATTCAGGTTGTGAGTTCTTCCCAATTAAGAAAAGGTGATGTGTTTATTTGTGAAGCAGGAGATCTTATTCCTTTAGATGGTGAAATTATTGAAGGTATTGCAACGATTGATGAATCAGCCATTACAGGAGAATCAGCTCCCGTTATCCGTGAATCTGGCGGAGATAAATCGAGCGTTACAGGTGGAACAAAAGTTTTGTCGGATAAAATTAAAGTTCGTGTAACTGTTGAACCCGGACAGTCGTTCTTAGATAAAATGATCGCGTTGGTGGAAGGTGCAAGCAGACAAAAAACTCCTAACGAAATTGCACTGACTATTTTATTAGCTGCATTTACATTGGTGTTTATTATTGTTTGTGTTACGCTAAAACCTTTTGCGGATTATGCACAAACACCAATTACCATTGCTGCATTTATTTCATTATTTGTTTGTTTGATCCCAACCACAATTGGTGGTTTACTTTCTGCAATAGGTATTGCGGGTATGGACAGAGCTTTGCGTGCGAATGTAATTACGAAATCAGGTAAAGCTGTTGAAACTGCAGGTGACATTGATGTATTGTTATTGGATAAAACAGGAACGATCACTATAGGTAACCGTAAAGCCACTAATTTTTATGCTGCCAATGGTGTAAATCAGGAAAAATTTATTTCAGATTGCACGCTTGCTTCATTATCGGATGAAACACCTGAAGGAAAATCTATCGTTGAACTCGCAAAAAATCAGGGATCAAAAGTTCAGGTAACAGAAGACTTCTTAAAAAGTGCAACCTTTGTAAAATTTACTGCTGAAACCCGCTGCAGCGGCGTGGATATTTCTAACGGAACACGTATTCGCAAGGGTGCTTTCGATTCCATAAAAAATATTGTAGAAAGAGCGGGAAATAAATTCCCTGAAGAAATAGAAAGCAAAGTAAAAGAAATTTCAAGTAACGGAGGAACACCTTTAGTGGTAAGTGAGAATGAAAAAGTATCAGGCGTTATTGAATTGCAGGATATCATTAAACCCGGTATTGCAGAACGTTTTGAACGCTTGAGAAAAATGGGAGTTAAAACCGTTATGGTTACAGGCGATAATCCTTTAACAGCAAAATACATTGCTGAAAAAGCAGGAGTGGATGATTTTATTGCAGAAGCTAAACCTGAAGATAAAATGAATTATATTAAAAAAGAACAAGCTTCAGGAAAATTGGTCGCAATGATGGGCGATGGTACAAACGATGCGCCTGCACTTGCACAAGCTGATGTTGGTGTTGCAATGAATAGCGGAACACAAGCCGCCAAAGAAGCAGGCAATATGGTGGATCTTGATAATGATCCAACTAAACTTATTGAAGTAGTAGAAATAGGAAAACAATTATTAATAACAAGAGGTACATTAACTACTTTCTCCATCGCAAATGATGTTGCTAAATATTTTGCAATTGTTCCCGCATTATTCATTCCTTCAATCCCTGCTTTACAAAAATTGAATATTATGAATTTACACAGTCCGGAAAGCGCAATTCTTTCGGCAGTTATATTTAATGCAATTATTATTCCGATACTTATTCCTCTAGCGCTGCGTGGCGTTGCTTATAAACCAATTGGTGCAAGCGCATTGTTAAGAAGAAATTTATTAGTTTACGGTTTAGGCGGTGTATTAATTCCTTTTTTAGGAATTAAATTAATTGATCTGGGGATAAGCATGTTTTTTTAATAAAAAAATCACGGTTATGAAAGCATATATCTTACCATCTTTAAAACTAACAGTAGTTTTAATTATTATCAGTTCGGTTTTGTATCCTTTATTCATAGCCGGAATTTCAAAGTTAACTCCTGGCGGCGGAAATGGAGTTACTTTAACTTACAATGGAAAAATTGTGGGTTATGAAAATATCGGTCAAAAATTTAGCGATGATAAATATTTTTGGGGCAGACCATCAGCAGTCGATTATAATGCGGCGGGTTCCGCAGGTTCAAATAAAGGCCCTTCTAATCGTGATTATTTAGCAACAGTTAAAGCAAGGATCGATACTTTTCTTATTCATAATCCCACAATTAAAAAAGAACAAATAACATCTGAATTGGTAACGGCTTCGGGCAGTGGGTTGGATCCTGACATTTCAATACAGTCGGCCAAAATTCAAGTGCCAAGAATAGCTAAAACAAGAAACAAAAGCGAGGAAGAACTTTATAAACTAATTGATAAAATGAAACAAGGCCCTTTATTAGGTTTTCTTGGTCCCGAAAAAATAAATGTTTTGAAATTAAACATTGCATTAAACACGCTTTGATATTTGGTACAAATGAATGTGACGACAATTAGAAACTAACATCATGCAGGTCATAAATATTTTTTATTATCTGTAAAAATTCATAAAAAATTAAAATATTTATGTAACAATTTAAATCCTTAATTCAATACTTTCATTATGAAATGGTTTTTCAAAATGGAAGGCTTTTAAGAAAGACTAAAATTCTACAAAAATCAGATAACAAACCTAAAAACAATAACATATAAATTAAGTTAAAATCTGGCACTGAATTAGCTTATTCAGGCTGAATAAAAAATGAATCTATGAAAACAAAATTACTAAGTATTGGATTGCTTGCTTTAACAATGATCAGTTACGGGCAAACAGACACTTTAAAAAGTCA
>Ga0210408_10006299_pt1 | contig 10265 bp, 5 predicted proteins | sample IncBWH4MmetaG_FD_155471 | JGI IMG/M metagenome (GOLD analysis project Ga0210408, IMG submission 155471) | Forest soil microbial communities from Barre Woods Harvard Forest LTER site, Petersham, Massachusetts, United States - Inc-BW-H-4-M | ecosystem: Environmental > Terrestrial > Soil >...
AACAGCAAGCACGAAGGTCCGACATTGGTGATCCTGCACGCGCTGCAGGAAGCGTTCGGCTATGTGCCGGAGCCCGCCATTCCGATGGTCGCCTCCGCGCTCAACCTTTCGCGCGCCGAGGTCTATGGCGTGTTCACCTTTTATCATGATTTTCGCAAGAAGCCGGCCGGCCGTCATGTGCTGAAGCTATGCCGCGCCGAGGCTTGCCAGGCCGCAGGCGGCGACGTGCTGGCGGCGCGCGCGGAAGCCAAACTCGGTATCGCGATCGGCAACACGACCGCCGATCAGCGCGTGACGCTGGAGCCGATCTATTGCCTCGGCCTCTGCGCCACCGCGCCATCGGCGATGCTGGATGGGCGCGTCGTGGGGCGATTGGACGAAGCACGCATCGATGCGCTGGTTGCGGAGGCGCAGCGATGACGATGCGTCTTTTCATCCCGCGCGATGCCGGCGCGGTCGCCGTCGGTGCTGACGACATCGCGATAGCGTTCGAACAGGCCGCCGCCAAACGCGGCATCGCCATCGAAATCATCAGGACCGGCTCGCGCGGGCTCTATTGGCTGGAGCCGATGGTCGAGGTCGCGACGCCGCAAGGCCGCATTGCGTTCGGCCCGCTCAGCCTGCCCGACGTCGCTGCCGTACTCGAGGCGATCAGATCCGATGGCGCGCATCCGCTGCGACTTGGCATCACTGAGGAGATTCCCTGGCTGAAGCGGCAGACCCGCCTCACCTTCGCGCGCTGCGGCGTGATCGACCCGCGCTCGGTTGAAGATTACTGCGCCCATAGCGGCTACAAGGGCCTGGAACGGGCGCTGACGCTCGGTTCCGACGCCATCCTCGCCGAGGTCACGACATCGGGACTGCGCGGCCGTGGCGGCGCCGGTTTTCCGACCGGCATCAAATGGAAGACGGTCGCGCAGACGAATGCCGACCGTAGGTTCATCGTCTGCAATGCCGACGAGGGCGACAGCGGCACTTTTGCCGACCGCATGATCATGGAGGGCGATCCCTTCGTGGTGATCGAGGGCATGACGATCGCGGGCGTCGCGGTCGGCGCCGGCAAAGGCTACATCTATATCCGCTCGGAATATCCGCATGCCGTCGAGGCGATGAACGCGGCGATTGCGGCGGCAAAACGCGTCGGCTATCTCGGTGCTGATATCGGCGGCTCCGGTCAAAACTTCGAGCTGGAGGTGCGCGTCGGCGCGGGCGCCTATGTCTGCGGCGAAGAGACCTCGCTGCTGGAAAGCCTCGAAGGCCGCCGCGGCATCGTGCGCGCCAAGCCGCCACTGCCCGCGCACAAGGGGCTGTTCGGCAAGCCGACCGTGATCAACAACGTGCTGTCGTTCGCGGCCATCCCCTTCATCCTCGCCGGCGGCGCCAAGGCCTACGCCGATTTCGGCGTCGGGAGATCGCGCGGCACCATGCCGGTCCAGATCGCCGGCAACGTCCGACATGGCGGCCTGTTCGAGACCGCTTTCGGCATCGCGCTCGGCGAACTTATCGACGACATCGGCGGCGGCACGCGCACGGGACGGCCGGTGCGCGCGGTCCAGGTCGGCGGTCCCTTGGGCGCCTATTTCCCCCGCGCGCTGTTCGACACGCCTTTCGACTACGAGGCCTTTGCGGCGCGCGACGGCCTGATCGGCCATGGCGGCATCGTCGTGTTCGACGACACCGTCGATATGGCGAAGCAGGCGCGCTTTGCCATGGAATTCTGCGCCGTGGAATCCTGTGGCAAGTGCACGCCGTGCCGGATCGGCTCGACCCGCGGCGTTGAGACCATCGACAAGATCCGCCGCGGCGAACGCGTCGCCGACAACATCGCGGTGGTCGAAGACCTCTGCAACACCATGAAATTCGGCTCGCTCTGCGCGCTCGGCGGCTTCACGCCCTACCCAGTCATGAGCGCGCTGAAACATTTCAAAGAAGATTTCGGCTCCGCGCCCACGCATCTTCAGGCTGCGGAATAAGGAGCATCGGCATGTCATTGATCCAGGAGACAGATTTTGGAACGCCGCGCTCCAGATCCGAGACCATGGTGACGCTGACCATCGACGGCCAAAGCGTCACGGTGCCCGAAGGCACCTCGATCATGCGCGCGGCGATGGAATCCGGCACGCAAATCCCAAAGCTCTGCGCCACCGACATGGTCGACGCGTTCGGCTCCTGCCGGCTGTGCCTGATCGAGATCGAGGGCCGCGCCGGGACGCCGGCGTCCTGCACCACGCCGGTCATGAACGGCCTTGTGGTGCATACCCAAACCGAGCGGCTGAAGAAGCTGCGCAAGGGTGTGATGGAGCTTTACATCTCCGACCATCCGCTGGACTGCCTGACCTGCGCCGCCAATGGCGACTGCGAATTGCAGGACATGGCAGGCGCGGTCGGCTTGCGCGACGTCCGCTATGGCTACGAAGGCGACAACCACGTGTTCGCCAAAACCCAAGGCAAATTCGGCAGCGAGGTCAACGCGGCCTGGATGCCGAAAGACGATTCCAATCCCTACTTCACCTACGATCCCTCGAAATGCATCGTCTGCTCGCGCTGCGTCCGCGCCTGCGAGGAGGTGCAAGGCACCTTCGCGCTGACCATTTCGGGCCGCGGTTTTGACAGCCGGGTTTCGCCCGGCATGAGCGAAAGCTTTCTTGGTTCCGAATGCGTGTCCTGCGGCGCCTGCGTGCAGGCCTGCCCGACCGCAACGCTCACGGAGAAATCCGTGATCGAAATCGGCCAGCCCGAGCATTCCGTGGTGACGACCTGCGCCTATTGCGGCGTCGGCTGCGCTTTCAAGGCGGAAATGCGCGGCGAGGAAGTCGTGCGCATGATGCCCTACAAGGACGGCAAGGCCAATCGCGGGCATTCCTGCGTCAAGGGCCGTTTTGCGTGGGGCTATACCACCCACAAGGAGCGAATCCTCAAACCCATGATCCGGGAGAAGATCAGCGAACCCTGGCGCGAAGTATCCTGGAACGAAGCCTTCAATTTCGCTGCCGCGAAATTCAAGGCCATTCAGCAAAAATACGGCCGCGACGCCGTCGGCGGCATCACCTCGTCCCGCTGCACCAACGAAGAGACTTATCTGGTGCAGAAGCTGGTCCGCGCCGGCTTCGGCAACAACAACGTCGATACCTGCGCCCGCGTCTGTCATTCGCCGACCGGCTACGGCCTGTCGACCACCTTCGGCACCTCGGCCGGCACGCAGGATTTCGATTCGGTCGAGCATAGCGACGTCGTCATGGTGATCGGCGCTAATCCGGCATCCGCCCATCCGGTGTTCGCCTCGCGCCTGAAGAAGCGTCTGCGCCAAGGCGCCAAGCTGATCGTGGTCGATCCGCGGCGCACCGAGATGGTGGAAGCGCCGCACCTCAAGGCGCAGCACCTGCCGCTTCTGCCCGGTACCAATGTCGCCGTGCTCACCGCGCTCGCCCACGTCATCGTCACCGAAGGCCTCGTCGATGAAGCCTTCGTGCGCGAGCGCTGCGATTGGAGCGAGTTCGAGGACTGGGCGGCCTTCGTCGCGCTGCCGAAGAACAGCCCGGAAGCCACCGCGATCATGACCGGTGTCGATCCCAGAGAGCTGCGCGCGGCGGCGCGGCTGTTCGCGACCGGCGGCAATGGTGCGATCTATTACGGCCTCGGCGTCACCGAACACAGCCAGGGCTCGACCACGGTGATCGCGATCGCCAACCTCGCGATGGCGACCGGCAATATCGGCCGCCCCGGCGTCGGCGTGAACCCGCTACGCGGGCAGAACAATGTGCAGGGCTCCTGCGACATGGGCTCGTTCCCGCATGAATTGCCCGGATATCGCCATATCTCGGGCGATGCGGTGCGCGATCAGTTCGAGGCGATGTGGAACGTCAAGCTCAACAAGGAGCCGGGCCTGCGCATCCCCAACATGTTCGACGCCGCGATCGAAGGCACCTTCATGGGCCTCTATGTGCAGGGCGAGGACATCCTGCAATCCGATCCCAACACCAAGCACGTGGTGGCCGCGCTGTCCTCGATGGAATGTGTCATTGTCCACGACCTCTTCCTCAATGAGACCGCGAACTACGCCCATGTCTTCCTGCCCGGCTCGACCTTCCTGGAGAAGGACGGCACCTTCACCAACGCCGAACGGCGCATCCAGCGTGTGCGCAAGGTGATGACGCCGCGCAATGGTCTCGCGGATTGGGAGGTCACCATCGGCCTCGCCAGGGCAATGGGTTTTGACATGCAATACGATCATCCGTCACAAATCATGGACGAGATCGCGGCGCTGACCCCGACCTTTGCCGGCGTTTCCTATGCAAAACTCGACGAACTCGGCTCGCTGCAATGGCCCTGCAACGAGAAGGCGCCGGAGGGCACGCCGGTGATGCATATCGGCGGCTTCGTGCGCGGCAAGGGCAAGTTCGTCATCACCGAATACGTCCCGACCGACGAGCGCACCGGGCCGCGCTATCCGCTGTTGCTGACGACCGGGCGCATCCTGTCCCAGTACAATGTCGGCGCCCAGACTCGCCGTACCGAAAATGTCGTCTGGCACAACGAGGATCGGCTGGAGATCCATCCGCACGATGCCGAACAGCGCGGCGTGCGCGACGGCGACTGGGTCCGCCTGGCAAGCCGCGCCGGCGAAACGACCCTACGGGCGCTGATCACCGACCGCGTCGCGCCTGGCGTGGTCTACACCACCTTCCACCATCCGGACACGCAGGCCAACGTCATCACCACGGAATATTCGGACTGGGCCACCAACTGCCCGGAATACAAGGTGACGGCGGTGCAGATCTCGCCCTCGAACGGCCCCTCCGACTGGCAGAAGGCCTATGACGAACAGGCCCGCCATTCGCGCCGGATCGCGCCGACCGTGGAAGCCGCGGAGTAATGATGCACGATCCGGTCCGGAAAGCTGCCCGGCAGGTCTGGCGCGACGGCGGCCACAACGCCGGCACGCGGCTGATCCCGGAAGAAACCGCGATCGCGCTGACCTATAATGGAGGTACCTATGCGGTGATGATGGGTACGCCGCAGGACTTGCGGGATTTTGCTGTCGGTTTCAGCCTCAGCGAAGGCATCGTGCAATCGCCCGAGGACATTCTTTCGCTGGATATTGTTGATCTCGACGACGGCATCGAATTGCGGATGTGGCTCAACCCCGCGAAAGCCGAACTGGTCAACGAACGCCGGCGGCATATCGCAGGCCCTACCGGCTGCGGCATCTGCGGCATCGAGTCCATTGCCGAGGCCATCCGTCCGGCTACCGTGGTCCCCAAAGGTCGATCGTTCCCGCCGCACGAAATCATGGCGGCAATGGCCAGCATCGCGCCGTATCAGCAGATCAATATCGAAACCCGCGCAGTGCACGCGGCCGCGTTCTGGACTTCTGCTCGCGGCATCATTGCTCTGCGCGAAGACGTCGGGCGCCACAACGCGCTCGACAAGCTCGCCGGCGCGCTGGCGCAACAAAAGATCGACGCCAGCGAGGGCATGGTGCTCCTGACCAGCCGCGTCTCGGTCGAGATGGTGCAGAAGACGGCCGCGATCGGCGCGCCGCTGATGGTTGCGGTATCGGCACCGACGGCGCTGGCGGTACGGACGGCAGATGCCGCGGGGATCACGCTTGTCGCCATCGCGCGGTCGGATGGGTTTGAGATCTTCACTCATCCGGAAAGATTCGCGTCAGAACAAAAGACCAGCGCCCTGGAGGCTGCCGATGTCGCCTGATCGCCTGATTTACATGGCCAACCAGATCGGAAAATTCTTTCGCAGACAGGGCCACGACAAGGCTGTTGCTGGTATCGCCGAACATATCAAGAAATTCTGGGACCCGCGCATGCGCAAGGCGATATTTGCCCATCTCGACGCCGGCGGCGCGGGCCTCGATCCAGACGTCCGCGACGCCATCGCGACGCTGAAGCGATTTTAGCCAACCACCGCCCTAAACACCCGCCGCACCTCGGCTTGCGTCTCCTTGACCCGCGCCTCCAGTGCCGAAAAGTCCGGCGCGTCGCCTGCCCGCGCCATCACCTGCAGCAGATCTTCGCCAGCCGCCTCCGGCCTGAACTTGTCGCTGACGCAAAGCCGCAGGATTTGCGTCAGGTCGTGATAGAGCCGCGTTGCGGAGCGCAGTATTTCCGCCTCCGATGGCGCGAGCAAGCCAAGTTTGGCCGCATTCTCGAGTACCTCCGGCATATTGACACTGAGGATGTCCGGCTTTTCGGCGGCGTGAACCAATTGCAGGTATTGCGCGATAAAATCGATATCGACCAGACCGCCGGCAGCGTATTTCAGGTCCCATAGATCGTCTTCGCCCTTCTCCAGCGCGATGGCGCGGCGCATATCCGCGACATCGTTGGCGGTGCCCGCGCGATCGCGCGGTCTCCTCAGCACGTCGTGAATGACCTTTTCGATTCGGACGCGAAACTCGGGTGACGCCGAAATTACCCGCGCCCGCGTCAGCGCCATGTGCTCCCAGGTCCATGCCTCGTGCTCCTGGTATTCGGCAAACGACTGGATGTGCGAGGCGACCGGTCCGGCCCGGCCCGAGGGGCGCAGCCGCATGTCGATCTCATAGAGCACGCCGTAATTCGTCCGTGTCGTGAAGGCCGAGATCAGCCGCTGGGTGAAGCGCGCGAAATATTGCGCGCCGTGCAGCGAGGGCGCGCCGTCGGAATCGGGATGTTCCGCATCGAAATCATAGAGCAGGATCAGATCGAGGTCGGAAGCCGCGGTCATTTCGCGGCTGCCGAGCCGCCCCATCGCCACGATCGCGGTCTGCTGCCCCTTGATGTGGCCGTACTGGGCCGCGAAACGTCCGGTGACGAGACCATGCACGGTGTGGACGATACCCTCGGCGACGTCGGCAAAGGCCGTGCTCGCCTGCTGCGCGGAGACCGTGCCGGACAGGATTCGCGTGCCGATCAGGAACAGACTTTCCTGGCCGAACAGGCGGAGGCGATCGAGGAATTCTTCGTAAGAGTCCGCGTCCTTCAGCGTCGCCGCAAGCCGCGCCGATAGTTCGCCCTGATCCGGCATCGCGCCGAAGAAGCGCGGATCGATCAAGCCGTCCATCAGCTGCGGCTGCCGCGCCAGCATATCGCCCAGCCGAGGCGCCGCGCCAAGCACCAGCGCCACCAGCGCGACGAGGTCGCGGTTCTGGCTGAGCAGCGTGATCAGCCGCCCGCCGCGCTGCAGCGCCTGCAGGAAGCGGTCAAACGCCGTCACCGCGCGATCCGGTTCTTCGGCGTCGGCGAGACCTTCGATCAGCGCAGGCACGAACTCGACAAAGGCGTTGCGCGTCGATTCGGTCCGGAACACGCGATAGTCGCCCGCCATCCATTGCTGCAGCGTCTGCGCTACCGCACTCGGCTCCTTGAAGCCGCGCGTGATCAGATGCTCGAGCAGCCGCGGATCCTCAGGGCCGCCGCCGTAGTCGATATCCGGCAGCTTGGCGGTACCCGTGGGATCGTCGCCCTCGAACAGCTTTGCATAATGGCCCTGCACGACATTGAGATGACCGAGCAAATCCTTCGCGAAGGCCTCGCGGTCCTTGTAACCGAAAAAGTTCGCGAAGCGCCCTACCGCCTTGCTATCAGCGGGCAGCGAATGCGTCTGTTCGTCGGCGACCATCTGCAGCCGGTGTTCGACCCGGCGCAGGAATTCATACGCCGTGGAGAGTTCGTCGCGGGCCTGGAACGTGATCCAGTTGCTGGAAGCCAAGATGCTCAGTGCCTCCAAGGTCGGCCGCACCCGCAATTCCGGATGCCTGCCGCCGGCGATGAGCTGTTGCGTTTGCGCAAAGAACTCGATTTCGCGGATGCCGCCGCGCCCGACCTTGACGTTGTGGCCTTCGACCGCGACCTCGCTCTGGCCACGAAAGAGCTGCATCTGCCGTTTCATGTCGTGCACATCGGCAAGCGCCGCGAAGTCCAGGTGCTTGCGCCAGACGAACGGCGCGATCTCCGCAACCATTGCCTCGCCCGCCCTGAGGTCGCCGGCGCAAGCCCGAGCCTTGATCATGGCGGCGCGTTCCCAGGTCCGTCCTTCCCGCTCGTAATATTGCAGCGCCGAGGCGGTCGAGATTGCCACTTGCGTCGAAGCCGGATCCGGCCGCAGCCGCAGGTCGACGCGAAACACATAGCCGTCGCCGGTGCGCTGCTGCAACAGCCGCGCGAGGGCCAGCGTCAGACGCACGAAGAACGGCTGCGGCTCGATATCGCTTGCGAGCGTCGGCGCAGCGGCATCGAAGAACACGATCAGATCGATGTCGCTCGAATAATTGAGCTCGCCCGCGCCCATCTTGCCCATGGCCAGCACGAACAGGCCGCTACCCTCTTCGGGCCGATCCGGGTTCGGCGGCGACAGCCTGCCGCGCACGGCCTCCTGCCGCAAAAGATAGCGCAGCGCCGCCTGTACGGAAGCGACCGCAAGGTCGGTCAGCGCCGCCGTCACGCGCATCACCGGCCAGACCTCGCCGATGTCGCACAGCGCGATCAAGAGCGCCGCTTCCGATTTCGCAAGGCGAAGCAGACGCATTACATCGCTCTCGCTGGATGCGGCAACCACCTCGCGCGAGGTCTTTTCGATCAGCGCCGCAAGATGCGCTTCCGGATCGCATGTGAGCAGCCGGATCAGGCGCGCTGCGTCCGATCGCATCAGGTCGAAGAGATAGGGCGAGAATTCGATGATTCCGAGCAGGATGGTCTTGACGAAGCGATGATCCAGCAGATCATCGATCGCAGCCGCCTGTTGCGGCTCGAGCTCGGCGAGCCAATCCCTGAAGCGTTGTTCGGCTGTGTCGGAAGCGGCCAGGCGCGGTCCGCCCGCGAACCGGGCGGCCAGTGCGGTGGATTTGACATTCGCTTCCGCGTATCCCGGCGCGGATGAATTCATGCCACCTTCTGTGGCACATCCAGCGTTTGAACCGCAAGCCTGTCACTGGCACCCTTCGGCGCCGGGATTGCCAGGGTCGCGGTCAAGCCCGGGCCAGCGTCACTGAGCCTGAGCTCGCCACCATGCAGCGTGGCGACCGCCGCGGCCAAACTCAATCCGAGGCCGGAGCCCGGCAGCGTGCGGCTTGCCTCCAGCCGCACGAATCGCTCCACCGCATGTTTGCGATCCGCTTCCGGAATTCCAGGTCCGTGATCGGTGACGCTGAGCAGCACCTGATCGCCGTCGCGCCGGGCCTCGATCAGGACCTGCTTCGCGTCCATGCTGACGACCGCCCCCGCCGGCTGCGCCGGCGGAACGGGCTTTCCATATTTGATCGCATTCTCGACAAGGTTCGCCAGCGCCTGACTGATCAATTCGCGATTGCCGCGGATCGGCACCGGCGCGGTCTTGACGCGCAGGCTCATGCCGCCGTCCTCCGCGAGCGGCTCATAGAGTTCATGAATGCCGTTGGCTACCTCGGCGGCATCAAAGTCATCCATGTTGCCGCGCGCTTGCCCGGATTCGGCGCGCGCGATCATCAACAGCGCATTGAAGGTACGGATCAAGCCATCGGATTCCTCGATGGTCCGTTCCAGTGCCGCGCGGTATTCGGCCTCGGTGGCCGATTTCGCCAGCGCCTCTTCGGCGCGATTGCGTAATCGCGTCAGTGGCGTCTTCAGATCGTGGGCGATATTGTCGGAAACTTCCTTCAAGCCCGTCATCAGGGCTTCGATCCGCTCCAGCATGGCGTTGAGGTTTCCGGCCAGGCGGTCGAGCTCGTCGCCGCTGCGCCCGACCGGCAGCCGTCCGCTCAGATCTCCGGCCATGATGCGCTGGGTCGTGCCGGTCATGGCATCGATCCGCCGCAGCACGCGCCGGGCGACAAAAATGCCGCCGCCGATGCCGAGCACGACGACCACCAGGATCGACCATTGCGCCGCCTTCGCGACGATGCCGAACAGCCGCCGCCGTTCCTCCAGATCTCGCCCGATCAAGAGCCGGAAGCCGCTGCTCAGCTGGTCGACGCGCACCAGCGCGCGATGGTCGGTGTTGTCCTGATCGTCAAGCCGCCGGTAGGCGGTCTCGGACCAGCCGGTGGTGCCCATCACGCCGGGTGCCAGCGAGCCGACATTGCCGGCAATCGCCTGCCCATTCGGCGTGGTCAAGAGATATAGATTGGCGCTCGGCCGCAACGCCCGATTCTCGATGTTGAAAACCAGGCCGCGCAAGCCCCGCCGCCCAAAGATTTCCGACAACTCGCTGATTTCCGCGTTCACGGTGGTTGAGATCTGTTCGGTGATCATGCGCCGCGTATTCCAGGCGAAATAGCCCAGCAGCGAGGCGGC
>Ga0210408_10006300_pt1 | contig 10264 bp, 7 predicted proteins | sample IncBWH4MmetaG_FD_155471 | JGI IMG/M metagenome (GOLD analysis project Ga0210408, IMG submission 155471) | Forest soil microbial communities from Barre Woods Harvard Forest LTER site, Petersham, Massachusetts, United States - Inc-BW-H-4-M | ecosystem: Environmental > Terrestrial > Soil >...
GGCGCATCATCCGGGATTGGCGCGGCGACGGCAGCTCTATTTGGCAAGTTCGGCTCTCGGGTGGCATTAGGATTTCACAACAATGAAAAAGGAGCCGGAGCGATACGAGATGAGATCCGGCAGTCGGGAGGAACCGCATGTTCAATTCGAGCCGATGTCCAAAATCCAGAATCAATCAGATTTCTAATCGACGAGACGGTCTCCCTGTTAGGCCCAATCGACATCCTTGTTAATAATGCGGGATCACTCATTGAGAGAGCAGCACTCATGACGCAATCAGTGGCAAGCTGGGATTCGGTTATCAATCTGAACCTCAGGAGCATATTCCTGATGTCGCAGATCGTGGGGAATGCAATGGTCGAGCGAGGAACGGGGTCGATTGTCAACATCGGTTCGATCGCTGCAAGAAACGGGGGAGGTCCCGGGTCCGGTGCGTACTCAGCTGCTAAGGCGGGCGTCATCACCTTGACGAAGTCTCTGGCGAAGGAGCTTGCACCCAACGGTATCAGGGTAAATTGCGTGAACCCAGGGGTAATTGATACTCCTTTTCACGAGGTTTTTTCGACTCCAGAATCAATGAGGAATTTTGCAAAGTTGATTCCTCTAGGTCGCGTGGGCAACGCGATGGAATGTGCGAAGGTCATCGTGTTCCTTGCGTCCGATGCTGCCAGCTACATTGTGGGCGAATCCATCGAATTGAACGGCGGTCAATTAATGCTTTAACCGACGCAGGCAGAGTGGGAGGAGACGCGAAGCTACCGAGAAATGGTGAAGCAATTCTGGGGTGGATTGTGGGTTGGAAATCTTCGAAAAATTGCCTCCGGATAGTGTGTCTTGCGCGATGTTGAATGACTTAGGCGGCCCTTGGCAGTCAGCGCGGACTTGGAAGTTGTTGAAAAACCTAATCCTTAACGCCCCGCAGGTCTATGACACAATTACGACACGATGCCACTCTTGACGAAATCGTACCAGTCGTAATTAACTGAAAATAAAGGTTTCGGGCGCGTAGCTCAATTGGCAGAGCAACTGACTCTTCATTCCCCCATGACCACGCGGCAAATCAGCGGTTAGTTGTTACAAACCAACAACTTATCAACCATCGTCCCGTACTGCCGCCGGAGATCACTGTCGTTGCCCCACACAAAAGGAGAAATTCTCCAGAAAGATTGGGCGTCAATTATGCATTCAATAGGTACAAAAATGCCTATTATATGACGTTTTTAACTTTATCGGTATATTTATACCGATTATATTTATAATAGTTAAATGGCATATTTATACCGTTTAAGTCTTGATTTCAGTTTTAATCGGTAATAATATACCGTTATGACAGACGGAGGCTTCAGAACTCCAGAAGAATTGCAGGCCGCCCTAGGCGAACGCATACGCAAGCTGCGGTTGTCGCGCAATATGGATCAGCTCACGACGGCGGACAAAGCAGGAATCTCCGAGAAGGCACTCCGAAACTTGGAGGCAGGACGAGGTTCTAATGTAGAAACTCTCCTCAGAACTCTAAAGGCGCTGGACTCACTGCAAGGAATCGAGATGCTAGCGCCCGACGTGACTGTCAATCCACTCGCACTGCTACATTCGGCTAAGGCCCCGCAGCGTGTACGCAGGTCAAGGACGCAGCGAAAGAGTAGCCAATGAAACATGTCCGTGTCATTGAAGTTCGAGTTTGGGGGAAACGGGTTGGCGCTGTGGCTCTTGATGACCGACTTGGCTATTACGCGTTCGCGTATGAACCGGAGTGGCGACGTACTGGGATTGAGTTAGCGCCGTTAACTCTGCCGCTTGACGACAGAAGAACCGCTTTTGTCTTCCCGAGTCTTCCCGACGCAACGTTTCGTCGCCTGCCGGGAATGCTGGCTGATGCATTGCCGGACGATTTTGGCAACGCTCTCATCGACGCCTGGATGGCAGAGCGCGGTTTCGCAAAGAGCGAAGTGACTTCGCTGGACCGCCTAGCGTATATGGGAAAACGAGGAGTGGGCACCTTGGAGTTCAAACCTGCGCATGGCTCCCATAGTGAGAGCGCTGCCCCTCTTGAGATGAAATCCCTCGTGGAGAATGCACGCAAACTAGTAGAGGGAGATCTATCGATCGATGCGCACGCCAAGGCGGCAATAGCAAACATCATTCAGGTAGGTACTTCGGCTGGTGGCGCGCGCGCGAAGGCAGTAATCGCTTGGAATCCTAAGACAAACACGATCCGCAGCGGGCAGTTTGATGCAGCCGAAGGCTTCGAACACTGGCTTCTGAAGTTTGATGGTGTTGGCAAGTACCCCGAATTGGGTGCCGGAGCCGACTATGGGCGAATCGAATACGCGTACCACTTGATGGCGAAAGCCGCTGGTATCGACATGTCTGAATGTCGCTTGCTCGAAGAGAATGCAAGGGCACACTTCATGACGCGCAGGTTTGATCGCGAAGTGACAAACGGAAGGACGATTAAACACCACGTTCAGACGCTTTGTGCGATGGATCACCTGGATTTCAAGCAACGCAGCACGCACGCCTATGCTCAACTCTTCATGGCTGTTGCACGTCTCAATCTGGGAGACCGAGCGTTGGAACAAGTGTTCCGGCGTATGGCCTTCAATGTGATGGCGCGGAACTGTGATGATCATACGAAGAACTTTGCTTTTCGTCTGAAACAAGGGGGAACCTGGGAACTCGCTCCGGCGTATGACGTGACTCATGCCTATAACCCAAGAGGCGAATGGACCTACCAGCACCTCATGAGCGTGAATGGCAAGTTCAAAGAGATTGCACCTGAGGACCTTCTGTTGGAGGCAGAACGCTTCAGCGTAAGCCGGCCCGTGGATCTCCTGAAGGAGGTCCGCTCTGCATTGGAAGGTTGGCCGACATTTTCCAAGGAGGCAGGTTTGAGCGACTCTGCATCCCAGCGCGTGGCTGGAGATTTTCGCTTAGTATGATGAGACGCAACATGTCTCGACCTCCGCTCTTCCAGACATCTCCCTGATTCCTGACCGTGAGGTCACCACAGGTATCTCCGGAAAAGTCTGCTCCGGCTTTCCAACTCGCTTTCCACCCGCTCGACACTGGCACACCTCGGCAAGTCGGCTTATCGCTGGCAATGCACGCAGGTGAGTAAGAGAATTTAGCTCCAATTTCTTTCCGCACGTTCTTTCCATGCCGCGAAGGACCCAGTGAGGGAAGGCTGGTCTCGAGTTCCCCAAGCGGCCTGCCGACAAAACCGGTGGCACCGTGCCGCATACAGTCACTGAATGCCACGGTGGGTAGCGGGGAAGGTTGCGTTTGGCCGAACCTCGGCAACCAGGGCGGTTAAATCCGATACCTCCAAGGTGTCGAGTTGCTCGACTGCTCTAGTGATCCTGCTCCGAAGCTCCTCATCGGCAAAAGCCTCCGCCAGCCAGTGGAATTTCTCTACTGTCCGTTCCCACGACATCGGATTAGTCAACCCTCCTTCGTAGCCGTTCTGCTCCTTCGCAAAGACACGTTGGTCTTTGGTGCGAATCGTGATGCGGGCGCTCAGCTCATGGGGATAGCGAGCGCTGAAACTATCATCAGGACGAATCTCTACACGTTTCAGTAGAGCCTGAACATCTGGAGCCTGGATGCGCGCCTCATCCAGTTGTGCGGGGCCGACTTGATCGTCGAGCAGCGCGGCAGCGACGAGGTACTTGATGTTGTAGTCGCCCTGTTCTTTCATCTGCGGGTGACTCTTTGAACCGAAGGCTCCGCCGCCAGCGAAGTCGAAGACGCCCTGGAAGACATCGCAGCGCACGTCCTCAACCGCGTCCGCTGTCAACCCGTTACGACGCTTCAGCTCTAACACCGCTTCCAATATGGGTTGGCCATGAATCAGCGAACAATATTTCTTCATGACAGTCTGCGTGATGAGATCGAGCGAGGTTTGCTCCCAATCGACGGGAATCGACTGCTTGAACATGAGTTCCAGTCCGAACGGGCCTTCGAAGAGACCTTTTGGGCCTGTGAAACCTCGCTGGGCCAACGAAGCAGCGTAGACGGCACGCATCCCGGTCATTCCGGGGGAGAAGCCCTTCCAATGCGATACCGGTTCGGCATGCACGTTTGCAAGCGAGACGTTGTCGACAGTCGCGATCGAGATCGCATTAGCGATTTCGTCCGCAGAGAGTCCAAAGAGTTTCCCCGCGCCGGCAGCTGCAGAGATTGCGAGCTGGGTGGCGTGGTTGAACCCCTTTGCCATTACAGGCACGGCGGATGTGAACCTGCATTGGATTTCATAGGCTACGGCGAGTGCCAACATAAACTGCTCGCCTGATGCACCTACTTGTTCGGCTGCCGCAAGGATGGTCCCAAAGTTGTCACTTGGGTGGCAAAGACCGCCAACCGCCATATAGCTATCCAGCAAATCGACATAGCGCACCAAACTCGAGTTAAAGAGCGCGGCTTGATCTGCTGATGTCTTGCCTCCTCCAATCAGCGTGCAACGACCGGGAGCTCGATATTCCTCGAACTGTTCGCGCAACGCTTGAAAGGGCCTGCCTTGGAGCCCTGCGATGGCACAACCGAGGCTGTCCAGAATATTGCGCCTGTAGAGTTGCCGGATGTTGGACTTTAAGTGCTCTGGTCGAGCTGAAGCGGCAAAGGTGGCGATGTGCTGGACTGCAGAACGCACCTGCACCTCCTGCAGGGTCGGCGTGAGTTGCGGCATTGTTCGTTCTCCTTAGTTGAAGCAGCCTGAGTTGAAGCAGCCTGCTGGTTGATTGATCGGAGTGGGTTAGGTCCTTACGTTTGTATCGTCATCTATTAGCGTCTCTCGGGTGGTTTTAATAGGTCCATTCAACGACTGCCTCCCCATCTCGTGGGGAGCGGGAGGCGAAAGTTGTTTCCTACCGCTGTTTACTTCGGCAGCTCGCGGCCCGGCGCCCGCTGCGTGACTTCCTGGACGATCCACGCGTTGCCATCGGGGTCCTGGAAGGCAACGTAGGAGCTGTAGCTCTTGCGCGCGGGATCAGGACCGCTGATGCGCGCCTCCGGAGAGAACGGCGAGCCGTGGAAGACTTCGGTCGCCTCGATACCGCTGGCCACGATCTGCTTGTGAGCCGCCACGATATCGGAGACGATCAGCCCGCCACGGAACGAGCCGGGTTTGGCGTCCGTAACTCCTTTGCCAACCGTGACCGAGGCCGCCGAGTTCGGCGGCGTAAGCTGAAATGCGCGAAAATCGTCGCCGTTGACGATATCGTCATCGACTCGCCATCCGAGCTTTGTGTAAAACGCCTTTGCGCGATCCACGTTCGAGACGGGAACAATGGCGACTTCGAACTTCATGTCGACTTTCATGTGAAACTCCTTTTCCTTGTCATTTCGCCCTCTAGGCTCTGCGGCTCGCGGGTTTGTTGGAACCTCGCTCAGGGGCTGTCACGACACATAACTCGCAGGCGAGTGTCGCGCGCAGCGCGTAACTATGCCTTGAGAAAGTCGAGCAACAAGGCGTTGATCTGATCCGCGTGTGTGGTGCACAGGCCATGGGGCGCGCCGGGGACCACCTTCAACGTCGCATTCTTCACAATCTTGGAAGAGAGCTCCGCCGAGTCAGAGATCGGAACGATCTGATCTGCGTCTCCGTGAATAACCAGTGTGGGCACTTCAATCTTTTTGAGATCTTCCGTGAAATCTGTCTCCGAAAAGGCCTTAACACACTCGTAAGTGGCGATGATTGAGGATTGCATTCCCTGGCGCCAGTACGAATCGCGAACACCTTGTGAAACTTTTGCACCCGGTTTGTTATAGCCGTAAAAGGGAAGGGATATATCCTTGTAAAACTGTGAACGATCTGCAACAAGCCCCGCGCGGATTCCGTCGAACACTGACATGGGTAGGCCATCAGGATTCTTGTCGCTCTTCAACATGACTGGCGGAATTCCTCCGATAATCACAGCTTTCTTGACGCGCTTATTGCCGTGACGGCCAATATAGCGAGCGACTTCACCGCCGCCCATGGAATGGCCGACCAGTGTGACCTCCTTCAGGTCGAGCTTTTCCAACAGATCAGCAAGATCGTCTGCGAAGGTGTCATATTCATTGCCGGTCCAGGTTTGCTCGGAACGGCCGTGCCCGCGCCTGTCGTGTGCAACCACGCGGTAGCCATTCTGGCCGAAGAAAAACATCTGCGCATCCCACGCGTCAGCGCTCAGCGGCCAGCCGTGCGAAAAAACGATCGTCGGTCCCTTGCCCCAATCTTTGTAGAAAATTGAAGTCCCATCCTTCGTTGTGATCCTGTTCATGTGAGTTTCTCCTCGAAATTGTTTTTGCGGCGCAGGAGCGCCGGCAGGTTTGGGCTGATAGGCACCAGCCAGAACGGGCGACCCCGCGACTGCCAGCGCGGCGGCACCGCCAATAAGAATCTCTCGGCGTGTAATAGGTGTCTTCGTCTTGCTCATTGTTTAGTGCTCCTCTTTCAACTCGTTGTCACATCATTGCGAGCTCTGGGTTCCGTACCTCCTCTACTTCATCGTTCTTGTGTCAAAGCTTGTTGACAATGAACACCAGGGTCCCAACTACACGCTGCCGATGCTTCGGCGAGGAAATCTGTGACGAACTTGATGGCGGCCTGTGGATTCTCCTCCATGATCCAATGCCCGGAGTCGGGCACGATGGCGCCAGTGACGTTGCTGGCGACGAACTGCATATGATCGGCCATGTTCTTGCCGAAAAACTTCTCGGCACCGATGGCAAGCACCGGCATGGTGATCTTGCCGCCCTTGGCGAGCAACGCCTTGTTGTCGGCAGCGTCCTGGCGGAGTGCCCCGAACTGCTCGAAGGCATCGTGCATCGCATGCGGCCGTGCGTACAGGGCAGCAAAGTGCTGCCGCGTGTCTTCATCGATCCTCTTGGGATCTGCGGACAACTCGTTCCAGAAGCGATCGAGGTAGATGCGCTCCCGGCCCTGGACCAGACGCTCCTCGTCAGGACCTCGGAAATCGAAGTGCCACAGAATCGGGCTGCGAACGATGTTGTCCCAATCGCCGATTCCGGGCAGCGGTGCATCGATCACCACCCAGCGCGTGACCCGGTCCGGATATTGAGCAGCCAACGCATAGCCGACCATGTTGCCGATGTCATGTGTGACCAGATCCGCCTTCTGGACCTGGAGTGCATCCATGACACCGGCAATGTCGACCGCCTGGTTCTCCTTGGTGTAGCCGGTATCCGGGTGATCGGACATACCCATGCCGCGCAGGTCGGGGACGATCACGGTATGGTCCTTTGCCAGAACAATTGCCAGGAGGGCCCACATGTCACCCGTAAAGCCGAAACCATGCAACAGCACCACGGCCGGACCCTTGCCGCCGACTCGGACGTAGAGGCTGGTGCCGTTCGTCGGAACCATCTGCGTGTGAAAGCTGGCCGGAAACGGCGTGATTTCCGCCACGAGGGGCGCTGACAGCGAGATCCCGAAAAGGATGGCGGCGATATACCTGAGCATATGAACTCCTCGCTTTCTTAGTGATTGATTTCGAACTTCACCTCATGCATGACCGGCAGGCCCCGTTGGGGCCTACCATTTGCCGTTGTGCGCACCGCCGTCCACGTGCAGCACCTCCCCAGTGATCTGGCGTGATTCGGTGAGATAGACCACCGCGCTTGCAACGTCCGCCGCAGTGGAGATCGTGCCCATCGGCGAAAGGGTCTTCAGGAAATCCTTTGGGTTGTTTTTGTGAAGAGGAGTATCAACAACTCCAGGCGCGACCGCGTTGAAGCGGATGTGTTCCTTCGAATACTCCGAGGCCAGGCTACGTGTGATGGCCTCGAGACCACCCTTTGTGATCATCGGGATAGACACCGACAAACCACCAATGGGATTTTCAACCATCGATGACGTGATGGCCGCGACACTTCCACCCGACTTCTGGGCGAGCATCTGCTTGACTACGAGCTGTGTGATGTAGATGTAGCCTTCGAGATTCGTCGAGACAAGTGCACGGAAATCGTCAACCGTGTATTCGGTGAAAGGCTTCGCCATGAAGATGCCGGCGTTGTTGACAAGGGCACTAATCGAGCCGAACTTCTGAACAGCAGTGTCGACCACCTTCTGTGCGATAGCAGCATGACTGATGTCTCCATCTACGAGCGCGAGGTTTGGGCATGGACTTAAACCAGCTTGGGTAATCTTTCGTGAAGTCGCGACCACGGAATATCCGCGATCCAAAAAGGTTTGAACGATCGCAGCTCCGATACCTTGTGAGCCGCCCGTTACGATAACGGATCCTTTGCTTGCCATAATTGCTCCTTTTAAAATCAATGTTGCGGCGCTGACATCACATGTCTAAATTCCGTCGTAGCGGGAATACCCACGTTCGGCCCAATAATCTCTAGGCTCTTCCGAGGCATACGTAATTCTGGTAATGGCCTTCACATTCTTCAGACCAAGCTTCATGGGTACTAAGAGGCGGAGCGGTGCGCCATGATCCACGGTAAGAGGCTGGCCGTTGAAGTGTGTGGCGAGCAGCGTTTGTGGATGGCCGGCCGTCGCCAGATCGAGCGACATGAAGTAAGGGTCAGGATTCCCGGAGGCATCGAGATTGACCGAAGATTCCACGCGCGCCCATTTCGCTTGCGACATCGGTGGGTAGGCGCGAAGCAGATCATCGAATCGCAGGCCGGCCCACCAGGCGACCGCACTCCAGCCTTCGACGCAAACCAGCTTCGTAATCTGCTCATGCACCGAAAAGCGAGTCAGGAGATTCTGAATATCGAGAGAGATGCTCAGGCCAGAAGCGAGCCCGTCCAGAGTTAATTTCCATCCGGCAAGGTAGCTGGGATCGGGAGTCGATCCGTTGTAGTTGTTCTTGAGCGGGGTAATTTGCGATTTGGTGTAGGTGGGTACGCTGCAAGTTCCAGAGTAGAGTGCCTCTGCGATGTCGTCATCGATACGCAGCGCTTTGTTTAGAAACCACTCCTTCCCGGGCGAGTCCATATTTCGACGCACACCCAACCGGTTGAGCGTATCTTGCGGTAGAAGAAATGCACCTCCTGCTAGTGCTGCCAACGCGCCAGGCCCAAACAACAGAAAGTCGCGCCGGCTCCGATAATGCAGGCCCCGAGGAGCCATCTCGATTGCTGGGAGAGGCCGCTCTCCAAGAAAGCTTTGCGGCTTTTTCACTGAGACAGATTTCACAGCAACAGATGGAGCCGCTTGGGCTGTTCGAGGTTCGGGATCTACTGACGGGGAGGGCGATCCATCCGGATCCTCATGTTGTTTTGTCGCTTCTGCGGTATCTGGCTTCTCATTATTAGTAGCCATTGGGACTGGAGAATTCGCAACGTCATGACGGACTTCTGGCACCTCCGCCATCTCTTGTTTCGGCGGGATATCCGCCGAAGCGTCCCCTTTCGCCGGCAACGAGTCCTCGCAATTTTGCTTATCGTTCATTTGCGATGACCTCCGACCGCTTTACTCTCATCGACCAACCTACGATCATGCTGCGCAAAGTGTCCCAGCCGTCGGCGAAAACGAGAATCACATGTGGTACTACAAACTGGATGTAGATCCACATCAGCCAGAAGTGCCAGACGCGCGCTGCGTTGTACCCTCCAAACAGTGCTGCCAGCCAATGGAGTTGTATGGGTTTGTGAATCGCCCATCCGCTAGCGACCGAAAGGAACCCGGCGACCGGAACCGAGAAATATGCTGCGCGCTGGAGCGCGTTGTACTTTGTGTTGAAGACGGGATGCGGCCAATGGCGGCGCCCCAGTTTCGCGAAGGGAAACCCAACGTAGTATCGAAACATCTGGAGTGCGTCCAGCAGATCGGTCCGTCGTGGCAGCAAAGAGCGCCAGCCGCCTCCGCTGACCAGTCCCGCAACGTACACCATGCCATTGACCATGAAGAGGTAGGCACAGAACCAATGCAGACAGAGAGCTAGCCCCAACATGCCCGGCCCAAGGCTTATGTGGTTGTAAATCCAGTCGGGTGGACTGCTGTAGTGATGTTGTCCAGGCACATGAGCGCAAATCCAGATTCCAATATCCGCTGCCCAATCTGTGTTTCCCGTATTCGGGTCTGGCTTGTGTTGATAGATTGGTGAAGCCCAGTAAATCGAGACGCCACTTAGAATGAGGCCAAGAAGAAGCGGCACGTTCAGCCAGTGACTGCAGCGCACCAGGAAATGGTGTTTCCTGACGACGAGCACGCCCGGCTGTTCCGGCAACGTGCTCGTCGCTCTCGGCTCATGGGGAAGGACCAAAGGGTTCATTTCCGACACCTCAACTGCATGGTCTACCCCCC
>Ga0210408_10006301_pt1 | contig 10264 bp, 5 predicted proteins | sample IncBWH4MmetaG_FD_155471 | JGI IMG/M metagenome (GOLD analysis project Ga0210408, IMG submission 155471) | Forest soil microbial communities from Barre Woods Harvard Forest LTER site, Petersham, Massachusetts, United States - Inc-BW-H-4-M | ecosystem: Environmental > Terrestrial > Soil >...
CTGGTTTTTGTTGAACATATTCGGGCTCGGCTACTGGCCGGCACTGGTGCTGGCCCCACTGATCGTCGGGGTCGTCGGGATCGCCCTCGAGCGCCTTTTCCTGCGCCACATCTACCGCCTCGACCCGCTCTACGGCCTGCTGTTGACCTTTGGCCTGGCGTTGATCATCGAGGGCGTCTTCCGCCAGCAGTACGGCTCGTCGGGCCAGCCCTATGCGATCCCGCCCGAGCTGCGTGGCGGTCGCAATCTCGGCTTCATGTTCCTGCCGAACTACCGCGCCTGGGTGATCCTCGCCTCGCTCGCGGTGTGCCTGGCGACCTGGTTTACGATCGAGCGCACCCGGCTCGGCGCCTATCTGCGCGCCGCGACCGAAAACCCCGTCCTGGTCCAGGCGTTCGGCATCAACGTGCCGCGGATGATCACCTTGACCTATGGCGCCGGCGTTGCATTGGCGGCAGTCGCCGGAGTGATGGCAGCCCCGATCTATCAGGTCAGCCCGTTGATGGGCAGCAACATCATCATCGTCGTCTTCGCCGTCGTCGTCATCGGCGGCATGGGATCGATCTTGGGTGCGATCGTCAGCGGCTTCGCCCTGGGCCTGGTCGAGGGATTGACCAAGGTTTTCTACCCGGAGGCGTCGAATACGGTGATCTTCGTCATCATGGCCCTGGTGCTGCTGGTCAAGCCGGCCGGGCTCTTCGGGCAGGCGCGCTGAGATGGCAAACGGCGCCAGTTCGGAACGGCTTTTGACGGCCGTATTGATCGTCTTGGCGCTCGCTGCTCCGTTTGTCCTCTACCCCGTCTTTTTGATGGAGGCGTTCTGTTTCGCGCTCTTCGCCTGCGCCTTCAACCTGCTGATCGGCTATGTCGGGCTGCTATCCTTTGGTCACGCGGCGTTTTTCGGCAGTGCCGGCTACATCACCGCGCATGCCGTCAAGGTGTGGGGGTTTCCGCCCGAGCTCGGGCTTTTAGCCGGCATCGCCGTGGCGGTGCTGCTGGGCACAGTCTTCGGCTGGCTGGCGATCCGCCGCCAGGGCATCTATTTCGCGATGATCACCCTGGCGCTGGCGCAAATGGTCTATTTCATTGCGCTGCAGGCGCCATTCACCGGCGGCGAGGACGGCATCCAGGCCGTGCCGCGCGGGCGCCTCCTCGGGGTCTTCAGTCTCGACGACACTTTGACGATGTATTACTTCGTGCTGGCCACCTTCCTGATCGGCTTTGCGGTCATCCTCAGAACAATCAACTCGCCGTTCGGCCAGGTGATCAAGGCGATCCGCGAGAACGAGCCGCGCGCCGTCTCGCTCGGCTACCACGCCGATCACTATAAGCTTGTCGTCTTCATCCTGTCGGCGGGTCTGTCCGGCCTCGCCGGGTCGCTGAAATCGCTCGTCTTCCAGCTCGCCTCGCTGACCGATGTCGAATGGACGATGTCGGGCTGGGTCGTGCTGATGACCTTAGTCGGCGGGCTCGGCACCGTGCTCGGCCCGGTGGTGGGGGCGTTCTTTCTGGTGGCGATGCAGCATTACCTGGCCCAGCTCGGCTCCTGGGTCACGGTCGTCCAAGGCATCATCTTCGTCTTCTGCGTGCTGGTCTTCCGCCGCGGCATCGTCGGCGTCATCGCCTCCTACGCCGCGTCTCGCCGCGTCGCGGGGGGCGCGGAGAAGCCGCCCGCAGTTGCCGGTGCCGCCGCGCCAGAGACGTCCTGAGGAGATAGCAATGCTGCCGCGAGCCTTCCGAGCATTTGTCTCGGCGTTATCGTTACTTGGCGGCTCGGCGGCGGTCGCGGCGGAGCCCGAGGGCGGGTTGGCCCATCGATTCGAGGCAATCGTCCGCATCCATGCCGATGTGCCGGCCGAGGCGCGGACCGCGCCATACCTCGGCACGGCGCGCGAAGGTGCGGGGGTGGTGATCGACGATGCCGGCCTCGTCGTGACCATCGGTTATCTGATCACCGAGGCAATGGGGGCCGAGGTGACGACCGGAACCGACAGGGTCAGCCGGGCGGATGTCGTGGGCTTCGACATCGCCGCGGGGCTCGGCCTCTTGCGCGCGGCCGAACCCTTAGCGGTGAAGCCGATGCCGATCGGGTCGGCGCAAGGGCTCGCCGAGTGGACGCCGGTTGTGGTCGCCGGCGCGGGCGGATCGGAGGCGGCACAACCGGCGGTCGTCGTGTCGCGGCGAACTTTCGCCGGCTACTGGGAATATCTGCTCGAGGACGCGATCTTTACCGCACCTCCCTACGCCGCCTGGAGCGGCGCCGCGTTGCTCGGGCCCGACGGCAAGCTCGCCGGGATCGGTTCCCTGAGCGTCGGCGATGCCGCGGGCGGACTGCCCGGCAACATGTTCGTACCGATAGACCGGCTACAGCCGGTGATGGGCGACCTCTTGGCGCTCGGCCGACCCGCGCCGCCGCCCCGGCCATGGCTCGGCGTCAATCTGCGGGAATTGGACGGGAAACTCGTCGTCGGCCGTGTCGCGTCGGGCGGACCGAGCGAGCTAGCCGGCATCCGGCGAGGCGACCGGGTGATGGCGATCGAGGACACCCCGGCCCATGACCTCGCGGATTTCTATCGCACGCTGTGGCGGCTGGGCGAGGCCGGCGTCGCGGTCAAACTAGGCGTGATCCGGCAAGGCCGCGAGCAGGAGTTTGAAGTCAGAACGATCGACCGGTACCGATACCTCAAGTTCGACACGACTTATTGAACGCTCGCTGATACTGCGTCGCCGGCTGGAGGAACGCCGAGCCGGAGCAAGCGGCTCAACAGCTCGTCCGCCTCGAACGGCTTGGCGAGGACCTCGTCGGCACCGAGCGATTGGGCCATCTCCAAGAAGTCGATGTTGCGGATGCGGCCACCCCCCGAAATCGCGACGATCTTGATCCCGGGGCGCTCCCGGCGAATTTGAATGATCGTGTCAATGCCCTCCTGCTCGGGCATGATAATGTCGGTGATCACGACATCCGGGTGCTCGTCACGAAGAACAGTCATCCCCCGCTTGCCATCTGCGGCGGTGACCACCTCGTACCCATAGCTCGAAAGGATCTTCGAGAGCGCGTACCGCACCAGATGGTCGTCATCGATGACCAGGATCTTCATGATTCGTGCCTAACCCGCACTTGACGATTCGCTGCCCGGAAGCCCATTACCCTAGCCGGACCCGGGTTATGATGACGTTAACGGAGCCTTCGGCCGCCGTGACAGTCGCAGCAAACGCCTTTGCACGGTCATGCCGCCGCGGTCTCGAGCACTACTGCAACCGGCCCCAGCACCGGGAGCAAAATGGTAAACTCCGTTCCCTTGCCAAGCTGACTGTCGACCTCGATCAACCCGCCATGGTTGGTGACGATGCCGTGGACGACGGAAAGTCCGAGCCCGGTACCCTCGCCGACATTTTTCGTCGTGAAGAAGGGTTCGAAAATCCGACCCTTGGTCTCGGCATCGATGCCGCACCCGGTATCTGCGACACGAAGGCAAATGAACTTGCCGCTCTGCGAGAGGCTCAGGGTGATCGTCCCCATCCGGTCCGCAATCGCTTGCGTGGCATTGGTGACCAGATTAACGACGACCTGCTGCATTTGGCCGGGATCGGCGAGGATAAGCGGCACGTCCTCGATCTCCTCGGTGATCAGCACCATTGCGGGGATGGTCGGGCGCAGCATTTGAAGCGCTTGGCGGCAAATCGCGGCAAGGTCGAACCGCGCCTTCGCCACCTGCTGATGTCGGCTAAAGGCGAGGATGCGTCGCACTAGGTCCCGCCCGTGCCGGCTCGCCTGCACGACCGTTTCCAGATCTTCGCGCTCGCCGCTTCCTTGCGGCATCTTGCGCATCAGCAACTCAGAGAGCGCGAGAATCGGCATCAGCGTGTTGTTGAGGTCATGCGCGATACCGCCGGCGAGAGTGCCGAGCGCTTCGAGCTTCTGCGAATGAAGCAGCTGGCGCTCCAGCTCGCTTTGCCGCTCCTCGGCCGCCCGCGCCTCGGTCACATCGCGGATCGTCCCGATGCGCCGGATGGCGTTGCCTTCATGATCGAGCATCAGCTCGATTTCGACAAAGATCCATTTGAGCGACCCGTCCGGACAGCGAATGCGCATCTCCAATGAGGGTGTCGTGAGACCTCTTTCGGAAGAGGCCATCGAGGCTTCGTAGCGAGCCCGATCGTCGGGGTGGATGAGGGTGAGCAACTCTTCCCTGGTTGGCGGCAGCGTCTTCGGATCCCGTTCGAATATTCGGTAGATTTCGTCCGACCAGAAAACGTCTCCGGTCCGCAGATCGCGTTCGAAGCTACCGATCTTGGCGATCCGTTGGGCGCGGTTGAGATTGTCCCGGCTGCCTCGAAGCTGGTCTTCGGTAGCTTTCGACGTAGTAATGTCGATATGCAATTCGGCGGAGCCGCCATTCCCCATGCGCCTCTCGCAGACCATGACACAGCGGCCGTCAGCGAGCCGCTGCTCGATCGGCGCCGATGGATGATCATGCGCCTGCATCCGATCGGCGAGCCATTCCGGTTCGCATCCGACGGCATCGGCATACCAACCGGCGTCGAGACTGGCCCACACAATTTCCTCGTATCGCGTTCCCGGCACCATTTGCCGAGCACCAGCCGGGTATAAGCGGCGATGGGGATCATTACACATGACAAAGCAGTCTGCGCGATCGTAGATAACAAACCCCTCCGAAATACTATCGACAGCGTCGCGCAAGGTTTGCTGCGCCGCGCGGAGCTGGTGCTCGACTTCTTGGCGGAGGGCAATATCGGCCTGAAGCCTGTTGCGCTCCTCGGCCAGTGCGATCTCTTGCTCGGTGCGGCAGCCGATCTCCCGAATCAGGAACGCGGCGAGGCCCACCAGCAATAACGTCGCCAGCCCGGCGATCGCGGCGATCATCGTGGCATGCGCGCGAGACATCCCGAGCGCATCGGAAAGATCTAAACCGACAAAAGCCAGCACGGGATAATCCGCCACGCGGCGATAGCTGTAGAAGCGCGCTATGCCGTCGATGGCGCTGACGCTGGCAAATGATCCCTCGCCGTTTACCGGGATGCTCGACGGGAATGCGGCGTTCGGGACCGACCGTCCGGTGGCGATCGATCCATCGGGATTCTCTCGGGTGAAGCGAGCCCGGATGACGTGGTCGAGCCCGACCAGCCCGACGGCGCCCCGGGAGCCCAGGTTGATCTCGGTGCGGAGGGTCGTCAGATCGGCCGGCGCGAGCGTGAACATGATAACGCCGAGAAACGTACCGTCCTCGGCATCGACCCGGCGCGTCAGGTTGATTTCCGTCTTGAGCGAGTCCGGGCCGATCATCGGCTTACCGATAAAAATTCCCTGAAATTGGCCATCGAGATGAATGCGGAAATGCTCGCGATCGCTGAGGTCGAGCTGCGGCGGCGCGGGGTCGCGAGTGCTCGAGACGAGCCTGCCGTCCGATCCGATGACTGCGCCTTCTATCGGCGCGCTCGACAGTAGTGGGATCTCGCCCGCCCAGACATAGATGTCGACTTGACCGCGCGCCGCGCGCATGTGCTGGGCAATGATCTCCATCGCCCCGGCGATGCCGCCGAGGATATGATTCACGTCGTCGGCAAAGGCGACCGCAAGGTTGCGTCCCTCCAATCGGGTACGATCCATCGCCGTCTCTCTTGCAGCCATGATCGAAGCGCCGGCCATCACCCACATCGCCAGAATGATCACGATACCGACGGCGACGATTTCGCGGATGATAGTCCGGGCGCGGCGGCGCGGGTCGCTGACGGACGGGGTGAACATGCTCCAATTCTCCGGCCCGGACGATGGCATTCGAGCACAAGGCCGTTCATAATCGGGACAGTGTTAATAATCGCCTTCAGCTTTACGATTTACTGCAGCGTCACCAGATTCACTCGACTGGGTGTCTGTTTGTTTTCGGAGAAAAGGACAGGCGAGGATGTCCCGAGCGCTGCGCGGCCGTCGATTGCCCGCTTTGGTTTTCGCCGCCGCCGCCCTGTGCGCGGCTGTCTGCCCTGCTTCAGACGCCAAAGGGTCGGCAATGAGGCCGCTTACCTACCGATTCTCGGCGACGCCTTGCTCCGTCTGAAAAAATTAAGGACGCCATCGATTTGATAGAGCCCGGCGATCGGGACCCGGTTCTCGAAAGCAAGATCAGGACGGTGCTCGGGATTGCCGCGGCCAGCACGAGCTACCGCGAGTAGGCCGAGGAGATACTGCGCGATGGGATCCCGCTGGATCCGAGCGCCGTGAAGCCAAGGGTCCGACTCGCACAATTCTTGGACCCGACCCGTGCCTCGCGCTCGGCCGATGCGAAATCCTCGAGCTGCAAATAGACATGGGCAAACCGCACGTGGATCGGTTTTCTTTACACTCGGGTGCGACGGCGCCCTACCCAGACAAAGCCGAGAAGACTGGCGGCGAGCAACGCGAGCGACGCGGGCTCAGGGATCGGTGCCCCCGATCCAGACAGCGGCGCGATGTCGTCGAGATTCGCCACCAAGAAACGCTCCGCGACAGCGCTGCCCGCGGCGTTGATCAAATGTCCAAGCGCGCTGTCATAGTCCATGCCGACGAGGTTGCCGTCGTTGGAGGCGACGAACAGATGCCGGTGCCCATCCGCGGCGGAATGGTCGAATTTTTCGTGGCCGCTGATGTTTACCGTGCCCGTCGCGACGACGCCGATTCCCAGCTGATACTGATCTATTTGGTTACCGCTGCTAAAGATGATGTCGTTCGTGAACGGGTCGAAAGTGAGGCCGTGCGCCGGAACGCCAGTCAGCAGCCTGGTCAGCGTCGCCGTGCTGCCGCTGAAGCTGACCGTCCCGAACTCGCCGTTGGTGCTGGCGTCGGCGGCGGTCTCGTAATACCAAGTGCTGTTGACGGGGTCGAAAATGAGGCCCCTGACATCCAGGCTAATAGCTCCCTGGCCGGCCGCGGCGACTACGGTGGTGTCGGTGCCCGTGGTGCCGTTCTGCAGCCTGCCGCCCGAAAGCGTGGTTCGCGAGAGATGACTCCCGCATTCGCCGTTGCATAGGCTGTAGAGGGTCGCATTCGACGCGGTCGACGACAACGCCAAGTGGTACGATCCATCGTTCATACCGGAATGAGACGGCGTGTTGACGGTGGCAACGCTACCGCCCGCCTGGGTACGCTCGTAGATATGCCCCGGAGGTGCCACCCCCGCCCTGCTCGCCGATCGCCAGATCGGTGTTGGGCAGGAAGAGGATGCCGTCTGCTCCGTTTGTGCGAGCCATGGTCGTGGTGCCGCTGACAGTGAGGCTCGGCGATCCGCCTCCGGTGAGGGTTACATTCGTACTGGTGATGATCGGGTTGGGATTGGGATTGTGTAGAAGAGCTGCACGGTCACCGTGTCGGCGTGGCCCGCGGTCGCGTGCCGGGCGCAAGCAAGAAGCGCTGTCGCGCATGATGCAGCCCGAGAACTGGCATGACGCTAGTCCTCCCTCGGTAACCCAGCACTAATTAGGCATGCTTCGTGCCACGTCATATTTGTCAATAACTTGAAAATCCGTCAAGGCTAAAACTTATTCTCGATTGTAAGGACCGCCTCCGTAAGAGATGCCGAACAGTACATCTCTACGGGAGATCTTAAGCGACCACCGATCGAGTTGAAAAACGTCGTTCGCGGGTCGCCCAGGATCCGACGACATCTCAGGGATTAGCGCCCGGCATCCGTCGGGCGGGCGGTGTTTTCGGGCGGGTGGTTTCATCGGCGCCGCGCTGTTAGGCGGACATTTCAAATCTGGGTGGGTTCTTTTTATCGTCCCGAGAATGCGGTCGTGCGGGCTGCGGCGTCGACTACGCAGCGATCGCGGCGGTTAACGATGATCCTGCTTGGGATACATCGGCCCCCGTTTTATGATCTGATGCAGCTCCATCAGACTGGCTTGTTATGTGGCGGCCGCCTGCGAGTGAAAGGAAAGGCAATGCCTTACGCTGAACTTCCTCGCCTAGGGCGATCTTTGGCTTTTGCCGCCGCCCTATTCGCGATGGTCTGCTCCGCCCCTTACGCCAAGGAATCTTCCGCTTTCATCACGAATGCGGAGCAATATCTCGCAAAGGGGGATCTCAAGGCCGCTGAGATCGAACTGCGCAATGCCATTCGCGTGTCGCCGGACGATCCGGTTCTTCATGCGCGGCTCGCCCAAATCTATATGCAGCTCGACGATCCGGTCGCGGCGGAGCGCGAGGCGAAAGCCGCGCGCGTGCACAATGGCAGCGAGGCGGATTATTTACCGGTTCTCGCCAGAGCTCTTCTTCGCCAGGAAAGGTTTTCTGATGTCCTCGATTTAATTCAGCTGGGTGATCGAGACCCCGCTCTCGAAAGTAAGCTGCGGACGGCACTCGGCACGGCGGCTGCCCGCGTTGGCGATCGGGACAAGGCCAGGGCGATGCTGCACGATGCGACCCGGCTGGATCCGGGCGCGGCAGAGCCAAAGATCCAGCTCGCCCTGCTCCTGACGGAAACGAACCCCGCGGAGGCGGACAAGCTGATCGACGACGCAATCGCTGCCGACCCGCGATCAGCCGAAGCTCTCCACGCCAAAGGAGAAATGCTGCGGCAGCGGGGCGATGCGGACGGGGCGGTGCGTCTTTTCGAAGAAGCCCTCAAGATCGATCCCAAGAATCTGGCGGCTCATCTGAGCCGTGCAACCGTCAATATCGAACGGGGCAAATTCGCGGCTGCGGACGAGGATCTCGATCCGATCCTCAAGGAAACTCCCGGCCACGTCATGGCAAATTACGTTCGGGCTTTGGAACTCGCCAAACAACAGAAATATGCAGAAGCGGATCAGATATTCGATCGCATCAGTCCCATCTTCCCGAGGTTCTTGGCGGGATACTATTACCAGGCGATGACGAAACTGGCGCTCCGGCAATTTGCTCAGGCGGAAACCATTCTGGGCAACTACCTTGCCCGTGTACCCAGCGATCCCAGTGCGTCGCGCCTTATGGCGGGCGCTGCGCTACAGCAGCGCGCCCCGTCCCGGGCGATCGCTTATCTCAAGCCGCTGGTCGATAAATTACCGGCGGATGCGGAGACGCTCAGCCTTCTGGGGAATGCCTATATGGCCGACGGCAAGCCGGAGCTGGCGCTGGAGCAGTATGAAAAAGCCGCGGCTCTCGACCCCGTAAATCCGAAAATCAAGACACGGATCGCGCTCTCGACGATCAACACCGGCCATGGCGAGGAAGGTCTCGCGCAACTTGAGCAGGTATTCGCCAGCGACGCCGGTGCAAGCATTGCCGGCCCGACCCTCGTGTTGACTGAGCTTCGTGCCGGACGGATCGATAAGGCGGCCGAGGTCGTGGCCTTCCTGGTCAAGCGCGATGCCGACAACCCGGTCTATCAGGCGCTGCTGGGGGAGGTCCGTGCCGCGCAGCAGGATTATGCTGGGGCCGAAACGGCGCTCCGTGCTGCGCTGGCGCGCAACCCAGGCTTTGTGGCGGCCAGACGCGACTTGACGCAGCTCTACCTGGCGACCGGACGCACTGGAGACGCCGAGAAAATTTATAGCGACGCGCTTTCGCACCAGGCTGACGATGTTATGGCCCTGCTCGGGCTGGCAGACATCGCGATCGCACAAGGGAAATGGTCGGAAGCGACGGAACTCCTCAACCATGCCCGCGCAGCGGCCAAGCTTGATCCGACCCCCGGTCTCAAGCTGGTCAAACTTTATGAGTCGCGGGGAGACTGGAACAGCGCCAAAGCGGTGGCGACCGAACTCGGTGGGCAATTTCCCAAAGATGTGAATGTCCTGAGGGTGCAGGCCCGCACCCGATTGGCAGCCGGCGACACCGATGGTGCGATCTCCAGCTACAAGCGCGCCTACCAGCTTGCACCGACTTCGGTCCCGATAATATCGGGCTACATCACCCTGCTGAAGCAGGCCAAGCATTTTCGCGAGGCGTGGGACGTGCTGCAAGAGGCCGTCGCCCGCGATCCGCAGAACGCGTCCATGAAGGCCGATCTGATCCGGGTCAGCGCGGAAATCGACGGTGTGGACGCGGCTGTCTCCAGAGCACGGGAATTTGCCAAGAGCGATCCCGACAACACCCTATACGATCGGGTATCGGCTGAGATTCTTGAAAAAGCGGGCCGGGCGGCAGACGCGGCTACTGCGCTCGAACAGGCGCTCGCTGCACGGCCGTCGGACGGCGATCTCGCCGTCGCCCTTTCGCAGCTGTACACGCGGACGGGGGATCTGGTACGAGCTGAGGCTGTCCTGACCGCCCGATTGCAGGCCGCACCGACGG
>Ga0210408_10006302_pt1 | contig 10264 bp, 10 predicted proteins | sample IncBWH4MmetaG_FD_155471 | JGI IMG/M metagenome (GOLD analysis project Ga0210408, IMG submission 155471) | Forest soil microbial communities from Barre Woods Harvard Forest LTER site, Petersham, Massachusetts, United States - Inc-BW-H-4-M | ecosystem: Environmental > Terrestrial > Soil >...
TGCCAAAGATCGGGACGGAGAATTGCATCGTCCATTGCACTTACAACCGCCACACTGCATGGATACCTTGCCCATGATTCAAGCCCTCTTCAAATTGCCGCAGGACGCCTAGATATCGGTTTTTGAAGGGGATTAGCGAAGACTGTTTCTGCAATGATGTTAATGAATGCGACATCAGACCGATCGCCTCCATGCGCGAGATCGAGAACGTTCCCGATCACCTCCTCGCCCATCTCTCCCCGCTTGGCTGGGAGCACGTCAATCTCACCGGCGATTACATCTGGGTCTCTGCCGATCAGCTGGCGGAAAACCATGACGGATTCCGACCGCTCCGGCGTGCCCCTGATGCCGCTCTGCTGGCCGCGTGAGTTCCCGATTTGTCCGCTTATGCGTATCAGAGGAGCGTTTCGTTAGTTCTGGCCAACTATGAAGTTGCCCGCTTCAAATGCGCTTCGGCATGGAATCTTGTCGCAACACACGGTCCTGCGTGGGAGGACGGCGAGGAGTACCAGGCATTGCTCGAAGCGCTTCTCGCCGAGCATTAGCCACGGGGACCGACGGAGGAGCACCTGGTCGAAGAGTTGGCAGGCATAATCTGGCGCAAGCGGCGCCTGCGACCCGGGGAGAGCGCCGCTCATCATCGCGCCCTCATGAGCGCCTCCGATCCCTATCAACGCGATCCGCGCCACTGAACACCAAACGCCAGAGGACCGCGCGGATCTCGAAGACGACCAGGCCATGACCGAGGAGGCGCTCCGGATTTTAACGAACCCGTCGCCCTCGGCTTATTCCCGCGCCTTAGCCGCATTGCGCGATGATACCCGGAGGTGGTGGGAAGAGCAGCTTGGCTGTAAGCTAGACGACTACGAGGAGGACCAGGTACCCTATGCCGCCGATGCCGCTAGCCTCAGGCGGTTCCTGGAAGCCGAAATCTTGGCCTGGTACGAGAAGCGGCGGCAAGAGCTCGAGTATCGCCCATTAATTCGCGCTCAGGCATTTGGCGAAGCCGTCGATCCCAACCGGCTCGAACGCCTTGCGCGCTACGAGGTTCATCTCGACCGAAAGCTCGTGACGTTGTTCAAGCTGCAAGAACTGCGTCGCCCCGCGAACCCCACCTGATTCCGTTTCGCAAAATGGACTTGCATTCGACCATTTGCGCCTGCCCAGGAGAGAGCAGTGCCGAGTGGGGGCTCGACACTGCAGCCCTCATGGGGGCTTGGCCGAGCTTGGGGGATTAAGCTGGGCGATAAATCACCTTATTGGCTGCATCGTAAAGCAGCGCTAAGGGTGTCAGCCGTCGCCTCATCCCGGGAACAGAATTTATAAACACAGAAACATTTATTTATGCTTGTGGAACAATTGCTGCATTTTCGGTTTTCTTCAGAAACATCATCGGTATTGCCAAAGATTGGCGCGATCTTCGACAATAAAGGCCAAATTAGGAGACAAAGAAATCGAAATTAGTGACGGAGATGACTTATATTACTTAAATTCTTGCACGATCAAATTGTCGCTTCAGGGAGTGCATTGCCGCCAGAGCCGTCAGCCGCGGCACAATAAATTAATGACGAAACTTGGCCAGGGTCCCTTCAAATCTCAAATTATGCCGCCACCAAATAAGCGTTAGTGCTGCGCTGCGTCGTGGGGGGGTATGACATTTAGAGGACAATCCGCTCGACCTGATCGAGCGTGACCTGGTCGCTGCGGCGATCGTAGAGCTTGGTCGTGCGGGCACTCTCGTGGGCCGCCATCTGCTGGGCGTATTCGAGGAGCCCGCCGTTGAGCAGATAGACGGTGATGCCGGTCGCCCGGAAGCTGTGGCAGCCGAGCCGGGTGAGCAGTCCGGCCTTTTTCGCGCGGCGGAGTATCATGCGACGCGCGTCCTGGCGCGACATGCGCGCACTGGTGAGCTGCTTGCGGCCGCGGCCGCCGAGCGTGGGGAACAGCGGCGCGTTCTTTTCGCCGGCGAGTCCGGCGGCGGTGACGTAGGCATCGAGATAGTGCTCGAGCAGATGATGCGCGGGCATCTCGTGTTGCTTGCCGCCTTTCTCGTGCAGCCGCACCCACCAGCGCTTGCCCTGCGGATAATAGTCGTCGACGTTCATCTGCAGCGCGGCCGAGATGCGGGCGAAGCTGTAGATCAGCAGCGCAATCAGCGCGCGGTCGCGCAGCCCGATGATCGTCGACACATAGATGCTGTCGAGCAGCGTGCGCGCCTCGTCGCCGAGGAGCACCGGCGTCTTGCCTTTCTTCACGACATGCGTGGGCCCACGCACCGGCGCCGCCACATTCTGATCGATGACCTGGCCGACGATGAGCCAATCGAACAGCCGGCGGATCGCCGCGAGATGCTGCTTGACCGTCGGCGCGCTATAGCCGTGCGTCAGCAGCTCGATATAGGTCGAGACATGATGCGTGCGGATCGCGCCGAGTTCGGCCACACCGTTCATCTGCAGCCAGTCGAAGAAGGCACGCACCGCGACGCCATAGGCGGCGCGTGTATTCGGGTTGCGGATGTGCGCGGTGAAGAAATCGATGAACCTCAGGGATGCGCGCTCGCCGGCGGCGGTAATCATCGCCGGCACCGGTAAGCCGGTTGCCGGCTCGATGATGGCAAGCGTTGTACTGGTTCCCGGGCTGCCGTCCGGCTCTTCGCTATCGTTCATGGTAAGTCCCCCCGCTATTATCGATGATCTGTGACGTTGTATCTGTCATTCGCGCGGCGTGACGCGGCGCCGGCCGGTTTGGTACCAGTCGCCGAAGGCATCGAGCACCTGATTGAAGAATCGCGGCGGCAGAATGCCATAGTCGTAGCGATCACTGTGCGGCAGCTTGCGCAAATCATAGCCGGGCCAGAGAAATTCGTTGCCCTCGGCGACGACGATCCAGGAGGGATCGTCGTCGAGCCCGAGATGCCGTTTGACCGGCAGCGGAATCTCGACCGCCGAAGCCGGATCGATCGGCGCGCTGTGCGTGATCGGCAAAACGGTGACGATCATGGCGTCGTCGGCTTCACGCTCGACGGCGAGGACAATCACGGTCGGTCGGTCTTTTTGTCCCTCTTCCCGTCCGGCCTGGTGCTCGTGGTGCCAGAGATAGGCATAGGAGATGACGAGGCCCGGCTCCGGGTTGGGGATCGGCATGGGCCTCCGCTATTTGGGGTCGAGCAGCTTGTCGAGATGGGCATGCCGTGCATCCATGCGCGATGTGCGGATCGCTTCGACCTTTTCGTCCGGCAGATCGACGGTCGCGAAGCTGCGGCGGCTTTCGCGGAAGCGCTTGAACTCCTCATATTCGTCCGGGCCGACAAAGTAGCCGGTGATCTGGCCGTGGCTGGAGACCGCGACTGCCTCGCGCTGGGCGCGCATGCGGTAGCGGCCGAAATTGCGGGTGAACTCGGAAGCCGGGACGGTTTCGGGCGTGTCCATCATTCCTCTCTTTCACCGGCCAATATACGTGAATTGCGCAAAAAACGCAAGATGCGGGAATTGCGCTTGTTCCGTTTGGCTTTACCTGATGGCCCGCCCGTGGTTAGACAGTGCCCCATAAAGGTAGTTATGGGGCACTATTCCAGCAGCCGAGCGGGAGGCTCTTATCAGTGCACCGGTCCCGGCGGTGTGTTGTTCGCGAGCTGCACCACGGCATCGGTAATCCGGCGCCAGGTCGCGGCGCCGTCATCGTCGCCGGCGGCTGCGAGCTCGTCAGCTCGAGCGCTGCTTTCTTCGAACGCCTTATCACCGTAGCGCTTGAGCATCAGGTTGGCGGCGCGCCAGATATCGATCTCGGGTATCACGCGACGAACACTGCAGGCTTGCGGTCGAGAAACGTCTAACACCAACAATTGGTTGGCTTGGAACCCTGCGTGTGAAGGTGGCGGCACACATGGCGCCGATACTGACTGCCGAGGATGTTGTCCGGCGAATTGCCGCCGAGTGCGCCTATGTCGACGAGCGTGGCGGTGTCGGCATTCGGGTGAAACCGGCCGCCGCGATCGTGCGGCAATATGGGGAGCAATTCCGAGCACCGCGGCGTCAGCGCCGGCCTCGGTCCCCGAAACCGCCGCCCTTGCTCTGAGTGGCATTGGCGTTTGAATTCTTTTTGCACCTAACTTTTGCAACGCCTAAGCCCTTGAATAGGTTTGCTCAGGAAAATTTGTCAGAAGTCTTGATTTGCGCGCGTTACGGGCTAGGGGCTAGAACTCTCGCAACGTGAAGGTTTTAAATGGAGTGTGAAACAGATCACACTCATCGACGGCTATAATGGTAACCTTTACCGGAAAGGGCGAACGCCCTCGAATGGGAGGTCCTTGTCATATTTCCCGCCCCCATAATTCTCAGGCTAACATCCAGAACGTCACAATAACCTCATCCAATGACGTTACCACAATAAATGTTGGTCTCGTGGCTCGACTTTTCTTATTGGTTCAAATTGCCAATATTGGTTTGTTTTTTGGTTAATAACTTTTCTATTTTCATTTCTTTCCTCTCTCTGCACGGGTAAAATAAATATCCATGATGTTCCGCCAGCAACCGGAATTTACCTAATACCCTCTATATTCGCGTTATGCATTGCATGGAGAGCTCGCGACGTTATCAGTGTGGTTATACAACCGTTATCGTTGACAGCTTGGCTTCTCCTCCCATTTTGCTTCGCCGTATTACCAGGGATTTTGGCATTTACCGTTGGGTTTTTCTCGGGAACCAACAATTATGCCGATCCTTCCCTGCTTTCCTATAATGCTTTTATGCTCACCCTTTTGTCGATCTGTTCCTTAGCGGCTGGATTGTCGATCCTCACTTTGAGGGGGCTTCGGATAACTGAAACCAACTGCAAACTGATCGACTTTGTAGATTACATGTACACGTTCTCCGCCGGGCGCCATAAAGGCCATTTGCCCGCTAGCAACCCGCTTGGCGGCTGTATACTGTTTTCCTGTGGGTTCTTACTTCTTTTTGGGTTCTACCTCATACCAACAGACCCTATGTTTAAATTTGCGGAATACACGAAGGGTACCTTAATAAATCCCATGGTCTGGTTGGGTTTTATCTGCTTTTTATATGGGATGACTCTTTTTCAACCAAAGGGCGATGTGCTAATGGGTCATGATCATCGCTCGCCAATATTGTTCCTACGATCGTTTGTTGATGACGAAAAGCTTCACTTTAACTTTCGAGACCTAGCAATTTTCGATTTCTCACTCGAATCTCGCCTTGCAACGTATTTTTCTCGACTGGGTCCGTTTATAGCGGTCGGCGCGCCGCGGGAACAATTGGCTCCAGCTATCGGAGCCGCACGATCCGCACTGGATGATGCGGAATGGCAAGCTCAAGTCGTGAGCTGGATGCAAGAGGCCCAGATTATCATCGCAATGGCTGGAGTAACGCGCTGGATTGGGTGGGAATTGGAACAGATTATTAATCGGGGCCATCAGTCTTAGCTAATCCTGATGTTTCCACAAATTGTGAACCGCGCACCCTGGCAGGCGTCAAGAAAAAAGCACTGCGCTGCGCGATTAACAAAGTGCAGGAGGCCTTCAAGCGCACTCACTGGGAAAAAAATCTGACTGCACTTCGGGATGCGCACAGGATCAGAAGCATAGTATTTCACCCTAACGGATCGATATCGGTCGTCAGCTGTCGTTCGCGAAACCGTAACGCGTACCATCTTGCGGCACTACTCGCCCATTATCTTCTGCCCGCGACCCAAAAATACAGCAGTCTTCGGCCGATTCGAAGCATCCAGCGTTTTGTTGACTGGAAGGCAATCCTTGTCGCGACTGCAGTTGGGGTCTTGGCCATGGGGACACTTCTCTTCGCATTCCAAGGCCAACAAGCCGCCGTTACTACGCCGGCCGAGGCCGTTGCGCAGGGGCTGGAGCAGATCCGCCGCGCCGACCCGAGTTTCGAGCCTGCGCACTTCCTCGAAGGCGCTCGGACCGCGTTCGAAATGATCGTCACCGGTTTTGCCCATGGCGACAAGGAAGCGTTACGGCCACTGCTGAGCGATGAGGTATTCCAGCAGTTTGTCGCTGCGATTGACGAGCGTGCCGCGGCCAAGGAAACTCTCGAAACCCGTATTGTTCGATTGGACAACTCGGAAATCGTCGAGGCCGAGCTGTTGGGGCGCAATGCGCAGGTGACTGTCAGGCTCACCTCGCAGCAAATCAACGTGACCCGCGCAATGGACGGAAGCATCGTCGACGGCGATCCGGAACATCCGGCCGAGAAGACAGATTACTGGACCTTTGCGCGGGATACCCGATCCGCGGATCCGAACTGGGTGCTGGTCGCCACCAGCAGCGGCTGAACCGAGGGCGCAAACGCGGCGCCTCCACCGCGCTGCGGCGTTGGCTCTTCTGGCGATACTGGGTTTAATTGGGTACAAGAACCCTTAGCGGTTCGGGGTTCGGAGCTCTGCTAATTTTGCAGATAGGCGAGACCATGCGTACGAGGCCTCAGCGAGCTGTCCGTTTGGAACGTCTTCTGAAATCGAAACCGCTGGTATTGTTTTAGCAAGGGTACCGATGGATATTTGCCACCCGTGCCTGATCATGCGACGAATTTTGCCTGGTCTACCGCATGGTTAAGAAGCCTACGAATCCCCGTGGACTAATTCAAGATGTGTGTTCGAGACGCTCCCGCCTCTCCGACAATGTCGCATATGAGCCATTACGGAAAATCACTGCCCTTTCAGCTTCTTATAGTCTTGTGCCGCGTCTTTACCATTATCTCTAGCCAGCCGATGTTGTTCTGCGCGTCGGTATTGCCCTGGTCGGCTGCCTTGCGGTACCAGCGCATCGCCTCCGCATAGTCCGTTCGCCCGCGGGCTTCACTGCCCCTCTGTAGGGCCTCGGCTTCGGCTTCTTTTTGCGCTTGTGATAATGGCGGTCGGCGGCGTTCTTCCTCCTGGTATTGGCCCTGTTCTTCCTGCTGCCGCACCCGGGCAGGATCGATCGCCCTGACCACCTGATCGATCGCCCGCTCGCGGGATACGAAGCCGTCGATCCAATGCAGATCGGAAAGTCGGACCCGCAGGCCGCGCCGGGGCTGCGCGTCTTCCATGCGGAACGGGATGATGATCTTGCGACTCTCGCCCGCGACCGTGATCTCACGGCGGATGTATTCGTGCTCGTTGCAGCGGTCGGAGAAGATCAGCAGCATCGCCCAGCAGGCCTCAATCGCCTCGGCGATCTCGTCGTCGAACGGCTTGCCCGGGTGCGCGTCGCGCGGTGCGATCCAGCAGCGGACGCCCCGTCGCTCTAATTCGTCGACGATTTCGAGCGCGACTAGCCGGTCTTCGCTGACATGGCTGATGAACAGGTAGTGATCGGGGTCGGTCATTGTCCCGGGCCGCTGCTAAAACCGCATGCCCTACATTACATGCCGTCTGCTGCGCAGAATATAGGCCATGCTGTTTCCAGAGCAATGCAATTGCACCCGTTTAATCGCGGACCACAGTGATCAACATCTTGTGCCTTCACCATTGTCGTAGCTCGCGGCAAAAGTCATAAGCCCCATTCTGGAAGAGTTTTCTAAGTGTTTGCAAAGTCGTGCCGTTAACGATTGCGCATTTCCACGCCCACCCTAGTTTATACACCGAAGCACGGGGGCGGATTGCGCCTGCAAATTACTTGGCCGGCTGGTTTTTACTCAGCGCGGCCGGCACACAAGATATTGATCGGGCCGATCCCCAAAATCCGGGGACGGTCGGTTGAAAAGCCCTGCGCTCGGTCGACCATGCCCGCGCTGCCATGCTTGTTCTGTCCAATTGACGGCGAGCCGGGCCGTCCCGGATCAGTTGCAAACCGTCAGCGCTGGGGGTCCCAGCACGAAGCATGGGTACAGCTTCCCGTTCGGTCCAATGATGACGGGCATTGGGTTGGACGGGCGCCCAGGACCTGTCGACTGCTCGACGGTAATGTTTGCCCCAGGTCGGGCGCCAGCCGATATCGCTCTGTAAATCGCGAGGTCGGCTTCATATGCTTGGCGCGCGCCCTCGCAGGCTGAAACGTCCTGCAGGTGCTGAGCGAGACACTCCTCGTAAACGGTCTTCGACGCCTCTCTGTCGTCCCGAGCGTTGATCTTGGCCGCACAGCTGCTCACGACCGCTACGAGCAACGCGCCAATGATCATGAGCTTCACCGCCTACCTCCCTCGCGCGCGGGAATAGGAAAGGATCTCCAGCATAGTCACACCTCACCTGGGGAGGGGAATTCTCGCGCCCAGGAGGAGAGTTTGACGCAAACCACCTACGCTCTGGCCAGCTTCATCGATTCCGACCCTGACGACGCGGGAGTGCCGCATCGCTATCTCGCCGGTTTTCGGACGTCGATCGCGAATCTTGGGGCGTCGTCATTGTGCCGCCCGAGGGTGAGCAGGCGCACCCACCTCGAGCGCGGCCTGGTCGACAGTACCACGGCGCTGTAGCGAGCGGTCAGGCACACTGATCTTCTCTTCCGGCCGCAGTTGCTCGTCCTCGTGACGGGTCTTCCTACCGTTCCATCCCCTGGTCGCGGTCGCGGCTCCGCTCCCGCTCACGCGCTTGGTCCTGCTCCTGCCGCCGTTCGGCGATGATCTCGCGGGCGAGGTTTCCGCGCTTCTGGCGCTTCGCCAGCTCGGCCGCAGCTGCCGGTTGCGCGCGCTCGAAGGCGGCGGCCTCTTCTTTCTCGGCTTCCGGGAGCTGCCGGGCCAGCACGGCACGGCGGGGCCCGAGTTTATCCAGCTCGTCGGCCGCGCTGCGCTCGCCATCCTCGCTGAGGTCCATCCAGCGGTCCTTGCTGACCCCGGCCTTGTGCATGACCTGGCGCAAGAAGCCCATCTCATGCCAGCGCTTATCGCCCTCTACCGTGTAATGGCGCACGACACCCTCATAGTGCCCGATCTGCTTCTCGACCGCTGCGGTCTCTTCGCGGAGCAGCGCTGAGCGGTCCGCCGCCGCATAGGCGGGGTCTACCAGCCGCGCTGCGTCCTGCACGGTCATCGGCCGCTCGTTCCAGGCCGGCCCGATCCTGTCGGCACGTGCCGCCTCCCGCAACGCACCGCGATCCAATGCCTGCAGCGCGAGGCGGGGAGCCTCGCTGGGTATCTCGTCCCGCTGCGCCGGCTCCGCCACACGCTGCTGCCGCGCTTCCATCGCCGCCCGCACCTTGGCGTTGAGAAAATCCCGTACCGACTCCTGGCGCCTGGTGGGCTCGGGCCGGGCGGCCTGCTGCTCCGATACCTCCGGCGGCCGTGCCGGTTCCACCGCCAACTCGTCCCGTGTCGCCCAGGCGACGGACGCGGCCTTGACCGCGCCGCGCGCCATCTGCCGCGCAAGCTGCGCCGCGTCGCGTGCCGTCGCGCGGGCGACGAATACCTGCGCGCTCTCCCGCTGCCGGGTCAGCGCGACATAGCTCGCCACCGATCGCCAGTGCTTGGTGTGATAGAGGTAGGTGTGGTCGAGGGTTTTGCCCTGCCCCTTATAGATCGTCCCCGCATAGCCGTGCCGGAAGCCCGGGAACGCGGCAGCCGACCACGACACTGCGCGCCCGCTGTCCAGCGTCGCCCGGAGCTCGCCGGTACGGACGTCGATGCCGGTGATGGTGCCGACATTGCCGTTGTAGATCCGCGCCTTTTTGTCGGTGTCGGTGAACTGCACCCGGTCGCCGACCGCGAACGCCGCTTCCCCATGCTTGGTCTCGAGCTGCACCTCTGGGCCGGCGAGCTCGCCGCGCTCGCGCCGCACCCGGCGCAGTTCAGCATTCAGCGCGTCGACATCGCGGTTGGTGTAGGCGAACACAAAGCGCGCTGCGGCCGGCTTCACTGCCGTGTCCAGCTTCCAGGCCTCTACGAGAGCCGCCCGAGCCGTTTCTTGGTCTTGGGTCCAGGTGATCGCCCCGGCCTTGTCGTAGGCCGCAACGGCTTCTCCGAACCGCCCCTCAGCGAGATCGCGCGCCGCCTGCCGCTGCCAGTCCACCTTCTGCCGTGTCACCTCGGTGATTTCGGCCGCGCCGTGACGCTGCTTCAATTCGGTGAACAGCCCGCCGCGCTCGATGCTGGCGAGCTGCCGGTCATCGCCGGCGAGGATCACCTTGGCGCCGGTCTGGCGCGCCATGGCCAGCAATTCGCCGGTGATGCGACTGTCCAGCATCGCTGCCTCGTCGACGATGACGACCGTGCGTGCGTTCCAGCTCGTGCGGCCGTTCTTCAATCGGAACAGCTCGGCGTGCACTGTGCCTGCCTCGGCGAACCCGTCCGCTTTCAGATCCTGCGCCACAGTATTCGTC
>Ga0210408_10006303_pt1 | contig 10263 bp, 10 predicted proteins | sample IncBWH4MmetaG_FD_155471 | JGI IMG/M metagenome (GOLD analysis project Ga0210408, IMG submission 155471) | Forest soil microbial communities from Barre Woods Harvard Forest LTER site, Petersham, Massachusetts, United States - Inc-BW-H-4-M | ecosystem: Environmental > Terrestrial > Soil >...
CTGAAAGGAATGGAAGTCAGGTGATGGCGCACCTTTTCCTAAAAAACGACATGGCAGATCTGACCCGTCCCCAATGGCACATCTTTACATCCCACGGCATTGTCGGAAGGTGGTCGGCTTCCTCACAAAACCCTGGCAGAATCTCGTCACAGAGGACCATTGCTGTTCGATTCAAAAACAGGATCAAAACACTCTGCTGATGTGTCAATGGCATTCACAAATTGCCTTGCCTAACGCATATGAAACCAATTGATAAAAAATAGAAGCTGAAGACCCGGTAAAAGAAAGAGTGCCTCTTACTAAATGGGAGCTAACTCCAAAAGAAAAAGAGGATTTTGATAAAGTTATGCGGCTCGTCTTTGATGCCGCTAGCATTCTGCGCCACAATCTAGAATTAGGTGAAAACGCTATCGGGAAAACCCTTATAGAGTTAGCCGATTGGGCAACAAATTGACTAACACCGGTGATGGACGGCACCGGCAAATTCAATCCGAGGAGGTCGTGTCACTCTTCTTTGCAATCACGCCAAAGTCAGGAAGGAAAGATGCTAAAGTGGGCCTTTGGATACTAAGCGCATACTAGCGGTAACTGGCGTGAACTTTGGGTAACCGCGCTGGTTATTTATTGAGACTTCAGGTTTAGTTCCTTCAGCAAGGTCCGCAATGGGCTGGCAATTTTGCCCTGCTGCCAGACAATGAACAAGTCCCAGGTTGCACCGGCGTCAGCGATGGGAACCATTAACACGTTCGGAACTTTCAGGTGAGAAATGAAGGCTGGCTGAATCGAAATCGCTTCTTCATTCGCTGCTAGAGCGAGAGATTCCACAAGACCATTTGCTTGGTCAATGGTGGTCAGGCGTGGACGGAAGCCGCCATACTTACGGCAGAATCGAATGATTTTCTGGGTGTATCCCGGCACCACATCGTCCGATCCTCGCACGAACGTTTCGCCCTTTAATTGTGAAAGAGACACCTGTCTTTCGGTCGCTAACCGGTGGCTGAAGGGAAGCGCAACAAGGCTCCTTACAGTCGCCAATTTACGAGCATAGAAATCTCGCGAGAGCAGGTCTACACCGTGCAAGGTCAGTGCTAAATCAATTTTACCTTGCCGTAATGCAATAATCATCTCGCCGGGCGTTTGATCCAGCATTTCGACTTTCAGCCTCGGATAAGCGCGTCGCAGCACGACCAGAGCCGGCCCAAGATACTCCTGGACGGCCGACGCAATATAGCCAATACGCAACCGTTCACTTTCTCCGCGATTCAACCGGCGGACCTCAGCCATGGTAGAATCATAATCTGCCAGAAGCGTTTTTGCCCTCTCGGCAAGGACCTGTCCTCCGTTGGTGGGACTCACCCCGGCCGATGTTCGTTCCAAAACGCGCCCACCGAGATCGAGTTCGAGTGATTGCATCTGTCGCGTGATGGCGGACTGAGAAATGCGCAGACGGTCAGCCGCACGACGGAGGCTGCCTTCCTCAAGGACCACTAAAAACAAACGAAGCTTTTCCAGCACGATTGAAATAGTGATGCACATTTTGCATCACTGCAATCACGAACCGGCATTAGCCACAAGGCTCGGGAAGACGGATGTTGGCAATATTGATAATAAAATGAAAGGACGTCAGTTATGGAAGTAGGATTTATAGGCGCCGGTAACGTAACGCGCACAATCGGCCGCCATTTGATAAATGCGGGTCATACCGTAGTCGCATCCAACTCCAGAGGCCCGGAAACGCTTAGCGAATTCGTCGCTGACCTGGGTCCGAGCGCCTGCGCGGGGACCAAACAACAGTCAGCCGAGTGCGATATGGTGATTCTCGCGACGCGCTGGGTGAATGTTCCTGAAGCGCTTACAGGTATTGATTGGCAAGGACGAATACTGGTAGATGCGACCAACGCGCATATGGATTCCGAACCCGATCTCAGCCTAGCGGGAGTCGCCCGGTCGCGGGCTGCGTTAAAGGGGCGCACATCGAGCGAGATTGTCGCCGAGATGGCCATTGGTTCGCGGCTTGTAAAGTCAATCAGCAACATCCCGATGTCATGGATACAGGACTTTTCGCCCAACAAACCTCGCACCGTCCTTTTTACATCGGGTGACGAATCGGAAGCTAAACAGTGTGTAATTGAGTTGATCAACAGCACCGGACTGGTCGCCATTGACCTCGGATCTCTTCGAATGGGCGGTGCGATGCATGAGATCGGCGCACCTCTATCTGGCATTGAGTTTCACTTTGTCCAGCGTCTTCGTCGCCGCCGAGAATGGAGAGAGAGTATGAAAACCAAGACATCGGATTCTGTCACCATTTCCGATTTGGACCAACCGAGCTCGAAGAACAAAGAATATGAGTAAAAACCATGTCCAGATTGTGAAGGACTTTTTTGCAGCAATGCGCAGCGGCGATATGCAAGCTCTGCTGGCGTTGTCCGCCGAAGACATTGAATGGATCATTCCGGGCGAGGGCTGGCCGCTGGCCGGCACGCACCGCGGACACGAGGGATTGACGGATTTGCTTCAGAAGGCTTCCGAAACGCTGGAAACTTCATACCCAAAGCCCTTTGAATTCGTAGCGCAGGGAGACCGGGTTCTAGTCATCGGTTTCGCTAAGGGGAAAATCACAGCCACGAATAAAACGTTCGAGGACGATTGGGTCTTCGCCATTACCGTTCGAAATGGCAAACTGACGAACATCCGGGAGTATATAGACACGCAAGCACTGGCGCGGGCCTCCGAGATGAGTCTTGGTAATGAAGAAATCATCAGAAAACTCTATGCTGCCGGAGAGGGGCCAGGAATGGATACCGAGAAGTTTGTCTCCTTTTTCTCGAAGGAAGGATACATGTACGACGTTCCTTCTGGCACAAAGTTTCGCGGGAAGGCCATTGGCGACTCTATTGCCGCCCTCGCAAGTGCATTTCCTGATCTCCACCGTGAGTTATTGAGCATCTACGTCGCGGAGAACGTCGTCGTCGTCGAGCTTAGAATTCGGGGAACCCATCAAGGTGAGCTGGCCCTTGGTTCTAAAACTATAGCTCCCACGGGCAAGGCAATAGATGTCCCGTGTGTCGATGTTTTTCGCCTCGAGAGTGGAAAGGTCATATCCTTTAATTGCTACAATTCGGCTTCCGTAATGCAGCAACAACTTGGCCTTGTCAGCAACTGATCGGCCCGAGAAGAAGTCACAACCTTGTTCGCATTCGGCGAACTCGACGACTATGTCAGCTTTGTAGGAAAAGCGTAAATCCCACATTTTCAAAATAACGAAGAACAAAAACAAAGAAGAAAATATATGAGTAATAATCACGGACAAAAATTGGCGGGAAAAATTGCGGTAATCACAGGCGGAAACAGCGGGATTGGCTTGGCCACAGCCAAGCGCTTCGTGGAAGAAGGTGCGCACGTCGTGATCACTGGCCGACGAGAGAAAGACCTGAAAGAAGCTGCAGCCTTTATCGGGAGAAACGTTACGACGGTCGCGGGCGACGTGTCGCGCTTGGAAGATCTGGACCAGCTCTATGCTGTTGTGAAAGAGAAGCACGGTCACATCGACATTCTCTTTGCGAACGCAGGCGGAGGGACAGTCGCGCCGCTTGCAACGGCGACCGAGTCTCACTTCGACAAGACCTTCGACGTGAACGTGAAGGGACTGTTCTTTACAGTGCAGAAGGCCCTTCCCCTCTTCAAAGACGGCGGCTCGATTATCCTGAACGCTTCGGTCGCAAACGTACTAGGTGTGCCAGCCTTTACCGCCTACGCCGCTAGCAAGGCAGCGGTGCGCAGCTTCGCTCGCGGCTGGACGATGGAGCTAAAGGATCGCAAGATTCGTGTGAATTCGATGAGTCCTGGCCCAATCGAAACTCCGGCTTTGGAGAACGCAGGCCTCACCGCTGAACAGGCAGAACAGGCGGCAGCTCAGTTCGCCTCGCAAGTTCCGCTCGGCCGCAGAGGCAAGCCCGAGGAAATCGCATCCGCCGTTGTGTTCCTCGCCTCCGATGAAAGTTCTTTCATCACCGGCGTGGATCTCGCCGTCGATGGAGGCATGGCGCAGGTCTGACCCCGGCGCGGTCGCTTCTCGAACTTTAGTTCTAACACGACATCGGAGAAACATTATGAGCTATGCGATTGTAGGATTCGGTGAGATCGGCCAAGCCCTCGCCCACGCCTTTGCCCGTAAAAACATCGACGTGACCGTCGCGAGCCGCCGGCCGCCCGAGGCGTTGGCACCGCAGGCTCGGGCGATTGGACCCACGGTCGTCGCCAAGTCGCTGCGGGATGCACTCGAGGCCGACACAATCATCTTGGCGGTCCCGTTCGGGGAACATCGCGGAGTTTCGAAGGCCCTGCCGGGCTGGGAAGGCAAGATGGTCATCGACGCGATGAACGCGTTAGTTCCACCTGATGAGCTGAACGGTCTTCCGTCCTCCGCCTTCGTTGCGAAGTCGTTCACCGGCGCTAAGTTCGTGAAAGGTTTTAATCACCTGCCTGCCGCCACCCTGGCTACCGATCCGATCGTCGAGGGGGGGCATCGGGTCGTCTTTCTGTCGAGCGACGACGAGGACGCGATCGCTCCCGTGGCGGATTTGGCCAAACAACTCGGGTTCGCACCCGTCGAGCTGGGAAAGCTCAACGAGGGTGGCGCGCTGGTGCACGCACGCGGCGGCACTTGGGGTCTGCTCATCTTCCAGGATTTGTTCAAGAAGGAGCAGTAATCGATCTACGACCGTGTGACTTGGCCCGAGAAGTACGATTCCAAAACGTCCGATTAGATCGGACGCGATCCGATGCAAGGGAAATGGAGAGATTTCGATGAGGGGGGCATCCTTTCGGGCTCATCTATATGAGACTTTCTTTTGCCGGCCTCCTACGCCGGTAAGAGTCCAGCCACGCGATAGCTTGCGATCAATTCGTCAAAAAGCGAGATGTCCGAGCGGCTCCTCGCGAGCAGCTGAGCGCCGGCAACGGCAGCGAAAATGGCGCGAGCCCGCTGTTCGCTTTCCTTCGGACCGGTTACACCGGCATCGGAAAGAACCTTGCTCAGCCACGCCACGTTGACATCGGCGAAAGCTTGGACCTCCTTCTTCACCGGTTCCGGAAGGTCGTCATATTCGGCAGACATGAAGCTGCCCAAGCAAAGCCGATTATCGCTCTCAAGCGACCTACGGAAAATCTGCGGGTAGTGGCGCAGGTAACGGGCTGGCTCCCACCCTTCCGCCAGCATGGCGTCGAGTTCGGCCTTTGTATCCTCCCAATAGCGCCTCGCAACCGCAGCCCCAAGATCGGCCTTGCTGGGAAAATGATGGTACATGCTCGCGGCCTTGATGCCCACCTCCGTCGCAAGATCACGAAAATTCAAGCCGGTGTAGCCGTGAGCCTGCGCAGTCCGTTTGGCGGCCGCTAGGAGCGCTTCCTTGGAGTTTTTACTCATTCCCAATTCTTAAGCCTCCCCCCTTGACCAGGAAAATTAAAGCCCTTATTTATTCTAGCTACCAACCAGTTGGTAGTTTTTTATGAACACAGAAATCATCTATTCCGATGCCACAAAGCTGGCTGAACTGATCCGAGCCCGTGAGGTCTCGCCGGTCGAAGTCGTGCAAGCGCACCTTGACCGCATCAAAGCCGTGAACCCCAAAATCAACGCAATCGTCACGGTTGCGGACGACGCGCTCAATGCCGCGAAGGCGGCAGAGGCCGCGGTCATGTCGGGTGAGGAGCTTGGACCTCTGCATGGCGTCCCGTTCACGGTGAAGGACTCAATCGACACCGGAGGGGTGCTGACCCAGCGCGGCTCGCCGATCTTCAAGGGCCGCGTTCCGGACACTGACGCGACCAGCGTGGCGCGTTTGAAGAAAGCGGGCGGAATCCTGCTTGCGAAGACGAACCTTCCCGAATTCTCGTACTGGATCGAAACCGACAATCTGCTCACCGGCAGGTCGAACAATCCTTGGGACCTCGAGCGCACGCCGGGCGGTTCGAGCGGCGGTGAGTCGGCGGCCATCGCGGCGGGCATGTCACCGCTCGGTCTCGGTACCGATCTCGCTATCTCCGTGCGCGGACCGGCGGCGCAAACCGGGATCGTTTCACTCAAAGCGACGCACGGCCGCGTGCCCATGACCGGAATTTGGCCGCGAGTGCCGCGTCGCTTCTGGCATGTGGGCCCAATGGCGCGCACGGTTCGCGACCTTGCGCTGGCTTTCTCGCAACTGGCCGGGCCGGACGGCCTGGACGCCTTCTCAACGAGCACCGTCCAGTTCGATGCTGGAGTCGGTCGCTCGCCCTATCACCAGCTCCGGGTGGGCTGGCTGGTCGAGCCCGGCTTCGGCCCAGTCGACCCCGAGGTCGGCGCCACGGTGCAAGCGGCGGCCGAGGCGCTCAAAGGCGTCGGTTGCTTTGTGGAGCCGGTGCGCATTCCGGCGCTGGAGCGCGACTTCGCCCTCGACGTGTTCAATCGCCTTCACGTGATGGAGATGAAGCCCGCGTTCGCGGAAGCGACTGCTGGTCGCGGCGAGGATGAGCTCTACAAGATGGCAAAAACCATGCTCGGACTGCCCGACACGTCGATGAAGGATTATATCGACGCCGAGCAGGCGGTGGAACGGTTGAGGGACGGTTATGCCGAGTATTTCCAGAAATATGACGCCCTGATCACTCCCGTGTTGCCGATCCCGGCCCACAAGCATGGAGTCTCAGAATTCACCATCAATGGCCAGAAAGTGGACGCCACCTACCTCCAAGGTGCAACGGTTCCGCTGAACGTCACCGGGTTGCCCGGCCTGTCTATGCGGTTCGGCACGAGCAAGGATGGGTTGCCCATCAACGTGCAATTCGTCGGTAGCTGGCTGGCCGAATCCACCATCCTGCACCTCGCTTCGCTCCTAGAGAGCGTTAGCCCGGTTCGCGACCTTCACCCAAAGCTCTAGAACGAAATGAACGCCTATAGGCCGTAAATGGGCGAGTTCTGAATTGGTTCGTCCAATTTAAAACCTGCCCATTTTGCGCTTTTTGTTGCTGCCTTTTCGGGAATACGAACAACGATCTCTATGCGCTCGCCTGGCTTGGACGGTTTTCCTTGTGGTATCGGTGAAGAAAGACGGTGGTCCAGGGTCAAGGGGGGTCGCGTCTATACAAAATAAGTCAACGGCTGACCCTTCCGGCCTCCCCCGGGCGAAGCGGGCTGTCTCCCGGCCGCCACCAATGGCTTTGTAGACGGTCATGGCGGGGATTCGTCTCCGCCGGCGATGCGGAGACCCAGCCTTCCCGAGTCACGACGCTTCAATGCGTGAAGACCGTCTTCCCGTGGGTGCGACCTTCCCACATCGCGCGGAAGCCTTCGGCTGCCTGCTCCATGGGCAGTACCAGGCCAATTTCGGGCGTAATGCCGGAGGCCGCTATAAAGGTCACCATGTCCTTCATGTCCTGAAGCGTGCCCATGATGGAGCCGCACACGGTAATCTGTTCGCTGAGCATTGGGATAAGCGGCAGGTCCACCTCAAAGCCTGTGGTGCCGCCGGTGATGACGGTAGTGCCGCCGCGAGCGACCGACGCAATCGAGTGCGCCCACGATGCTGGGCCGATGTTATCGACGACCGCCTGTGCCTTGTGCGGAAGCTTATCGTTCGATGCGAAGGTGCGGTGCGCGCCGAGCTTCTCGGCGAGCGCGCGACCCTCGTCATTGCGGCTGGTTGACCACACTTCGAAACCCGCAGCGCGGCCGAGTTGAATGAGTGCCGTGGACATGCCGCCCGACGATCCCTGCACGAGCAGCGTCTGTCCGGGCTGCAAACCGGATTTCGTGAACAAGGCGCGGTAGGCGGTAAGCCAGGCCGTGCCGAGCACCGAGGCGTGAAGCGCCGAGATTCCGCTGGGCAGAGGAATCGCGTTGCGTTTTGGCACGGCGATGAAGTCGGCAAATGTGCCCGGCGCAAATTCGCTGAAGATGTTCCAGTGCGGATCGAGCGTCTCGTCGTCGCGCCAGTCATCGTTGCCCAGGACGGGATAAATCACGACCGGCGTTCCATCGTCCAACGTGCCCACGCCGTCGTTGCCCAGGATCATCGGAAAGGAAATTCCCTCCGGGTGTGCGGTGATCCCACGTAGCGTGAAGAGATCGTGCCGGTTCAAGCTGGCATGCGAGATCTTCACCCGCACCCAGCCTTCCCGCACGGCGGGTTGGGGCAGCTCGCCGACTACCAGAGCAGACAACGGATCATCGGGCGCCGCCTGCGTGGCGTAGATCGCGAACATGGCTCACGGGATGATTTCCAATGACGCAATCTTGTCGCCCTGGAGCTCGAAGAGAAATCGAAGGTCAACGGGGCTGCCGGGGAAATTCCCGGTGAGCCTGCTGGTGACGATTACCATTTCGCCCTTTTCCTCGCACGCGAACGGTTCGCTCGTGTATTCATACTTCGTTGCGACCTCCGCCCTCCATTGCTTGATTGCGGCATGACCCTTGTAAGTGTGCGCCTCGTCCTTCACGATGGCGTTCTCAGTGAAACAATGGTAAACGGCCTCGGCGCCAGCTTTCTCGGCGCTGAAGTAGGCGGCGATGGGTTTCGGTAGATTGAGAGCTTCTTGCTTCATAAGCGGAGTGGAAATCTATACGCCGATAACGCTGCTCGTCAGGAAATAAGCCTCGCCCGTTCGTCCGCATCTTTGGTCGAAAACGCCAGCGCCCCAGCATCAGCGACTGCGCTCGCATTGCCGGCCTGCTATTTGGTATTCTTGAGCCTTCGAAAGGCCATGGACGATCTCACGGAGATTATGTCACTTCTCAGAACCAGCGGTCACCTGTATGGCCAGCTGGATTTCTCTGCGCCATTCGCCTTCGAGTTTCCGGGCTACAAAGGGATCTGCCTCATCGTCGTCCGCGGCTCGTGTTTTCTCGGTGTGGACAAAGAGCCGCTGCTTCCCTTGGCGGCAGGCGATTTCGTGCTCCTACCAAACCCTGAATCCTACTCCCTCTACAGCCATCCCGACCTGCCATCACGCCCGGTGCTCGAATTGTGTTCGGAGGAAGAGTTTCGCCGGACGCGGCTGATGTCGTTCGATGGAGGCGAAGGTCCCTCCGCGTCGGTGATTGCCGGGTGCTTTGCCTTCGCTTCTCCCGAAAGTGAGTTGTTGGTCAAGCATCTCCCCTCCGTCATTCATCTCCAGGCTTCCGGGAAACACGCGCCGCCTTGGTTTCAATCCACCATTCAATTCATCGCCGCGGAAACGTCGCAGAATCTCCCCGGAGCAGGTGCCATTGTGGATCGACTCGCGGACGCGCTCTTCACCGTGGCCATGAGAACGCGCACGGGCACATCCTGTCATGCCGCGCAGCCGAGTTGGTTTCGCGCTCTCACCGATCCGCAGATCGGCGAGGCGCTGCGACAGATTCACGCTGAGCCAGAGCGGCCATGGACGGTCGCTCTCCTGGCGCAACGGGTATCCATGTCGCGTTCCTCCTTTGCGGAACGTTTCCGCGAACTGGTCGGCGAAACACCGCTCGATCATCTCACTCAATGGCGAATGGTCAGAGCCGCCAACATGCTGCTCGCCAATCGCCCGATGAAATTGGCGGCTATCGCGTCAGCCGTCGGCTACGAATCAGAGAGCTCATTTGGCAAGGCCTTTAGTCGCGTCATGAGAATGTCGCCGGGGAAATACCGCTCGAAGATGCGCACTGCGTAAACTGCATCGAAGAGGTGACGATTCTTGTGCGGACGCGAATCGCCGACGAAGGCGCGCGATTCCAAAAGGTCAAACGGACGTGAACTTGACCCTCGATTTTACTGCTCGCTGCGCGCCGTCAAGATCGTATCGCGCGTGCATCACTTCCCATTCCGCACATGAGAAAGTCGGCTCTCATCGTGCCGAATGCTTCCAATCGTCTGGTCGTTGGGCAGAAAACTGGTTTCTTTGTCTTTTGTATAGAGGCGACCGCCCTTTTGCCCCTCTTTTGCCCCTGATTCTGCGCGGATGGCTTTTACAGCCGGAACGGCGGGAAGCAAATTTCGAGCCGGGGCAGGTGCGCCGGCTCGAAAGAGAACTCAAGAAGGGAGACGGACTCTCCAACAAACAGCGGGTCCAGACTGTCAAGAATTGTTTCTGACCCCTTTTTGAAATATAAGAGCGATTGCATGGACGAATGGCTGCACAACCTTCCGGTTTGGTGGATGGCTACAAGGCGATCAATGCGGCGGGGTCGATACGGCGACATCGTTCCGCCAGGGCTTGAAAAAACAACGCTGTCTTATTCCGGTGCCCATTACAGCCTAA
>Ga0210408_10006304_pt1 | contig 10263 bp, 9 predicted proteins | sample IncBWH4MmetaG_FD_155471 | JGI IMG/M metagenome (GOLD analysis project Ga0210408, IMG submission 155471) | Forest soil microbial communities from Barre Woods Harvard Forest LTER site, Petersham, Massachusetts, United States - Inc-BW-H-4-M | ecosystem: Environmental > Terrestrial > Soil >...
CACCTATTATTCGCGAGCCTTGTGTTCAACATTTAGTCAGGCCTCCCTCCGCAATATTCACTCGTACACTTATCTACGAGGAGTAGACGGGAAGCTCCCCTCCGACGGAAAGGATGAAAACGAAACAAAAAGCGAGGCTGAGAGCCGTGATAAGAATACCCAATCCTCCTCGCAGCCTACGGAGCCTACAGAGCGGACGGAAGGTCGCAATCAGGCGGACGACATACGCCGTCTGGTAACGATGCTCCAAAATCTGGACACAAATTTGCTGAACAGGGGGGGCCGAGGACTTAAGGCGGTCGGTTTACTCGGCAGTGATGTCTACGATAAGCTGGAACTTCTCAAAGCACTCCGTCCAATGTTTCCTCAAGCAGTATTCTTTACGAACAATCTTGACGCTCGCTTGGCCCATCCGGATGAGTGGAACGAGACGCACAACCTAGTGGTTGTTTCGGCGCGCGGCCTTTCGCTAAAAGACCCCGATCAAGTAATGCAGAGAGTAGCTCCGTTTCGAGACAGTGGGCAGACAGCTCTTTTCGAGGCAACGTTGGAGGCGATGGGACAGATTTCTGCTGGAGACGATTGCATTCCGAAATCCCCCCTCATCTTCGAAATCGGGCGCAATGGTCCTGTAGCGTTGAGCCTTCCGGTGGATGAAACCATCTCGATCGCAGAGTTCTTCAAGTTGCTTAAATGGTATCTCCTAGGCCTCGGTAGCTTCATCGCACTCGGAAGTTTTCTTTTGGCGTGGATATGGCTCGTCTCACGAGTCACATTAAGGTCTTCGGCCGCGAAAACTAGGTCACGAAACAAAAATACCAAGGATTGGAGCGGAAGGCACGAGTGTGTGGAAGCGACTTAGAGTAATAGCCGCATCGAGTTGGCTTGCAGTGCCAGTTTTAGCGCTCCTGGCAGTCGGAGTCGTTGGTTGCTTCTATTTCATTGAGAATTCCTCGGGTAGGGGAGAACCGTTCGCTTGGTTCGATGGAGCAAGTGCATGGCCTTCCATTGCGATCATTCTCTTTGCAGCGTTTTTGTCCGTCCACTTCATTGTTAGAACCTACGTCGATCTCGGGCAAAATGCGGTCATGCTGGGAGTGGAGTTTCGATTGGACGTACCTATACTTGAGAAAGCGCGGTTTTTCGGTTGGGAGATGACTCCGACCAAACCCAGGACTAGCCATTTTGGGGAGAGGATCGATATGGAAACTCTATGGCAACGCTATCTTTGCCGCGGCAGATTCTGGACGCGGGTGTTGCGCGCAGCGCCGATGACCGCCCTATACATACTGGCCTTCGGCGCGGCCTTTATCACCTTGCGGCCTCTCATAGGCGATTTTCCGCGCCCACCCATAAGGGGCGACTTTCCTTATTCCTATTTAATGGCGTTAACGATCATTGTATTCCTCTTCCTGACCTTCTTCGTGATTGATGCTATCCTATTGCACAAGGGCTTTCTCCTACAACTCGAAGAAAAAGAGACCTACTGGCCGGATGCCACATTCGAGAAATTCGAATATCTCATCGAATTTGCACGGCCAAAAAACGAAAGTGATCTTGCGGATTACTGGGACATTCTGTTGATATCAAAGCGCACGGAGGCGGTCGGGGGGCTAATCTATTATCCATTCGTCATTTTGTCGCTTTTGATTGTGGCCCGGCTGAGCTGCTTTGACCACTGGACTTGGACGCCCAGCCTCATCCTAGCGCTCTCCATGCACTTCTCCCTTGCACTCTATGCAGCGTGGGAACTTCCAAAACTGGCCAGAGATTACAGGGACAAGGTTTTAGAACGCCTGAAGAGACGCAGGCGGCAAGCTCTCATGCCTGCGGGAAGGGCACCGGAGGCAATCGATATTATGATCGAGGAGTTGCAATCCACCCATCAGGGTGCGTTCGCTTACATTTGGGAACAGCCAGCAATCAGGGCACTTTTGCTGCCATCCGGGGGAATCGGCCTTGCTACGCTACTTCAATACCTGCCCCACTAACCCAAAAAGGCTCAACGATTTCGTCGTACGCCGCTAAAAGGCTCCAGCCCGTCGCATCAGTAGCACAAATCTTTCGGCCTCGGGGGGAACCGTGGCGGGCGGTCTGGAAATGAATTGACGGTCGACCACTCTGGAAACGCAGTGGTAAAAACTCTGACCCTCAGCCTTGACGCGCGGGAATCTCATCGGCGTAAAGCAGACTGCACAGAACCAAAGATAAAAGTGTAGTGGAAAAGACACATCCCTTCCGATATTTGACCTTTCCCTCACTGGTACTGGCACTATCGCTAAGGTGATATCGTGGTGTTTTTAGCGGCGCTCTTCCCGATCGTGCAAACAACGACTGTCCCGGAGGGAGAATTCGGTTGAATCTCGAGTTCTCCGGAAATCGTTCGGGCGCGGTAGCGCATGATTTTTAGTCCCATTCCTTTCCGTTCGCCTGGCGAAGCGTTGAAGCCGACGCCGTCATCACTGACTCGCAACGAGCAGGTACCGTCGCTGACTTCCAGTGCGATCACGACAGACTTGGCGCGGCCATGCTTGAGCGCATTGCTTAAAGCTTCCTGGGCAATTCGGAAAAGATGGATTGCTTGAATATTGTCGGTCATGGGCACCGTCTCAGGGCAGATGACAGTGCATGAAATTCCGGCAAGCCTTGAGGTAGTCGAAGCCAATTCTTCCAAGGCCGATTCGAGGCCTCCCTCATCACGATCGACTGGGGAGAGGCCCCTGGCTAACTCGCGGGTACGCATCGCGACGTCCTGAAGCAATGAAGCAATGTCTCCGGCATTGTTGGCCAGGGCGTGCGACTGGCTTTCAAGTTGTTGCTTCAGCATGGAGGCAGAAAATCCGATGGCCGCGAGATATTGACAAACTTCGTCATGGAGATCCCTCCCGATGCGTTCCTGTTCGCGTTCGCTGATCGTGATGATCTCCTGTTCCAGTTGCTGAGCGCGTTCAAGCAATTCGAGCCGAGCCCGAATGTTATCCCGTTGCTTCTTGAACGTCCAGCCGGCGACCATGACCAAGCTGAAAAACGCAAAGCGCATGATCGCTTCCCAAAGCCGTAGCCACTCCGTCGCGTAGCGATGACCGGATGCCTCGTCTGCCCACCACCAGGAAACGGTGCAGAGAACCGAAATGACGGTGGCGAGCTTCATGTCTCCAAACCAGACCATCACGAGGATCGCTATGGAGTAAAAAGGGTAAATCGTGACGTCGTACCCAGTGAGGTAATCGATCGATCCGACGATGAGCCCAAGCGCTACTACCACCACAAAGAGTTGAAGCCGGGACCGCCTGAGCAGGAACGTTCCAATTCGATCCATGCTACTCCTGCTCTCTGACCCAGCGGATTGCGAAATGCTGCAGCTCTGTGGCATTTCTGAAATTCATCTTCTCTTTAATCCTCGCCCGGTAGGTGTCCACTGTCGCGGCTCCGAGCTTAAGTTTGTCCGCAATCTGGCGCGTGGTCTTGCCGCGCCCGATCAATTCCAGGACTTCCAGTTCGCGGTCGGCCAATCGATCGACCGGACGCGGCATGCTCTTAGCGCCTGTTGTGGTCAAGCTTCTTAAAAAGACCGAAGTCATTTTATCTGAAAGATAGATTTCTCCGGTAAGGACGTGTCGGATCGCCGCTAGCACTTCATCGGCCGCTTGATTTTTTGTGATGTAACCGGTGGCGCCAGCGCGAAGTGCACGTTCCGCATAGAGCGATTCTTCGTGCATTGAAAGAACCAGCACCGGTATTCTGAGGGAAAGCGCTCTGATGCCTTTGATCAGTTCCAACCCGCTCGACCCTTTCAGAGTGATATCAATGATCACGAGGTCTGGAGTGAGTCTCCGGATCAGTTGGATCGCTTGCTCGGCGGTTTCAGATTCTCCGCAGACCTGCATATCCAGCTCTTGATTGATAAGCTGAGACAAGCGGTCGCGGAACAAAGGATGATCATCGACAATGACAACTCTTTTCTTCTGTTCAGTCATGGCTGGTTACCAAACACCTTAGCTCAACGCAGGCCCTGGTTTCAACGACTCAGTGTGCAGCGATCTCCGTGTACGGAAAAGTCTCGATCTCATGTAAAAGGATCCACTATATACCAGTAAAAAAGAAGGTGACAACAAACTGCCCAGGATGTTTTATTTTTTATTGGACGCTGTTGGAACCCCTCCCGAAAACTCGGTTAGTTCGTTAAGACAGCGTTCTTAGTCCTGCGAAACTGCGAATGGCGCAGCTTTGTAGATTGGTGGCATGCGCATTGCTCAGGCGGAAGGCCGCCCGAACGACCTCCAGATGAGAGATTGGTCGCGAGGCTAACTAAAATCCGAATCCCCACCCGGGAGATTATATTCCTAACCTTACCTCAGATTCAATGACCAGACTATTGCGGATACTCACCATAACAGGGATCGCATCGTGCTTATCGTGCGCGATGCTCGGAAGTCCGTTGTATGCCCAAAGCGCCACTCCAACGTCCGCTGCAATTGCCGCAGCGCCGACGCCCACGTTGGAGCAGCGGGTGGCAGGGCTTGAAGCCTATGTGACAAACGGTGACCCCACCGCGCCGCTCAAGGACAAAGATGGCAATATTCCAAAGAACCTGACCATGGCGACGGTCGGTACGCCGGGGCCGGGGCATAACGGGTGGATGATGACTAGTTCAGCGCTCGTCCTGTTTATGACCTTGCCAGGACTAGCGCTCTTTTACGGCGGGCTCGTCCGCAAAAAAAATGTGCTCTCAGTGCTTGCCCAATGTCTCGGGACCACTGGCCTTGTCGCGGTATTGTGGTGGGCTTTTGGATATAGCCTTGTTTTCGGGAAAAGCTTTAACAATCCATTTTTTGGAGGATCCGAGTATTTCTTTTTACAAGGAGTCAATTCCGTCCCGAACTCGGACTACGGATATTGGGTTTCGCAAAATGTCTACGCGATGTATCAGTTGATGTTTGCGATTATTACTCCCGCCCTGATCGTCGGCGCGATTGCCGAGCGGATGAAATATTGGGCGGTCATGACCTTCATCGGTTGTTGGATGTTCCTGGTTTACTTTCCGATGGCCCACATGATTTGGGGAGTTACGGGCTTCATGAACGGGATTTGGAATCCAACCTCCGGTATTAAAGCGATTGATTTTGCCGGCGGAACGGTAGTCCACATGACTTCCGGCTGGAGCGCATTGATTCTTTGCCTGATTCTTGGTCCGCGCCTTGGCTTTAATAAGGAGCCGATGCCGCCACACAGTATGGTGCTTTGTATGATCGGGACCGGAATGCTGTGGGTGGGCTGGTACGGGTTCAACGCCGGCAGTGCCGTTGCCGCCGACGTCATTTCTTCCAACGCATTCATGGCGACGACTCTGGCAACAGCCATTGGCTCACTAACCTGGGCGCTGATCGAGAAGATCTTTCGTGGCAAGGCGAGTGTACTTGGTTACTGCAGCGGCGCGGTGGCCGGTTTGGTGGTTATCACCCCTGCGTGCGGGTTTGTGAATTCAACGGGAGCCGTCATTATTGGTGTCCTGGCCGGCGCGGTTCCTTACGTGAGTGTTTCAATGCTGAAGCCAAGACTGAAATACGATGATGCCCTGGACACCTTCGGGGTACATGCGGTTGGTGGAAGCATGGGAGCCATCTTGACCGGGTTGCTGGCCACCAAAGAAGTGAACGCCAATTTGAAAGATGATCTGCTGGCCTCGCTCTTCCGGTCTCAACTGGCCGCAGTCGGTCTTACGATCGTTTTGGCGTGCGTCGCGACAGCAGTGATTGCCTTGGCACTCAAAGGCGTGATGGGTCTGCGCGCCAGCCCCGAAGTGGAATCAACGGGTCTGGATATCTCAGAACACGGTGAGGAAGCTTACATCATTTAACCTGACCAATCTCGACCACAGACAGGATATGAAAAAAATTGAAGCGATTATCAAGCCTTTCAAGGTTGAAGACGTCAAAGACGCTCTCACCGAAATAGGTGTCCAAGGGATGACCACGATCGATGTGAAAGGATTTGGCAGACAGAAGGGTCATACGGAGATCTATCGAGGAAGTGAATACACCGTGGATTTTGTCCCCAAGATTCTGGTTTTAGCCGTGGTGGCCGACGTGCTGCTCGAATCCGCGGTGAGCGCGATTATTAAAGCCGCAAAAACGGGCGCAGTCGGAGACGGCAAGATATTTGTCTCTACTATCGAAGAAGCGGTTCGCATTCGGACGGAAGAGGTTGGGGAAAAGGCGATTTGATGACCTATTTTGCGAGATAACCGCCATCGATTACCATCGCGTGGCCCGTGGTGAAAGAAGCGGCATCGGAGCAAAGCCAGACGACCGCTTCTGCAACTTCGCCGGGTTCACCCAGGCGGCGTGCGGCTTTCTGGGAAGGAGCGATCGCCCGAATAATGCTACCCCAATCGATTAGTCGAATGAAATGCGCTGCAATGTAGTTGCGTCGATGCCAAAAAAAATCGCGAGAAAATGGAAAAGGGCTAGGTATCCACGATAGGCGAAAACACGGAATCGAGGTGCACGGTAATGCTGCTATGACGCACACCGGGCAATGGTTTTCTTTGGCCTGACCAACGTCGGCATTGCCGCTAAACCGTCCGCGCAAAACGCACCGCAAGGACGAGAAATCAAACATGGGACAAAGAGAAGGGGACAGACAAAGAGAAGGGGACAGGTCAAATATCGGGTTCCTCACGATGCCGCGATGCCCATTCCAATCTCGTCTTCTTTACTTTTCCCCCTTATCTGACCTGTCCCTCTTTTGTCTCCCTGGTCATTCCGAATTCCGCCATTTCGACACCGTCATTCCACAGCATCCATTTCATGCTGTTCAAGTTTGCCCAGTGAGCCGCGAGGCGTTCCTGGAAATCATCCCGATAGGGGAGATACAGGAATTCCTTTTCATTCGCGCGCTCCGTCGCGCAACATGGAACCAATCCAGACGATGCTGGCATTTCTTCCCAAACCAGGTGCCTACCACCCCTCGCAATCCATCTTCGCCATCCGACAGGATCCTCAAATCCGTGTCTTGTCCTCGACCGCAGCGTCGGCGGGAATCTTCCATGACGGGAAAAGGAATCTCCTGATGGTCAAGACCAATACTTCATGGGCGAGCGACCTGAGCAAGTCAAACTACCCAAAGTTCCAATCATTCCTCTACTCGATGGACCCCTTCCTTCCGATTGTAAATCTAGGCCAAAAAGACTATTGGGCTCCTAATGCAAATATTGGTTCACTTGCCAAATTTCCTTTGTCTCCTTCGTTCGCCTTCAAGTTTACGTGGGGTAGCGCGCTGCGGCTTTATTTGATCCTCCATATCATCCTCGGATGGATCTTCACGACGCTTTGGGTTGCAGGGTTTACAGGGCTGGTCAGGAAACTGAATTGAAGCACATTGGCATCGATCGAAAGACTCTGCGAAAGTGCCTGAGGCCGAACCGCCGAACCCACCATTTGTAAGCTTCTGGTCTACACTCCAGACTATCTTTTTACCACTTGATCGTCTGGAATGTCGCCCGGAGGGTTTCTTTCAGCTGCCCGAATAGATGTCACAAACAGAACCAGGCAATAGCCGGCGTGGCTAAGAATTCGGGATAAGAATAAGGGAGTTTTCATATAGGGCTTCGTGAGCAAGTCAATGATCGCAAAGTCAACTTGCCCAGTCGGGCTAAGGCCTGTCTAAGCGAGAACAATGACATCATGTGTAGGTACTTCCGGGACATGACGTGGATGTTTATTTTTGGTGAAAAAGTTGTCATAAAGCGGCCTGGATCAACGATCGTTTGAAATTGACCCACCCGTGGACTGGGAGCCACCCGCTTCAATTGGGTGGACGGAATTGCACTTAAATCTAAAATCGTGGATTGCCTGGGAGCACTTGTTCGACCGCCGATCCTACTCTACGACGCCGCCGAGGTTGTGCTCCCCCTACCTGTAGCTGTCTGGTTGGACTTACGCGTCAGCGAACCATATAGGCGGAATTCTGGTAAAGACCCCCAGGTTCTTTCCGGTCCCGATTTAAGTACAGTCCGACACCAGGGGATCGGTTTAGGAAACCTTCGTCCTTTAAAACTGCGAAAAAGTGCGCCAAAAGTGGCTAAGAAGTGGCTAACTAAGATCGATTTAGGTCTAATTTACGAAATTGGCGTAAGCCGCTCGATATCAACAATCTGCCTCGCATGGATTCGAACCATGACAAAGTGATCCAGAGTCATTTGTGTTGGGTGAGCAAACGTGAGCTGATATGAACCGCTGTGATCCACAAAATAGCTTCTGGACGAGCTTCGCAGGCTATCCTACCTTTTGCGCTCGTGGCTCATAAAAGATCACAACAGGTCAGGGATGAACGAAAAAAGTGGCTAAGAAATGGGTGATCTTAGCCACTTTCCAAAAACGGATATCAGATTTTGGCAAAGCGCCGTTTTCCGGCAGCCGTACACGGTAGATGGTCAGCGTAGGCTGACAAGAGAGTGGCACTCTCGCATCCAATTTCAAGGCAAACGGCAGTTCTTTTCTCTCGGGACGCCAAATAAGGCGGCGGCAGCTGCTCGTGCTCGCGAGATTTATTTGTCTCTCGTGGCCAGCGGCTGGGAGATCACCTTGCGGCGTTTTAAGCCCTCTTCGGCAGCAATCGAGAAATCGATGTCTGAAGGAGGCACAGTCGGCGATTTCTTAAAAGAGCTAAAAGAAAAGTCAGATCTAAAGCCTAAAACGCTGGAGGGGTATGCGGTCGCATTGCGGAAAATTGTTGCCGACATTACCGGGCGAGGGCCTCCGCAGGGTGGCGAAGCAAGCCGACATGCGGTGTGGCGACAAGCTGTTGAAAGTATCAAATTGGCCGAATTGACGCCGGCGAAGATCCAACACTGGAAGCTTTGTTTTGTCGCGAGTGCAGGCGATGACCCTGTTAAGCAGCGTTCTGCGCGGATCTCGGTGAATTCGTTTCTGCGACGGGCAAAATCGTTGTTTGCGCCGCGCGTAACGAAGCAATTAGAAGTGTCACTGCCAAATCCTCTGCCCTTCGACGGGGTTGAGTTTTACAAGCGGGCATCCATGCGTTATCAGGGCGGCTTTGACGTGTTCGGCTTGATCGAAGCCGCGAAAAAGGAATTGGCTCAACCTGCACCAGAGCAGTTCAAGGTGTTTCTATTGGCGGTGATGGCCGGCTTGCGCCGGCGGGAGATTGACACACTGGAGTGGAGCGCGTTCCGCTGGGAGAGGGGCAGCATTCGAGTTGAACCAACAAAGTGGTTTCACCCGAAGAGCGAGGATTCCATCGGAGATGTGGAGATTGACCCGGAGCTCCTCGAGGTGTTTCGCGAATACCACGCTAAAGCGAAGGGGTGCTTCGTCATTGAGTCAAAGGTAAAGCCAAGACTCGACGTAAAGTGGGAACATTATCGGTGTACTTCCATTTTCGAGAACCTAATTACCTGGCTCCAAACCAAGGGAGTGACTACGAAGACGCCGCTGCATACGTTGAGAAAAGAATTTGGGAGTCGGATCGCGGCGGAACACGGTATATATGCTGCGTCTCGCTTGCTTCGTCACGCAGACATCACTACTACAGCGCAGCACTATTTAGATAAGAAGAAACCGGGTGACAAGCGGATTGGGGCGGTTCCTGAAGAAAAGCGATTAGGCGGTCGCGGCGATATGGTCGATGCTGAAAATCTGTACAACGTCATCGTGATCAGCCTTGCAAACTCAGAACCCTGTTAGCCGGCGCTGACGGGCTCAGCGTACTGAGAATCAGGGGTAATTGACGAGGGCGAAGTTCGGCTTTGTTCGTGCCCGTCTGAGCATCACACGGTTGATGCCGTCGCGAGCTTTTCGGCGGGATTTAGGCGGTTAGTTTCGGGCCAGCCAAGCGGCGGGTGTGAGCCCGGCGATTCGATTGATCAGGAAGTTGGCCAAGCCTGGCAAGATCGAGCAAAGACAGTCACGAATAGAGATTTTTAGTCGGCGGCAGGCTTCAACTATCGAGACTATCGGTGCAATCCGCGGTCCAGCTTCCTCGCTTCCAATAAAAGACATAATATCATAAGTCTCTTATTTTGAATTAATTATAAATTAACACCATCACCCTTTTAAAGCTTGGTTGTGAGTTCGAGCCCCACCCAACCCAGTTCATTCCTGCATCCTTCAAATCCCTGAGAAGCAGCTATTTAAGCGTGTTGGCGGGCGATCAGCGCCGGTCGAGAGAGGCGATTTTTTTCAAGCCGGCTTCGGTGCCTTTTGTTGCTCTATTTTCGGGCCAGTCTGGCCGAGGTGGCCT
>Ga0210408_10006305_pt1 | contig 10263 bp, 8 predicted proteins | sample IncBWH4MmetaG_FD_155471 | JGI IMG/M metagenome (GOLD analysis project Ga0210408, IMG submission 155471) | Forest soil microbial communities from Barre Woods Harvard Forest LTER site, Petersham, Massachusetts, United States - Inc-BW-H-4-M | ecosystem: Environmental > Terrestrial > Soil >...
TGCCGGTGACCCACGTCCCACCGCCGGCCGTTCGCCATGCATCGTTCTCCCAGGTCTCGTGCCCGAATTCGCCAGGCCCCGGGATCGTGTTGAAATTCCACTGTTGCTCACCGCTCGATGCGTCATATGCAGCAAGAAACCCGCTTTGAATTCCGGACTCACCTCCAGCAACCCCCACTATCACCAAACGATTTACGACGAGAGGCGCCCCGCTAATTGAGTAACCGCTAGATGGGCTTGCCACCAACTTTTCCCAAATAACCTTCCCGTCCGCCGCATTGAGGGCGACCAAATATCCGTCCAAAGTGCCGAAAAAGATCGTACTGCCACTTACTGCGAGCCCTCGATTCACCGGTCCGTATGGTAGTGGCAAGTCGGCGGGAATAGGTCGCTTATATTGCCAAATCACATCGCCGGTTTTCGCATTTAACGCCAGGACATGCCCGGCGTCCGCGGCGATAAATACTACTCCATCGACCACCAGCGGTGTGGCTTCGATAGTCTGTTGGCTGATATCGAATTGTTTGATCCATCGAGCCCGCAGGTGGGTCACATTTGCGGGAGTAATTTCGGCGAGCGACGTGTGACGCCATCCATCATACGAGCCGGAATAGGTGAGCCATTCGTCCGTATTCTTTCCGGCAGCTTGCAAGCGTTCGCTGCTAACGTTGATGAGCGGCCGCGACGGTTCTTCCTCCTCGGGCAAATGGGCTTGTAACATTTTTATGTAGGCGGTAACCCGCAAGAGCTCAGGTTGCGATAGACCGGCGCGCGGCATGGCCGTACCAGGGACACCGTCCCTCACGACCTGGTAGATGGCGAAGTCGCTATCGCCATGGTTAAATCCCGATCGGGTTAGCGATGGGCCAACTGAACCACCTGCTCCATCATTGCCATGGCATCCCGCGCACCGTTCGTGAAAAACGCGGGCGCCCGCCTTGCGATCATCTGCGCTGGCAATTGAACTAAATTGGAGAGCAGCCTCCAAGCTGCTCCCTTCCGCGCAAATAAAGCCGATTCCGCGCTGCGACGACAGCCCCCAAAGCTCTGACCATGAAAGCTCAGTGATTTTGCCTTCTACCTTATCCACGTATAGCCTCACCCGGCACGAGATCGCGGTCCAAATTTTCCCGTTCAACGCGAGCTGCTGATCTTCACCCGACTTCCAATGATTTAATTGCCGCTGCAAAATTGTTGCGCAAAGACCTGCAAGAATGACAGTGGCTGCCACCACAAATATTAGCTTTTTGATCTTCATTTACCGGTCACCTACAATAAGATAGAAATATCTGTTTGGCCCAAAAAAACAACGAACCTGACCAAAAACATTAAAAATTTTAAAATAGTTAGGATTTATCCTTGTTACTCGTATTTAATTTGCCAGCGCCAATAGTCTTGCTCAAATACGTGGGCGGGGCTAGCCTCTAGGTGGCCCGCTATGCTGTTTCCGTGCTGGGCGGCCTCCAGTTCGGATTCATGAGCCCAGAGCGCCTCACTATCCTCTACGTTTCCCAGATGCCAGCCAGCCCGCCGCGTTTTGGCGCCCAGGCTCGGATGCATGGGCTGATGACCCAGCTCGCACGACACCACGACCTGACGGCGGTGATGCTGGTTGACGATCAGTTCGACATCGAGGAGTGCCGCCGGGCCATGCAGGCCTACTGCCGCGAGGTGGTGCTGGTCCCCAACACCTGCGGTCGGGAAGGCCATTCCAAGCGGCTACTGCAACTCCGATCCCTGGCCTCCACCCGAAGCTTCGAGCGGTTGCGGGTCAGGGTGCCGGCGCTGCAGCGGGCGCTGGACCGGGTCCTGCGCGCAGGGCCATTTGACATCGTTAATCTCGAATTCACGTTCCTTGGCCACCGCAATCTGCGCCAGGCTCCGCCCGGGGACAGACTGCCGGCCCTGGTCGTGGACTCTCACAACATCGACTACGACTTGGCCAGGCAGTACGCCCGCGCTGGCGGCCTCGCCCGTCGTTTGTACGCGGCGGCCAACTGGCGAAAGCTGCGGCGGGAGGAACTGGCGACCTACCGCGACGCTGACGGAGTGTATCTGTGCAGCGTGGCGGACCAGCGGCGCCTCCTCGACGAGGTCCCCGGTGCCCGCACGCTGGTGATCCCCAATGCCGCCGATGTCGAGTACTATCACCCGCGCGCAACGGACCCCCCGCCCGACGGCCGCACCATCGTGTTCTTCGGACATCTTTCGTACTTCCCCAACGTCGATAGCGTGACCCACTTCGTCCAGGAGATCTGGCCGCGCATCGCTGAGGTGCACCCGGAGGCGCGTTTAAAGATTATCGGCGGCCAGGCACCGCGATCGCTCCTTGCGTTGGCCCGGCCGGGAGTCGAACTGACCGGCTTCGTGTCGGATCTCCGGCCGCACCTCGCGGCGGCGGCAGCCGTGGTGGCACCGCTGCGGCTGGGCGGCGGCACCCGCCTCAAGATCGTCGAGGCCATGGCCATGGGGAAGGCTATTGTGTCGACCAAGCTGGGAGTCGAAGGGATCGAGGCCGTGCCGGGGCGCGACCTTCTCGTCGAGGACCAGCCGGCATCCTTTGCGGACGCGGTGAACCGGCTCTTGGCCGAGCCCAGCTTAGCGGCGCGCCTCGGCCAGTCGGCAAGGGAACTGGCGGTGCAACGGTATGCCTGGAGCGGGGCAGCCACGGCGCTTGAGAGCTTCTACCGTGAGATCCTGGAAGGGTCGTCGAGGGAACTGCTATCCGAACCGGATTGGCGCGGCAGCACCTCGGTTGCCTGAAGGCCCTGCCGTGCGAACTGGCCGCCATCTGCCGCTTTTTCAGGCTGCGGCCGGGCCTTCATGGCCAGCCGGGCACGAGGCTGGCGACCCCAGGAAGGGTCGGTGAGGGTGCCATAGTTAAGGGTCCGGGTGTGCCCAACTCCGTGATCGTCGTACAACCTGTCACTGGGCCAGTTTTTTCAGCGGCCGCGCGCGCTCGCATCGGCCGACCCGGGTTCATCGTGAGATGGGATTTATATGACAACCAGTTCGGCTCTCGCCGCAATTCGATCGCGGGCCCTCAGGATGGGGTCGCGAATGTCGATAACGGGAGACACGGCCAGTCGAAGCAACCGCTCCAGTTCGCCACGACCGCCCTTGTATTTGAGAATTGGGGCAAACGGCTTCATCGCGGGCCGCTCATCAGCGCCATACAGTCTTTCGTATTCTACGAAATTTGCGAAGTCCTCGCGGTCGGCGGTTACCAGCAATGTCTCTGCGGGCGCGCCCTCGGCAAAGATGACTTCGTGGGTTTCCAGCTCGATATGGAAGTAGTCGATGACTTCGCGATCATCCATCGCGGCCAGCGCAATTGACCTGCCATTCACCAGCCACTCAACCGGAATGAGAAAGCCATCGATAAAAAGGCTGTGGTTAGGGGAAAGATACAAGCCACGACGGGGATACTGATCGCTGAGAGCAAAGCGAGCGACACGAATCGGACCCACGCTCCAATGCCAGGAGGGGCTGTCCTTCTTGAACCTTTGACGCCCAATCCATTTGACGGGTAACGGCCCGCTGAGGGTCTCAACGAGGGCACCGATTGTCAGGTCCTCGACCGGAATCTCACCATCGGGAATCTGAATGCGCGTCCCGCGAAGGAAGCAATGATGAGGGTGTCCTCCTGGGCCAGTGGGTCGTTCCCAGCCGGTCCAGCCGTTCGCCAATGCTCGTTTCGATATCGATGCAAGGATCGGTAGGCTGACGGCTCCACTGGCAGCAACCCTTCCTGCCAGACCGGCCGAAATTTCGAGGAAACGTCTGCGGGACGAATCGGGCATCACACACCTCACTCACGCATTACTAAGAGAAAAATCATATGAGACCCCCCTGACGGGGAAAACTATTATTTTATAGGAGAATTAAATGAATGTATCAAATCGGGACATTTATTTGGAGAATCCCATCAGATATCTTAAAAAGCAGTAAGGACTCCGCGCTTGGTATTTTCGTGAGTGGCGTCTTGCCGCTTACTTCGAATGCGGCTCAAATAATGCAAGTCGTTTTTAACTTCGCCCGGATTGCTGAAGTGAAATCTCTGGGAGGTGGGCCGTGACGCGCATGGCTGTGATCACGAAAAGCTACGCACCCGACTTCGAGCTTTGCGCGTCGTTGAACCGGTCGGTGCTCGACCACTCCCCAGACAAGGTCCTGCATCACATCTTCGTGCCTCGGTCGGACCTCAAGCTGTTCGGACGGCTTGCCGGTCTGCGTACGCATATCCACTGCGAGGCGGACTTCCTGCCTCGCACGTTCGTGCCCGTACCGTTCTCCAACATTATGTTCAACGTGAACCGGCCATTCCCACCGGTACGCGGATGGATCCAGCAACAGGTGATCAAGCTGGCCGCGATCGCAGCGTCGGAAGAAGACGCGGTCCTGGTCGCCGATTCGGACGTCGAGTTCGTTCGGCCGTTCACGGCCGAGATGTTCGTTCGGGAGGGCATGGTGAGGTTCTTCCGCAACCCGGATCGGATCGACAGTCAGTTGTCGCGCCATATGACTTGGCATCGGGTCGCCCACGAACTTCTGGGGTTGCCGCCTGCAGCGCCCCCGTATCCGGATTACATCTCCTCGCCCCTTGCCTGGGACCCGATGATCGTCAGGCGGATGTTGTCGCGGGTCGCGACCACGACGGGGAGCCCGTGGACCACCGCAATCGCTGGGCAACTCGACTTCTCCGAGTGCGTGCTCTATGGCGTGTTCGTCGACGAGGTGATCAGTCCGCAGGCCAACTCGTTCGTTTCAGACGACCCGCTTTGCCGGGTTCATTGGGAGCCCACCCCGCTCAACGCCGATAGCGCGGCGCGTTTCATCCGCAGTGTCCGGCCGACCGACATCGCTGTGGTGATTCAGTCGAAGTCTCGGACTTCTCCGGCAGTACGCGAGGCGATCTTCGGCGCCCTCCGCGCCGCCCATAATACCGACCAGGGTTTACAAGGGCAGGCCGAAGATCACTGAATCGCTTCGCGCGCTCGGTACAGTCGAGACCGAGCGGGGAAATCTCTTGTGTTACGCGCTCAAGACGCTCGTCGTCGTTCATCCAGACTCCGGCGTGGGGTGGCTGGCATGCCATAGGGGGGCCCGCTCGGCGTTGATCCGGGCCGTGGCCGCCTGCTTGCCCACGCGCAGGCAAGCATGCTGGTAGGAGCGGAGGAAGCGCCTGAACTCGAGGTCGTCGTAGCGCGGCAGGCCCTTGAGCCAGCTTCTGAAGTAGCCCCACAGCATGGCCACGCTCCCGACAAGCACCGGGTAAGCCGGCAGGTGATAGACAACCACCGCAAGGCAGTAGAGGGGCGACGTGCCCATGAAGTACTGGCCAAATCCCTTCCGAAGCCGTCCCGTCCAAATGCCCTTGTGGCTGGCGCCCTGCGGGCGCAGGTGGACAAAGCGGAGCGGCTCGATATCGATGCTCTCGGCGATCCAACCGAGCATGCGGGCTCGGTGACAGTCGATGCCGTCCCACATGACCTGGCGTACGAAGCCGCCAATCTCCTTAAAGCAGGCGACCCGGTAGAACTTGGTCATGCCCACCGACATCTCGTCCCCACAGACCTCCGGCACCAGCGCGCCGCTCTGAGGATGGATGAACCAAGGCTTGCCGGACGTGGTCCCAACGCGCGGATCGCGCTCCATCCGCTCGATCAGCAGCTCGAAGTACCGGACCGGCAGATCGAGGTCCATGTCCAACTTGCACAGATAGTCGAAATCCTCCAGGTGGACTGTTTCGAGGCCGGCGTAGAAGGCCTCGATCACGCCCGGTCCCACTTGCCGGCCGCCCCGATCCCTACGCCGCACCACGCGCAAGTACGGCAGCCGGCGGGCATAGTCCGCCAGGATGGCCGGGGTCTCATCGGTGGAGCCGTCGTCCACGACTATCCAGAGTGTTGGCGGCACTGACTGCGCTGCCACGCTGTCGAGCGTGCGACGGATGTAGCGGGCCTCGTCCCGGCAGGGCGAGATAAGCAAGTAGCGCCGCGACAGGTTCATGTAGAGAGTCTCACTGGAGGAGGTCGCTGGACGATGCGCATGCTGTAATTGTCTGACCTTGTTCATCTATCAGAGAGATATTATCATATTGAATATATTATATTGTTAAAATCTAATGACCTACGCAGGAAGATCGGAAGATCGACCTCCGGCCTACGATTTGCTTCACGCCGTTCACGTGGCCCGGCGCCCGTGAGAGCTGGCCTGCTCAAACCGTGGCAATATGCTCGCTGCTGTCTTCCGCTTTTCGATCAAACCGTGAAGCGATCTGGTCGAGCCGTTGCGCGCGCGCGCGCATTCCGTCGGTGGGCGCCAGGCCGAGGGTATCGAACACCACCTGAATTCGATGCAGCCAGTCGTGCCTGAGCGCGGCTTCCCTGACGTTGTTGCGCCGAACCGCTCGCAGCCGCTCTGGGTCGCCGTTCAGGTCCGCGAGGATGCGGCCAACATCGGGAGAATCGAACGGCACGTGGATGACCGCATCCGGCCAATTAAACTGCTGCTTGAATTCCTCGGTGCGCGGCGACTCGCCGATCATCACCGTACCGGCTGCGGCCCCCTCGTAGAACCGCGCGGAGATCTCATCGCGGCGCGACGTGAACTCGGGTATATTCACATAGCTGCGATTAGCGATGTAGTAGCGGCTATGTTTGAGCAATGTCGCCAGCATGCGGCGATGTTCGTGTGGGCTGTCCACGTGGAACGTACGGTGTTTCAGGTCGGCACCACTCGCAGCCACCGTATCATAATAGTAGAAGCTCTGCCGCCACTCGGCGTCATCGAGCAGCGCCTGATGCGTAACCGGCGAGCGCCGGCCTATGTTGCAAACGTCGATCAGGCGCGGCTGATCGCGCGATGAAGGCGCGAAACGCGGCACGTCAACGGCGAGCGGCAGGTACGTGCACGGTCGACCGGTGATGCGCGCCACCTCCTTAACGGCGTGACGGAATCCAATGAAGACATGGTCAAAAGCAGATAACAGCTCGAGTAGATATTCTGGCAACTGATCCGACCAGACCTCGGTGATGAAGCACGCCGCCTTGCGGCAGCGCTGGCGCCAGTTGGGAATCATCGCGAGCGAGTACAATTCATAGGTGTGGCTGAACACCGGAAAAAAAAGCTCGAAGTCACGCTCCAAGACCACCTTGTTGCGTGGGTAAGGCGCGAGCCGGCGGGCAAGCCTGGGCGACCCCGATGCCAGGCGTGCGAGCTTGTAGGCGCGCCGGGAGAACTCCAGAGCTGGCAGGTCGGTGGCGTCGAAGCGCTGGGTATCGGTAACAGCTGCGAAAGTGTCCTCGAATTCGTAAGCGAGGCAATAAGCGGCGAGGTCTGCAATCCGGCGCTCCGATAACAGCAATACGTCAGCTCGCACGACTCTGCTCCAGTTCAACGCACGTATTTAGCCAAAACATGAATGTATTTTGCTTGATAAGCTATTGATGGTTCTGTGACCTCAAAGGAATTCGCCGGCCCACCTCCGTTAAATTGTCGATACGACTTCAATGGTGGCTGTCCCAGCGGCGGCGCATGGCTGTTGCGACACACTGCAAATGCGACTGAGCCAGAGTGTCGCCCGGCATGAAGGCGTTCTGGCGATCGTTTTCCGGCACTGGTTCTCCCAGCGTTGTCAAAGGTTGGGCACCGGGAAACCGTCCGGTAACTTTACTGCCCCACGCATTTATATTTATATATTGAAAAATTAAATACAATGTTGGCTTTTCCTGGTGCTAAGCTGAATTTTGCGGTTTGCTACGGTGCGGCCGTTCTTCGCAAGATTCTCTTCCTCGTGCACAATTCGACTTGGATATCAAACCGATGTTCCCGAATTCACAGGCTTTCATGGTGAGGAAGATCATTAATCACCGCAAGTTCCACCAGGCCCACGGCGCGGACCTGTGTCAGGGCCCCGGCATCCCGGCGGCAATCTGCTTGACCTCCGACATGGTTGGGGCCGGCCGGGAGAACCAAGAACCAGCGGCGCGGGGCGTTGTCAGACGCCCGTCAACGAGACGCCAATAGGCGACCAGAATGCCCAAAGCCTCTACGCATTCGTTCGAATTGCGTCGGACGGGATTGTCAACTCCGGCGATCGACAAATACGCAATGGTTACGATCTTTGTATGTGCCTACGCTACCACGATCGGGCCATTGATATCCTACAGTGCTAGGCCCCCATACATCGACCTCCTCGCCCGCGTCCAGAACGCGGAGCCAGACCTGGTTAACAGGATTTTCTTGCCTGCGATGGCGGCAGTTTCCGTCGTCTTGGCCATCCGAAATTATTCTCGCCTTGGTAGATGGCCTCCCCACATGATTTGGCTCCTCGCGTATGTCGCGTTTGCTGGAGCCAGCGTCCTGTGGGCTTTCAAACCGGAGACCTCATTCGTCAGATTTGTTCAGCAATTGATGCTTCTTTCATCGATTGTTTTGCCCGCTATGCTGGCGGCTCGAACATCTGATCTTATGCGCGGTATGTTTCTATGCTTCGCAGCCGGTGCGATCCTGAATGTTTTTCTCGGATCGGACAATCGCCCTTGCACCGTGTGCCTTTCCGATGGTTATGCGGGATTTTTGGAGGGCAAGAATGCTCTGGGAGAATTTTCGGGAATGACTCTTTTGCTGGCTTTCCGCGAAATTCTTTATCCCGGTCTCCGGCGAGTGTTTGGTATTATCATTGTGATCGTCGCCAGTTTACTCCTCTTGTGGAGCCAGTCCAAAACGGGGTTTGCCCTTGCACTTATTTGTCCCTTGCTCGCTGGCGTTATCTTGACTGTCAGAAAGGCGACGCGAATTTCCCCGGCGATCATTCTATTCTCCGCAGTGGCTTGCTACCAATTGGTATCCAGTGTGACTGGCTTCAATCTCAACAAACTTTCGTGGCACATATATGGTAACTATACCTTCTCGGGTCGTACAGATATATGGGATTTCGTGTTTTCCGAAATCGCACGTAGGCCACTTTTGGGATGGGGATACCAATCCTTTTGGCTCGTAGGATCCGACGCGCCTAGCGTCGTCGAGGCTAGCGGCTGGGTCAGGCTTATGCCAAATGCCCACAACGGCTATTATGACACGATGCTGGAGACCGGCTACGTTGGCTATGCTCTTCTGATAGTCTTCATCCTCGCAACTCTCCACGCCATTGGGCGCGTGGCAGACCGCGACCCCGGTCGGGCTTGGTTCGTGCTCGCGGTTGCTCTCTATGTAATTATCTATAACTACCTGGAGAGCTTATGGATGAAAAACAACGTTATTTGGGTGGTGTTTGTGATTCTCGCTGTTGACATTGGTCGATACTGGCAGCCCTTTTCTCTGACAAGGGCAGCGTACGGATCCAGGAGCTCAAGACCGGGTAGTTCCGCGCCAACGCCCGCGCTGCGAACTCCGACGAAGCCGGCCGCTCTGCAATGAGAGCGATCGGAACCGACTTGAAGACTTGAAAACTCGCATTGGCGGGACAGACGACGCCATCATCCATCGGACGGACCGCGCAAAATTCCCTTGATCAGTCAGGGAGCTCCGAGTTTTTTCATGCGACCACTGCCACCGTAAAGTCGCGACGGTTCCGATTTGTGCGTTGGACTCGTTGAAACCGGAGGGCTGAGCGCGGTCAGTCATTGATTGGAGATGAGGTTCGGGAGTTGTTTCTCTGCCCTCTCCAATATTGTGACCTGAGAATCGTACAGCCCGAAGCTACGCTCCTTACCGGCTCTCCGCCACGTTCCCGTTCCGATTAATGCTGCTTCAATTGCACCTGAAGGGAAATCCGGACATGCGCTCGGTTGATTCTGGCATTGACGCAAATCTCGATAAGTCCGTAACCGGATGTCGGTGAGCAAGAGAACTTGATAGGGAGCGACCGCTGCTTCCATTTCCTCAACCGTCGTCTTGATGCCAAGACGACCAGCTTTCACCAGCCCATCACCGCCTTCGGGCGTCCAATATTGAACGACGTCGCCGTGGTGGGTGAATTGCAGCGGAATGAATGACCATCCCCATGCGGCTCCAGTCTCGTATACTATCGCTTTCGGACCTATGGTTTTGTCATATAGGGCACCGACAAAACGTTGCGGTCCATGCACAAACATAGAAGCATGGACGAAAAACATATAGTTAGATATCCCTGCTCCTACCAGCAGTGCGCCTACGGCCACCTTCCTGCCAGCGACGTCCCATGAACGAAATCCGGTGATTGAGGTTGCCCCTGCGGCGATGAGCAGGCTGAGCGGCGCGAGCAGCCAAATGCTGTAA
>Ga0210408_10006306_pt1 | contig 10262 bp, 8 predicted proteins | sample IncBWH4MmetaG_FD_155471 | JGI IMG/M metagenome (GOLD analysis project Ga0210408, IMG submission 155471) | Forest soil microbial communities from Barre Woods Harvard Forest LTER site, Petersham, Massachusetts, United States - Inc-BW-H-4-M | ecosystem: Environmental > Terrestrial > Soil >...
TGATCGCCTTGAGTTCGTCCGGCGTAAAGGTCTTGGTGACCTTGCCGCTTTTCACGAGGTCGGCGAACGTCATCGACTTCTTCGATTTCGGATGCGTGATGGTCGAATCCCGCACCACAAGTTCGCCGGCCGGCACGCCCATTGCGGCCGCGGCTGCTTCCGTCAATGCCATGCGTCCCGCGGCTCCCGCCCGGCTCATCGCATCGAAGTTCATCATGGTGCTCCAGCTGCCGCCAGTTATCTGCGCGCCGAGCACGGGATCGTTGTACTTCGGATCGTTGCTGGCGAGTTGAACCCGCATGTCCTTCCAGCTCGCGCCGAGTTCTTCACAGATCATCTGTGCCATCGTCGACGCAACGTGCTGACCCATGTCGGCCTTGCCGGATGTCACGGTAACGATTCCGTCGGGCGCGATCGAATACCAGACGCTGGGATCGAAATTGCCGGCGGCGGCGAACGCCTGATCAGCGCCAAGAAGCCCCGGAACGGTCGAATAGCCGAGCACGAGACCAGCGGTGGCCGATCCGACGAGGAACGAGCGGCGGCTCAGATCGGCCGGCTCGGTTTTGGTGATTTTCACATGAGTATTCATGTTGCCCTCCGCTCGGTGCCAGCGTTGGAAGCGGTGCGCATTTCGGAAGCAGCGCGCATGATCGCGGCCTGAATCCGCGTATACGTCATGCAACGGCAGAGATTGCCGTCCATATGCGCGACGACTTCTTCCTTGGTCGGGTTCGAATTCTTTGCCAGCAGCGAAGCCGCCTGCATGATCTGCCCGGATTGGCAGTAGCCGCATTGCGGGACCTGCTCTGCGATCCACGCCTTTTGCAGCGGATGATCGCCCTTGGTGCTGAGGCCCTCGATGGTGGTGATCTTTTTGCCGACGGCGTCGCTGACTGCGGTCTGGCAGGATCGCACCGCCTCGCCGTTGATGTGAACGGTGCAGGCGCCACAAAGCCCGGCACCGCAGCCGAATTTCGTGCCGGTCATCTGCAATTGCTCGCGGATGACCCAGAGTAACGGCGTATCGTTCGCCGCCTCGACGGACATATTCCGTCCGTTGATATTTAGATTAGGCATGGTTTTCTTCCCCTGCCGGTGCATGAAGCCGCTTACGGCGGAACTCATTTTTAGTGTGGTCTGGCACCCACCGGACCGGCGCCAGTTCGGGGGGCAGAATGATAGCGATCCTCTCAGGAGGCAAATGCAATCTTAATGGGCAACCAAAATAATATTCGAAATCAGTTTTTTGCGCTGCGACAATGATCCTGCCATATTTGTGTGGGCGATCCTGGCGCGACATCGGGAGTATCGGGTTATTGCCGCAGAGGAACCGGCAGGATTTCATGTGGACTGGAGCGCATGAACGAGACAGGGCGTGCGGCTATTCGTCAAACCTTGGAAGGAACCACCCGTGGGACAACAGATCAAGCTGACGGCTTCGGACAAGTTTCAACTGGGTGGCTACCGTGCCGACCCCTCCACCACGCCGAAAGGGGCGGTAGTCGTCATCCAGGAAATCTTTGGCGTCAACCACCACATTCGAGCGGTCTGTGACCGCCTCGCGGGCGAGGGTTACGTTGCGGTCGCGCCTGCGATCTTCGACCGCATCGAGCGCAATTTCCAGTCCGGCTATTCGCCGGACGAGGTCGCGCTGGCGCGCCGATTCATTGCCAATCCGGATTGGGCGGCGATGCTGCGTGACACAGAGGCTGCGATCGACGCGGTCAAGGACGTCGGCCCGGTCGGCATCATCGGGTTTTGTCTCGGCGGCAGCATCGCCTACGCGGCCGCGACAAAACTGTCGGGCCTGTCGGCGGCGATCGGCTATTACGGCGGCGCGATCGTTCGCCTTGCCGACGACAAGCCGAAAGTGCCGACCCAGTTGCACTTTGGCGAGAAGGATGCCGGCATCCCGCTCAGCGATGTCGAGACCATCCGCGCCAAACGGCCCGAGGTCGAGATCCACACCTATCCCGGCGCGCAGCACGGCTTTCACTGCGACGAACGTGCCAGCTACGACAAGGCAAGCGCCGACATCGCCTGGCCGCGCAGCCTCACTTTCTTCGCCAGGCATTTGCAGAGGTGAAAGCTCCTCATGCGCGTGCCCTGACCCGCGCATCCATCAACAAGGAGACTTGGCTCACAGGATGAGGGTGGGCAAAGCGAAGCGTGCCCACCATCAACATTCGCCCCGTCATGGTGGGCACGGCGCCCCGCGCCTTCGCCCACCCTACATCTGTTTTTTTCAAGGCCTGGTGAGGGATCGGCTCTCGTCAAGAAGATGGATTGCCGGGTCGAAGTCCGGCAATGACGGGCTCAGAACCAACGCTCGCCGATGAGGACGGTATCGCCGGGATTGATCGGCGTGCCGAGCGGCACCAATGTGCGGCTTGAGGTGGAGTTGTCGGTGTGGGTCAGCGTGACGGAATCGCGCCTGGCGCGGGGCGAGAAGCCGCCGGCAATCGCCACCGCGCTTTCGACCGTCATATTGGGCACGTATGGATATTGGCCGGGGGCTGCGACTTCGCCGAGGATGAAGAACGGCCGATAGGTTTCCACTTCCACCGCCACCGAGGGTTCGCGGATGAAGCCGTTGCGCAGTTTGGCCGAGATCTCGGCGGCAAGCCCGGCCGGCGTTCGCCCGCGCGCGCCGACCGCGCCGATCAGCGGCATCGTGATCGAGCCGCCGGCATCGATGGCGTAGGTGTTGGTGAGACCTTCCTGGCCAAAGACCACGACCCGCAGTCTGTCGCCGGCATCCAACCGGTAAGGTGCGTCGTAGACCGGCTTGGGCGCGGCTGGATAGGCGGCAGGTGCGGCGGCATAAGCGCTTCGCGGCGAAGCCGCAAAGCTGGCGCGAAGCGCGCCGATGGCGCCGCCGGAATCGGCCAGGGCCGATCGTGCAGGGATGGCGGCATCAGGTGTTGAATAGGGCTGGCCATAGGCCATGGCGTCGAGGTCGTTCCGCGGCTGTCCCGAGGCGACCGGTGCAGCCGTCTGCATGCAGCCCGACAGGACGAGCGCGGTCACGACGGCAACGATGGGAAGTCGAAACGCGCGCGCAACCCGCACCTGGCCATCCTCTGAAAGCGGGAAGCCAGACTCTTGCACCCATTATGGTTAACAAATCGTTTTTGCCCGGTTTTGTGCAATTCGATGCGGGAGCCGAAAGTCGGCCTCCCACATCCACAGGTTGATCAGGCGGTAACGCCGGCGCCAATCGGGCAGGACACGCCGGTGCCGCCGAGCCCGCAATAGCCGGCCGGATTCTTGGCCAGATATTGCTGATGATAGTCTTCGGCGAAATAGAATTCGCCGGCAGGCACGATCTCGGTGGTGATGGTGGAGAGACCTTTTGCCGTCAGCGCTTTCTGATACGCAGCCTTGGAAGCTTCGGCGGCTTTGCGTTGGGCGTCGTTGAAGGTGTAGATCGCCGAGCGATACTGGGTGCCGACATCGTTGCCTTGCCGCATGCCCTGCGTCGGGTTGTGGCTCTCCCAGAACGTCTTCAAGAGCCGATCATAGGAAATCTTTTTTGGATCGAACACCACAAGCACCACCTCGGTGTGGCCGGTGCGGCCTGAACAAACCTCCTCATAGGTAGGATTGCTGGTGTGGCCGCCCGCGTACCCAACCGCGGTCGTGAACACGCCATCACCAAGCTCCCAAAATTTGCGCTCTGCGCCCCAGAAGCAGCCCAATCCGAAAACAGCCTGCTCGAGGCCAGCCGGATAAGGCGGCTGCAATTGATGGCCATTGACGAAATGCTTGGTAGCAGTCGGAATCGGAGCTGAGCGGCCGGGCAGCGCCTCGGCGGCGCTTGGCAGCGTGGTGGTCTTGCGCATGAACAACATGGGTACCCTCCGTGTGGAACGCGTTGGACCTGACGGCAGTGCGTGTCTTTAATATAGGGAGCTTACGCGGATTCCGGCAGTCCCGTTACGTGAGTGTCAGGCAAGTGACCGGAACCGGGATATCGCGTCAGTTCCTGGAATAGCCGATCAGCGGCTTGCGCGGCCGAAACAGCAGCATGAGCAGGATTCCCGCGACGCCCATGACGGCGAAGGCGGGCTGGTCCAGCAAGATCCGCACGACGTCGTTCCAGAGCCACGGCGAAATGCCTTCGACCCAGATGCGGAAGGCCTGCTGGCTCGACTGGTGGATGTCGTTCCAGAATTGGCCGAACCGCGTGAAGCGCAACGTATTGTCGGCGACAAACCGCGCCCCGTCGTAGACCATGAAGATGAACCCGCCGGCCAGCAGCAGAAGTCCCACAAGGCGGAAAAAACCGCGGATCATGTCTCACCCAATTGCCTGTCGTGGGTCTCAAGCCTCGGGTTCTGCGCCAATCAGCACCCAGGCTCCAATCTCATGCCATGACGCGTTTTCGTCACATCGACCGCGCTGCATTTTGCTCGAAAACGCCATGGGGCAACCAGCCATTAACGGTGGAATCCCGGAAATTCAACCTCATCAGCACCTTATCTGCCCGCTCGGTGGCCGCTTCATCGCATGGATAGAGGGTCGCAAGCCGTTGACGGTGCGTGGCCCGCCCTCTATAAGACCACCAATGGCGGCGGGTGCAATCCCGCCGCCGCTGTTCTTTGAGCTTGGCCGCATGCGAGCAAAATGCTCCGGCAGCGGCATTTTCAAGAGAACAAATTCGAAAACATATCAGCGTCGATCAAGGCGTTCCGCCGCACGCTCGCGCCCGGTTCGCGATCGGATACTGTCGAAGGATTTTGAGAATATGGCCAACACCACTTCCGCCAGGAAGGCCACGCGAAAGATCGCCCGCCGCACTGTCATCAATAAGTCGCGCCGGACCCAGATGCGTAGTTCGGTGCGATCCGTCGAGGAAGCGATCCAGCGCGGCGACCGTGATGGGGCCCTCAAGGCGATGGCGCGTGCTGAGCCTGAACTGATGAAGGCGGCGCAGCGCAACATCATTCACAAGAACAATGCCAGCCGAAAGGTTTCGCGGTTGTCGCATCAAATCGCAAAGCTCGCGAAATAAGCTGATCGAAAAAAATTCGGCAAGAGCCCGGCCATGCCGGGCTTTTTATTTTTTGCGCCCGCAAATTTTGCGGCTGGCAATTTTCGGATTTTCGACGCGTCGTGTCGTCAAGGACACAATGATGGGAGATTGACGCAAGCTGCGGCGAGTAACGGGCGTCGTTGGCGGCGATCGATCGGCGATTGATTTCGGAAAAACAAATACGATTGCGTTTCGGCAAAGAAGGGTGTCGTGGGTTACCCTATTTCGACGAGCAAAAAAAAACGCGTTTGCGTAGTCACTTATCGGCATAGCGGCTATGAGTTGTTGAAAAATTCGCTCTCGCCTCGGTCGAACGTAAACAATTTATGAATTTATTTTGGGCACGCGCTAGAAATGTGACACTGCCCGAACGTCTCGAATCTTCGCACAGATTCAAAACCTTGCAGCTTGGCACGAAGCGGGCGGGTAGAGTCAGTGCACTCCAAGTGGTTTTTGTCGGCACCCGAGGTGAATCATTTTCGTTGCGGGAAATAGGGCATAATGTAACTGTTAGATCGTTCGCAGCGCCCACGGCTCTTTAGACCAGCGCGGATTGAGGATCGGGGCGGGCGCGTAAATCGGCGGCGGTGTGCGCGTTGGCGACGCTTTCCAAGCGATTGTCGGATGCAGACTCATAGCGATATGGGTGATGGAGTTTGGTGTCGAAATTTCTCAAAGGGCGTTACCGTCCTGGTTGTGTAAGATAAGAGAGATACGAGGCAGGCTTTACCGACAGCAGCGAAGCGTTACATGTGAGCGGGGTCAGTACTTAAGCGGGCGGAGCGAAGGGCATAGCGATTGGACTAGCTGAGTTTCAGTCGTCGCCGATCGAATTTGGATAGACTTGGAATGACGACTTGCCGTGGTCGCACGGCGAGAGGGGGAGGTCGTATGTCTTACGAAATAATCATCCGGAATTTCAACCTTAAGCCATTTTCAGTCGAAGGCGCACTCTCCGTTTTGGAGACCGCCTGCACGCGGCCTCCCGCGCGAGCTCCGGATAGACCGTCGAGTACGCGCTAGCCTCGCGAACGCTTCCCTCCAACAGCCGATGATCTGCCCGACGGCGTTCCGCCGAACGGCCGAGCCATGGCCTGAAAATCAGGAAGCTTCGTTCGAGGCCAGCTTCGTGCGGGACACCGGCACGGCTGTTTCACCGTCAATTAAACTCCTTGAGAGAAGTCCAGCAATGACAAATACCGAACAGGATCGTTGGTCGCGCGTGAAAGGCAGGTTGCGTTCGAGCGTGGGGGAAGATGTCTACACGAGCTGGTTTGCCAGAATGGATCTGGAAGGTGTCCAGGACGAAAGCGTCCACCTTTCCGTTCCCACGCGGTTCCTCAAGAGCTGGATTCAGGCTCATTACGCCGAGCGCGTTCTTTCGTGCTGGCAGGCCGAAATGCCGGAGGTCCATCGGATTGATCTTACCGTGCGCACGGCCATGCGCTCCACGGTGCCGGCCAAGGAGGCAAGCGCGCCGCTCGACGTGCGTCGCATCGAACGGCCGGACGGACGTCCCGCCCCGGAATTGCGCGCAACAGCCATTGCGCCGGTTTCCGCCAGCCATGATGCGCTGGGCGGCTCCCCGCTCGATCCGCGTCTCACATTCGGAAGCTTCGTCATCGGGCGTTCCAATACGTTGGCCCATGCGGCTGCGCGTCAGGTCGCGGAGGGCCGGCGCGGCGATCACGTGATGTTCAATCCTCTTTATATTCATGCCGGCGTCGGGCTCGGCAAAACCCACCTGCTTCAGGCGGTCACCTGGGCCGGCAATTCGGTCAGCGAGCGCAAGGTGCTCTATCTCACCGCCGAGAAGTTCATGTACGGATTTGTTGCGGCGTTGAAGACCCAAACGGCCCTTGCGTTCAAGGAGGCGCTGCGGGGCATTGACGTGCTCGTCATCGACGATCTGCAATTCCTGCAGGGCAAGTCGACCCAGGCCGAGTTTTGCCACACGCTGAATGCGCTGATCGATGCCGGCCGTCAGGTGGTGATTGCGGCCGACCGCCCGCCATCCGACCTTGAGAGCCTCGATGACCGCGTTCGTTCGCGGCTTGCCGGCGGCCTCGTCGTGGAGATGGGCTGCCTCGGCGAGGAATTGCGGCTCGGCATTCTCAAGTCGCGCGTCGCCGCCGCGAGGGCGCACCATGCAAGCTTCGATGTGCCGGAGCAGGTGTTGGAATATCTTGCCCGCGCCATCACCCATAATGGCCGCGATCTCGAAGGTGCCATCAATCGTCTGCTGGCGCACAGCAAGCTCAATGCGCAACCGGTGACGCTCGAAATGGCCGAGCGCGAGGTGCGCGACCTGATCCGTCCGCAGGAACCCAAACGGATCAAGATCGAGGACATCCAGCGCGTGGTGGCCCGGCAATACAATGTGAGCCGTTCCGACCTGTTGTCGTCGCGCCGCACCGCCAACGTCGTCCGCCCGCGCCAGGTGGCGATGTATCTGGCCAAGACCCTGACATTGCGCTCGCTGCCGGAAATCGGCCGCCGGTTTGGCGGCCGCGACCACACCACGGTCTTGCACGCGGTGCGCAAGATCGAAGCGCTGGTTGCCAGGGATGTGGCGCTTTCCGAAGAGGTTGAATCCCTGAAACGGCAGCTGCAGAACGAGTAGCCGCCGATCCCGCCCGGTCGTCATTCCCTCGCGCAGGGATGGGAGGGGAAGCGCCGGACCTTGGCGCCCGGCCGGGCCAAAACGTGGGGAACGGCGCCAGGCATCCCTTGCGCTTGCGTCCCATCCGCGCCACCTTGGGGTCCCCCCAAAGGCTTGGTCAAACGACAGCTTTGATCGGCCTTCGGGTTCGGACGCCGCGGCGCGCCTTCGGTTGCCGCTCGGCTTTTTCCACCTTGAGGATCGGGCGGGTATTGCAATGAAGGTTACCGTCGAACGCGCGCAACTCTTGAAATCGCTGGGCCACGTCCACCGCGTGGTCGAGCGCCGCAACACCATTCCGATCCTCGGCAACGTTCTGGTCCGCGCCGAAAACGCGCAGTTGTCATTGAAGGCGACCGACCTCGACCTGGAGGTGATCGAGACGCTTGCTGCGGAGACCGCGACCGCCGGTTCGACGACCGTGCCGGCGCACATGTTTTACGATATCGTGCGCAAGTTGCCCGAAGGCTCGCAGATCGTCCTCGAAGGCGATGGCGACCGCGCGGTACTGGCGATCCGCGCCGGCCGCTCGCGCTTCACGCTGCAGACGCTGCCGGAAAACGATTTTCCCGATCTTGCCGCGGGTGACATGACGCACTCGTTCACGCTCGCGGCGGCGGATATGAAGCGGCTGATCGACCGCACGCAGTTTGCGATCTCGACCGAGGAGACGCGCTACTATCTGAACGGCATTTACCTGCATTCGGCCGGCAGTCCGAAGGCCGCAACGTTGCGTGCGGTGGCGACCGACGGCCACCGCCTGGCCCAGATCGAACTGCCGCTGCCCAAGGGCGCCGTCGGTATGCCGGGCGTGATCGTGCCGCGCAAGACCGTGGGCGAGGTGCAGCGCCTGATCGAGGACAGTGAAGCGGAGATCAAAATCGAACTCTCGCAGGGCAAGATTCGTTTCAGCATCGGCAATGTGGTGCTGACTTCGAAGCTGATCGACGGCACCTTTCCGGACTATGGCCGCGTCATCCCGCAAAACAACGACAAGGAACTTGTCGTCGACAAGAAGGATTTCGAGGCCGCCGTCGATCGCGTCTCGACGATCTCGAGCGAGCGCGGCCGCGCGGTGAAGCTGGCGCTTTCGGCCGGAAAGCTGGTGCTCTCGGTCACCAACCCGGATTCGGGGTCGGCTACCGAGGAGCTTGAGGTTGAATATGCCGCCGATCCCCTCGATATCGGATTCAACTCGCGTTACCTGCTCGATATCGCCGCCCAGATCGAGGGCGAGGTTGCGATTCTCAAGCTGGCCGATCCCGGTTCGCCCACCCTGGTACAGGACAGGGATTCCAGGGGCGCGCTCTACGTGCTGATGCCGATGCGGGTGTGACTGTCGTTGCCGGGCTTGACCCGGCAATCCATCAAACCACATGACCTGTCGGCTTTATTTTTCTCGCCAGCCGGCCGTTGCAACTGTTCAAATCGGCGCAAAATGGTCAAGGCCGGTAATAATGGTCAAGGCCGGTAATGTCCCGGATACATCGCCTCACCCTCACCCACTTCCGCAACTACCGCGCGGCTAGCATCGAGACGCCGGCGCAGTCGGTCGTGCTGGTCGGCCCGAACGGCGCCGGAAAGACCAATTGCATCGAGGCCGTCTCGTTTCTGTCTCCGGGGCGCGGTCTTCGCCGCGCCACGCTTGAGGATGTCGCGGACAATCAGGGCGATGGTTCGTGGGCGGTTTCCGCCGAAATCGAGGGAGCGCTGGGGCTGGCGACGCTTGGTACCGGCATCGAGGCTTCCGGCGCTGAGGTTTCCGCCACGAGCCGTCGCTGCCGCGTCGACCGCGAGCCGGTGAATTCGGCAGCCGCCTTCGGCGATCACCTGCGAATGGTGTGGCTCACGCCGGCCATGGACGGATTGTTTCTGGGGCCGGCTTCGGAACGTCGGCGGTTTTTCGATCGCCTGGTTCTGGCGATCGACAGCGAGCACTCGGCACGGGTGTCGGCGCTCGACCGTTCATTGCGTTCGCGCAACCGCCTCCTCGAGGTGCGCAATTACGACGACCATTGGTGCGACGCCATCGAGCGCGAGACGGCAGAACTGGCCGTAGCCGTAGCGGCGATGCGCGGCCAGACGGCAGCGAAGCTCGCAAGCACGCTGCGCGCCCGTGGTGAGGCATCGTCGTTTCCTTCGGCGCAGATCATGCTCGACGGCTGGATGGAAAATGCGCTGATGTCGGAACCTGCAACCGCGGTGGAGGATCGTTACCGGGAGATACTTCGCGATAACCGCGCGCGAGACGCCATCGCCGGACGAACGCTGGACGGTCCGCATCTCACCGATCTGCAGGTGGTTTATGCGCCGAAAAACGTGCCGGGGCGCGATGCCTCGACAGGCGAACAGAAGGCGCTCCTGATCGGCCTCGTGCTGGCGCACGCCAATCTGGTCGCGGAGATGACAGGCATCACGCCGTTGCTGTTGCTGGACGAGGTCGTCGCCCATCTCGATCCCGGCCGGCGAAAGGCGCTGTTCGATGAGCTCTCAAGGCTTGGTGCGCAGGTCTGGATGACCGGGGCCGACCCGGCAGCCTTTGAGGGCGTCGGGGCAGCG
>Ga0210408_10006307_pt1 | contig 10262 bp, 7 predicted proteins | sample IncBWH4MmetaG_FD_155471 | JGI IMG/M metagenome (GOLD analysis project Ga0210408, IMG submission 155471) | Forest soil microbial communities from Barre Woods Harvard Forest LTER site, Petersham, Massachusetts, United States - Inc-BW-H-4-M | ecosystem: Environmental > Terrestrial > Soil >...
ATCGGGCGGCCAGCGCCAGCGCATCGCGATTGCGCGCGCGTTCTTGAAAGACGCGCCGATCCTTCTGCTGGATGAAGCCACCGCCGCCCTCGACAGCGAGTCCGAGGAAGCGATCCGCGAGGCGCTCAGCCGCCTGATGCGCGGCCGTACCGTGATCGCGATCGCCCATCGCCTTGCGACGCTTCGCCATTTCGACCGCGTGGTGGTACTCAAAGCCGGCAAGATCATCGAAGACGGCCCGCCCGATCGCCTGATGCAGGGCCAGGGCCCGTACCGCGATCTGGTGACGCAGGAAATGAGCCGGCTCGCGAAATTCGCAGCTTGAGTTGTAGCGCTAGGCGTGTATTCCGGTTGCGTATTCGCGAGCCGAGGGGAACCGCGAGGCCATCACATGTCAGCCGAAGTCGTCACCCAGATCATCTCGACGTCGCAGGCGATCGAACTGGCCGAGCAGTCGTTCTATATTCCGATGACCGGGCCGGCGGCGCGGCCGCGGCGCTCGCTCAAGCATGACGACACCTTCATCGTGCTCGACAGCCATGGCGATATCGGCGCGTCCGCCGGCGGACCCGACGGGCTGTTCAACGCCGATACACGCTATCTCGCCCGGCTCGAGCTCGTGCTCGACGAGTGGCAGCCGCTGCTGCTCGGCTCGAACCTGCGCGACGACAATTCCTCATTGACGGTCGATCTGACCAATCCGGATATTTACCGGCAGGGTCGGATCGTGCTGCAAAAGGACATGCTGCATATCGTGCGCACGATCTTTCTCTGGCGCGGAACGGCGTATCAGCGCATCGGCTTGCAGAACCACGGCGATCGCCAGGCGAGCTTCGATCTGACGCTATTGTTCGACAATGACTTTGCCGATCTGTTCGAAGTCCGCGGCGAGAAGCGCCCGCGGCGCGGAACGGGCTCCGGCAAGCTGCTCGGCCCGGCCGACGTGATGCTCGAATACAAGGGCCTCGATGGCGCGGTGCGCGCGACCGCGCTGCATTTCGATCCGCGGCCGACGCGGCTTGCGGTGAATTCTGCGACCTGGCATTTCGATCTGAAGCCGCACCAGATCAGCTCGTTGTTTGTCGCCGTGTCCTGCAACAAGCCGTTCGGCTTGAAACCCGAACGTTTCTTTTCCGGACTGTTGGCGCATCGCCGGGAAATGCGCCGGTCGACCGCCGGCGCCACCAGCGTCGAAACCTCCAACGACATCTTCAACGAGGTGCTGTGCCAGTCGATGGCCGATCTCAACATGCTGATGACGGATACCCCGCAAGGGCGATATCCCTATGCCGGCATCCCCTGGTATTCGACGACGTTCGGCCGCGACGGCATCATCACCGCGTTGCAAATGCTGTGGATCGACCCGCGCGTCGCGCGTGGCGTGTTGAAGCGGCTCGCCTACCATCAGGCCAAGGTCGCCGATCCGCTCGACGACGCCGAGCCCGGAAAAGTCCTGCACGAAATGCGCTGCGGCGAAATGGCGATGCTGCGCGAGGTGCCGTTTGCGCATTACTATGGCAGCGTCGACGCGACGCCGCTGTTCGTGCTGCTCGCCGGACTCTATGTCGAGCGGACCGGCGACGAGGAGACGCTGGCCGAGCTGTGGCCTGCGATCGAAGCGGCGCTCGGCTGGATCGACGGGGCCGGCGATCCCGATGGCGACGGCTTCGTCGAATATCAGCGCGCCTCCGAGCAAGGCCTCGCCAATCAGGGCTGGAAGGATTCCTATGACGCGATCTTTCACGCCGATGGCCGGCTTGCGGAGGGTTACATCGCGCTTGCCGAAGTGCAGGGCTATGTGTTCGCCGCCAAGAAGCTGGCGGCGCGCTGTGCGTTGCGCATGGGACTGATTGAAAGGGCGGGACAACTGGCGACGGATGCCGAGACCCTTGCCGAGCGCTTCGAACAGGCGTTCTGGTGCGAGGAACTCGGCACCTATGCGCTGGCGCTTGATGGCGCCAAGCAACCCTGCAAGGTACGTACCTCCAACGCCGGGCAGCTATTGTTCAGCGGCATGGTGCGTGAGGACCGCGCCCGCAAGGTCGCCGCCGACTTGATGCGGCCGCATTTCTTCTCGGGCTGGGGCATCCGTACCGTGGCCACCGGCGAAGTCCGCTACAATCCGATGTCCTATCACAATGGCTCGATCTGGCCGCATGACAACGCGCTGATTACGCTCGGGCTATCGCGCTACGGCCTCAAGCAGTCGGTCGAGCACGTGTTCAAGGGCCTGTTCGATGCGGCGACCTACATGGATTTGCGGCGGCTGCCCGAATTGTTCTGCGGCTTCCGGCGCGAGAGGCATCGCGGGCCCACGCTTTATCCGGTCGCCTGCGCGCCGCAGGCCTGGGCCAGCGCGACGCCGTTCACGTTGCTGGAAGCAGCCCTCGGTCTCGAATTCGACGCCGAGCGCGGCGAAATCCGCCTGCGCAATCCGCACCTGCCCGCCTTCCTCAATGAAGTGATCCTGCGCGAACTGCGATTGAAGGATGCGAGCGTGGACCTGCGGATCCGCCGCCACGGCGATGACGTATCGCTCGAGGTCCTGCGCAAGCGCGGGCAAATCCAGGTATCGATCGTACTGACGCACTAGGGTTGCGGCACCGATCGGAAGGAGGCCGTATGCGCGCAAGACGCAAGCTCATTGTTATGGCGGCTGGTTTCGCGGCCCTTGCCGGTGCCGCGTCGCGCGCGGAAAACGAAACCGCTCAGCCTCCATCGCCCCCACCGCAATCATCGGCCCCGGCCGTCACGAAGGAACCGGCGCCGCCACCCTCGGTCACGGTGATCGGCGCGCGCGAAGCCCATGGCGTGCTCGGCCGCGACGTTCGCAGCCCGACCGAAGAGGACATGGGACACATCGTCGACGTGATCGTCGATCGCGCCGGTGTGGTGCGGGCCGCGGTGATCGATTTCGGCGGCTTTCTCGGGGTCGGCAGCCGCAAGATCGTGGTCGACTGGAACGCGTTGCATTTCGGCCGCGTCGCCGACAAGAGTGACAGCATCACGCTCGAATTGACCAAGGAGCAGGTCAACGCCGCCCCCGAATACAAGGAAGACAAGCCGATCGTGGTGCTGGGCGCGGCCGGCAGCCTGGAGCCGTTCGAGTTTGATCACTAGACCCTGTTCGGTTCTGATTGAATCAGAACCGAGAGCCTTTAGCGTTTTGTTTTGACGCGTTTTCTTTACACGAACCGGTACCCACTTCGCTTGAAAACGCTATAGAGATATCGGAGAAGCATTCTGGTCGCGCGTCCGTCCAATTCGCCTGATCGGATCGTCGGCAAACGCCCCGGGGGGCTGGTCGGCGGCGGAAATGTCGTGTCGTTCGCCCCTAGCCGGGGGGCGTCCGGAGGGCCCGCGCCCTCGCGTCAAAGCCTTCGCGGTCTCGACTGGTTTATTTTCTTCCTCGCCGATGTCCAGACCGGGTTCGGCCCGTTCATCGCGGTCTATCTGACCACGCAAAAATGGACGCAGGTGGAAATCGGCTTCGTGCTGTCGATCGCCGGCATCGTCGGGTTGATCGGCCAGATGCCGGGCGGCGCGATCGTCGATGCCGCGCGCTCCGAACGGCTGGTCGCGGGCCTTGCGATCGCGACCATCGGCTGCGCCGCGCTCGGCTATGCGGCCTGGCCGATCTTTCCGGTGGTGGTGACGGCTGCGACCCTGCACGCGGCCGCGAGCTGCGTGCTCGGCCCGGCGATTGCGGCAATCAGCCTCGGCCTGGTTGGACCGCTTGCGATCGGCGAACGGCTCGGGCGCAACGCGCGTTTTGCATCGCTCGGCAATGGGGTGGCCGCCGCCGTGATGGGGACCTGCGGCTATTTTCTCTCCAGCCGCTCGGTGTTTCTCGTCACTTTCATGCTGGCAATACCGACGCTACTTTCACTCTCGCGGATCCGCGAAGACGAAGTCGATGTCGCCAGCTGTCATGGCGAGGTAGCGCGCCCGGAACCGGATCCCAAATCTACCAGCGTGCTGACGCTGGTCCGTCAGCGCCCGTTGTTGATCTTCGCCGTCAGCATGCTGCTGCTGCAACTCGCCAACGCCGCGATGCTGCCGCTGATGGCCGGCGTGGTGACGACGCGGTCGAGCCAGTGGGCTCCGGTCCTGATCGCCGCCTGCATCATCGTGCCGCAGGCGATCGTCGCGCTGATGTCGCCCACGGTCGGCGCCAAGGCGCAAGCCTGGGGACGGCGGCCGATCCTCTTGATCGGCTTTGCGGCGCTCGCGATCCGCGGCCTGTTGTTTGCGACCGTGCATGATCCGTATCTGTTGGTCGCGGTTCAACTGTTCGACGGCATCACCGCCGCCGTGTTCAGCGTCATGGTGCCCTTGATCGTGGCCGACGTCGCGTTCGGCAGCGGTCACTTCAATCTGGCGCAGGGGATTGTCGGCACTGCGGTCGGCATCGGCGCATCGCTCTCGACCGTGCTCGCCGGCTATGTCAGCGACAAGTTCGGCAGCAATGTTGCATTCACCGGGCTTGCTGCTGTCGCAGCGCTGGGTCTTGCGATGATCTGGCTGGTGATGCCGGAAACAAGGCGTAAGGCGGCTTGACCGCGTCGCGGCGGGTTACCGCTTGAGCACGAGCCCGGTCGTCAGTAACGCGGCGACCGCCAGCGAAGCACCGACGCCGGCGACGCAGGCGGTCCAGCCGAAATGATCGAACAACTGGCCGAGGACTGCGCTGCCGACGAGGCCGCCGCAGAAATAGCAGGCGAGGTAAATCCCGCTGGCGACGCCGCGGTTTTCGCTCGCGGCCTGTCCGACAAATCCGGTCGCCGCGGCCTGGGCGAAGAACGTACCCACGCCGACCAGGACCATTCCCGTGAGCACCTCCGCAAGATGCGAGGATAGCATCAGCGGCAGGCCGGTCGCCGCGACGCCCACCGCGCCCCAGATCGTGGGCCGCGTTCCAATCCGTGCGACCGCCCGACCGGCGAGCAGCGTCGTCACGATCGATGGCAGGAAAACGAAGTAGACAAATCCGATGTCCATCATGCCGAGCGACAGTGGCGCGCGCACCAGCACGAAGTTGACAAAGGTGAACGTCCCGATGAATGCAAACAGGATGCAGAAGCCGATGCCGAAAGCGGAGCGCAGTGGTGGATTGCGCCAATGGTCGAGCATCGCCGCGAGCGGTGATTGCGTAAGCGCCATCGAATGCATCGGCTTGACGCGCTGAATGGTGAAATAGACCAGAACGGCGCCGGCAAGATTGAGGGCGGCGAAGAAATAGAAATTCCAACTAAGGCCGAACGAGTCCACGACGGCCGCCGAGACCAGACGGCCAATCAAATTGCTTGCGACGTTTCCGGTGATGTAGGCGGCGAACGCGCCGCCGGCATCCATCGAGCTGCACTGTTCGCCGAGATAAGCAAGCGTCAATGCAAACGCCGATGCCATGCAGAGGCCCTGCATGACGCGAAGCAGCGTGAAGGCGGTGAGGTTCGGCGCAACCGCGAGCAGGCTTGTTGGAATGGCAAGGACGGCGAGGCTTAGGAGAATGCCAAGCCTGCGGTCGATGTGGGGGCTGAAGAATCCCACGACCAGTCCTGCGATGGCCATGCCCATCGTGGTGGCATTGACCGCAAAACCCATCGCCGCCGGGGTCACGTGATAATGCCGGGTCAGGGAAGGCAGGATGGCCTGCGTCGCAAAGAGGTCGACCACGGTGAGGAACGCGGTGAGGCCGATGACAAGGGATCGCAGCACAACGCCCGGCGATTGGCCGTGCATGGCCATCAATTGAGGATTTGTTTTCGCCGATATGTCGGACATCGCTGCCGGTTTGTGCTGAGGGGGCGAAAGGGAAGAAGGGGATGTGACGCCCGGGGCGTGCAGGGCTACACGTTAGGGTCCGGGTCGTCACATCCAGTAACGGGTACGCTTGGGGGCGTGGGCCCGTTACATATTGTGGTCGTTCGGATCCTTGCGGACGTCGCCGACATAGAGAATGACGGTCTCCTTGCCCAGATTTTTCCACCAATGCGAGGTACCGAACACTTCGGGCCTGATATCGCCGGCCTTGTGGACGATGGGCTCCGAGCAGTTGCTGGCGTATTCGACGATCTCGCCCTGCTGCACGAAGATGAGCGCCGGGCGGTCGTCGTGGCTATGCCACGGCACGATGCCACCGGGCTCGATGGTCAGCTTGCGGAAGCGAAGCTCGCGACCCCTGATGTTGGCGGGCTGCTTCTCGAGGTCGATCGAGCCGAGCGTAGTGTCGGTCACGCCAACCGGCTTGTAGTCAACCTTTTCGCGGACATTGGGCTTCATCTTGTCGGCAGGGCATTCGCCCGCGATCGCGTTCGATGCTATTGTCATCGACCCCGCCAGTGCGAGCCCGAGCCAAAGCGCGCGTGAATTTGCTACCTGCCTGAACATGTCATTGTCTCCTTTGTTGGTAAATGGCGTACCTGCCGTAGACCGAATGATCCGGCCAGCGATGACATCAGCTTCCCCAAATTTGCGGCTTGAAGGAAATACCGGTTGGCTTTGGAATCCATAGCGCGGTGCTATCCAGGACCACCGCGTCGAATGCCTCTGATCTCATCGAACCAACCTCACTACGGACGACCGGCTGCGATTGGGCTCTTCCAATCGCACGGTCCAAGAGCATCTACGGAGGTCGGGGTGGTGTTGTTACTGGCGGGGCTATCGCGGGCCATAGCGTCAACCTATGGGACTTGAACACAAAGGGTATTTCAAAAAATAGCGGCCGCCGTGCAGAGTTCGTTGAGGCCGAAATCCGCAACGAAAGGCCCTGTCATCGTAACAAACGCGGATTTGTTGCGAATATCACTGAGCACGGCAGCAACGGAGAGCAGCACATGGATGGCATGGAGGAAAATTCTTCGCAAAGCCTGCAATCGCTCGGCAGGAACTACCCCGGACAGGTCGTGCTTGTGCTGCAAGGCGGCGGCGCGCTGGGTTCCTATCAAGCCGGCGTTTATCAGGCGCTGCACGAGGCCGCTATCGAGCCGGACTGGATCATCGGCACCTCGATCGGCGCCATCAATGCGAGCCTGATCGCCGGCAACGAGCCGGAAAACCGCTTGCCGCGCCTAAAGGAATTCTGGAAACGGATGGAGCAAAATCCGGTCTGGAGTTTTCGCACCGCCTTTCCCGGCTTTAACGAGAAACTGTCCTACTGGTCGGCGGTGACCAACGGGATTCCCGGCTTCTTTAGGCCGAACGCGCTGGCGCATGCCGGAGATTTCTATCCGCTTGGCCCTGAGCATGCCGGATACTACTCGACCGCACCGCTGCAACAGACGCTTGCAGAACTGGTCGACTTCGATCTGGTCAATCGCTGCATGCCGCGCCTGACGGTGGGCGCCGCCCACGTCCAGACTAGCCAGATGCGATATTTCGACAGCCGCGATTGCGAGCTTGGCGTGAAGCACATCATGGCCTCGGGCGCGTTGCCGCCCGCGTTCCCGGCGATACGCATCGACGGCGAACTTTATTGGGACGGCGGCATCCTGTCGAATACGCCGACGGAAGCGGTGTTTGACGACAATCCGCGCAGGGATTCATTGATCTTCGCCGTGCATCTGTGGAATCCATCCGGCGCCGAGCCGCACACGATGGCGGAGGTGCTGAACCGGCATAAGGATGTGCAGTATTCCAGCCGGATCGCCAGCCACATCACGCGTCAGCAACAGGTTCATCGTTTGCGTCACGTCATCAACCAGCTCGCCGCAAGGCTGCCGGAAGCCGAACGCAGGAACGAAGCAGTGAAGGAATTGATGGGGTATGGCTGCTCGACCCGGATGCATGTAGTTCGCTTGCTGGCGCCGCAGCTCGATCGCGAGACCCATACCAAGGACATCGATTTCAGTCCCTCCGGCATTATGAAACGTTGGGATGCCGGCTACGCGCATACCAAAGCGGTGCTGGAGCGCGCGCCCTGGGTGGGCGAGTTCGACCCGCTCTCGGGCGTCATTCTTCACGAGCAGATGGAAGTGATGCCGGTCGCGGCGGAGTGACGAAGCCGGTTCGTCACCCGTCCGATGGCGAATGGTTTCTAACGGCCAATGCCGTCCCTTCCGGCCAGGAGGACCGCATCGCTTCGTGGACCAGCGCGCCGACTGCGGCAGAATAAGGCCTGCCCTTGACAGTGGTGAGATTGACCTCACGCCAGAATTCGGGCGCCACCAGAGGTATCGCAACGACGCCGGCATGTTCGATCGAGTAATTGGGAAAGAATCCGAAGCCGAAACCGCTTGCGATCATCGCCAGAACCCAGTCGTCCCGATCGCTGCGATAGACGGTTTCGCAATCAACCCCGCGCTCGTCGAAAACAACGTCCACCATGTCGTTGAACTCGCACGACGATCGCTGCACGTAGCGCTCGCCCGCCAGATCCTTGATCTCGATGGAACCGCGGGCGGCCAATCGATGCGAGAGCGGGAGAACGATCATCATCTGCTCGCGAAACAGCGGTAGATAATGCAAGCGCGGATCAGGTTCGCGGTCGGGACGGCAATAGATGGCCACTTCCGTTTGCGACTCGATCAATCGTTCTTCAATCGACTGCGCCGTGCCGTCAATCACATCCAGCCTGATGTCGGGCCGCAGCGTCCTGAAACGACTGAACAACTGGATCAGAAGCTTTGGCGCGATCGTGCACATCATGGCGAGCGTCAATTGCCTGGGCGCGTCCGAGACGAAGGCCTTGGCTTGCGCCTTGGCGGCCAGGCTTTGCTCCCAAACGCCGCGAAGATAGGGCTGCACGACCCGGCCGAGTTCGCTCATACGGGTCCGGGATCTTTCGCGATGAAACAGAAAGCCGCCGAATTCCTTTTCCAGCAATTGGATAGCACGCGTGAGGGAGGGTTGGGTCACATGGCACTTTCTCGCGGCTTGCGTGAAATTGAGTTCGTCGCAGACCGCGAGAAAATACCGGACCTGGTGGATCTCCATACTCTGTTCCTATGGGAGGCAAAAGTGCCGGCGAACTCGCTCAGAGTTTCGCAGCCGGCCGCCGGAGTGTTACGTCGGAAGGTGAAAAAGTGTCCGCAGCGCGAAAGCGGCGCAGATGTGAGAGCGCAGGCTCATCCGGAACGGCAGGTGTTGAAGGCGCCTAGAGCGGGACCACCATCTTCCGGTACAGCGCGCTGTAGCAGGCTGCGGAAAGATCCCAGCTGAACGATCGCGCCATGGCGCTGCGGCGCATGGAATCGAGGCGGTCCTTGGCCATGAAGGTCGAGAACGCGCGGCGGACGCCGCCGAGAAACGACTCGGTCGAGGGTTGCGAAAACAGGAAGCCGGTCTCGCCGTCGGTGATGGTCTCGGCAAGGCCGCCGGTCTGATGCCCGATCGGCAGCGATCCGAACCGCTGTGCGTACATTTGGCTCAGTCCGCACGGCTCGAAGCGCGAGGGCATCAGGGTGAAATCGCTGCCGGCGAAGATCCGCCGGGCCTGGCCGTCGTTGAAGCCGATCGCGACCCCGATCGCATCCGGCCTGCGGCGGCGCGCATCGACCAATGCCAGCTCGATCGCGGGCTCGCCGCTTCCGGTGACGACGATCTGTCCGCCGGCCTCGATGATTTCGTCGGCGGCGGAGAGCACGAGATCGATGCCCTTCTGGTGCACGAGGCGGGCGACCAGACCGAAGATCGGGCCGCGCGATACCGCAAGACCAAACTGCTTGCGGACGTAATCCGCATTGGCGCGCTTGCCGTCCCAGTCGCCGGCGCCGAAGGGTTGTGCGAGCTGGGCGCAAAACCTCGGATCCCAGCTTTCGTCGATGCCGTTCAATATGCCCGTCAGTTGTGACGCGTTGGAGCGGATCCGGAGCAGGCCCTCGAGGCCGCAGCCGAATTCGTTGGTGGTGATTTCCCTCGCATAGGTGCCGCTGACGGTGGTCAGATGCGAGGCGTAGACGATGCCGCCCTTGAGGAAGGACAGCTTGTCGTAGAACTCGACGCCGTCGATGTGAAACGAGCTCTCCGGCGCGCCGATCCGGCGCAGCGTCTCCTTGGGGAAGATGCCTTGATAGGCGAGGTTATGGATGGTCAGGATGGAGGGGACCTTGACGCCCTGCCAGGCGAGGTAGGCCGGCACGAGCGCGGCCTGCCAGTCGTTGGCGTGAACCAGGTCGGCTGCCCAATTCCTGTCCAGAGTGCCTGCGGCGAGTTCGGCCGCCGCCGAGGCAAGCCGGCCGAAACGGATGTCGTTGTCCGGCCAGTCGCGGCCGAATTCATCGCCATAGGGGTTGCCGGGACGGTCATAGAGCTGCGGGCACAAC
>Ga0210408_10006311_pt1 | contig 10260 bp, 12 predicted proteins | sample IncBWH4MmetaG_FD_155471 | JGI IMG/M metagenome (GOLD analysis project Ga0210408, IMG submission 155471) | Forest soil microbial communities from Barre Woods Harvard Forest LTER site, Petersham, Massachusetts, United States - Inc-BW-H-4-M | ecosystem: Environmental > Terrestrial > Soil >...
GATTGAGTGCTCGGAGGCCCTGCTGCCCGAGATCGCCAAGCGCCCCGACCTCGAGATCGTCGGCCAGGGCCGGCCGCTGCCGTTCGACGCGGCGGGCCGGATCGTTCCGCTGCTCGCTCATTGAGCGGGCGGCGGGCCGGGCTTCACCCGGGTTCGCGCCTTGTGGCTTGACACGCGGGAGCCGCGCGGCGTAGAGTCCGCCAACACCCCAGATCCCGTGTCACGACCCGTGTCCTCACCGAGGAGGAGCCGCCCATGGGACCTTACAATCGCCGTCAATTCCTGACCACGACCGGAGCCGGTCTCGCCGGCATCCTCGCCACGCGCGTGGCGCCGGCCCGGGGTCAACAGCGCGAGATCTCGTATCTCTGCTGGAACAACTTCGCCCCCGCGTCCGACAAGAAGCTGGCCGAGATCGGCCAGCGTTTCACCAAGGACACCGGGATCAAGCTCAAGATCGACCACATCTCCCACATGGGTCCGCAGCAGGCCAAGTACGCCTCCGAGGTCCAGACCCAGGCCGGGCATGACATGGTCGAGATGCGGATGCACTTCCCGTGGCTCTACGAGCCGCAGCTCGTGGACGTCTCGGACGTGGTGGCCGGCCTCGAGAAGCAGTACGGCAAGGCGGTCGGCTCCGCCTACGAGGGCGCGCACGTCAACGGGGTCTGGCGCGCGGTGCCCCAGTACCACGGCATGTTCGTGGCCGCCTACCGCGAGGACCTGTTCAAGAAGGCCTCCCTCAAGGTGCCGGACACCTGGGAGGAGCTCTACGTCGTCGGCAAAGAGCTGAAGAAGATGGGCAACCCGGTCGGCATCCCCATCAGCCAGAACTACGACTCGATCTCGACCGCGGGGCCGGTGCTGTGGTCGTTCGGCGGCCTGGAGGTGGACAAGGACGGCAAGACGGTGAAGATCAACTCGCCGGGCACCGTGCAGACCGTCGAGTGGTACAAGAAGATGTTCAAGGACTGCATGGAGCCCGAGGTCCTCTCCTGGTCGGACGCGAGCAACAACGAGTCGCTCCAGCAGGGCAAGGCGGGCTGGATCCACAACCCGGTCTCGGCCTACATCGTGGCCAAGCAGCGGAAGCTGGTCACCGCCGATCTGATCAACCACCACCGCAGCCTGGGCGGGCCGGGCGGGCGGCACGAGACCGACACCCCGCGGCACATCGGGATCTGGAAGTTCTCCAAGAACATCGACGCCTCCAAGGAGTGGATCAAGTACTTGCTCGGCAAGCGCGAGGTCTACGACGAGTACATCATGTCGGGCGACGCCTTCAACCTGCCCGCCTACGAGAAGCTGCAGGACCACCCGGTCCTCCGGACGGATCCCAAGTACGCCCACCTCAGGGGTGAGGGCGTGCAGTACCACACCTACGGCTGGCCGGCTCCCGCCTCCGACCGGGTGCAGCTGATCACCAACTCCTACATCCTGCCCAACATGATGGCCAAGGCGGTGACCGGCACCTCGACCAAGGACGCGATCGCCTGGGCCGAGAACGAGATGAAGAAAATCATCGCCGGCTAGCCGCGCGCATATGAAAAAAGGGTCAGGGTAGTAACCACATGGCGGTCAGAGCCGACCAGATTCCACTGAAACCACATGGCGGTCAGAGCGGAGCAGATTCCGGTAGGCCGGGCCCGTCCGCTGACCGCGCGCGTGCGCGGATGGCTCGACCGCGAGTCCGTCCTGGGGCCGGTCTTCGTCAGCCCGGCCCTCATCCTGCTGGTGCTGCTGGTGGCCTACCCGTTCGTCATGGCGCTCTACTTCGCGATGTCGAACTCGTTCATCGGCCGGCCCAGCGAGTTCATCGGCTTCCGCAACTTCATCCGCCTCTGGGACAGCGACGCGTTCCGCCAGACCTTCCAGAACGCGTTCGTGTTCACCGGCATCGCGGTGGCCTTCAAGGTCGTGCTCGGCATCATCCTGGCCCTTCTCCTGAACGAGCAGCTCTGGTTCAAGCGGATGATCCGCGGTGCGGTGCTCCTGCCGTGGGTCATTCCCACCGCGCTCTCCACCCTCGGCTGGTGGTGGATGTTCAACTCGCTCTACAGCGTGGTGAACTGGACGGGCTTGGCGCTCGGGCTCATGGATCCCCCCGGGCCGAACTGGCTCGGGCAGAGATACTACGCGATGGCGGCGGTGATCATCGTCAACGTGTGGCGAGGGCTGCCGTTCTTCGCCATCACCATCCTCGCCGGGCTGGTCGCGATTCCCAAGGAGATCTACGAGGCCGCCCACGCCGACGGGGCGGGAGCGAACGCGCGCTTCTGGCACATCACGCTGCCGATGCTCAAGCCGGTGCTCGCGGTGGTGGTGCTCTTCTCCACCATCTTCACGTTCAGCGACTTCAACATCGTGTACGTCCTCACCCACGGCGGACCCGTCAACTCCACGCACCTGTTCGCGACGCTCTCCCGCATGCTCGTGATCGATGTCGGGCGGCTCGGCGAGGGCGCCGCGGTCTCGCTCTACCTCTTCCCGCTGCTGGTCTTCGTCGTCTGGGCCCAGCTCCGCTTCGTGCGGAAACATGCGAACTGACGCCGCGTCGGTCGCCCCATGACGGTGGCCCGGCGGCCGCTGATGCGGCGCGTGGCCATCCATCTGGGCCTGCTGCCGTTCCTGATCTTCGCGCTGTTCCCCTTCTATCACATGACGCTGACGTCGCTGAAGCAGGACCGCGAGCTCTACGACCGCTTCGCGGTCCCGCTGATCATCACCCAGGGGCCGACCCTCGAGCACTACACCAAGCTCATCTGGGACACCGAGTTCCTGACCTGGACCAAGAACAGCCTGATGGTGACCATCCTCGCCACCGCGATCTCGGTCGTCATCGGGACCATCGCCGCCTACGCGCTGGCCCGGATGCGGTTCTTCGGGGTCGGGGCTTTCGGCACCGGGATCTTCGTGACGTACCTGGTGCCGACCTCGCTCCTCTTCCTGCCGCTGGCTCAGGTGGTGAACTGGCTCGGCCTCGCCGATTCCAAGTGGGCCCTCGTGCTCACGTATCCCACCTTCCTCGTCCCCTTCTGCACCTGGCTCCTCATGGGCTATTTCCGCACCGTGCCCAAGGAGGTGGAGGAGTGCGCGATGGTGGACGGGGCCACGCGCGTGCAGGCGCTGCTCCGCATCGTCCTGCCGATCGCCATCCCCGGGCTGGTCTGCGCGATCCTGTTCGCGTTCACGCTCTCCTGGAACGAGTTCATCTACGCGCTGACCTTCACCTCCTCGTCGGACCAGATCACCGCCAGCGTGGGGGTGACCAGCGAGCTGATCCGCGGCGACATCTACTTCTGGGGCTCCCTGATGGCGGGGGCGGTGCTGGGGTCGGTGCCGATCGTGATCCTCTACGTCTTCTTCCTCGACTACTACGTCTCGGGGCTGACCGCCGGCGCGGTGAAGTAGGCGGCCGCCGGCGAGGGCGGGTCAGCTGGTCCCGCGGCGGCGCTGGCGCACGACCTCGATCAGGGCGGGCAGGATCGACAGGATGATGATCGCGAAGATGACCAGCGAGAAGTTGCGCCGCACCACCGGGATGTTGCCGAAGAGATAGCCCCCCGCGGTCAGGAGCACGATCCAGCCGACGCCCCCCGCCACGTTGTAGAAGAGGAAGCGTCCGTAGCGCATCCGCCCGATCCCGGCCACGAACGGCGCGAAGGTGCGCACGATCGGCACGAACCGGGCGATCACGATGGTCTTGGCCCCGTAGCGCTCGTAGAAGGTGTGGGTGCGCTCGAGGTGCCGGCGGTTCAGGAGGCGCGAGTCCTCGTGGAACACCCGCGGGCCCAGACGGGCGCCGATCGCGTAGTTGAGGCTGTCGCCCAGGATGGCGGCCACGCTCAGCAGCACGATCACCAGGGCCAGGTCGAGAGCCCCGAGCGCCGCGAAGGTGCCGACCGCGAAGAGCAGCGAGTCCCCGGGCAGGAACGGGGTGACCACCAGCCCGGTCTCGCAGAAGACGATCAGGAACAGGATCAGGTAGGTCCAGATCCCGTAGTGCTGGATCACGTCGCTCAGGTGCCCGTAGTGCTGGATCACGTCGCTCAGGTGCCGATCCAGGTGCAGGAGGATGTCGATCAGGCTCCAGAGCAGGTCCATGGCCGGATCATTGTACCGTCCGCGGGCGGCCTGACCGAATTCGTGGCAGCGATTGCCGCGCGAATAGGCGCCGGGCCCGCGCGGGCCACTGGCGGGCGGGCGCGCGGCTGCCATTCACGCGGCTTTCCCGCGCGGCGGCCGGCCCCCACCGGCTGGCACACCCGTTGCTCATGCCCCGAAGGCGCCACGTGAGCGTGTGCTTCGACCCGGCGAGCGTGCTCGGCAAAACCTGTCTGATAGTCGGCGGCGGGGCCATCGCCGCGCGCGCCCTCGGCCCGCTGCTCGACGCGGGCGCCCGCGTCACGGTGGTGAGCCCCACGCTGGCGCCCGCCCTACTGGTCGCGGCGCGCGACGGCCGGCTCCGCTGGTGGCCGCGCGAGTACGCGCGCGGCGACGTGGCCGGCTTCGCCCTCGTGGTGGTGGCCACCGACGACGACACGGTCAACGCGCAGGCCGCCGCCGAGGCCCGCGCGCAGGCGGTCGAGGTCACTGGCGAGCGGCTGGCGGTCTAGCGGACGCCCGCCCGGCTACGCGGGCGACGGGTACAGGTGACAGGAGACACGCCGCCCCTCGGCCTCGCGGAGCGCCGGCTCCTCGGTCGAGCAGCGGGGCATCGCGTGCGGGCATCGCGGGTGAAAGCGGCACGCGAGCGGCGGGTTGAGCGGGCTCGGCACCTCACCGGTCAGCACCAGCTCCTCGCGCTGCTCCGAGGGATGGGACGGCAGCGCCGCCGCGAAGAGGGCCTGGGTGTAGGGGTGTCGCGGCCGGGTCGCGACGGTGGCCGCGTCGCCGATCTCCACGATCTGGCCCAGGTACATCACCGCGATGGTGTGGCTCATGTGGGCCACCGCGGCGAGGTCGTGGGCGATGAAGAGGTAGGAGAGCCCGAGCTGGGCCTGCAGGTCGCGCAGCAGGTTCAGGATCTGGGCCCGGATCGACACGTCGAGGGCGGAGACCGGCTCGTCGAGCACCACCAGCCGGGGCGACACCGCGAGCGACCGTGCGATCGCGATGCGCTGCCGCTGCCCGCCCGAGAACTCGTGCGGGAAGAGCTTGGCCGAGCGTTCGGGGAGGCCCACCAGGTCGATCAGGCGCGCGATCCGCTTGTCGACCTCCGCCGAGTCGAGCCGCTCGTGGGTGATCAGCGGCTCCGCGATGATGGCGTCGACGCGCATGCGCGGGTTGAGTGAGGCGAAGGGGTCCTGGAAGACGGCCTGGACCGCCTTGCGGTATTGCATGACGTCGCGTCCCTCGAGGCCGCTGATGTCCTGCCCGTCGAAGAGCAGCGCGCCGCCGGTCGGGTTCTCGAGCCGCAGCACCAGCTTGGCGGTGGTGGTCTTCCCGCACCCGGATTCCCCGACCAGGCCGAGGGTCTTGCCGGTGCCGATCGAGAAGTTCACCCCGTCCACCGCGCGCACCACCCCGAGCGGCTTGGCGAGGAAGCCGCGACGCACCGGGAAGTGCTTGGTGAGGTTGCGTGCCTCGAACAGCGGCGTCCGATCGGTCATCGGATTCCGGTGGGCGCGGCGGCGGTGGGAACGGCGGCCGGAACGTTGAGCCAGCAGCGTGCGGTGTGGCTCGGGCCGAGCACGGTCTCGGGCGGCGCCTCCTCGCGGCAGCGGGACATGGCCTGGGGGCAGCGCGGGTGGAAGGCGCACCCGCCGGGCGGCGCGGCCAGGTCCGGCGGCTGACCCTCGATCGCGGTGAGCCGCTCCCGGCCGTCGCCCATCCGCGGGATCGACTCGAGCAGCGCGCGGGTGTAGGGATGAGCCGGCGCGTCGAAGATGCGCGTGACCGGCCCCCACTCCACCAGGCGCCCCGCGTACATCACCGCCACCTGGTCGCACATCTTGGCCACGATGCCCAGGTTGTGGGTGATGAAGATCAGGGCCAGCTGGTGCTCGCGCTGCAGGTCCCGGAGCAGGTTCAGGTACTGGGCCTGGATCGTGAGGTCGAGGCTCGTGGTGGGCTCGTCCGCGATCAGCAGCCGGGGCGCGCAGGAGATGGCGATGGCCCCCACGATACGCTGGCGCATGCCGCCCGACATCTGGTGCGGGTATTCGCGCACCCGCGCGGCGGGGGCGGGGATGCGGACCGACTTCAGGAGATCGGTGGCGCGGCTCCACGCGGAGCGCCGGCCCACCCCCTCGTGCACCCGCAGGGGCTCCGAGACCTGGTCGCCGATCGTGAACAGGGGATTCAGCGACGCCATCGGGTCCTGCAGGATCATCGCGATGCGCTTGCCGCGCACCCGGCGCATCTCCGCGTCGGACTTCGTGAGCAGGTCTAGGCCCTCGAAGAGGATCTGGCCCGCGACGATCTTGGCCGCGGGGGGCAGCAGCCGCAGGATGGTGAGCGCGAGCGTGCTCTTGCCCGAGCCGGACTCGCCCACGATGCCGAGCGTGCTGCCCGGGGCCAGGGTCAGCGAGACCTCGTCCACCGCGCGCACCACGCGGGTTCCGCGCGCGCTCACGTAGTGGGTCGAGAGACCCCGGAGCTCGAGGAGCGGCGCGTCGCTCACAGCTGGCGGAGCTGCGGGTCGAGCTTCACGCGGAGCCAGTCACCCAGCAGGTTGGCGGAGAGCACCATCAGCATGATGCAGCAGCCCGGGAGCACGGTGAGCCACCAGTACCCCGCCATCAGGCCCTTCTTCACCAGTATCCCGCCATCAGGCCCTTCTTGCCGTCCGCGAGCATGAGCCCCCACGCGGGCTTGGGCGGGGGCACGCCGACGCCCAGGAACGAGAGCGCGGCCTCGGTCACCACCACCACCCCCAGCATGAGGGTGCCCAGCACGATGGCCGAGTTGAGGACGTTGGGCAGGATGTGCCGCTTCATGATCGTGCGCTTGGAGCAGCCGGCCACGATGGCGAGGCGGACGAAGTCGCGCTCCTTGAGCGAGAGCACCTCCCCGCGGATGACCCGCGCGTAGCGCGTCCAGTATACGAGGCCCAGGATGATCACGATGTTCATCTCGCTCGGGCCCACCACCGCGGCGAGGAAGATCGCGTAGGTGAGCGCGGGAATGGCGAGCCAGGCGTCGGTGACCCGCATGATGACCTGGTCCACCCAGCCCCCCAGGTAGCCGGACAGGATGCCGAGGACCGTGCCGACGAAGCCCGCGAACAGCACCGCGGTGAAGCCCACCACGATCGAGACGCGCGCGCCGAAGATCAGCCGCGAGAGCACGTCGCGCCCGAGGTGATCGCTGCCCAGGATGAACTTCTCACTCCCGCCCTGCTGCCAGAACGGGGGACGGAAGCGCTCCCCCAGGCTGCCCACCTCCGGATCGTGGGGCGCGAGCACGTTGGCAAAGATAGCGGCGAACAGCAGCAACCCCAGGATCGACATCGGGATCAGGGGGAAGCCCTCGCTCCGGAAGGCGGAGAGGCGCCAGGCGACGGTGAGCGCGGCCGAGCGGCTGGTCATCGTTCGAGCCGGATACGCGGATCGATCACCGCGTAGAGAACGTCCACGAGCAGGTTCACGATCACGATCATGAAGCCTCCCAGGATGACGGTGGCCTGAACCACCGGAAAGTCGCGGAATGCGATGCCCTCGGCGAGCAGGCGACCGACGCCGGGCCAGGCGAACACCGTCTCCACCACCACCGCCACGTTCACCATGATGACCAGGTTGATCCCGGCCAGGGTCAGCACCGGAATCAGCGCGTTCTTGAACGCGTGCTTGCCGATCACCAGCGCCTCGGGCAGTCCCTTCAGGCGGGCCAGCTTCACGTACTCCGAGCCCAGCACGTCCAGCATGGAGGACCGGGTGAGCCGCATGTGGGCGGCCGCGAAGTACCAGCCGAGCGCGAAGGCGGGCATGACCACGTGGGCGGCCGAGCCCGAGCCGGAGGACGGGAGCCAGCCCAGGTAGACCGAGAAGAACAGGATCAGCAGCAGGCCCACCCAGAAGGAGGGCAGGGAGAGGCCCAGCAGGGCGAAGACCTTCCCGGCGCTGTCCCACCAGCGATTCACCCGCACCGCCGCGATGATGCCGGTCGGGATGCCGATCACCAGCGAGAAGGCCATCGCGGCGGCGGCGAGGAGGAGGGAATTCGGCAGGCGCGAGAGGTACAGCTCGAGCACCGGCATGCGGTAGTAGAACGAGTGGCCGAGGTCGCCCCGCAGCAGGCTCACCGCGAAGTGGCCGTACTGCACCCAGAGCGGACGGTCGAGGCCGAACTGGGTGCGGATGGCGTCGATGTCGGCCTGGCTCGCGCCCGGCTCCACCAGGAGGACCGCGGGGTCGCCGGTCACGCGCACGAACAGGAAGATGGTGATGGACAGCAGCACCAGCGAGATGAGGGCGTAGCCGACGCGCTTGAGGATATAGCGCTTCACGGTCGCTTGAGCCTCAGGTCCTCGTAGGGGGCCGAGTAGGCGTGGTTGGCGATCAGCCCGAGGCCGTGCACCTCGAGGCGCGGGCCCACCCCGTTCAGGAAGGCGGGCTCGATCACCGGGCCGAACATGACCTTCTCGTGGATGAGCTGCTGCATCTTGTGGAGGATCTGCTGCCGCACCCGCGGGTTCATCTCGTTGGCCTGCTCGCCGTAGAGGCCGTCGATGTCCGGGTAGGCGCCGTAGGTGTAGCGGCCGCCGGTGACCGCGTACTGCTCGAGGCGGGTCGGCGCGTTGCCGGGCGCGCCGCTGCCGCTGAAGATCACCCCGCGCAGCTTCTTCTCCCCGTACTCCTTGAAGAAGGCGGCTCGCTCCATCGGGCGCAAGCGCACCCGGATGCCGACCTGCTGCAGGTAGTTGGCCACCGGCTCGCCGATCGCCACCCCGTAGATCGTGTCGCCCGAGAGGTCGCCGGTCTCGAAGCCGTTCGGGAAGCCGGCCTCGGCGAGCAGCGCCCGCGCCCGCTTGGGATCGTAGGCGTAGGGCGGCGGGCTCCAGAAGTACTCCATGCCCTGCGGGATGAACGAGTAGGAGAGCTTGGAGAGGCCCAGGTAGACGGCCTGGTTGATGCCGGCGCGGTCGATCGCCAGGTTGGCCGCGAGGCGCACCCGGCGATCGTGCCACGGCGACTTCGGGTCCCACTGGTCGGGGAAGACGAGCCAGGTGGTGAAGAGGAAGTAGGTCGGCACCAGGCGCAGGCCGGGGGTGCGCTTCACCTCCTCGGCCAGGGGTCCGGTGATCGAGTAGGCCACGTCCACCTCACCGCGGGTGAGCGCGGCTAGGCGCGTCGACTCGTCGGGGGTCCGGTGATCGAGTAGGCCACGTCCACCTCACCGCGGGTGAGCGCGGCCAGGCGCGTCGACTCGTCGGGGATCGTGCGGAACACCAGGGTCTTCACCGCGGGAGGCTTCCGCCAGTAGCCCTCGTGGGCCTCGAGGGTCAGCTCCACCCCCGGCTTGAACGCGACGAACTTGTAGGGACCCGCCCCGACCGGGGCCTTCTTGAACCCCTCCTCGCCCACCTGCTCCACGTACTTCTTGGGCACGATCCAGGCCGCGCCGGTGGCCGGGGTCGCGTAGAAGGGGAGGAAGTCGGGCCAGGCCTGCTTGAGGACGAACCGGACCCGAAGGGGATCCACCACCTCGACCCGGGCGACCTTGCTCTTGAGCAGGGCCGCGCTCGCACCCCGGTAGCGCTCGAAGGAGAACTTCACGTCCGCGGCGGTCATCACCTCGCCGTTGTGGAAGCGGACGTTCTTCCGGAGGACGAACTCGTACACGAGCCCGTCCTTGGACGTGGTCCACGATTCGGCCAGGCAGGGGGCCATCGGATTGCCCGGCATCGGCTTCACGAGGGCGTCGTGCAGGGCGTACAGGACCATGAACGGGGTGATGATGCCCGGGGTCTCCGCGGGGTCGAACCAGGTCGGAGCCAGCGTGATGTGGACCGCCCACGTGGCCTGCCCCTCCGCGGCGGCGGTCGGCCGTGGCCCCGCGAGCCCGCCGGGCAGCGCGACCAGCGCCAGCACCAGGGCGAGCGCGAGCGACCGTCCAGTCGTCACGCGGAACCGCCCTGCTGGTACTGCGGGTCGTCCGGTCATCACCATCGCCTCCTCCATGAGACGAAAGGCGGGAGCGGGTAGAGAAGTTGATCGGGCCTAATTCCGGTCTGCGGGTGCCGCGATTATCGACGAATCTATCCACGAGTCAAGTCCATGCGCATTTACCGTGCGTCTCGGGTCCGCGGTTGCGCGG
>Ga0210408_10006316_pt1 | contig 10258 bp, 14 predicted proteins | sample IncBWH4MmetaG_FD_155471 | JGI IMG/M metagenome (GOLD analysis project Ga0210408, IMG submission 155471) | Forest soil microbial communities from Barre Woods Harvard Forest LTER site, Petersham, Massachusetts, United States - Inc-BW-H-4-M | ecosystem: Environmental > Terrestrial > Soil >...
ACGGTAGGACAGCGGACTCTGACTCCGCCAGTCTAGGTTCGAATCCTAGTCCCCCAGCCAGTTGATTTAATTCAGATTTTCCCTCAAAAGCTTCTCCTGGGGCGGCTTTTCATGTCGCAAGTGTCGCAACGGGAATCGAGCGTTTTCGCCGATTTTCACCGGCTGGCGAACGTTACACGTGACAAGGTCGCGACAAGGCATATAGCGGAAATTGGCACAGGGTTGCGCTCGGTGCCGGCCGTGATTAGATGAAGCGGCACAGCGAAATCCCCCGTCCAAGGTGACTCCTTGGTCGGGGGATTTTTCGTGTTCGTTTTGGAGGATACCCTTTGTCCAAGATAATCGATACCGACACCGATGTCGCCGCCGACACGCTCAACGGGGCCGCTGAGATCGCGGCATTCCTCGGCAAGAACCGCCGTCAGGCCTTCTGGCTGTGCCAGAACAAGCAGATCCCCTCGTTCAAGGTCGGCGGCCTGTGGCGGATGCGGAAGAGCGCCTATCGCCGTTTCATCGAGCGGCGAGAGGCGCAGTGAGTGCGGCGGCGGCGAATGAACTCGTCAGACTTCCTCAAGGCGATCGACGCCGCGATAGCGGAGTTCGGCAGGGACGGCGTGCTGGAGAAACTGTCGGTGCGCATCCTGCCGTGCGAGATGCTGTCTTGGGCCATGCTTGATGACGCCACACAGCGCCGACCGCCGGTCGGCGAGGATCGCGCGGCAATGCTCAAGATCTTGCGGCACAGACGGTTGGAGCGCGTCGACCCGGATCTGCTGTTTTACCGGCTCCAGATGGTCCGCAGGGAAGCCGACAACCCGGATGAAGCCATTCCGATCCTCGCAAGGCATTACGCTATGCTGAAGGCGGGCCGGACGTCCAAGCTGCGTTCGGACAGGGCTGAGCGCGACAGGTTCATCCGGGATTGCTTGCTGCATCTTTTCGGCCAGAGCGGAGAGCGGACCGAAAACAAGATCCGGTTGCAGCTGAGGGTGGGGTAAGTAGTGAATTTGTTCACTTCTGTATAAAACTGAACATGTTCACTTTAAGTCAGAAGTGAGAAGTAAACTCCTGGACCAAACTGCGGTTTTACACTATCTCCAGGTTCGGTCGCAATCACGCGACTGCACTTGGAGTAAAATCTATGGCGTTAGAGGTGAAGGACCGCCCCCTCACACGGGCGGAGTTCTGCGAATTCGCGCAGATCAGTTACGGTCTCCATAAGCTCGTTCGAAATGGCGACGGTCCCAGAGTGACCAGGATCGCGCGCTCGTCAGGATCATGCCGCAGCACGCCGCCGAATGGCTTGAGAGCCGGGTTCAATCGTGAGCCGCTCAGCCGAACGGCAGCTCGAAACTGAAGAGCTGCTCGCGCAGTGCAGCGACCCGGAACGGCTCGGACGCCGCGCCGACAAGCACGTCGACCAGGCGGCGCTGATGCGGGCGCTGCTCGATCGCAAAGAGGTCGAGGCGGACATCGCCGCGGTCGAGGCCTTGGAGCGGGAGATCGGACCCGGCGAGTGCGACGGCATCTTGTCCGAACTCCGGTTTCGGCTCGCCCGGCTCGATCGCGAGATCGCCGAGAACCCCCAATCCTGACGAAGAGGGCTCGGCAGTTCGCAGCTGCCGAGCCCGATCACACCCCGGCCGTGAGGCCCGGTATCCCAAAAGATGGAGCGTTTGTGATGCCCAAAATGTGCGCTGCCGACAGTCGGCGCAACCTCCCGCACCCGGCTCTCGCCGAGGTCGTGGCCGTCCGGGTTCGACGAACCGCGATCCCGGTCCCAACGGCCAACGATCATTTGCCGCCGTACGACGATGTCGAAATCGCCGCGATCTTGAGCGGGCTCGGCGTTGACGGCGCGACCAGTGCCGCCCGCATGAACCAATTAGACGAGTCGTTGCCGCGCGCTCGGCGCTCCGACCGAGCCATCATCTTAAGCTTGATTCTTCGCGAGATCGAGCTTTGGGAGCCGGCTGGACAATGACAAAAAATCGCAGGTCCGCATGGCGCGCATCCAATGCCGAACGGGCCAAAGCCGACCGCAGGCGGCGTGCAAAAGCCGAGCTGCCACCGATCACGGAGCGCCACGACTGGGTTGTTCGAGATCTGTTCCCGCAGACGGAGCCGGCATTCGAAAATCGGCATGACCGCCGGGCGCGGGCGGGGCGGGGATGAGCGGCCCGTTTGACCGGCTTGCCGAGGTCCCGCGCTGGGTCGCCTGGCGTGGCGAGGGGCGGGGCGATCACGTCACCAAGGTGCCATACTCGCCGCGGCGCGGGCACGCCAAGGCCAACGATCCCGCGACCTGGGGCACCCCGCGACAAGGCGGAGAAGATGGCCAAGCTGATCGTCTGCAGCCTCGGCAGCGGGATCGGCATCGAGCTTGGCGACCTCGGCGACGGCACCCACCTCGCCAGGCTCGACCTCGACAGCTGCCTCTCAGGGGACGGCGCGCTCGCCCCCTGGGCGCAGTCGATCCTCGACGTTGCGCCGAGCTACACGGAGATCTCGCCATCAGGCACCGGGGTCAAGGTGTTCTTCCTCGCCGCCTGCGCCGACATCAGACCGACGCTGGAGCACTTCGGCCTCGCGCCGGATCAGTGGGGATGCCGGCGCGACGTGCCGGGCGAGGTCGCCGCCGATCATGGCCCGGCGATCGAGGCGTACTTCGCTGGGCGCTTCTTCACGGTCACCGAGCGGCATTGGCCGGCATCGCCCGCCGAGATGAAGACGATCGACCGCGCCGCGCTCGACCGGCTGGCGACGCTGGTGCCGCGGCCCAAGGTGAGGATGGGCGGCGGCGGGCAGGGCGGCGATGCCGGCGGCGGCGGCGACAACTCACGCAGCTCCGTCGCGTTCCGCAAGGGCGCCGCATTGCGCCAGGCCGGGCGCAGCTTTGACGAGATGGTCGAGGCCCTGCGCGCCGACCCCGAGACGGGGGAATGGGTGCGCCAGAAGGGTCTACCCAACGGGATGCGCGAGCTGCGCCGCATCTGGGAGCGGGCGGACCGGGATTACCACCGGAACGACAACAAGATCGTCGCCAACCATCAGGGCAACATCAGGCGGGCGCTGGACGACCTCGGCGTTGCGGTCTCACGCGACAACTTCGCCGATCGGCTGCTGATCGAGGGGCCGGACGGCGAGCCGCGCCGCTGCCTGGGTGACGCAGAGATCGCCGCGCTGTGGCTGACCATCGACCGGAAATGCCGGTTCCGCCCATCAAAGGAGTTCTTCTTCGACGTCATTGTCGACACCGCCCGCGCCAACGCGTTCCACCCGGTGCGCGATTACCTTGACGGGTTGGTCTGGGATGGCGTGCCGCGGCTCGACCGGTGGCTCGTCACCTACGCGGGCGCCGAGGACAGCGAGTATGTGCGCGCGGTCAGCCGGCTCGTGATGGTGGCGGCGGTCCGACGGGTGCGGCAGCCGGGGTGCAAGTTCGACGAGATGGTGGTCTTAGAGAACCCGTTGCAGGGCACCGACAAGAGTTCGGCGTTGGAGTTGCTGGCGGTCGACCCCGACTGGTTTTCGGACAGCCTGCCGCTCAACGCCGACGACAAGAAGGTGATCGAGACATTGTCGGGGCGCTGGATCGTCGAGGCTGCGGAGCTGAAGGGATTGCGCAAGGGTGACATCGAGCACCTGAAGGCGTTCCTGTCGCGGCGCGTCGATCGGGCGAGGATGTCGTACGGCCGGACCGTCACCGAGGTGTCGCGGCAATCCGTGATCGTCGGCACCACCAACGCCGAGCGCTACCTGCGCGACAGCACCGGTAATCGACGTTTCTGGCCGATCCTCGTCAAACGGTTCGATCTCAAGGCGCTGAGACACGATCGTGACCAGCTCTGGGCGGAGGCAGCCCAGGCGGAGACGCGGGGCGAGAGCATACGGCTCGACCCGAGTCTGTACTCGGCGGCCGGCAACGAGCAGGAGAAGCGGCGGATAGAGGACCCCTTCGTCGGGATGATCGAAGCGGCGCTCGGCGACATGAATGGCAAGATCACCGTCGAGGACGCGTGGTTGATCGTCAACGTGCCGGAGGGCATGCGGACCCAGGAGCACATGGCGCGGCTCGGCGAGGCGATGCGCGAGCTGGGGTGGGAGCACACGAGTCGACGACGCGACAGGAGGCTGCGTTATGTCTACGCCAAGGGGCAGCGAGGTGGAGCGTTTATCGTGGGTCAGGGTCACGCGGGACACCGAGACGCGGCAGCTCTGTGTCGAGCTGGTCGACCCGAAGCAGCAGGAGGAGATCGAGGAGGCCGCGGCCGAGATGGAGCGGCAGCGCGAGATCCCGTTCTAGGGGCCCCCGAATCCGTTCAGCGCTCGGCCACCCAGGGGGAACGGCCAAGTGTTTGATGTTGCTGTGAAAAAGGCGCTTGTTCCACCTGTTCAACGAGTTCGGGGGTGTTTCCTATAAGTACCTTTTTACCGGTACCGCTACCGCTACCCCCTCTCTCTTTTTCTCTCTCTATAAGAAAGGGATAGAACAGAGGGAACAGGGCATGGAACCCTTGTGTTCCGCGCCTCTGGGCGTACCACCTGGGTGGCGCAAGGCGTGGAACGGCGGGGGAACGCACGCGATGGGAACCCTTTGTTCAACACATCGACGGCCGCATGGGAATCACACTGACCGGCCGCCCGAGATGAAATGCCGCGCCGCCATTGCCACATGGCCCCGCAGATTTGCGGTGCCCTGTGGAGGCTGCTGCAATGCGAAAGCTTGCCGACGATATCATGCAGTGGCGCGAATTGCAGCCGTGGCCGAGCCCATCATGCGACAGCGCTGTCAAGTGCCAAGAGCCTGTTCATGATACTTTTACTGGCGGAAATCCTAGCGTTTAACGCCGCTTATCAAAAATCGGCTTCATCCAAATCGCCAGAAACCTCATGCCATCTTCGTGGCCACATAGAATTATTGGCCTGTCCCCGACCATTCGCTCGGCCTCGCTGCGCTCCTCTGGCTCGATCCTCACCATCACGGCCATCCCGTGATTGAGGTCGCCGCCCGCCCGCCCGATGCGTGCCTGAAGCGTCTGCGGGCCGTTCACGTCGCACCTCGCACCAAGGATCGAACGGCCAGCCTGGGAAGCCCCCGAAACAGGTTCATAGCGCCAACTCCTTCTTCGCCTTCTGCACAACCGATGTACCCACGCCGCACAACCTCGCCGTCTTCAGTATGCCAGTGCCCTTCGCCAACTCAGCGTGAACGAGCGCCATGCGCTCGGCATCGACCGGTGGCTTGCCGATCGGCTTGCCGGATTTGGTGCCCTTGACGCGCGCCCGCGCCATGCCGGCGACAACACGTTCGACGATGATCGCGCGCTCGAACTCGGCGAACACGCCGAGCATCTGAAAGAGAGCCCGACCAGCCGGTGTGGTGGTGTCGACTGCCTGCCGTTCGAGGTAGAGATCGACACCGGCGCCATTAAGCTCACCCAGGAAGCCAACGAGGTGCTGCAGGCTACGACCGAGGCGATCGACGCTCCAAGCGGCGACGACATCAATCCGGCGCCGTGTGACATCCTTAAGCAGTCTATCGAAATGTGGCCTCCCTTCCCGACCCTTGGCCCCGCTGATGCCGTGATCGATGTACTCGTCGACCACGCGCCACCCGCGCGCTTCGCATGCCGCTAAGAGCGCCTGTCGCTGGTTCTCGACGGTCTGATCGTCCGTTGAAACCCTGAGGTATATGCCCACTCGCTTGCCGTTCATTGGTAATGTTCCCTAATACGGAACCACTCCGATCCGCACAGATCGAGCATGATGTAGTCGCCGGCCTGTTCCTGGAGGGCCCGGAAGAGTGACCTCGGTCCGTAAAAGTTCTCGCCAAGCTGGACGGGCGTTTTGAGTTCTCGCGTAAGCTGCGCGTAGCCCGCGAAATTATCGTACCTGATGGGCTCTTCGAACCAGTAAAGGCCCTGATCGTCAAGGGCATGGCAGCCGTGCAGCGCGTCGCCGAGGCTGAGACCCTGGTTGAAGTCGACCATCAGCTTGACGCTCTCGCCGGCGGTCCCGCGCACCGCTTGGATGGCAGCGATGTCATCAGCGAGCTGATCCCGCCCGAGACGCAGCTTTAGACCCTGGAACTCGCCTTCGGCAATGAGCGCCGCGGCTTGCTCGCCGAGTTCGTTCACCGGCGTGAGCCATAGGCCATTGCTGTTGTAGGCGGAGACGGGCGCGAGCGAACCGCCGAGGAGGACGGCGAGGGGCAACCCCGCAGCTTTTGCCAGCGCGTCCCAAGCGGCCATGTCGAGCGCCGACACGGCGATCATCGACATGCCCTCAAGCCCGATCAGGTTCAGTCGAGCGCGCCCCGTTCCGAAGTCGTCGAACGGGGCTATCCGTTGGCCCTTGCGCATCTCGGCCAGATCGCGAATGGCGGGGATGAGGTAGCGCACCGATCGTTCGAGATAAGGCTCAAGATAGCTGCGGCCGACGATGCCTTCCTCGGTGTGGAGGTCGATCAGGATCAACGGCCAGCGATCGAAAAGACCGACCTTCGAGACGATGGGACGTTTGAGCGGAACGGAGAGGGCTCGGAGCTCGACATTTCGCAGCATCAGGCGGGGAACAGTTATCGATGAGCTTCTCCTACTTGGAAAACAAGGACGCCGTCATCTGATAGCTCCAACTCATGACGTCGCGACCGTGCCTATGGATTGAGGCACAATGCTATCTGCCAGAGCGCGCCTCGATCAGTTTCGTCCAGACTAGGCCCAATCCGCCGACGCCCAAGCCGGCCATGATGAGGATCGCCGCGGAAGGCCCAAGCTGTTCCGACAGCATGCCGATCGCCAGCACACCGAGCGGCCCGGTGCCAATGCACACCGTCACGATCCCCATCACTCGGGATCGCATGGCCAGCGGCGCTTCGGTGAGTATCAAAGTCGTCTGCATGTTCGAGAAGGCGGCGGTGCCGAGCCCACCGATCAGCAACAGCACGAACGCGAGCGAATAGAACGGGGATATTGCCATCGCCATTAGCCCGATTAGAAACAACAGCGACCCGCCAAGCAGGGCACGGCTTCCGTTCAGACGCAGCCAGCCGGCCGACAGCGCGATGCCGGTTGCGATCGCACCTAGCGGCTCGGCTGCAGCGAGCGCGCCGACGAGGATGGGTGACACTCCGTACACATCCAGTCCGATCGGTGCGATCAGGGCCGAATAGGAAAATGCAAACATATTCATGATGATCGACACGAGGACGACGGCGAGGATCGCCCGATTGGCGCGGGCTACCGCAAGCCCTTCGACGATGTCGATGGCGATACGGCCAAACCGCAGCTTCCGCGACTCCTGGCGGAAATCGAGGCCGCTAACGACGAAGCCGGCCACGAGATAGAGTGCAGCGGACAGCAAATAGGCGCCGCCCAAGCCCAATGTCTCAAAAACGGCGCCGCCGGCGAGCGGCCCTAGTACTCTGGCGATGCTGTTCGTCAGCGAATCGAATGCGACGGCTGGTCCGATCTGATCGAACGCGACAACCTCGCCGATCATGCGTCGCCGCACGGCCAACTCCATCGCCCAGACGATACCGGCGACAAGGCCCCCTATGGCCACATGCCAGACCCGGATCTGCCCGGAAAACGCGAGCACACAGAGCGCCGCGGAGCTCACGGCCAGGACAAAAAGCTGCATCACGAGCAATCGCTTGCGGTTCAGCGCCTCTCCGACCACGCCGGCGATCGTGCCGATTAACAGCATCGGCAGGCTGCGCGCGACGATGACCAGAGCCACCAGGACGGTGGACTTGGTGACCTCGTAGGTGAAGATCCCGGCAACCAGCAGCTCGAGCCAGCGCATCGCGTTGCCGATCCCGCCGGCAAACCACAGGCGCAGGTAGCTCGGGGTCGCGAGGAACCCATGCTGCTTGCTTGCAGATGCAATCGTTTTGGAGGCCATCTTGAAAACGCGCTGGTGCGGCGCTTAGCGCAGTAGCCCGCCAATGCGCAACGGAACGCGCCCCCGCGCAGCTTAGAAATAACGGTTTTCACCGTCCAGCGATAGCCAAAGGCCGCGGAAACGAAGGTGTTACACGGAATCGCGGCGCGCGATATCCGATGCCCGCAGTCCCGCAGATGTCCCCCCTTCAGGAGGATCCCCTGCTGCGTCCCCGTGACCAGAACAAACTTGGCAGGGAACTTGCGTCTTCAGCCTCACAACCGAGATCCCCGGGCTTACGGATGGACGCGCCACGAGGACGGTTGGCATCCGCCGTAGCCGCTATCACCGGGCCGCCGCGGCGGACCCGAGCGACCCCATAAAGCTGATCAGATAGGGCTTCCAGACCGCGGCGTAATAATGGGTGAAATGCCCGTGTATCTGCTCGCTGTACGGGATCAGAACGTAGCGGCGTCCTGAATCTTCTTCATCGCGCGCTCGACAGTGCCCAGCTCGGGCGGGTTGGCCTCGTCCTCGACGGTGTTGATTAGTAGGACCTTGGCTTTGATCTTGGGAAGATCGGGCTCGGGGCTGTAGTCCTCGATCGATTCGATGGCCCACAACGAGTCGTTGGCGTCGCCCTTGGCGATCAGTGCCACACGCTCGTCATAGAGCTGGTCCGCGGCAGCGCGGGTCGGCGCCATCTCTTGGATGCGCGCGGCGCTCTCGGGCTGAACGATCCCGCCGCGGCGCTGTAGATGTAATGGGTCGGGTTCTTCTCGTAATTGCCGTTGTTCCAGTCTGGGTCATGGCGGATCGCTTCGGCGGCAGCCGACCCTCGCCGATTGGGCGGTCGGTGACTGCGACCGTCATGCCTCCTTTTGGGCTTGGTGCGTCCGACGATGTCAGCGAGCGGCGTTCGCGATGGTAGGGTAACCAAGCGAAGGCGTGTGGGGGAAAGGGAAGAAATGCGAGGCGCAATGAAGGCCTCGGATGATCCGCTCGAAATTGAGCCGATGCTCGCTGCCTTGCCGGTTGGCTTTGACGCGCTGCGGGCCGACGCGCTCGCCGAGGGGTTCCGGCAGGTGGAACGGCTCGCTGCGGATTGGGAAGCAGGCACAACACGGTTCGATCGCGACGGCGAGGCGCTGCTCGCCGCGCGCTTGAATGGTGTGCTCGTCGGCATCGGCAGATTGACGATGGAGCCGGTCGTGCCCGGTGCTTTACGCATGCGGCGGTTCTATGTCCGGCCGGCCTTTCGCCGCATCGGTGTCGGCCGTCAGTTGGTGACCGCACTCTTGGCTGGCGGGAATGGCGACCGGTCCATAACGGTCAACGCGGCGCCCGCCAGTATTGCCTTCTGGGAGTCGGTTGGCTTTAACCCGGACCCGCGCGATGGACACACGCATATCCTCAGTCGGGAGAGCGTGTAATGACCGGTCGTCGATCTGCGCGATCGCGCGCTGATCGGGCTTATGAGGTCGTGCGGATCGTAATTTAAATTAGCGTGTCAACGACGTCACGCAGCGGTTCGTCCGAGCGTCGAACTCCTGGCCCTGCGGGCATCTGACCGCCGACCGCGCTGTCACGCAGCGGTTCGTCTGAGCGTCGAACTCCTGGCCCTCCGGGCATCTGACCGCCGACCGCGCCGTCACGCAGCGGTTCGTCTGAGCGTCGAACACCTGACCCTCCGGGCATCTGACCGCCGACCGCGCCGTCACGCAGCGGTTCGTCTGAGCGTCTAACTCCTGACCCTCCGGGCATCTGACCGCGGGCTGCGCCGCCACGCACTTGCCCTGCGCGATCACGAACGTCTGGCCGGGCGGGCAAACATTTGGCATTTGGGCCGCGGCCATTGGAACGAGGTTCGCTGCGATACCCAACGCGGCGAATAGAAGGCCCGCGCCAAAGAGCAAGAAAAGCGCCGCTGTCTTCCGGTTCATTACGCCCCTCCCAATTGAACGGCCGCGCGAGCCGGAGATGACCGACCGGCAGAACCGAACTCGGCAGCGACCATACCACACCGTGACGGCGGTACGAGATCGCGGCGCAACGGCGCGTTGAACAAAAGAGGGGTGCCTATTTTGCCGCTATCCGACGGGCTCGGCCGTCCGTTTGACCGGGGTGTCCGGCATGCTTGCGGGAGAGATGATTACCACACGACCTGTGAGCGTCGCGGCCCTGGGTGTTCGAGCGGGACCCCCTTCTACGTGACACACCGGATTATCATCTAGAACTCGGGGATTTGCGGAACCTTGCGACGGGGCCGGTGTTTTCACAATCAAGAGAGCAGTTTCCGCGCCCCCTGCGGAAGTGTCGCCCCTCCACCGCGCCACGCTGTGCTCTCAACCCCGAAAGCACCATGTCCCCC
>Ga0210408_10006317_pt1 | contig 10257 bp, 6 predicted proteins | sample IncBWH4MmetaG_FD_155471 | JGI IMG/M metagenome (GOLD analysis project Ga0210408, IMG submission 155471) | Forest soil microbial communities from Barre Woods Harvard Forest LTER site, Petersham, Massachusetts, United States - Inc-BW-H-4-M | ecosystem: Environmental > Terrestrial > Soil >...
GCTCGCGGTAATCGTCGCGATCTGGGCATCGCGCGCTGTGATTCCAGTCCAATCCGCCTGTTTACCGCCCGTTGTTGCAGCCTGCCCTGGAGGCGAAACGCGTTCCCAGCGATTCCCGTCTAGAGTTCGCGCAATCGCTCCATTACGGCCCACGAGCCAGCAAACCGTGTTGGAAACCGCCGCGCCCGCAACCCAGTCCTCCTGAGACGGGCTTTTTTGTGAAATCCAATTTCCTCCGGCATTCGATGAGTATTCGATGACCCCGCTTTTTCCGGCACGCCAAAGAATTGAACCGGAAGGCGCTTTCAACAAAGTGGGGTAATCCCGCGTTGGACGTAATGTAAGTGCATCGTATGCCCGACCGTTTAAGGGCAGATCAGAAGGTGTCTGCTGAATTGTCCCGCCGAGAGTCCCGTTTGTTGTCCCGACCTGAGGCGTCGACTCTGTAACGACAACGGATTGGCTTGTTGAGGGAGGAACTGCTGGAGAGGGAGCAGCAGCCTCATTCGCTTTGGCGCGAGCTTGCGGGAGCGGGGGCGGCGCGGGTGTACCCGTCGCAGCTTTCGCCTCTGATTGAGGCTCGCCAGGCGCTTGCATCGCGGCTTGCGATTTCGAAGAAAATGCGGGCGGTGGAGGATTTGGCGCGGGCTGGATCTCACGCCGCTCCGGCGGAGCATTCAGTTCCTTATCTTGTTTCTTAAGCGAATTGGATTCCTCGTCCGTGCTCGGGGAGATTTTATCTTTTGCAGTGCTGGCATCGGCGCGACCCTTCTCTCGTCCTTCGAGGGTAGAATCGAGGGATTGCGCATTTACGGAGGGACGGCCAAGCGGAGGCGCGGCCTCCGACTTTTGGTCTTGCAGGCGCGCCTCTTTTGAAAATTGGTCCACTTCAGTTGGCGCAGGACTCTGCGGCAACTCTTCCTTGGGCGCCTGAGCGACCAGAGTTGCTGAGGCGCCTCGACCCGTCGCGCGCCAAGGCGGGCGCATCGCGAACCATACAGCCAGAACGGCAGCCACGCCGAGGGCAGGCGCCAGCCAGCGCGTGCGCCAATCTGAGAATATCGGACGAGGACGCCTTGCGGGCTTCCCGGGTGTTCCAACCTGGGCGTGAGCAGCCGAAACGAGTTCACCGAGCCGCGCAACTTCCTTCTCGGCGAGCGGCGTGTCAGCCGATGCGGCGAGCACGCGCAAAATCTTTCTGCATCTCGCGCATGTCGCAAAATGGCTTTCCCACTGTGCCGATTCAGCTGGCTCGAGTGCTCGTTCCGCGTAGGCTGCGATGACTTCGGCGTCAGGGCACTCACCCGCGGCGCCGGGTTTCAACCGATCAAGGGCTTCGCCCACGCGCCTGACGAGCGTTTCTTCGCGCCGCCGGATTTTGGATTCTTCTCTGTCTCGTGCGTCCATTGAAGCTCTTCCTTCTTTAGAACGGCCCTTATTTAGAACGGTTCGGTACTAAAACCTTGCGCGCTTCCTGTATGGCCGATTTTGGCTGTTTCGCGCGTCATTCTTCCGGCGGCTCCGCAGCCGGCTCCGAGGTGGAGAGCGCTTGCGACAAATCAAAAGGCCAATCCTCTACCGCGTATTCGAACGCCAGTTCCACTTGCGCCAAATCCAGCCCCCGTTCCGCCGGGCGCCCGTTGCTGGCGGGCATTTCTCGTTGCAGAGTTTGTGAAACTCCATCGTGCAATGCTCGCCGCACGCGTTCGAGGTGCCGTGATACTGTGGACTCATGTTCGCATAGCATGCGCCCTAACTCCGCAAGGGTAAGCTGATCCACGTAATAGCAGGACAAAATCATGCGCTCGCGCGGCGTCAAGTCAGCAAGGGCTGCCGAGAGCGCTGCGTTGAACCGCGCAAGATATCTATTGCGATCAGGGTCGGCAGGGACTGATACGGAACGGCTGGCGGGCACGCGCGGCAACTCGCTATCCATTTCTGCATCTAGGGAAACGGTTCTGCTACTCGTTCGAATCATGTCTACCTGTCTCTGCGCTAGGACGGCGCGTAGCCAGGTGGATAGCTTGCTGCGCCCATGGAAATATTCGAACAAGGATTTGCGCTTGCCATCTCCGCTGGAACGAACGCCGTACAACTCCGCATAAAGGGAATCCGCCAATTCCTCGGCGCGCGCGTCATCGGCGCGGCCCGATCCTCGAAGCATTGCGCTTGCGGCATGGCGCAGATCCTGGCGGAAATGAGCGATGAAAAATTCCCAAGCCGTCTCTATTCCCTCGCTACAAGCGCATGCGAGCGCCAGATCCTCAAGGTGGAGCGATTTCAGGTAGGCCGCAACTTCGCTCGGATCGGTTTTCGCGCCTCCAAATCTTTTTTCGGCGCTGCACCGCAGCCTCTCCGCAAAAGCTCCCGGAGAGACCCCCCACTGCGCACAAATGGCTCCTGTGCGCAATTCCGCAAGGAGCTGAGTGTATTGCGCCAGGAATCGATGGAGCGACGCAAGGGACGATTCTATAGGCATGAATTCGGCCGGCTTCATCTATTTCGATGCATCATAGCCGACCCAGGACTACCGGAGCGCCGGGGTGACTGAAAAAGGTACTTTCTCGTCACCCCATTCTTCCCTGCCCGGTGTAGAATACCCCTTCAACCATGAGCTTCAAGCAGAGTGGAACTCTCCGCACCTGCGTTCTGCGAGGGAAGGGTTTCTATCTGGCGCATTGTCCTGCGGAGAGCGGCGCGAGACGTGACAGGAGATCGCATGAAAGCACGCCATAATAAACAGAGGGGTTTCTCCCTCATCGAGCTGTTGATCGTCGTGACGATTATCTTGATCATCGCCGCCATCGCCATTCCAAACTTGGTGCGAAACAAGATCCAGGCCAACGAGACCGCGGCCGTAGGAGCGCTTCGGGCTCTGACCGAAAGCGCACTTTTATATTCGAACACCTACGGCGGGTTTCCTCACACTCTGGCTGACATGGGGCCGACTGCGGGGGGGACAGGCGCATCATCCGCTTCCGCTGACTTGATTGACTCGGTGCTCGCAAGCGGGGTCAAGAGCGGTTACAGATTTACATACGCGGCCGGGACTACCGACCCTTCCGGCAATGTGATCACCTATTCGATTACCGCCACTCCCGTGGCGCCGGGTTCAAGTGGCCAGCGATCATTCTTCACGGATCAAAGCGGGACGATTCGGAACACAGCGAGCGGCACTGCGGATTCCAACAGTACACCGCTCAGCTAGACCAACGAATTATTGACTACCACGTCGAATTGACGCGAGCCTGCGCGTTTCGTTACGATCAACTTTGAGGATCCGCACGCGGGAACCCACCCAGGGGCAGCTCTCGAATTTCCACATAGAAAATATGTTCACGTGTCGCGAGTGCGAAACTGAAATCAATCAAGCTACCGAACTATGTCCACATTGCGGCGCGGACCTGACTGCGCCGATCCTGGGCGCAGAGGCGCCCAAAACAAAACCAAGCATCGGGAAGATTATTCTGCGCTGGGGCGTGCTTCTGGGAGTGTTGCTTGCCGCCATCTGGAGCTTCCTATGGTTCGTCGTTCCCGAACGGCAGGGCAATCCAACAGTGCAGGCGGAAGCCCGCGCCGCTGAGTCATTGCGGGAAGTCCGCGCCGCACTGGTTGATTTCGCGTCGGCCCAAGGCGGCGCCTATCCGCGACAGTTTGAAGCGGTTGGCGAGCGAGTACGCCTGGCCGCGCAACTGGCACAGAGCGTCAACTACCAAGTCCAGTACACGCCCGGTCCCCTCGACACGGACGGAACGATTCGTACTTTTGCGCTGCAGGCCCGTGCCGGAAATTATGGTTTCCGGAACTTCTATTTGGATGACACCGGCATTCTGCGCTCCACGCGAGAAAGCCGCGCCGCCACGTCAGAGGATCCGCCATACTGAGGGTTCTGCAACGCGCGGATAGAGTCTCTAAGCCTCCATGCTTTTTTCTCGTACACCAAGTCGCGTTTTCCGGCGTCTAATAGAAGCGGGAGTGTGCGGCGACGCTCGGTGCATTTCTCGCATCGAACTATTTTGAGGTGTGCGCTATCTCGCCGGCTGGCGGGAGAACACCGCGGAACACGCGCGTTGAGAATGTCGGCTCGTAGGCATAGACTAGGCATCTAACTTTAGAATCTTCTCTTTTCGGAATGGAGCGGTTCTGTGAAAAACTTCGCACTCTTAATTCTCACAACATTTCTCTCATTCAACGTCTGGGCCGCGAATAAGCCCGCACCTCGTCCCGCGCCTGCGCCCGCGGCACCACAGGCGGCGCAGGGGACGCCATCCCCTCTAATCGTTACCATGGGCCAGGAACTGGACCGCGAGATGCCGATTCTTTCTAAGGCCGCCCCACCGGCATACTTCGTCAGTTACATCCTGTCTTCGACGGACCGCTCCGAAGTCATGGGCTCCAACGGGGCTCTGCTATCGAGCGAGGAAAGCCATTCGCGTTGGCTCGAGACTCAGGTGCGCGTCGGAAGCTACGATCTCGACAACACGCACAAGGTCGGCAATTCCGCGCCCGGCCAGGGCAGTTTCGGCATGTCGGTGCCGATTGACGACGCTCCCGATGTGCTCCGCCGCGCCATGTGGCAGGAGACCGACAAACAATTCCGGGCCGCGTCGGAAGGCCTGATCAAAATTAATACGAGCAAGGAAGTTCAAGTACAAACGCTCGAGGAACATGCTCCGGATTTTGCGCGCGAAAAGCCGCACGCGTTCTACGGCCCGGAAGTTTCCGTCCACCCCGACCGCAAACCCTGGGAGACAAAAGTTCGCCTATATACGAGCGCCTTTCGCGCATCGCCGCAGATTCTGAATTCCATCGTGACGTTCAGCGCCACGGGAGACAATCAGTACCAAGTGACGAGCGAGGGCACGCGTCTGCAGTTTGGGCAGGTCCATTACCGCCTCGAATTGTTCATTCAAGGAAAAGCGCCGGACGGGATGGACATCAACCGTTACTATAATTTTGACTGGTCGAATCCTTCGGACGCGCCGGATGACAAGGCCGTGCTCGCGGAAGGGCAGGTGCTTCGCAAGGAACTCGAAGCGCTGGTGGCCGCTCCGCTCGTCGAGCCTTACGCCGGGCCTGCGCTCTTGACGGGCCGCGCCACCGCCGTCTTCTTCCACGAAGTATTTGGGCATCGCGCCGAAGGCTTCCGCCAGAAAGACATCAATGAAGGACAGACGTTCGCGCGCAAGGTTGGCGAACCGATTCTTCCGAAATTTCTCTCCATCTACGACGATCCGACGCAGAGGACACTCGGCAAGGACATCCTCATCGGCTTTTATCCCTTCGATGACGAAGGAACTCCCTCCGAGCGCGTAACGCTTGTCGATCACGGCGTGCTGAAGAACTTTGAAATGTCGCGACAGCCCCTCACCGGATTCCCGGTCTCCAACGGACACGGCCGGCGCCAGATCGGCGCGCAGCCGGTATCGCGCCAGGGAAACTTGATTGTCCAGAGCAGCCTCGCAGTATCCAACGCCGAGCTGCGCAAAAAACTGATCGAGGAAATCACGCGCCAGGGTAAACCCTTTGGCCTGCTGATTGACGACATCGCCGGCGGATTTACGTTCACCGGCCGCGGCCAGCCGCAAGCGTTCCAGGTGCAGCCGCTGGTCGTATACAAGGTTTTTGCGGACGGACGGCCCGACGAACTCGTTCGCGGCGTGGATATCGTGGGCACGCCGCTCGTTTCGCTCACGAAAATTGTGGCCACAGGCGACACGATGGAAACGTTCAACGGATACTGCGGAGCCGAATCGGGCTCCGTGCCGGTTTCCGCCTCCGCTCCCGCTATTCTGATTACGGAGATGGAAGTCCAGAAGAAGGAAACCTCCACCGACAAGCCCCCCATCTTGCCTCCGCCGGCGCACGATCCGCAGGTGGTGCGCCAATGAGATTTTCTGCGAGCAGGCGGACTAACACTATGATGCAGAGATCCAAATTGAATTCCCTCTTGGCATTTGCGGTGATGGGCGCATTGTCCCTTGTGTATTCCGGCGTGGCTTCCGCGGCTCCGCCGAGGCATCCAGGCTCCGCGACGCTGGCCGAGCCACAGAAAACCGCATCGCCTGATTCGGACAAGACTCTGGCGGCCATGCAGGATGAACTCGACCGCGCGCGCACCCGCCTGGAATTGACGATTCCGGGAACGAATGAACCAGCGCGCCCATACTACGTCCAGTACCGCATTCTCGACTTGGACGTGCGCACGATTGTTGCGGAATTCGGCGCATTGGTTTCTTCAACCCACGGCCGGAACCGCATCATGAGCGTGGATGTCCGCGTTGGAAACAACAATCTGGATAGCTCGAATTTCATCACCGAGGAAGGCTTCAGCGGCTTCCTCGGGTCGACAGGCACTGTTGGGATCGACCGCGATTACGATTCCCTGCGCCAGGACCTCTGGCTCGCTTCGGACCAGGCGTTCAAAGCCGCCGTCGAAAATTATTCCAAGAAACAGGCGTTCATGTCGCGCCTGGCGAAGGCGCCCAGCATTCCTGATTTTTCTCCCGCGACGCCTGCTGTTTCGATTGAACCGCTGCAAGATTCGGATTGGACCACACGAAATTGGGAGCAGGAGGCCAGAACAGTCTCCGCTGCGTTGCGCCAGTTCCCGCAGTTGTACAGTTCGCGCGTGACGTACCACCTCATCTACACCACGAGTTATCTGCTCAACAGCGACGGGACCAAGATTCGCGCGAATCACAGCCTCGCAGCGATTGAAGCTAGCCTCGAAACGGAATCTGACGACGGCATGGCCCTGCACAATTTCTACGCCGCCTACCGCCACCGTCCTGACCAGTTGCCCGCGGCCGATGCCGTTCGAAAGGAGCTCGAAAAAGCCGGCGAACAGCTGATCACGCTGCGCGTTTCTCCTCCCGCGGCGGATTATGACGGGCCAGTGCTGTTCGAAGCGCCTGCAGCGGGTTCTTTGCTTGCGCAAATGCTGGGGCCGTCCCTTTCCGGGGCGCGCGGCCCGCTGGCGATGCAATCCACCTTCGATCAATTGATGGACCGGCTCGGTGGGCGCAGCGAGTGGACCGGCAAACTCGGCTCGCGCGTCCTCCCCGGCACAGTTTCACTTCTGGATGACCCAACGGCCAAGCAGTTTCAAGGACGGGATTTGCTGGGCACTTATGATGTGGACCAAGAAGGCGTGAAGGCGCAACGCGTCGAGCTCATCAACAACGGCCTCTTGCTGAATTTTCTGATGTCCCGCCGGCCAGGGCCCGATCTCGATCATTCCAATGGCCACGGCCGCGCCGCATATCTGGGTGACCCGCGCCCGATGGGCAGCAATCTGTTTTTCACCTCCTCGGACGGCATTTCTCCCGATGAACTAAAGAAAAAATTCATGGACGAGTGCAAGAAGAATGGGAATAAATGGTGCCTGATCGTTCGGGCCATGGATAACCCCGTCCTCGGTGTGCGGGAGCAGGAAGATTTGTCCGACATCGTCATGGGCGCGGCGTCGGGCGCGTCTACGGGCGACCGTTTGCCCTTGCTCATCTACCGCGTTGACGTCTCGGACGGGAGGGAATCGCTGATTCGCGGCGCGCGCCTCACCGGGCTCACTCTCCGCGCCGTCCGCAATATCGCCGCAGTGGGAAACGATGCGACCGCTTTTGACTTCATGCAGAGCCAGCAGGCTGGGTTCGCCGGGACTGCGCTGGCCGCCTTCGGCTCGGCTGACTCCGGAGTGCCGTCAACAGTGATTGCGCCGTCGCTTCTTCTCGATGATGTGGAAGTCCACGGAGCGCGCGGCGAGCCGGAGCGTTTGCCTCTCGTTCCACCTCCTCCAATAAACTGACGCATGTTGGAACGTAGGCTTTTCGTAGCGTCGGCGTCTCGCTGGCAGCTCCTCTAATGCTCACATAGGCGCAAAGAGCCGGCGAGACGCCGGCGCTACAACACATCCGTCGTATAATTCCCTCGAGGATTTCTCCATCACACGCACTCCCACATCGATCAAGCAGATGGCGGCGCTCGGGTCCATCGGCTCCGCGATTATTCTTCTCAGCTTGAAAGTGTTTCTGGCCGTCGCGACGGGCAGCTTGGGCGTGCTCTCCGAGGCGTTGCATTCGGGGCTGGACTTGATCGCGGCCATTCTGACGTGGCTCTCGGTGCGCGTATCGGACAAGCCCGCGGATTCCGGGCACACGTACGGCCACGGAAAATTTGAAAATTTCTCCGCCTTCGTTGAGACAGGGCTGCTTCTCGCAACTTCGGTGTACATCATCTTCGAGGCGTTTGTGCGCCTGCTGTTCAAGCAGGTGCATTTGCAGCCCAGCGCGCTGGCCATGGTCATTCTGGGCATTGCCATGGGCATTGACGTGGTGCGCTCGCGGGCGCTGTCCCGCGTGGCGCGGGAATATCCGAGCGAAGCGCTCGAAGCCGACGCGCTTCATTTTTCAACCGATGTGTGGAGCACGTTTGTCGTCATTCTGGGGATGGGAACGGTGTGGGCTGGACAGCATTTCGGCATCGCCTGGCTGCAGAATGCCGATCCGCTCGCCGCGCTCGTGGTGGCGGCCATCGTGATCTGGGTGGGTTCGCGACTCGGGAAGCGCACGCTCGAAGCGCTCCTGGACGTCGCGCCTGCCGGCTTGCAAAAGCAGGTCAGCGAAGCGGTCGCGGGACTCGAAGGAGTGATTTCCACTGAGCGAGTGCGAGTGCGGCGCGCGGGAAACAAGCACTTCGTGGACGTGACCATCAGCGTTCCAAGGTCGACCAGCTTCGAGCAGGTGCATGCCATTTCGGACGCCGTCGAACGGCGCGTCGGCGAGATTGTCCCCGCGGATGTGATGGTGCACATGGAGCCGCGCGCCGCCGCGGGAGAGCATTTGTTTGACGCGATCCGCGCCATCGCCGCGCGCCTGGGCCTGGCGGTTCACGAAATTTCCGCCGACCAGCTCGAAGGACGCCTGTTTGTCGAAATGCACCTGGAAGTCGATGAAGGCTTGAGTTTGCGCGAGGCGCACCGCCGCGCAACCGAGCTCGAGGAGGAAATCCGCAAACTTCCCGGCGTCGCCGCGTCCTCGGATCGCGCCCACGCAAAAGTGAATATCCACATCGAGCCGCTCGGCACGCACATTGCTGCCGTGGATGGCCGCCGCGGCGAGATGACGGGACTCGGCCGCGCCATCGAAAAGTACATCAATACTCTGCCCCATGAATTTCACGAGCTGGTGGATTGCCACGAAGTTCACGTGCGCCAGGTCGAACATAAAATCCTGGTGTCCTGCCACTGCGCCATGGATGGAGGCCTGCCCATTACCCAAATCCATGACGTCACCGGCGCGCTGGAAGAACGCGTAAAGGAACATTTCCCGCAGATCGCCCGCGTCACGATTCATCCTGAGCCCGTTGAGGAACGCTGAAGGCAGCGAAGATCAAGTAGCACAGGCGCTCTCGCCTGTGCGGTTTTTGCAGCGTCCAACCCGCCTGAACTCTCGGATACGCGTACAAAACCGCACAGCGAAGAGTCGCTGTGCTACTCAAGCCAAATCCACGACGTCACCGGCGCCCTCGAAGACCGCGTAAAGGAAAAATTCCCGCAAATCGCCCGCGTCACGATTCATCCTGAGCCCGTTGAGGAACGGCGAGGGAACTAGCAGACTGCGGAAAAAATGTTTTAGTCCGTCATTCTGAGCGAAGCGAAGAATCTCTCTTCGATTTAAGTTTAAGAAAAGAAACAAGGAGAGATTCTTCGCTTCGGTCAGAATGACGGCTTCTTGAGGTTTTCCGCAGCCTGCTAGGCTTATGTCATGTATGGGAGGGATCGAATAGCTTCAAGATTTTCCGCGAAGAGGCCAGCAATGATCTCCAGCGTGCGAAGTCTCGGGCATTCTCAGTCACCAACGTGGCCCTTGCCCGCACCGCTTCCACTGCGATTAGCAGATCACGAAAATGATGGACAAAATCGATCTGCCCATAAGCGCTTCGGGCGCGCCGCAGCAGAATACCGGTATCGATCCATGAGGCCGCAGGCGGTGACGAGTAGTGGCCCAGGGCATGGTGGGCCCGGCAGAGTTCGTCTACAGTTCTTTTCTCGCGGCGGTCGCGGGTGCCCGCGTAGAGTTCCGCGGCGACGACCGCGGTAAAAATGGTGCGCTGGAAGACCCCGGCGTCCTCGCCGAGCCAAAGATAGTCCTCGCCCCGACTGAACCGAATGTATATGCCGGTATCGAAGAGAAGGGGACCGGCCGGAAGTGGAGTCATCGTCTCTTTGCCGGAGCGCGGTTGAAGAGGTCCTCCAGA
>Ga0210408_10006320_pt1 | contig 10251 bp, 6 predicted proteins | sample IncBWH4MmetaG_FD_155471 | JGI IMG/M metagenome (GOLD analysis project Ga0210408, IMG submission 155471) | Forest soil microbial communities from Barre Woods Harvard Forest LTER site, Petersham, Massachusetts, United States - Inc-BW-H-4-M | ecosystem: Environmental > Terrestrial > Soil >...
TGCGGCGCGTACTGGCGCTGCAGCTCGACCCGTACCTGGTCGCGCCGCTGTGGCCCGACTCGGTGTCGGTCGCGGCGCTGCAGGCGCGGCTCGGCCTGGAGGCCGGGCGGTGGACCGAGAAGGACATGGCGGAGGTGGCCGCGCGCAGCCGGGCCGCGGCTTTGGGGAATCCGGCGGCACAGGTGTCGGGCTCGGTCGCGGCCTCGGAGTTGCTGGCGCGGCCGTACGTGGCCGAACCGCTGCGGGCGCACGACTGCGCCCCGGTCGGCGACGGGGCCGCGGTCGTGATCATCGCGTCCGCGCAGCGGGCGCAGGAGCTGTGCGAGCGGCCGGCCTGGATCAGCGGGTTCGCGCACCAGGTGGATTCGGGCTCGCTGGGTGCGCGGGACCTGCTGGCGGTGCCGTCCGCGGCGGGTGCGGCCCGGGCCGCGGGCGCTGGTTTTGTTGAGGTGGCCACGGTTGAGGTGGCCCCGATTGAAGTAGCAGAGCTGCACGCGCCGTTCTCTCATCAGGAGCTCCTGCTGCGGGAGGCGCTCGGGCTCGGCGAGGGTGTCACGGTCAATCCGTCCGGCGGCGCGCTATGCGGCAACCCGATGTTCGCCGCCGGGCTGGCGCGGATCGGGCAGGCGGCGCGGGCGGTCATGTCCGGCCGGGCCGGGCGGGCGCTCGGGCACGCGACCAGCGGCCCGGCGCTGCAGCAGAACCTGGTGTGCGTCCTGTCCGGGGAGGCGTCATGAAGCAGCCCGCGGCGGTCCTGGGTGTCGGGCAGACCCGGCACCGGTCCAAGCGCACCGACGTGTCGATCGCGGGGCTGTGCCGGGAGGCGGCGGACCGCGCGCTTGCGGACGCCGGCCTGGAACTGGCCGACATCGACGCGGTCGTGGTCGGGAAGGCGCCCGACCTGTTCGAGGGCGTGATGATGCCCGAGCTGTACCTGGCCGACGCGCTGGGTGCGGTGGGCAAGCCGCTGCTGCGGGTGCACACGGCGGGTTCGGTGGGCGGCGCGACCGGCCTCGTCGCGACCAGCCTGGTGCAGGCGGGCCTGCACCGGCGTGTGCTTGCGCTGGCCTTCGAGAAACAGTCGGAGTCCAACGCCATGTGGGCGCTGTCGATCGCGCCGCCGTTCAGCATCCCGGTGGTGGCCGGCGCGGGCGGGTACTTCGCGCCGCACATCCGCGCCTACATCAGGCGCAGCGGCGCGCCGGCGCACATCGGCGCGCTGGTCGCGGTCAAGGACCGCCGCAACGGCGCCCTCAACCCGTACGCCCACCTGCAGCAGGGCGACATCACGCTGGAGAAGGTGCAGGCCTCCCCGATGCTGTGGGACCCGGTGCGGTACGACGAGACGTGCCCGTCCTCGGACGGCGCGTGCGCGGTGGTCATCGGGGATGCGGATGCCGCGGCGGCCGCCCCCGGGCCGGTGGCCTGGATCCGCGCCACCGCGATGCGTAGCGAGCCGACCATGTTCGCGGGTAAGGACCACGTCAACCCGGCCGCGGGCCGCGACGCCGCGGCCGCGCTGTGGCGGCAGGCCGGCATCACCGACCCGCTGAACGAGATCGACGTGGCCGAGATCTACGTGCCGTTCTCCTGGTACGAGCCGATGTGGCTGGAGAACCTCGGCTTCGCCGCGGCCGGGGACGGCTGGCGGCTGACCGAGGCGGGCGAGACCGCCATCGGGGGCAGGCTGCCGGTCAACCCGTCCGGCGGCGTGCTCAGCTCCAACCCGATCGGGGCTTCCGGGCTGTTGCGATTTGCCGAGTCGGCGCTGCAGGTCATGGGCAAGGCCGGCGCGCACCAGGTGGACGGTGCCCGCGTGGCCTTGGGGCACGCCTACGGCGGCGGCTCCCAGTTCTTCTCCATGTGGGTGGTCAGTGCTAGCCAAGACTTGGGCTAGCCAAGACTTGGGCTAGCCAAGACTTGGGCTAGCCAAGACTTGGGCTAGCCAGGACCCGGAGAGCACCGTGTCAGATGTGGAAAACGGTGCGTAGCGATGTGGCTCTGGCGGCGTTACCCAGCAGTGGCAGCCCTAGCATCTCCTCAGTGGCGCGGAGCAATCCATAATGGTTCACGGCCGTTGAGGTGGTCGTGCCGGGGATCACCGACGGCGCGATGGCGATGTTAGGGATAGGGCTGTCCTCGTCCCATACCACGAACACCGCGGTCTTCCCGGAGCGGTACGCCTGACTGGACAGGATCTGCGGCACCAGCGTCTTGAGGAACTGGTCGCCCGTTGACACGCCGCAGTCGTGGGTGTCGTTACAGAGGTTCGGCGCCACCAGGGCGTAGGTCGGCAGCGTATGGCCGTTCAGCGCGTCGATGAAGGCGCCAGCCGTGGCGCTCCCCATGGGGATGTCGTCCTGCTGGCACGCGGTCCGGTCCGCACCGCCCCACATGTACACCGCCGGATTGTGCTTCGCAGCGTACGTGGTGCCGCTGTTCGAGCAGTTGCCGCTCATCCCCTCGGCGTAGGAACGCTCGCTGCCCCCGGCGGTCCGGACCTGGCGGAAGATGTTGTCGACGGTGACAGATACCGATGACGACGGATCACAGTCGCAGGTGAACGGCGTCAGGATGGAACCGCTCTGCCCGGTAGTCATGGCGATGTAGCTGGGCAGCGAGTTGTACTGACTGCCGGCGTCGGACCAGTGCGTGTCGCTGGCGCACTGGTGGGCCAGTTGCGTCTCGTAGGGCGCGCTCGACGAACCGATCACCGAGGAATACGACTTGTTCTCCATGATGATCCATATAACGTGCAGGTACTGGCGTGGCGGGGTGCTCGTGGTGCCACACGGACCGCCGGACGCCAGGGCAGGAGTTGCCGTCGGGGTCGGGCTAGCCGAAGGAGAGGGCGTCGCCTGGGTCCCTCCCGGCTGACCGCACCCGGCCAGCAGCCCGGCCAGGATCATCAGCGCTGCGCCGAGGAGGCGGGAAGGCGGCACGCCACGTGCGCGCCCGGTTGGAACCGTGTCCACCGTCAATGTCACCTCGCAGTTCATGGCCAGGGTTCTGTGGTCGGGCCGGTCCTGCAGGTGGTGGGCCGAGCGGGTGCGCACCTGGTGCACGGAGCGCGCACCGCGCTCGGCCACGCCTACCGGGGCCGATCCCAGTTCTTCTCGATATGGGTGGTGTCAGGCACGCCGCGCTAGAACGAGGTGGTCTGGACGTCGAACGTCCGTCCCAGCTCGTCGGTCGGCGCCACGGTTACCGTGGTGCCGCTGACGGTCACCAGCAGGAAGTGGAATACCTGGCTGGCCGAGGTGGGCGCGGTGGCCGAGCCGCATTTCGATCCCTTCAGCTTGGTGGGACTCCAGCCGATGGCGTAGGCGTCGAAGCTGTGGCACCCGCTCACCGGCTCCAGCGTTGCCCCGCCGCCACCGGTCACGTACGACACGAAGCTCTCGCCCGCCTGCTTGGCGTTGCGCTCATAGATGTGGGCGTGGCCGTTGAACACGTACTGCACGCCGTTCTGGCTCAGCAGCGAGGCCACGCCGTCCGGCGTGTCCGTCAGGCTGGTCCCGCCCGAGTGCAGGTAGGTATCTGTTGTCTCGGTCGGGTTGTCGGAGTACATCGGGAAGTGCATCACGGCGAACTTCAGGCCGCCCGGATGCGCGGCCAGATCGCCGGCCAGCCACTGGTACTCAGGTGAGCTTGTGGTCCAGTGGGCGGCGTAGTCGTTGCTGAACAGGCTGCCATTGCCGAGATTGCCGTTGGGCCAGGTGGCGTCCAGCACGTAGAACCGCGCGGCGCCGACGCTGAAGGCGTACCAGGCCGACGGATAGCTCGCCGAGTTGGTCCCGTTCACGCAGCAGTACGTCTCCATCTGGTACGTGCCACCGGACAACGACGGCGCGGTCGGCTGCGGCCAGATGTTCAGGTACGTGGCGCTGACGCCGTGGTTGCCCAGCGCGTTGTACATCGGGATCCCTTTCCCGATGTTCTTGAAGAAGTTCGGCGCGAACACGTCCGAGATGTTGGCCCCGGTCTGCTGGAGGTCGCCGTAGTTGGTCTGCGATCCGCTGGGATAGGCCGTGTCACCGGTGCCGAACGCGAACTGCGCGCCGCTGGCCGCGATCTGCTGGTCGAGGTTGGCCTGGTCCGGGTTGGTCCCGTCGGCGTTGGTAAAGCCCCAGTCGCCGAACACCGCGAACTTGAAGGTGCTGCCGCTGCCCGGAGCGGGGGGTGTGGTGAACACCGGCGACGGGTCGCTGCCCAGCAGGTCGGGTCCGGGCGAGGTCGGGCTGCCGGAGAACAGGCGGTAGCAGTAGCTCGCGCCCGCCGAAAGGCCGGTGAACTTCACCTTCCACTGGTTCTCGGCCACGCCGTTGACGGTGATCCCCGTCTTCGAACCTGTTCGGTTGGTCCCGCTGCACGAGCCGCCGGCCGGGCCGATGGTGGCGAAGGCCGCGGTGATCGTCTGGTCGGTGGCGAAGTTCACCGTGGCGTTGTCGGTGGACCCGGCGCTGACCACGTCGGTCAGGTACGGATAGCGGGTCAGCTGGGACGCGGCCGTGGCCGAGGCGGGGCTGGCGCCCAGGGCCACCAGTGCCGATGGCACCACCAGGGCGGCTACCAGGACGGCAAGCCTCCGGCGATGCCGCACCGCCGTTGGCATGGGCAGGCGAGTGTTCATGAGCGTGTCTCCCTTCTCCGTGGGCTTGCAGGCTCGTGGTAGGTCTTGGCGCGATGGGTCATGGTTACCCCCCAAGGGTGTTATCGGCGGATCGGCCGGTGGCCGGATCGTCGGTGAGAGTGCCGTCGGCGCAGGTAACTGAGCAGGCCTACCGCGATGACGAGCGTGAGGGCGAACGCCGTGAGCCGCAGCACATTCGGCCACGGGCTCAGCGTGGGTGCCGGCGAGCCTGCGGGGCTGGCCGGACTAGGGGCGGGGGTTCCGCGGAGTTGCCGCAGGACATCCAGCGACTGGTATCCGTAATGTTTCGAGGGCTCCACATAGGAGTTCTCGCTGAATTCGTTCCAGCTGATCAGGCCCAGCATGTTCGGGGAGGACCGGGTGGCCGCCGCGTATTCCGTGCGCAGGGTCTGGCCGTCATTCCGGGGAATGTTGCGCTCTCCGCCGAGCATCCTGGCGTCGAATCCGGGCGCAAAGGGAGCGATCCAGTATTTGCCCGCGCGATGGACGGCCTGGCTCATCTGATTGAGCTTGGCCTGGTAGCCGGTCTGGGTAGCCGGGTTGACCGATGACCAGTAATAGGCGTCACCGTCCGTGATACTGGCGATGCGGTCGAAGCCGGCCACGTTCTTCTCGGTGGACAGCACCAGCATGCCCGGCCGCACGGCCCCGGTGACCTGCGCCACCTGGTCATAGGAGAAGGCCCAGGTACCACTCCAGATGGTCAGCGGCTTACCGTCCACCCGGAAGAAGACCGGGCTGGACGCGAACTCGTCGCGGAACTTGACGAAATCGGCGGCGACCTTGGACACCGGCAGGGGATGCCGGTAGAAGTCCAGGCCTTGATAGATCATGGCGAGCTTGAAGTGCTCCTGGGCGGCGGCGGTCATCAGCAGCCGGAGCCGCACATCGTTGAGCGGGGTGTCTTTCCAGCTGACGATGAAGCCGCCGATGCCGGCCGACTTGGCCTGCTGGATCTGATGGCGCAGGACGGCCGGGTCGCTGCTGGAATAGCCGCCGATCAGCGGCAGGTCCTTCTTGGCCCGCGACCAGGAACTGCGGCTGAACCAGATGTAGTAATACGCGAACAAGGGGGTCGCGGGCGAGGCCGCCGGGGCGTGCCGCGGTGCGGGCGCGGTCCTCGCGGCCGACGCGCTGGCGGCGATGCCGATGCCGCATGCGGCCAGCACGCAGCACAGCGCCAGGACAGCGATCCGCCGGGTACGACTGCCTGCCATCATCCAGCCTCCTCCGTCGCCGTGCGGCGCCGAGAACGAGCAGGATGCCGCAGGAAGGCGAAGATGCGCCGGCGCCGGGTCCGCGACAGCAACGGGATCCCGACCAACCCGGCCAGCAGCGCGCCGCCGACGACCGCGATGTCACCGCGGGTCACCGCGGCCAGGTTCGCCTTCTGGTCCTTGGACAAGCGGAACGTCTGCGCTGACACGCTCGCGCCTCGCGCCTTGATCTGCACCTGGTAGTTGCCCTGCGGCAGGTTGCTGACGGTGGCGACGTGCCCCGGCCCGAGCGGGACGCGCCGCACCGTACGGTCAGGCATGGTCAGCAGCGCATAGCTGCCGACCGCGTCGCCGAAGATCGCATCGTGCGCGGTGATCGTGAGCGCGTAGAAGTATCCGGTGAGTTTGGGGTTCGGCGTGCGGCTCGGCTTGAACCGCTCAACGCCGGCGTGGACCGTGTTGCTGCCGCTGACCAGCATGCTCTGCACGGAATATTGCAGGTCGGTGCTGGACAGGAGGCTGTCGCGGTAGACCGGCCACGAGCAGGGCAGCCAGGTGGTGCCGGACGGGCGCAACGTGGCCGGCTGGCCGAGGTTATTGCGCAGGGTGATCTGGGCGACCCGGTTCGCCGCGAGCGCGGTGCCATCCTGCTGGGCCAGCCGCGGGCTCACCGGGCACATGACGGCGAACGAAGCGGTCACCGTATAGTCGGCGCGCATCGGAAGGCCCTGCACGGTCGGGCGGAAAGCCTGATCCGGGTCGCGCTGGCCGGCCCAGCGGACGAACGTGTACTTCCGGCCTGAGGCGCTGAGCTTGGTGTCCGCCAGCGTCAGGGTGTGCGCGCTGAAGTTGTGCTGCTCCGTGACCGACGTGCTGCCCTCGGGACCGGTGACGACGGGGCTGCCGTCGAAGACGAAACGGACCCCGGGCAGCGACGGGACGGTGCGGACCGTGATGGTGATCGGCCACGGTTGCACCGACCCGCGCGCCGGGCTGGCACCGGCAGACGGCCCGGCGACAGCGGGCGGCGCGGCGACTGCCCCGCCGAGCGATACGGCCGCGATCACCCCCAGCACACGGGTCAGCCTGGTCTTCACCCGCCCGCCTCCTTAGTCGCGGCGGCCCGGCTAGCGGGCGCGGGCCGCCGCCGGCGCGCCGAGCGGGCCGACGACAACGCGGCGAAGGCCAGCAGCAGGACGCTGACCGCGGCGGCTCCCCCGTACAGCAGGTACAACTCGGTTACCTGGTGATGAGACAGCGGGCGCGTGACAGGGGAGAGGTCCGGGGGTTCCCCGGCGTGCAGCAGGACGGGCGGACGCGGGCCGGCCGCGAAGTCGAACGCGCTGGTGAGGTTGTTCGACCGGGCGTCGCGATCGGCCAGCGGGCCGAGCCGCCAGTTCTGCTCGATGAACTTCAGCGCGCCGGTGTAGTCCAGGACGGTGTGGTTGACCTGGCCCTGGCGCGCATACGCGCTGACGAGCAGGGCGGGAACGCGGAAACCCGCGGCGGCCGAGCCCAGCTCGGGCGGCCGCACGCCGTCGTACCATCCGCCGGGTCCGTCATAGGACCACATGAACGCAGAACTGCCCCAGTAACGGCTGAGCATGAGCTGCGTGACCATCGTCCTGACCAGGCCCTGGCCGAGGGAAACCGACCGCGCGGAGCGCTCGTCATAGCCGGACGCGGACGCCACGTACGCGACCGCGGGCAACGTCCCGGCCTGCAGATCCTTGTAGTACTGGTCCAGGCCGACGATGTGGCTGGCGAGCGCCTGGTCGTGAGTGAACCGGTAGAAGTTCACGAGGGGCACCCGGGAGGTCTGGGTCTCCGGGTTGGCCGGCGACGCGGACTGATACGTCTGCGTGCGGTTGTAGCCCTGGACGTAGAACTTCCAGCTCACGCCGGCCGCCTGGAGCCGGTCGAAGATCGTCAGCTGGTCCCCGTAGCCGCCCGGCGGGATCCGGCCGGTGGCGCCGGGCGCGGGGACGGCCGACACCCAGTAGGACCGGTTGTTACGGATGCCGTACTGGTTCGACGAGAAAAAACGATCGAAGAGCACGTAATCGCTGGCGACCTTCCAGTAGAAGGCCAGCTTCCGGCCGTCGTAGTGGCCCATCGCGGTGGCTCCGTCGCGCCCTTGCCGCTGGTAGGCGGCGACGAAGCCGTCCATCTTCCCGCCGTTGTACTGGTTGGCGATGATCGTGTTGTTCGCGCCGAGCGACGGCAGGTGGCCGCCGCTCAGCAGGAACGGCTTGACGCAGCCATCGGCCGGCTTGCCGGTGACCCGGAGCTGGCAGGCGCCGGCCGACAGGCCGTCCGCACCGGGATAGGTGCCGAAGTAGTTGTCGAAGGTACGGCCGCCCTGCATGAGGAAGATGAAGTGCTTGACCGGCGTGACCGCCTGGTGCCCTGCCGCTGGGGGTTGGGCCGCCCGGGGTGGGGCCGACGGCGGGGAAGCGGACGGTGACGCGGCCGCCGGCACCGCCGCCAGCGCCAGGCCCATCAGCGCGGCCGAGACGACCGCGGCCGGCTTGATCAGGGCGGCGAACCCGGCCCTCATGGGTGCACCTCGTAGACGGTGATGGCCGGCCTGACGGTGTGCGGTCCGAGCCGCACGGTGCTGGCCGAGGTATAGGCAACCACGCCATGGAACCGCCTGACCAGGCGGAGCGCCTTTCCGGCGAAGTAGCGGCTATGGGACGCTGTGTAGGCATCCCAGACGATGTACTGGAACTCGCCCTGGCGCAAGTCCAGGTCGGGGTTGACCACCGGCGCGTAGGACGGGTTCCGGTCGTGCGGGTTCGTGCTGATCGACAGGGCCGAGACCTGGTGGTGGCCATAGAACTCCAGCACGTTGGCGACCGAGGGCCCGATGGCCAGGAACCGGCTGCCCTGGGGCGCGTGCCGCAGGATCCACTCTCCGGCCTCCCGGCCGCCGGTCATCCCGCCGCTCCCGGCCATGGTGACCCTGGCCGAAGGCTGGCTCCGGGCCCAGGCCGGGATCACCAGGCTGACGGCGGTGGCCGCGGCCAGCACCCCCATGGCCAGCCGGCCTGCCCGCCAGTGCCGTGGGAGCGGAAGCGGGCGGGTCAGGGTCCGGCCGGCCAGGGTGGCCAGCACCGGGGCTACCGGCAGCAGGTACTGGAAGCCCTTGACTGGCCAGAGGGTGAAGAACAGCACCGGGACGACCATCCAGGAGAGCAGCAGGCGCTCACGCCAGGTGGCCTCGCGGCGAAGCCAGATGAGCCCGGCGAAGGCGGCGGCCAGGACGGCGGGACCGATCCAGCTGGGCAGGACAGTGAAGTAGAACCATGTTCCGTGGTTGGGCCGCCGGAACAGCTGCCAGAGGAGGTAGCTCTGGCCGGTCCGGTTATGGCCGGACAGGTGCAGCATGACCGGCCAGATGGCCACTTCGGCCACGATCAGCAGCAGGGCCAGCCAGAGCTGCCTGACCCGTAGCCGCGCGACCGGGGTGAGGACGAAGAACACGTACAGGCCGCCGAGCAGGATCACGCTCGTCTCCTTGGCCAAGATCGCGGCGCTCATCATGCTCGCGCAGGCCAGCAGCCAGCTCAGCCGCCCGTTCTCCACGTAGCGCGCCACGCAGTAGAGGGCTCCGGTCGCGCATAGCGTCATCAGCCCGTCCAGCAGGACCTGCCTGCTCACGATGACGTGATAAGGCATGACGGCGAGCAGAGCGGCGGCCATCAGCCCGGCGGCGGTCCCGTAGAGCTTGCGGGCGAGCAGGAACGTCAGGCCCACGGTGGCGACGCCGATCCCGGCGGCGAAGGCCCGCGCGGTCCAGTCGGTGTGGTGGACGCGCAGCACCAGCGACAGCAGCGTCTGGAACAACAGCGGATGCGCCCGGAACACCGGGAACATCGCCGCCAGCGGGGAGTTCCCCGCGATCGAAGCCGCCGATCCGGTATAGACCGCCTCATCGCTGTTGAATCCGACCGCGGTGAGCTGCCAGAACCGGAGGAAGGCGGACAGCGCCATGATGGCGGTCAGCGGCAGGACGGGGTAAAGCAGCCGGCTGAAGAAAGAAGGTCGTGGCGGCTCCGGCGCAGCCGACTTCGCCGGAGCCGCCACGGAACCGGGTTCGGGATCGGAGTCAGGCCGGGTCCCGTGGCCGGCCGGACCCGGCTCGGCGTGGCCGGCCGCGCTCCCCTCGGAATGGCCCGCGTCGGCATGGCCCGCGTCGGCATGGTTGCCGTGCGGTTTCACGCCGTTCCCCGGGTGAATGCTGCCCGGGCCAGGCGGCGCCATAGTGCGCGACGCCCCGTGCCCGTTGCCCGATCCGCCATTGGTCGATGCGCCGTTGCCCGATGCGCCGTTGCCCGATGCGCCGTTGCCCGATACCCGGGACGAGCGGGAATC
>Ga0210408_10006323_pt1 | contig 10249 bp, 9 predicted proteins | sample IncBWH4MmetaG_FD_155471 | JGI IMG/M metagenome (GOLD analysis project Ga0210408, IMG submission 155471) | Forest soil microbial communities from Barre Woods Harvard Forest LTER site, Petersham, Massachusetts, United States - Inc-BW-H-4-M | ecosystem: Environmental > Terrestrial > Soil >...
CGTGGGGCCTTGCCTCATCCGCTGCGCACAAGTCTCACGGACTAGGGGACAAGGCGGCGAGAACATTGTGGGCCGCTATGGGTCGGCGGATGCCCTTGAGTTCAAACTCCCCAACCGCTTCGACAGCGACGGCATCTTTGACCGCCATCAGCACTCGTGGACTAACTAAAATTTGACCGGGCTTGGCTTCGTCGCACAGCCGGGACGCAACGTTGGACACCGTCCCAATGGCGGCGTAGTCAAAACGTCCCTCGAAGCCGATCGTGCCCAGCGTCGCATATCCGTGCGCAATGCCTATGCCAAAGCCGATCTCGTGGCCCAACTGACGCCATTTTTCGGTCAGTGCGCCGATAGCGTCGCGCATTTCCAGAGCCATCAGCACGGCCTGGAGGGCCGGGTTCTCGACTAGCACCGGATCGTTGAAAATCACCATAACGCCGTCGCCTGCATACCGTTCGAGCGTGCCGCTGTACTTGATGATGATTTCACCAATCGCCGCGTGGTAGTCGCGCAGCAAGGCCATCACGTCTTCCGCGTCCGCGATTTCAGTGAAGCCTGTGAAACCGCGCAGATCGCAGAAGAGCGCGGCAATCTCCCTGCGGTGGCTCTCAAGCTGCTTCTCCGTCCCCGAAGCCACAATCAGATCAGCCACCTGCGGCGGAAGGAAACGACGCAGCCTGCCCATGCGCTCGATTTCGCCCACTTGGTCGGCGACACGCTGTTCGAGCTGCTGGTTTAGCTCAACAACCTCCTGCGACTGCATTTCCAGCTGACCGGTTCTCTCACGAAGCTCGTTGAGCAATCGTGCATTTTCTATGGCGATGACAGCTTGAGCAGCAAAGTTAGTTAGCAGCGCAATTTGCTTCTCAGTGAAGGGCCTAACTTCTTGACGATAGATAGCGATGACTCCGACAAGTACATCGCCTCTAAGCATCGGTACAGCGACGACTGTGCGAATACCACCAAGTTCAACCCCATCCACCATTCTGGGATGACGCTCAAGATAACCTTGCATCGCTGCTAGGTCGGATACGTGAGCAGTCCGGCCTGTTTTCAACACCGCGTCAAGCACCCCACCCGGCGCGGGAGGAAACTGCTCCCTTCCCAGGGCCTCAGCAAACGCTGGTGGCACATCGCGCGCCGCCACGGAGCGAAACCCGCCGTGTTCATATAGATAGAGCAGGCCGAATTTGGCCTCGCAGACGCGAACGGCGTTCTCAAGCACTGTCGAGAACACCGTCTGTATATTGCCCGGAGAGCGGCTTATGACCTGAAGCACCTCCGAGGTGGCCGTCTGCTCCTGAAGGGACTCGCGCAGCTCGCTGAGCAGTCGCGCATTCTCAATAGCAATCACGGCCTGCGCGGCGAAGTTCGTAAGCAACTCGATCTGCTTATCTGTGAAGGGAAGCACCTCGCGACGGTGGATAGAGACAATTCCGATAAGTTCGCCCTCCTTGAGCATCGGCACTGCCACGGCCGTCCGAGCGCCAGCCAGTTCGACCGATTCGACCATTAGGGGGTGACGCTCTATGTAAGCTTTCGTCGCTGCCAGATCGGCGATTTGAATAGTCCGCCTGCTCCTCATTGTTTCTTCAAGCGGGCCTCCTGGTACAGCCTCAAAGGCTATGCCTCGACGTGCCTCAAAAAATTCCGGCACATCGTGCGCCGCCACAAGACGAAGCAAACCATTCTCGTGGAGATAGAGGCAGCCAAATTTGGCATCGCAGATGCGGACCGCCTTCTCCAGCATGGTCGCAAAAACTGGCTCAAGCTCGCCTGGGGAGCCTGAGATAACCTGGAGTACCTCTGACGTAGCGGTCTGCCGTTGCAACGATTGCCGCAATTCGTTGAGAAGCTGCGCATTCTCAATCGCGATGACAGCCTGAGCGGCAAAGTTCATCACCAGTTCGATCTGCTTTTCCGTAAAGGGACGAACTTCTTGGCGACATAGGCTAAACCCGCCAATCAGTTCGCTCTCCCGCAGCATGGGGACGGCCAGAGCCGTCCGTAGGCCCCCAAGTTCGACGGCCAACACGGTCTCTGGAAGGCGTTCTTCAATATAGCCCCGCTCGGCTGATGCATCGGCGACGTGAACCACCGTTTTGACCGCCGCCATACGACCGAGCAAAGTTCCTGGGTTGAGACCATGGTGCGGTAAACGCCTGCGTGCCTCGGCGTACCCAGGCGGTGCATTATGCGTCGAAACAAGTTGGAAGCGATCGCCGTCACGGCGATAAATATTCCCGAACTTGGCATCGCAGATGCGGACGGCGTTCTCCAGCATGGTTGCAAACACCGGCTCAAGATCGCCGGGAGAACTGCTGATGACCTGGAGGACTTCCGATGTCGCGGTCTGTTGCTCCAGCGACTCAGTGAGGTCGGCCGTGCGCTGCCGCAGTTCGTTAAGCAGGCGAGTGTTCTCGATGGCTATCACGGCCTGATTGGCAAAATTTTGAACCAGCTCGATCTGCTTGTCGCTAAATGGCCGTACCTCCCGGCGATAGATAGAGATTGCACCGACAAGAGCGTTATCCTTGAGCATCGGCACAAGTAGAAGTGTTCGAGCGCCACCGCTATCAATGAGCGTGACAAGCGGCGCAAAACTTGATGCCTTGTAGGCTGGTTCGGACCTGAGGTCGGCGACGTGAACAGGCTCTTTCGTTTCTATGAGGCGTGCGAGCGGAGCGCGCGTATCATCGCTAATAGTAATCAATGGTTCGCGCTGCAATTTCTCGACATATGTTGGTTCACCGTGCCACGCGACCGCGCGAAAGGTGCTCCCTTCACGAAGCATAAAATTGCCGAACTGCGCTTCGCAAATGCGCGTGGCATTGGCTAACATCGCAGTAAATACCCGCTCAAGCTCACCCGGCGACGAGCTGATGACCTGCAGCACATCCGACGTTGCCGTCTGCTGCTCCAGTGACTCCTTAAGCTCGTTGAGCAGCCGCGCATTCTCGATGGCGATGACGGCCTGGGCGGCGAAGTTCTGCACCAGCTCGATCTGCTTGTCGGAGAAGGACCGAACTTCCTGGCGGTAGATGCCGATGATGCCGACTACCTCGTTTTCCTTGAGCATCGGCACCCCGACCAAAGTGCGGGCCTTCGCAATCTTGATCGTTGCGATACGCATTCTCATGCTGTGGGACGGCGCTTTGCTGATGTCATCGATCTGAACCACTTCCCGGTTGTTGGCGATGCGGCCCATGGCGCTTTGCGCATCGGGAACAACAAGGGGTTCGGCGAAAAGATATTCGCGGTACTCAGGCGATCCGCCGTATAGGGCGACGATGCGAAATTTGTCGCCCTCGCGGAGCCAAAGGTTACCAAATTTGGCCTCGCAGATGCGCGTTGCATTCTCCAAGATTGCTTCGAAAACCGGCTGCAAGGCTCCGGGCGACGAGCTGATGACACGCAAAATTTCCGCTGTAGCCGTCTGCTGCTCCACCGCCTCGTGTAAGCCGCGCTTGAGTTGGGCGACCTCAGACTCCGAGTCGTCAGCAGACGACCGGCGATTGCTTAGGGGTTTGGGAGTATTCCGGCCCTTCGGCTTTAAAGCGCTGCGGAAACGCGCTCTGGCTGGTGTTTGGCCTGCTCTGGACGGCTTTTTCATCGCCTCCACCCGTGGCTGGGAATGGGGCATCGTAGCTCGTCCAGGGAGCACCGGCCATGGGACCCGTGCGCGCCCGAAGGGCGACTATCTGAACAGCGTTATACGTATGCGAGCCTCACGCGGTCCCGCGCGGGTGCAGCCCTGCCCGCAGCCACGCCAGCGCGTCGTTCTCAGCAATCCCCACCACACGGGGTCGACCCGACGGCAAACGCATCCAGCAACCTTCCTGGGGCGATTCTCGCCCCTTCTGGAAGCTGAGTACCTAAGCGACGTAGCCGATGCCGGTTTAAGGCACTGGCGACGTGAGGCGATCTTCGATGACACTGGCTCGCATTGCCCTTGGCGAGTCCGCCAGTGCGTTTTGCAGTCAGCCGCTCTACACAGCCGCCAATCACGACAACTCACCAGCGGCCTCCGCTGAGTCAGCGCGGGGGCAAATGTTAAGGACCGCCCACTTTCGCAGCGCGTCCCAACCTGTTACACCTCCGCGCAGATTTGTAACAGTACGGATCGGCACGAGGGCTATTTCCATGGAAAACTTGCGGCTTCGCGAGGCGGCTCCAACGTCAGTAAATGTAACAGTTGGCAGACGCAGCCGCGAATATCTGACCGAGCGGGAGGTCGAGCGGCTCATTGAGGCCGCCAAGCAGAACCGCTGCGGGCATCGGGACGCTACCGCTATCTTGGTTGCCTATCGCCACGGCCTCAGAGCCTCAGAGGTTGTTGTGCTGCGGTGGGACGACATCGACCTGACCACCGGGCGATTGCATGTGCGCAGGGCCAAGGGCGGGGATGCCAGTGTGCATCCGATATCAGCCAGGGAAAGTAGGGCGCTACGCAAGCTCCTGCGCGAAGCACCAACGTCACCTTACGTCTTCATCTCGGAACGTCGCGCTCCTCTTTCCGCAGCTGGATATCAGCGCATGGTGGCCAGGGCGGGCGTGGCTGCGAAATTCAACTTCCTCATTCATTCCCACATGCTGCGGCACGCCTGCGGGTTCAAGCTCGCCAACGACGGCCACGATACTCGCGCCATCCAAGCCTATCTCGGCCACCGCTCGATCATGTCCACCGTGCGCTATACGGCTTTGACGCCCAATCGGTTCAAGAATTTTTGGAAAGACTAACGCCTTGTTCCTATCAGTAGCGCTGCTCCCCCAAGTGGCGGGCACGGCAACGGCCACCTGAAGCGGCGCTGGGCATCAGTTATTGCTGCCGACGGCGATACTGCGCACCACCGGCTTAGCACTTTCAGATCGTGCGCATGAACCAAGGTGTAACTTGTGTCCGCAGGGAAGCCGTAGCTGCTAGCCTTTCAGATCGCCCGCATAAACGAAGGTGCAACTTGTGTCCGAAGGGAAGCTGGACCCTACTGTTTTCCATTAGGTCGGGCAGAGCGGCAAGCCCCGTCCCCCCCGACACCCCCCTGCCGCTCTGCGCAGAAGCCTAAGCGTGAGAACTCAGCGGACCTCGGGTGCGTAGACTGCCCGGGGTTCTTTTCTATGGCATCCGTGCCTTTCGCCTAGTCTATTTGGCGAGCAGCCGGAACGTAGAGCGGCGGCCATGCTGCTTAACCGCTACGAGGCGTGACGCATCGCGGCGAACATCGGCAAGCTGCCGCAGGGGCTGCTGAGCCACGGGCCTCGACCCCACTTCCGCTATGACCTCAACACCGGACATTTCGCCGGACTGCGCTCACTGACGTCATGGGCCAAGTTCAGACGTCCAAGGCGAAACTAACGCGCTCGCTAACGCTTGATCGGATTGTGGGCCTCGGCCGCTTCGTCAATGGGAACGTTCGCTCCGTGCGCGATGGCGAGGCCATCACCCCGAGGAACCAACACCAACGACATGCGATCCCTGCCCGGTGGTCTCATTTCTCCATTCGGCCGCCGATAGCCGCCCATGGACCAACGAACGACCGCAACAACGGCTCCGCCGGGCAACGGCTCGATGCTTTCGATCTCTTCCAGTTTGCACGACCTGTTCTTGAACAGCAGATCGAAAAACACTTGATGTGCTTTCTGTACCTCTACCTTTCCACGCCAATGCATTCCGACAACGTTGACCCAATGAATGTCATCCGTTGCCAACTGCCACATCGCCGTCATGTCGGAAGCGTTCCAAGCAGCTTCCCACGCTTCCAGCACGGCTCTAACTTCGGTGTTGTTGATCGTTGGCATCGGACGCCTCCAAGGATCGAAATACGCCATCGTATCTTCTTGGACTGATTTGGCTAGGCCGCTCGACTTCTTCCTTGGGTCATGAACGTCGCTTCAAGCGCAAGTCGCGCACTTCCGTACTCCCCCCGATTCCCGACATAATCGCCGCGTCGCACCGCTTGGCGAGCTATCAGTCTGAACCTCGACGAGGCAAGGCGGATCGCGCCGAACATCGCCAAGCTGCCGAAGCTGCTCGCTGCGGGCCTCGCTGAGTCATCGCGGGCATATGCGAGGCAGCGCTTTAAGGATCACCCCCACTTCCGCCGACCATCCGCACACTAGGGTCAACAAGCCCGAAAAATGACAACCACTCGATCGTCGAGCCGATCGCGTTAGCTAGTTCGGCGGCGTAGTTGGATCGTCCTATGTTTTTGGCGCGAACCGTGTTGCTACACTCGCCTTGCTCACCCTGACTGTACTGTCGGCCTGCCGGTCTTGTGGTGTCGCTACTACCAAATTTTCCGGCCAAGCAGCTATCTTGCGCAGCTCACCGACGGTCTTGGCTGACACTTCGATGTCTGGTTCGACCTCGACCCGCATCTTATCCGGCAAGCTACCAAGCGCCAGTTGAAGCGCGGCAATGCTTTTGGCCTTGTATCGCATAAGGGACTCCTTCTATTCGGTGCCCCCCAGCCGCCGGACTTGTGGGAGGCAGTCTACAACCTCGCTCGGATGCTGGCGAGCGATCGCAGTCTGACACTTGGGCGGGCGTTCGGGGGCGCGCCAGCATATGCAGATCGCGAGGTGCCGCGTGACTGAACACAAATTCAAGATTGGCCAGCTTGTGTATTTTCACCCCAAGGTGCGGCCTCAGCTCGATGTGGTACCAGGACCGTACCTGATCATAAAACGATTGCCCGCTACACAGGATGGTGAATGTCAGTACGAGATCAAGAACACCCTCGAAGAGTACAATTGGGTCGCAAGAGAGAGCGAGCTGACGCGCGCCTAAACAATTGCTGGCGAGCCGCTTCTGGCGTCAGCCGGTCCACGGACCAGTCCCTGTGTGCTACTCTGCCTTGTGGTGAAAGGGCTGCCATGGCGACCCGAAAACTCGCAGCCATCCTTGCGGCAGATGTGGTCGGATACAGCAGGCTTGCCGGTTCCGACGAGGAACGGACGCTGGCGCGGCTGCGCGCACTGCGGAGCGATCTGATCGATCCCGCCATCGCCGCCCATCACGGGCGCGTAGTGAAGCGTACCCGCGGACGGCAGCATCGTCGAGTTTCGCAGCGTCGTCGATGGCGTGCGCTGCGCCATCGAAGCCCAGAACGGCATGGTCGAGCGCAACGCCGGTTTTTCAAAGCTCGCGCGTTGGCGAGGCTAGCGGGCGGCGGCATCCAAGTTTTCTCGGATAAAAGCGCGTTGCAAGCGGGTCGATGATCTCGGCCTCCCGAATAGTCTCGTCCGCGATGACGCTGATCAAGTCGAGCATGTGCTCGGCCTCGCCGAGCGTTTTCGGCTTCTTGGCCTCGATGTATCGGGCGATCGTCTTCAGGGTGTCGACCGGTTTGGTCATTGAAGGTCCTCCCCAATTATCTTTGTCGTTTTGACGTGTGCGCGCAGACACCCACATTTTTCTGCCCCCGCCGCAATAATCCAGATCAAAAGTGATGCGCGCCGCTTCCCGCCGCCCTGGTCCATCGAGGAACCCGACGCAACAGTCGTGCTACCTCGTGCGCGACGCCAACGAGCAGGCGCTCGCCTACGTCCTATCGCAGCGGCAGCCGTGGCTGAGCAGCCGGCGCGGCTGCGCCGCTGATGATCTGCGTACGCGGATTGTGCTGATAGAAGTCGCAATAAGCGAAGCCCAACCCCGAGATCGAGCCGCGGAACCTGCGATGGTCGATCCGCTGCACCCGGAAACACGGCTCGACCGGCAGACCGTTGAGGTGTGCGCACATCGCGCCGTTCTTTACCTGGAGGGTGCCGGCCGGCAATGCCGCGAAGCGTACCTCGCCGCGGCCCATCGGCCGGATGGTGCCGACCACGGAGCCGTCGGCAAAGACTCGGCCCATGCCGACGGTGCCGTCGAAACAGGTGTAGGAGAACAGTTTACCGACTACGAACGCTCGCGCGTCTTCCGGGCTGAGCTCCTCGGCGCTTGCCGAGGCGACTCCCAACACGCACGCGCACAAGGCTACAGCCACGCGCAGCAACATCGGCGACTCCCACAACGTTGGACAGGGCTCAATTTTATACGACTGGGGCGGTGCGCGGTCTATGCGCCGTCGTCCTTCCGCCGCAACAGCTCCGGCACTTGGCGATGTTGGCGGCGATGCGCCGGGCCTCGTCGCGGGTAAGCAGCTTGGCCAAGCCGTGACGGATTTCCGCCAACATCCCGGTTGATCGTATTGCCGATCACTGGGCACTAGCGATCTGCCGGTGCTGGCTGCTGACACATCCTCGTTGGATTGAATGACGAAAGGATTGCAGGGTTTGTTCCTGGCTTTGCGGCACGCTGCCGCCGCGACGCTTCTCCTGTTACCGGCATGCAGCGATGTTGCCTTGCCAAGCGAAGACATGCCGGCGTCTGGACCGGACCCAGGTTACAACAACCTCGTCGCCAATTACCTCAAAAATACCTTCAAAAATCGCGCATCCTATGATGCATTCGCTATATCGGCTTTTCGTTGGGTACACTCGTTCAAGGGCTGGGCCTGGATGACTTGTGTTCGTTTCGAGGATAACGGGCATCCGCGCACGTATGCCGTGTTTATACAAGACGGCAAGGTCGTTGACAGCCGGTATGCCGTTCAGACCGATGCCTGCAACACCCAAACCTATGCTGTTTTCGACGCGATGGGACCAACGCGCGCCGGGGTTTTGGGGCCGTTGTACTAGGCCTGGCCTGAACCCTGTGTTTCGTCCGCACCGAATCGGCCAAAGCGCGACAACGGACAAATCTGTTCAGGGAAGCGGGCAGGAAGGAAGCACCGGGCCGTCAATCCCGGAACCCCCGGCTCCGAAAGCAAGCATATTGCAGGCTAACGCTCGGGCAGCTGGGCCGGCGCCTGCCGCTCCTGCGACATGGCCCGATGTCCTCCCCACGGTTGCTACGGTCGGGGCACCGGAGCCCGGCGCGGTCCTGGCACCCCGATCCGGATGGCCCAGCGGACTGCACTCCGATCCAAGTTGGTGAGATCTGGGAGAATCCGGTCACCCGCGAGCGGGCCAGCTGTCAAGGGTGTCTTTGAGCCGTGCCGTTGAGTTTGACGTAGGGGCAACAAGGTTGGGTAATACCGAGTAGTTCCAAGGTTTTTCCAGCCACCTGGCCAATGGTAAGGGCCTTGCGCCAACCGCAAGGGCCTTAATGAAGACGCGGAGAATTTCAGATTTTGTCTGATGAAGAATGCCGGTTCACTTTCGCAGTTTCGACAAGCAGTGATCAAAGCGATCAAGGGCTTTCAGGAGGATGGGGCAGGCCCTGTTGCGGAATCTTCCGCTGCGAACAGTGTGATCGTAGGGGTGTTAGTCTATTTCTGCCAGTGAATTGCGCTGCCGGGGCGCGATCACGGCCAAAGAACTCGATTGGAGTGAGGCGCAGGTTCGTGAATTCGTCGCTACTCGGAAGTCAGCCAACCCGCATCTGTGTACGGCGGTCGGGAGTGAAAAGGGTCCGCCGCGAGAAGCAATTCAAGAGGATTTTCACGTTTATAATCAGTGCTTAGTCGCTGCTCTTTCAGCATGCTTCTTCGAAATCATCGCGGGCACTGCGACCCGCTTTGACGTGGAATTCTTTGATGTGCTTGCGGAATTGCGCTTCTAACTTTTCCAAGGCATTCAGGAGAGCACGCGGTGTTGGCCTCTCTGGATTCTCATCCGGGAAGGCCGCATAATAGCGTTTGCCGTCAAGCATTCGGTCCCCAATGGGTGCCAGTAGGGGCGTATGGCGATAGCCTCCGGCGATAAATACTCTCTCACGATTGACAATCCGTTAATGCATCGTTTGGTGGCGACTTGACGCCCCGACAAGCGTGGTGGCGAGGCTCAACCAATTCGCTCCGCTCTATTCGATCTGGACCAACAATAAAGCCCCGCCCAGGGGCGGGGCTGCTGGGGTGTGGCTTGCCGACTTTAGGCTCGCGAATCGAGCGATAGCCCCAGGCTGAAAGCCTTCTGCCGAGTAGCGCCCTCAGTGCGCTTTAAGCTCCGGGCGATGCTCGCCGCCCGCGTTTTCTTTCGCGCCATTGTCTTCAGTGAGCGGACGTCCGATGAAGTCCACGAACGGCGTTTTGACTTTTTAGGCATTCCGATAGTCTCCGAGTGGAAAGGACGAGACCTTGTAGCCGGAATTTGTTGGAAGGAAAAGCAAAAAAATGCCGCAAAGGGCTGTAGAACAATCCATGTAATCTCCTTGCGGGCTACGCCTTACGCACCATGCCGGGACCGAGAAATGCGATTGGACGATGGT
>Ga0210408_10006324_pt1 | contig 10249 bp, 7 predicted proteins | sample IncBWH4MmetaG_FD_155471 | JGI IMG/M metagenome (GOLD analysis project Ga0210408, IMG submission 155471) | Forest soil microbial communities from Barre Woods Harvard Forest LTER site, Petersham, Massachusetts, United States - Inc-BW-H-4-M | ecosystem: Environmental > Terrestrial > Soil >...
CTCCTGCCATGCACCGTCCGGCATCCGGCCCTCAAGGTGGACCTGCCCAGTTTGCTGGTTTCGTACCAATCGCGTTATCCAGGGGCCATGTACTCAGGGTGCGGTGGCGGCTACCTTTATGTGGCTTCGGAGCACGAGGTCCCAGGAGCGATCAAAGCGAAGATACGTCTTACGCGGCGCGATACACGCCTAACAGGAACTCTAGAAGGGTCGTGAGGTCACAGCGGCGCAGATGCGCGGCGAAGAATACCTAAACGCCCTAGTAGCTGCCGCATCTGAGACCGCGAGGTTGTCCAGAACCGCAGCCTTCTCGAAATAGCTGTCGTCCAAAATTCATACTGACAAAGCATTAACATGATGTCGTCGATCATCGCGGTCATCTGACCGATTTCTTATATTCTGGAGGCCGTGGCCATTGTTGCGAAGCTTTCGCCTATATCGGCGTCGTTTCGATGCCGTTCCCCGCATGCTAGTCTGGCCCCCGTCCAACAATGTCTCCATTCGCGAGTATCGTAGGATGGGCTGTCGGACAAGAGCACGAAGGCAGCGGAACTGTTGCCACTAGCTTATGGAAGCGTATGTTGTCCGGTGATGGCCCCGGTCTTCAAAACCGGCGGGCGGCATCCTTGATGTCGCCGGTGCGTTCGACTCGCACACGCTTCCGCCATCTAAAACCCGCATAGTTACTGACGATTTTCACTTTGGTGCCTTCCGCTGTGCTAGATGCTGTGCTAGCCTGCGGGCATGATTGAGAGACGCCCAGTCGTTGCCGTTTACGTTCGCAGTCACCAGAGCGATTGCCGATACTCCCGGCAAAAGAACCTTTCTTTTGTACGGGACTGCACCTGCATGAAATGGCTGCGGTACTCGGGCGATGCTTGTTTATGCGGTTATCGCCATGCCGGACGGCAGCACAGGGTCTCCGCCAACAGGCGGGCATGGGGAAACGCTGAAGAGAAGCGGGAGGAACTTCAACGTCGGCTAGATGCAGGCGAGACGACTCCGATGGTGGCCGCTCCGGAGGTCAAGAGGCGGACTATCGCAGAAGAGGTCGAGACGCACTTGAAGGCGAAGCGGAGTGACGGTCTCACTAACGCGACTCTTCGTAAACTCAAGTCTCAGCTCGGGATGTTCGAACAATTCCTAGCCGGGAGGTCCAAATTTTTCCCGTCCGAAGTCACTCCGGCTGATGTCATCGAGTTTCGTTCGGGCTGGACATGGAAATCGGGGGTGACCCGCCAGAAGGCCCAGCAGAACCTCAGGGGCTTTCTCCGCTTTTGCTGCAAGGACAATCTGGAAGAACTGCTCAAGGTCCTCAAGTCTATCAAGCTATCGAAGGCAGATCACGCTCGGCTTGAGCCGCAGCCGTTCACCGAGCAAGAATTGAGGAAACTCCTCGCACAAGTTCCGAAGACGTTTCGTGACCCATTGAAAGCAGCCGGAATGACCGCACTCATTCATTGCCAAGTCGCGACGGGGCTGACGATTCGCGACACGGTGCAACTTGAACGGGAGAACATCAAAGACGGTTGGCTGCGAATCAAGCGACAAAAGACGAACAAACCAGTCCGCCAGAAGCTCGATTCAGGACTTCACGAAGAACTCATCGCAGTGACGAACGGCAACACTCGGTATGTCTTCTGGAATGGAACAAGTCTGCCGACTTCCGCAACGGGACTGTGGCAGGAGGATTTGAGGCAGGTGATGAAGGACGCAGGGCTGTGGATTAAAGGCAACCTGTCACACCGATTCCGGGACACGGCAGTCGATTTCTGGCTCGCACAGGGCTGGACCCTCACTGACGTCGCTGACGCCCTCGGTGATACTGTCGCCGTGGTCGAGAAGCATTACAAGAGTCTGGAGAGCAAACGAGCGGAGGGGCGGTTGGCGAAGCTCCCGGTTCGTTCATGGTCTTCGAAGGCAGGTGCAGCACAATGAGTAATGTTCTGCTGACCGTCAGGGATGTCGCTACCATTTTAGAATGCGGCGAAGATTCCGTCGTCACGTTTCGCAAAGATGCCGGGAGTCATTGACCTCGGAAGACCAGAGACCCGGAGTCGTCGGCGGTATCGAGTGCTGCGAATCCCGAAGGTCGTTGTCGAGCAATACTTGACCAGGAAAAGCGGACGCACGGTGACGGTTGAAGTCCCTCAACGAGCCGAACGCAGACGGAAGTCACCAAAATGGGAAGATCGGGCGATTCTCAATCTGGCGAAGGCTGCATTGCAGAACGACGCCGGAGACAAAGAGACGTTCCGACGGAGCGCGGAACGAGCACGATTGTTAGCGAGCCACGTCCCAGAGAATCGTTGGGCCGATGTTCAGTGGTTCGAGGAGGAGTGACCGAGCGTACGGCCACTGATTGAGCCCGTTGTGAGTGTGACGCGAGTCGCGGAGCCGCCATGCGACCCTTTCCACCGAAAGCTCCGACAGCTTCGTTGCCTCCGCTGCCGCTTCGATTGCTACCGGGTGGAGCGAACCAGTTCCCGGGCGGGAGTTGCACCCGCTGGAGTCCAACGCCTTTCACGGCGCACTGTTTCGCCAACTGACCGGCGGTAGTCAAATGCTTGAATCGCCAGCCCTTGGCATTTGCCCTTTACTCGTAACGGAGCGCCACGATCGGATCGACCTTAGTAGCCCGCCGAGCAGGCAAATAGCTGGCTGAAAATGCAACCAGGGCGAGCGTGAAGACAGCTATCGAACCGGCGAGCGGATCGGCAGCCTTCACACCGAAGAGCAAGGAGGCGAGTAACCTATTGACGGCCAATGACACGAGCACGCCTCCCACAATGGCCGCAACCGTCAACGCCGCTGCTTGGCGGAGAACTAGTTTGAGCACATCTGTCGCTGTTGCTCCGAGGGCCATGCGAATTCCAAACTCCTGCGTGCGCTGCGTGACAAAGTAACTGATGACTCCATAGATTCCGATCGCAGCCAGTATCACCCCCAGCGCGGTAAACATCCCCAGGATCGTTGCGCTAAACCGTCGCGGCGCAAACCAATTCGCCAGCCGTTCATTCATCGTTTGCACAGAATAAATGGGTTGATCCGGCGCGACTTCTGCCACGGCACCGCGAATTTCGTTGCTTAGGGACTCCGCACCGCTCTGAGATCGAAGCACAACGAACGTCCAATCGGGCGAAACCGCCTGTCCGAGAGGCATGTACATTTCGGGAAAGTCAGTAGCAGTCAGATCGTCATGCTTAAGATCGCCGACGACTCCGACAATCCGGCACTTTTTTTCATTCACAATCAGCTGCTGATCCAACGGGTTTCGGTCTGGCAGGTATTTTCGAACAAGTGCTTCATTGACTATGGCAACTAGCGGCCCTTGCGGATTGTCGGCGTCAGTGAAGTTGCGTCCAAGCAGGAGCGGAATTCCCATGGTTCGAACATAGTCGGGAGAAGCTGTGCGGCGATCCGCGTCCATGCTGGGGCCGCTGTGCGGCATATTTGCTATTTCAAAAGAACTGGTCGTGCGTGAGCCGCTGAAAGGCAGATCATTGACAGATCCTACTGATTGCACGCCCGGCAAGACTGCTAAACGGTGTAGAATGTTCTGAAACAGCTGCGTTCGCTGGCCGTCCGTTGGGTATTCGGCAGCCGGTGCCTGAATACGAAATGTCATGAGCCCATTCGGATCGAAGCCCGGATTGACTCGATAGAGCAACCACATACTCTTGAACAACACTCCGGCAGCGATCATTAGGGCAAGCGCTAACCCTACCTCCATAATCACCAGGCCGCGGCGTAATGAGAGGCCTGTCGCTCGACTCTTTGGCATTGTCGAAAAATGTTGACCAGCGTTGCTGGACAAGTCCGGTGAGGAGGTTGAGAACGCCGGCGTCATTCCGAAGACGAAACCACACAGAATGGTGATGAACGCCGAAAACAGCAACACGGAGCCATTCACGGCCACTGCTTGAGGGCGTGGAATGTAGCGGCCAAACGCCGACAGCAACATCGGCACCGCGCCATAGGCAATGGCCACGCCGAGCGTGCCACCGGCCAGCGCGAGGAGCATGCTCTCGGTGAGCACCTGCTTCACTAATCGAACGCGGCTTGCGCCCAGTGCCATACGGAGGGCAATCTCTCGTTCTCGCGCCATGACGCGGCCAAGTAGAAGACTCGCCAGGTTGGCACACGTAATAAGGAGCACGATCCCTACGGCGACACCGAGCAGGATCACCATGGATCGGGCAGGCCCAACAATCTCATCACCCAACCGAGTCAAACGAATCCCACTGTGCGCGTTTGTGTTCGGATAGTCGTTCGCCAGTCGTTGTGCGATCGTATCCAACTGTGACTGAGCTTGCGCCAAAAACACACCCGGCTTGAGACGTGCGATCGCGAACAAACCGTGATGACCGCGGCTGACATTCGCCAGCACGAAGGCAGGCAGGGCCCAAATTTCGGTGTCGGGGTTTGGGAAGGCGGCAAAACTCGACGGCATGATTCCGATGATCGTGTAAGGCTCGCCGTTGATCAGCATCGTGCGACCCACGACTTCGCGATCCCCGCCAAATCTCCGCCGCCACGCACCATAACTCAGAACGGCGAAGTGAGGCTTGGCTGGATCGTCATCTCCCGGCTGAAAGTCCCGGCCTTGCGCCGGCGCGACGCCGAGCACACGGAAGAAATCGGCGGTGACCATCACTCCCGACATACGCTCAGCTACTTTGCCGGAACGATAGCTGAAGCTGTCGAACTCGTATGCCGCCATCTCCTGGAACGCGCTCGCCTGCCTTTGCCAATCGGCGAAGTTGTAAGGTGATACCGGCCCTCTGGTGCGTCCATGCAACGTGTCTGTTTCGTAAATCTGCACGAGGCTGTCGGAATCGGGATAAGGCAGCGGTCGAAGAAGAACGGCGTCGATGACGCTGAACATTGCCGTATTAGCCCCGATTCCAAGCGCCAGAGTGATTACCGCAACCAGTGCGAAAGCAGGCGACTTTCGCAGACCTCGGAGGGCATATCGTAGGTCCTTCACTAGCATGTCCATAAACGGAAATTTTAACGCAAGTGTCCCAAACGATTTGCACCTAGAAGCCGACGGAAGGTGGGCTCAAAATCCTAGCTGTCGAAATCAGGCGATAGCACTCAAAACCCCTCAATGAGCGTTATCGCGATTTATCTACAACTGACAGACGTGGCCACTATAATGCCGCTGTCTCATGATCGTCGAACAATACGTCCATACGCTGATTCCGCAGGACGTACAATTCTGTCCGAAGCCGGAGCAGGTCAGTCGCTTCGTCGATGGCCTTACTAAACTAGGGGCTGCGCCTCTGGATGCCAAACTTAAAATCCTCAAGCCCTCCGGCCGCGTTCGCTCATTCACTGACCCGTCAACAGGCGAGATAAGAACTATTCCTGGTAAAGAGATCGTCGCTTTGGATAGCGCTGCCAACTTGGGCGGAATCATTAGCACACTTGATCAGTACGTTCTTGCAATGGAAGGTCACGGCCCTCCAACCCTACCCGCTTTCCCTCTGTACGTTAGCGGTGCTCCTTTCGCCGACACCTACGCTTTTAACGTCCATTGCTGTGTTGAAGCCGGGCCTGTGTCAATGTCCGATTTGGGTGACGAACAAGGTGGTAACGAAGTGCCCGTCTTTGGGGAGTCTTGCCGGAAACAGAGTGGAACCGGATTGTTTCGTCACCCAATCACTAGTGCGCTGATCGAGGTGGCGAATGCAAGCTGTGCTCGATTCTGGATCGAGTTTGAGTTTGGCAAATGGCTGCTACCCAAAATCGACGACTCGTTGAATATTCTGAATCCAGCGATTACGGGCTTGGCCAATGAGTGCTTCGGGCTGGTCTTTGCACAGGGATTTCATCACTTTTAGCCTCGATGTGACGTTCAGGCCACACCGATCATTGACGTTTTGAGTGCTATGGCGAGTTCTCGACAGTTAGCGCAAATGGCCGCATACTCATAATCATGAGCAAGGTCAAGTCTCCGACAGAAAAGAAGCGCATCAGTCTTGTGAAAGACCGTCGCAACGTCTACGGAGAGTGCCCCACCTCAAGTCGAAAAAATATCAGGCTCGGTAAGCAGCGGGGCCATATGGAAGTCCGGCGAGCTGCGAATGAGGAGCTTCGGGCTTTGAAAGGCGCGTCCGTTGATGCCGATGCGGATGCAATAGAATCTCGCGCCAAGGACCGCGTACTTGCCCTAGCACGGTCATCGTTCAGGAAGGTTCCTGACGCCCCACTCGGTGTAGTTGTTGCACGCGGTAAAACGTCGGGCCGACCATGCGACGGGTCGCAAATCGCGGTAGTTTCTGAAATCACTCAACCCCCTCCGCCGAGGTCAACGAGTGCTATGGCGATATTTCAACAGCTGAGGGAGGCTCCGCCTGTGAACAAATCAGGAGCCGAGTGACCATTTGCTCGATTGGGGTCGAGTTTGGAGAAAGCCAAAAACGCATCCACAACGAAGGGCCTTCGCTCACCGTGGCCCACCTTCTGAGTCTATCTGCGCAGAGAGGTTCGAAGCCAATGCAAAGCCAAAATGCCACTCGATGCCTGATCGCTGCCGCAGTGAGTCTCCTGCTCACTGCGAGTTTCAGGCCAGCCTCCGGTTCGAAAACCGAGCCCGGCAAACTCCCCCTTGACGAAGAGAAAGCAATCAAGGCGACGATCGAGGCGTATCGCACGGCGTGGCTGGCGAACGACTCCAAGGCCGTACTTAGAACGTTCACCGACGATGCTGTGGTCCTGCCTGCCCACGGTGCACCCGCCGTAGTGGGCATCGCCGCGATTGAGAAGTATTGGTTCTCGCCCGGCGGTCCATCCACCACAATCACCCAACTGGAGATCATCGTCGACCAAGTCAGCGGGAACGATACACTGGCGTTCGCACGCGGGGTGGATGCAGTTGGTTGGACCGTGACCGTGACTGACGGCACAACGCGCCGGCACTTCCATCCCGGAACCTATCTTAACGTGATGAAGAAGATGCCCGACGGTTCCTGGCGAATCCAGGTCCACATGTGGGACGACGGGCCGGAGAATGTGGAATGACCGGTGTAGAGGCAAGATCCACTCGTCCCGATCCGCAGAGCAGCAGTTCTGAACCAAAATTTAATTCTGGTGACGCGATGTTACGCCGATGATGGGAGCCTGCGATTCTGCCGCACCAGGGGATTGCGTCACTCGGCGAGAGAAGGTGCAACCCCCTGCCAGGTTCTGAGTGCAATTGCCTGATCTATAAAGGGATTTGTCAAGAACATTTTTCTCCCTTCGCTGGAAACGCGGGTTTGGTTCGCGACATCCAGCGCCTCTCACCATGGAAGACGCTCGTCTGGTGCCCTGCACCTGGGTTGTTCCATCGCAGTAGCTGCATCTTCTTTAGTAGCGACGACGCCGATCAGTCTCAAAACGCATCAAGCCGTGCGGTTGTATGGTGGCAACCATGGATCTATCTGAGGCTCGTGGCCTAGTGCTTTTTCGGGTTGTCCGAAGGGGCATAGGGATTTCACGGAGGCTAAGTGTCACTGACACTTTCAGCCGCATCAGCAACATCAAAGTCACAAAATTCACGATGAACCAAATTAGGATGGCGTTGGTGAACCACGATGGCCAATGATTTGGTGGAAACCGTTGCGAGTAGTAGATGACAAACCCAAAGTACGGCGCCATCAAAACGAAGACCATTCCTAAAATGAACGCAGGTCTGTATTTTGGATTCATCAGTCATTAGTATAACGGTCGGGCGCGCAATCATTTTCTACGTTGTCGTAACAGTGCGCCGTGAAAGGCGCTGGACTACAGCGGGTGTAACTCCCGCCCGGGAACTCTTCGCTCCACCCGGTAGCAATCGAGGCGGCAGCGGAGGCAAATAAGCTGTCGGAGCTCTCGGTGTAAAGGGTCGCATGGCGACTCCGCGAGCGTGCAGGCCGTAACGTGAGTGAACGCTGAGCAGGCCCCGAAAAAACAATCGCAGGAGCCGACCTTACTGTTACACGGGGAAGGCCGCTGGCAATTGGAGATAGACGAGCGAACAAGCGTCATTGAACCTGCCGGGGTAATGGCGATGGCATGTACGCATAGGAGACCAGACGCAACACGGGAAGCCCCAGCGGAGATCGCAGCAGGAGCATTCGACACTATAGTGTTATGATTCTACTATAGAATCAGTTGTGAGGAGAGGTTACGTGTTGAAAAAAAAGAAGACTCGCGGGATCTTGAGTTTGAGCGAGATTGGCCGCCGTGTGCGGGACGAACGAATTCGGCGAGGATTTTCACTGGAACAATTGAGTCAGAGATCAAGGGTGAGCCGCAGCATGATTTCCGCCATCGAACGAGGAGCCAAGGCGCCCACTGTCGTCGTCCTCCACCGCATCGCGACCGGTCTTGACACAAGCCTCTCCCGCCTTGTCGAAGAAGAGACCGGCGCGCGAGTAATTGTTCTGCGCCACAGCCGGCAAAAGGTAGTGAGGGCAGCGGCAGGTTGGGAACGGCGAATCCTGTCCCCCGTCTTACCAGGAGTTGAATTCGAACTCATGCGCATCACCGTTGGCCCGCTGGCAAAGAGCCCCATGTTCCTTCCTCACGCCCACGGCTCGCGCGAGTACGTAGCCGTGGAGAAAGGCACGCTGCTGTTTACGCTCGATGGCGAACCACATACTCTAAAGGCCGGTGACAGCATTTACTTTGATGGTGACTGCATGCACGGATTTCGAAACCCCAGTCGCGTTCCCTGCGTCTACTACCTGGCAATGGACGTATCGGGTGACGCGGCCGGAACCAACCATCGTCCAGCTCCGCCAGAGGTTGAGTCCGCGAATGAGATGCATCCGAGTAAGCGCGAAATGGGTTCTGCGAGCACCAAAAGTGCAGGAGATGGTCCTGGATGAGTGAATCCCTGGCGGGAGGAAGCCGAACGAGATGAATTATCCCCTATCAATACGGGCGCCATTGATCCGTTGGACGAGATTGCCTACTTCTGCGAGCATCATAAGCTCTGGCTACACGTGGATGGAGCGAGGACGACTCCAGCTTCGACGGGACATAAAGCCACTTGTGCGAGTCCAAAGTAGCTGGAGTCTTTCGATGAATCCCACTTCAAAAGCTCCCCATTCTCTTCTCTTGCCCTAGCTCGCTCAGCCTCAGGGCCTCCGCGGGCACAAGCCTTTTGCGACACTTGACTGCGCCGCCCCCACTTTTCTCGTTGTACTCTATAATGGAACTATGACACTATAGTGTCAGCCCAACGAAAGCCGGTTGAACAAAAGATGCCTGGAACAGGGGCCGGAGCGACACGAGCGTTTCGTGATCCAAACCAAAATCAAGATGTGAAAGGAAAATGTCAGGTGAACAAAAAGAAAGCATGCGTAGCATTCTTTGTGCTCCTTACGTGTGCCTTGGCTGGTCAAGCATTGGCGCAGGGTCAGGAGATCGAATTCAAATCGAACGCCGATGACCTCACGAAAATTCGCAGCGTGTTGGAGGAGTTCCGCCAGGATATTATTCACAAGGACGGGTACGCCTTAACGAAGCTCGTGCTGAACCCCGATGTGCTCTTTCATCACGTCAACAACCAGGAAGAAGTTGATAGCGCCCGCAAATATAACGCTCAGTTCGATGGGATTGGCCCGAGCCAGCTCGATGGATTTGCGAAATTACTCGCTACGTCGAAGGACAAACTCGAAGAAAAATTTCGCAATATCGAGATTCGCCAGGACGGTGATCTAGGGCTGGCGACGTTTAATTACGATTTTGTCATCAACGACAAAGTTCACCATTCAGGCCTCGAAGTCTGGCAGTTGTGCAAAATTGATGGCCAGTGGAAGATCTTGTCCGTTACCTGGACGATCTATATGCACAGCTGAGAGCCAACAGCGCTCCAGAGAACAAGGCGAGCTTATGCATAGTGATTGCGCCGGACCGCTGAAGAAGGAAAAGCTGATGGTGATTTGTGCGCCTGCGCGGTTAGATTCGCTTACATATTTAAGGAGTGGGAGCCAATGCCTGTTCTTCAGTACGTCCATCTCGATGTTTTTACGAACCAGCCATTCACGGGCACCCAGTTGGCCGTGTTCCTCGATGCCGCAGGAATTGACGAACGGCGGATGCTGCGGATCGCGAAAGAATTGGCTTTGCCCGAGACCACGTTCGTATTGCCTCCTGAGGCTGCCGGGACCGACGTGCGCGTCCGCATTTTCACGCCGTCCCTGGAGCTGCCCATGGCTGGGTCTCCGACAGTCGGAACGACCTTTGCGCTCGCCGGAGCGGGACGGCT
>Ga0210408_10006326_pt1 | contig 10247 bp, 9 predicted proteins | sample IncBWH4MmetaG_FD_155471 | JGI IMG/M metagenome (GOLD analysis project Ga0210408, IMG submission 155471) | Forest soil microbial communities from Barre Woods Harvard Forest LTER site, Petersham, Massachusetts, United States - Inc-BW-H-4-M | ecosystem: Environmental > Terrestrial > Soil >...
CATGATCCACGAGTGCAGCGCGCGTCACGAAGGTCCGTTCGTGGCGGTGAACTGCGGCGCCATTCCGACCGAGCTCATGGAGAGCGAGCTGTTCGGCCACAAGCGCGGCAGCTTCACCGGCGCCGTGGCGGACAAGACCGGGCTCATCCAGAGCGCCGAAGGCGGCACGCTGTTTCTCGATGAGGTCGCGGATCTGCCGCTGCACATGCAGGTGAAGCTGCTGCGCGTCGTGCAGGAGAAGACCCTGCGCCCGGTCGGCGCAGCCCGCGAAGAGACCGTCGATGTCCGCATCCTGTCCGCCACACACAGCCACCTGGCCGATCTGGTCGCCCAGGGGCTGTTCCGGGAAGATCTCTTCTACCGCATCAACGTAATCGAGCTGCGCGTGCCGGCGCTACGCGAGCGCAGTGGCGACATCGCGGAAATTGCGGAAGCGATCCTGCTGCGCCTGGCGGGCCGCACGAACGCTGCTCCACCCACGCTGTCTGCCGAGGCGCTGCAGACCCTTCAGGCATACCCCTTCCCCGGCAACGTGCGCGAGCTCGAGAACGTACTGGAACGGGCACTGACGCTGAGCACCGCAGGCGTGATCACGCCCGAGCACATCCGCCTGCGCACCGGCGCACGTCCCGCAGCGGCGGCGGAGGTGCCCGCGCCGGCCGCAGCCGCTGCTGACGGCAACACGGCACTCGGAAGCCAGCTGGAAAGCATCGAGCGCGATGCCATTGTCAAGGCGCTGGAGAAGACCCGGTACAACAAGACGGCGGCGGCGAAGGTCCTGGGAATGAGCTTTCGGGCCCTGCGCTACCGCATCAAGAAGCTCGGAATCGAGTAGCTCCAGGGCCCGTTGAGGTCACCGCTCAGGTGACGTTTTGGGTCAGTTTCTGACAGAACCTCCGGCGGGTGGCGTCAGTATGCGACAGAAGTATGTCAAACCCCCACGCCAGGATGGCAAGCAGTTCTGCTTGAACATCAATCACTTAAGCGCACGCGGGAGTCCTGGCACGCCCCTTGCTTTACTCCCCCCAGGCGCCTTTATTGCGCCGCTGGTTTCGTACCTTAAATCTTCAGGAGTTTCTGCAATGAAGGCTTTTCAAAAGGGTTTTACCCTCATCGAGTTGATGATCGTGGTTGCGATCATCGGCATTCTCGCCGCGATCGCGATCCCGGCGTACCAGGACTACACCGTGCGCGCACGCGTGACGGAAGGCCTGGGTCTGGCGTCGTCCGCCAAGACTGCGGTGTCCGAGGGCTTCCAGTCCGGTGACATCACCGGCGTCAATGCCGCGGCTACCGCCTGGAACGTTGGCTTCGTACCGACCAAGTACGTGACCGGTATCGCCATCGCGGTGAACGGCACCGGTGTGATCACCGTGACGTACAACGGTGGTGCTAACGGCATCCCGCAGCTGGCTGGCGCGAATACCCTGTCTCTCACGCCGAACATCAACAAACTGCCGCTCGCAACAGGTGCTACCGGCGCTATCGACTGGGCTTGCGCGTCCGTGACCAACGCGACGGGTACTGCTCAGGGCTTGACGGGCATTGTCGCGGGCACGGTTCTCGCGAAGTACGTCCCGACGCAGTGCAAGTAATCGACTCTTAGATTCCGTAGACGGAGTCTTTGAAGCCCCGGCCTGGTGCCGGGGCTTTTTTTTGGACATAACCTCCCGGTACTGATGCAGAGCCGGCCGGCGGGCCCGGATATACGCCCGGCCGTAGCGCGTTTCCGTCTTAGGTTAAGGCGGCCCCTTTGCGCCCGCGGGTTCCTGTACCGTAGGGACTAAGGGAGTGCTTACAAAAATGAAAATGCAAAGGGGATTCACCCTCATCGAACTGATGATCGTCGTGGCGATCATCGGAATTCTGGCCGCGATCGCGATCCCGGCGTACCAGGACTACACGGTGCGTTCGAAGGTCATGGAAGGACTGGCCCTGGCATCGTCCGCCAAGATCGCCATAGCGGAAGGGTTCCAGGCGGACGACATGGCGGGAGTTACCGCTGCGGCGAACGCGTGGAACGCAGACTTCATCGCAACCAAGTACGTCACCAGCGTTGCGGCTGACCCCAACACGGGCGTGATCACGGTTGCCTATGACGGCGTCAACATTCCACAGATCGGTGGAATGACGGTCAATCTGAGCCCGTTCATCGCCGGCGCACCGCTGGCCTCCGGCCAGCCGGGCGCGATCGACTGGGCCTGCACCTCGGCGGGTAATACCACCGCTGCGGCGCACGGCATGGGAGTGGCCCCCTTGGGCACGCTGCCCCCCAATTACGCGCCGACGCAATGCAAGTAATCGACTCCTGAGTCGACTGCCGAAGTACAGGCCCCGGTCCCTCGGCCGGGGCCTACGGCTTTCTGGCAACCCTGAATCGGCCCCTGAGCCAAATGTGACGCGCACCCCGCCGCCACGGCGGCCTTGTCCGTCAGAATCGACCGGAATTTGACAATTGCCTTCGCTCCCTTCTCCGGTACACTGAAATTTCCGGACGAGAGTCGCTTGCCATAAGTCCATGAATGACAATGCTTCTTTAGCTCAGGGCGCCGCGCGCAGCGGCTTCGGCGGCCTGCCCCAGCGTCTGGTGCAGGACGGCGTCGTGGAAGAGGCCGCGATGCTGGAAGCGGTCAATGCCGCACGCGAGCGCAAGACCAGCGTGGTCACTTACCTGGTGACGAGCGGTGCAGCCAATGCACGGGACATCGCGGTGGCCGCCTCGAACGAGTTCGGTGTGCCGTTGTTCGACCTCGACGCGCTCAACCTGGACCTCGATACCGTTCGCCTCGTCAGCGACAAACTCCTGGCCAAGCATCGGCTCCTGCCGGTGTTCCGTCGCGGCAAGCGCCTGTTTCTGGCAGTGGCCGATCCGACCAACCTGCACGCCATCGATGAGATCAAATTCCAGACCAGTCTTGGCATCGAAGCCGTCATCGTCGAGGACGACAAGCTTCAGAAGGCAGTCGACAAGGCGCTCGAGCAGGTCGACAACCAGATGTCGGCGCTCACGGATGACGCGGACGTCGATCTTGAGTCCCTCGAAGTCACCGGCGGGGAGGACGAGCTCGACGAGAAGATCGGACGCGACGATGTCGAAGACGCCCCGATCGTGCGCTTCGTCAACAAGCTCATGCTGGATGCCATCCGCCGCGGCGCTTCGGATATTCACTTCGAGCCGTTCGAGAAAATGTACCGCGTGCGCTTTCGCATGGACGGCGTGCTCAAGGAGATTGCCCAGCCCCCGGTGCAGCTGGCAGCCAAGTTGTCGGCCCGTCTGAAAGTCATGTCGCGCCTCGACATCGCGGAGCGGCGTGTGCCCCAGGACGGCCGCATCAAGATGAAGCTGTCGAAGAATCGCGCCATCGACTTCCGCGTGAGTTCCTGTCCGACCCTTTTCGGCGAGAAGATCGTGTTGCGTATTCTCGATCCCGCGCAGGCCACGCTCGGGATCGATTCGCTCGGCTACGAGCCCTTCCAGAAGGAGCTCTACCTCAAGTACCTGGCGAAGCCCCAGGGCATGATCCTGGTCACCGGTCCGACGGGCAGCGGCAAGACCGTCTCGCTGTACACCGGTCTCAATATCCTCAATCGCGAGGACACGAACATTTCCACCGCCGAGGATCCGGCGGAAATCAATCTTCCCGGCGTCAACCAGGTCAACGTCAACGCCAAGGTGGGACTGACGTTCGCGGCGGCGATGCGTGCCTTCCTGCGCCAGGATCCGGATGTCATCATGGTGGGCGAGATTCGTGACCTCGAGACCGCCGAGATCGCCATCAAGGCGGCGCAGACGGGGCACCTGGTGCTGTCGACTCTGCACACCAATGACGCGCCGTCCACCCTGACCCGCATGGTGGACATGGGCGTCAAGCCCTACGCCATCGCCACCTCGGTGAATCTGATCATTGCGCAGCGCCTGGCGCGGCGCTTGTGCAGTCATTGCAAGCAGCCGCTGGAGATTCCGAAGGATGCCCTGCTCAAGGAGGGCTTTAGCGAAACGGAGGTCGCCCGCGGGCTCAAGCTGTTCGCACCCAAGGGATGCGGGAACTGTACCGACGGCTACAAGGGCCGGACGGGTATCTACCAGGTGTTGCCGGTCACGGATGCGATTGCCCGCATCATTCTCGCCATAGGCAGCGCGGTGGAAATCGCCGACCAGGCGGCCAAGGAAGGCGTGTGGGATCTGCGGCGCGCCGGGCTCGAGAAAGTAAAGAACGGGCTGACCAGTCTCGAGGAAGTCAACAGCGTCACCGTCGAGTGACGCAGGACGGAAGTAACGCATGGCTCAGGCAGCAACCGGTACAGTCAGGGCGATCAAACGCGACATTCCCTTCGCCTGGGAGGGCAAGGACAAGCGCGGCGCCCGCGTCAAGGGCAAGAGCCTGGCGCCCGATGAGCAGACCCTGCGCGCGGAGCTGCGCCGTCAGGGCGTGGCGCCTTCGCGCGTCCGCAAGCAACGCCAGAGCCGCGCGGGCGGCCGGGTCAATCCGGGCGATATCGCGATCTTCAGCCGCCAGCTCTCCACCATGCTGGCCGCGGGCATTCCGCTGGTGCAGGCATTCGAGATCGTCGCCAACGGCAATGAAAAGGCCGCCATGCAACGGCTGATCCTCGAGATCAAGGCCGACGTCGAAGGCGGCACCTCGCTGCATGAAACACTCGGCAAGCATCCGCTCTACTTCGACGACCTGTATGTGAATCTCGTGGAAGCGGGCGAGCAGGCCGGTGCTCTCGAATCGCTCCTCGACAAGGTCGCAACGTACAAGGAAAAGACCGAGGCTCTGAAGAAGAAGGTGAAGAAGGCGCTGTTCTATCCGGCGGCCGTACTGGCCGTGGCGGTTATCGTGACGATCGTGCTGCTGCTCTTCGTGATTCCGGAGTTTGAAAGCCTGTACAAGGGATTCGGCGCCGACCTGCCGGCCTTCACGCAAATGGTCATCAACCTCTCGAAGTTCGTGCAGCACAACGGCATTTACCTCGCCGTGGTGCTGGGGTTTGTCGGGTACGCCTTCTTCTATTTCAAGAAGCGCTCGCGGGCCATGCGCGAATTCCTCGACCGGCTGTCGCTCAAGATTCCCATCATCGGACCCATCCTGAACAAGGCCGCCATTGCGCGCTATGCGCGCACGCTGTCGACGATGTTCTCGGCGGGCGTGCCGCTGGTCGAAGCGCTGGACTCGGTAGCCGGCGCCACCGGTAACATCGTCTACGAGAAAGCGGTCCTGAGAATGCGCGACGAGGTCTCGACCGGTCAGCGCCTGCAGCGCTCGATGGAAAACACCGGCCTGTTTCCCAACATGGTCAATCAGATGATCGCGGTCGGTGAGGAATCGGGCTCACTGGATGAGATGTCGGCCAAGGTAGCGACATTCTACGAGGCGGAGGTCGACAACGCGGTCGACGCCATGTCGAGCCTGCTCGAGCCCATGATCATGGTGATCCTGGGCGTGCTCGTGGGGGGCCTGGTGATCGCCATGTACCTGCCGATCTTCAAGCTCGGATCGGTGGTCTGACCAGCGGACGGCGCCTCGAGGGGTCCGAAAGCGCCGCGCTCCGCGCGGCGTTTTCATTAGAAAGTCAACACAACCATGTCAGTGATCGAGCTGCTCGCGTCCTCGCCCGCCCTGTTCGTGGGCACCTGCCTGGTGCTGGGTCTGGCAGTGGGCAGCTTCCTCAACGTCGTGATCTATCGCCTGCCGCTGATGCTCGATCGCGCGTGGCGCGAGCAGTGCAGAGAGCTCAGCGGCGAGGCGGCGGCCGCGACGCTGCCCGCCGGTGCGCCGGAGCCCTTCAACCTCGCCGTGCCTCGCTCGGCCTGCCCGGCGTGCCGGGCGCCGATCAGCGCGCTGCAGAACGTTCCGCTCATCTCCTGGATCATGCTGGGCGGGCGGTGCGCCCATTGCGGCCAGCCGATCAGCGTTCGCTACCCGCTCGTGGAGGCCCTGAGCGGAGTTCTGTGCGCAGCGGTCGCGTGGAAATTCGGTTTCGGCTGGCCGGCACTGGCTGCGATGGTGTTCACCTGGTTCCTGATCGCCCTCACTTTCATCGACGTCGATCATCAGCTGCTGCCGGACGGTCTCACGCAGCCGCTGCTGTGGCTGGGTCTGCTGCTGAGTCTGTGGGGCGGGCAGGCAGGCGGCGCCCCCCTGCCGGTGGACGCGCGCTCGAGCCTCATCGGGGCGATGGCCGGTTACGCGAGCCTGTGGAGCGTCTATCATCTCTTCCGGCTGCTCACCGGTAAGGAAGGCATGGGGTACGGTGACTTCAAGCTCTTCGCCGCGCTCGGCGCGTGGCTCGGCTGGCAGATGCTTCTGCCGATCATCCTGGTAGCGGCCACGGTGGGTGCCCTGGTCGGCATTGCCATGGTCACCCTGCGAGGCCAGAGCCGCGCCACACCCATCGCGTTCGGCCCGTTCCTCGCCGCGGCCGGCTGGCTGATGCTGATGTTCGGTCCGCGGCTGGTCGAGGGCTACCTCGGCTGGTTCGCGCCACGTCCGTGAGCGCGCGCGTCTACCGCGTAGGCCTTACCGGCGGCATCGCGTCCGGCAAGTCCACCGCGGCGAAGTTCTTCGGCGCCCTCGGTGTGCCGATCCTCGACAGCGACCAGGTCGCGCGCGAGGTCGTCGAGCCCGGCCAGCCTCCGCTCGAGCGGCTGGTCGAGCGGTTCGGCCCCTCGATTCTCACGCCCGACGGTCACCTCGATCGTCCGGCGCTGCGCGAGATCGTATTCTCGGATCCCAAGGCGCGGGCGGATCTGGAGGCGCTGACGCACCCGGCCATCGGGGCTGCGATGGAAGCCCGCTCTGCCGCGGCCGGCGGCCCCTACCAGATCCTCGTCATTCCGTTGCTGGTCGAGAAAAATCTCGGCTCAAACGTCGATCGCGTGCTGGTGGTCGACTGTGAGGAACAGTTGCAGATACGACGCCTGCGGGCGCGTGACGGCGGAACCATCGAGCAGGCGCAGGCGATCCTCAACGCCCAAGCCCCGCGCGCGGCCCGCCTCAAGGCCGCCGACGACGTCATCCGCAACTACGCCGACATGAGCGCGATACGCGAGCAGGTCGCGACACTGCACAACCGTTACCTGGAGCTCGCCCAGCAACCACGCGCCTGAGGGGCCGGACTGTCGCCGGGACCGGACACGCGTTTACGGATCGCGCGCCGGTCAAGCAGAATACGAACATGACGCAATCAGCTGTACCCGAGGCCGGGGCCGCTGCGGCACCTGCCGCGGCTGCGGAGGGGCTGGTCTACGAGCAGCCGCTGAACGAGCGGATGCGGACTTTCCTGCGCCTGGATTTTCTCTACAACCAGGCGCTCTATCACAACGAGATGGGCAGCCCGTGGGGCAGCCGTGCGGCGATGTCGAGCCTGATCGACATCCTCGCCATCACCACGCGCGGGGATGTGCGCTCGGATGTGCTGAAGGAGCTCGAGGGGCAGCTGACCAGCCTCAACGAATTTCAGTCAAATCCGGGTGTGGACGCTCAGCGGCTGAAGACGCTCATGTCGAATCTGCTGCGCCTGCGCGCCGATCTCATGGCGGCAGGCTCGGCGTTCCTGCAGCCGCTGCGGGATTCGGAGTTCGTGAACGCCATCAAGCACCGCAGCGCGATCCCCGGCGGAACCTGTGAGTTCGACCTGCCGGACTATTACTTCTGGCTCACGCAGTCCGACGATGCGCGCATGCGTACCTTCAATCAGTGGCTGGGACTCCTGCGTCCGATGTGCGATGCGATCGCGGAGCTGCTGTGGCTCACGCGCCAGAACGGCCGCAGCCGCGAGGAGATCGCCAGGGGCGGCACCTTCAACATCACTTTCGAGCGCGACAATCCGCTGCAGCTGCTGCGCATCGCACTGCCGGCCTCCGCGGGCCTGTACCCCGAGATCAGCGGCAGTCACCACCGCTGCAACATCCGCTTCCTCGCCTGGAACGGCCTGGCGACCCGGCCGACCCAGGCTCAGGCGGACGTGCGGTTCATGCTGAGCTGCTGCGCCTGAGACGACCGGCGATGAGTCCGGCGCGCGTCAACTGTCCGACCTGCCGGCGCGAACTGGAGTGGGCCAGCGCGCCGTTCCGGCCGTTCTGCAGCGAGCGCTGCCGCCTGCTGGATCTGGGCGCCTGGCTGTCGGAGCGGCACGCGATCCCCGGGGATGCCGTGCCGGGGCAGGAAGGGCCGGCGCCCCCCGAGCAGTCGCTGAAGGATTCCACCTGAGGCATGAGATTCCGGCTCAAGGCGTTCGGCCTGCATCTGTCTGCGAGCGTCACTCTGCTGACGCTGATTTTTGGCGCGCTGTTCCTGGGTTGGTACCGCTGGCCCGGCTGGTATCTCACCGGCGTGCTGCACGTGGTCACGATCGTGGCGATCGTGGACCTGGCGATCGGCCCCACGCTCACCCTGATCGTCGCCAATCCGCGCAAGCCGCGCCGGGCGCTCGCGCGCGACATTGCCGCGATCGTGATCCTGCAGTTGGCGGCACTCATCTACGGTACCGCCACCTTGTGGCTCGGGCGCCCGCTGTACTACACCTTCTCCGTGGACCGCCTGCAGATCGTGCAGGCATCGGACTTCGAGGCAAAAGAGATCGCGCTCGGGCGAGCACAGAATCCGGCACTGACCCCCCACTGGTACAGCCTGCCGCGCTGGATCTGGGCGCCGCTGCCGGACGATCCTGTGGAAGCGGCCAAGATCGCCGGAGGAACGCTCTTCGGGGGTCAGGATGTCGTGCAGATGCCGCGGTACTTCAGAGTGTGGAACGACGGCCTGCCGAAGCTGCGCGGGCAACTGGCCCGGGTTGATGACATCAAAGAGCTCTCCAAAGCCGAACGACAAGCCCTCCGGACGCGCATCTCGCGGCTGGGGCTTGCGCCCGAACAGCGCAACGCACTGCTGATGTGGGGCGGCGTCACGCGTGTGCTCGTGGTCTTCGATCCGGGCACGCTGCACATCCGGGCGATCCTGAAGCCCTAGCGGTCCTAGGGGCCCGCCGGCGCTGTCATCCGCAGCCAGTTCGCCAGAAACGCCCACTGGTCGGCGAAGTCATCGATCTGCATCCACACGGGCTTGCCCGCACCGTGCCCGGCGCGGGTCTCGACGCGGATGAGGATGGGATTCGGGCAGATCTGCGCCGCCTGCAGCGCCGCGGCGAATTTGTAGCTGTGCCACGGCACCACGCGATCGTCGTGGTCCGCGGTGGTGATCAGCGTCGGCGGATAGCACACGCCTTTTTTCACGTTCTGCACCGGGGAGTAGGCGTACAGCGACTTGAACTGCTCGGGATCCTCCGCAAGCCCGTAGTCGGATGACCATTGCCGGGCGTTCGCGCTGGCGGTGTGGTAGCGCAGCATGTCGAGCACGCCGACGGCGGGGAGCGCCGCGCCGAACAGCTCCGGGCGCTGCGTGAGCACCGCGCCGATGAGCAGTCCGCCGTTGCTGCGGCCGTGAATGCCCAGACGGGCGCTGCGCGTGTAGTGTTCGCTGATGAGATATTGCGCGGCGGCGATGAAGTCATCGAAGACATGCTGCTTGTTAGCCAGCGTCCCCGCCCGGTGCCAGGCCTCGCCATACTCTCCGCCGCCACGCAGATTCGCCTCGGCGTACACGCCGCCCATCTCGAGCCACGCCTGCACCGCCGGCCGGTAGGTGGGGGTGAGGGAGAGGTCGAAACCGCCGTAACCATACAGCAGCACCGGCTGGTTGCCGTCCTTCACCATGGCGCGCCGCTGCGTGATGTACATGGGCACGCGCGTGCCGTCCTGGCTGGTGTAGAACACCTGCTCGGTAACGAATTGCGCCGCCGACGCCGGTGCGCGCGCCTCGCGCCACAGCGTCGCCTGGTTGGCGGGTACCTCGAGGCGGAAGATCTTGCGTGGCGTCAGGTAGTCGGTGTAGGAGAAGAACGTCTCGGTCTGGTTCCCCTCGCCCTGGAAGCCCTCGATCCCGCCCAGGCCGGGCAGCGGCACGTTGCCGACCGGACGGCCATTGCGCTCGTACACCCGCGCGACGCCATGCGCATCCTCCACGTACTTGGCGACGATCCGGCCGCCGATGTAGGTCGCTTCCTCGAGCGCCGTCGTCCCCTCCGGCACCACCGTGCGCCAGGTACCCGGCGCGCGCGCATCGAGGGCAATGACGCGCCCCAGCGGCGCGTCTTTGGTCGTCCTGAAATACAGATCCTCGCCCTGTGCGCCAACGAAGGTATAGAGCGCGTCCCAGGCAAAGAACAAGCGCTGCACCCGAGCGCCC
>Ga0210408_10006328_pt1 | contig 10246 bp, 6 predicted proteins | sample IncBWH4MmetaG_FD_155471 | JGI IMG/M metagenome (GOLD analysis project Ga0210408, IMG submission 155471) | Forest soil microbial communities from Barre Woods Harvard Forest LTER site, Petersham, Massachusetts, United States - Inc-BW-H-4-M | ecosystem: Environmental > Terrestrial > Soil >...
CAGCCGGTTGGCCCAGGTGCGAAACTGCGCATCGCTCATCGCTTCCAGGATTCGCCGCGCCAGCGTGGTGCCGAGCATGGAGGCGGCAATCGCGACCGCCGCCAGCACCGGATCGAGTGTTGCCGCCTGATCGATGATGCCGCCAAAATAGATCAGCTTGGTGAAGTGGCTCGCGACCTGGCAGGTCGCCTTGGTCGCGACGATCTCGCGGCGGCCGAACTTGGCGCCGAGAAAGAAGGTGTCCATCAAAGGCCCCGAGACGCCGGTCATCAGCATCAGCCCCATGCAGATCGACCCATACAAAGTGCCCTGCCAGACGCTTTCGGGATTGGGCTTGAAGCCTGACGGCGTCATTCGCGCCATGAACGGCGTCACCCCCAGCAATAATAATGCAACGGGCTTGTCCGGCACGTAGCGGGTGATCGACCACAGCCCGAGCGCCAGCGCGCAACCGATCAGATAGACAAACACCGGCCGCCAGCGGATGTGCGCCCGCCACAGGAAGGCGCGCCAGCCGTTCGAGGCCATCTGGGTGATCGCGTGCAGCACCATCGCGGTGGGCAGCGGCATCAAGGCGAGCAGCACGCCGATCAGGATCAGCCCGCCGGCCATGCCGAACAGGCCCGACAGGAACGCTGTCGCGACCATCAGCGCTCCGAGCGCGGCAATCAAAACCGGCGTCATCCGATTCTCCCTTGATATTGATGCCTTGCTTGGACGGACCGCGCAAACTGAGTTATCTTGCCCTGGCATCAGTTTTCCTGAGGGTAGAGCATGGCCCGGAAAAGTGGGTACCGGTTTTCCGAAAAGGCCACGCTCAAACAAAAAGATAGAGCGGGATGACGGGTCGAACAAAAGTCATCACGCTCTAGCGAGAAGGCCAAGGTGAGACGACTTCTGTTTCTCAACGGCATCAAGGCGTTCGAGGCCGCGGCGCGCAGTGGCAGTTTTGCGGCCGCGGGGCTCGAGCTCAACGTCTCACCGGCCGCGATCAGCCGGATGGTGCATCTGCTGGAGCAGCGGCTCGGCGTCGCGTTGTTCGAGCGCAAGGCCAATCGCCTGGTGATGACGCAGGCCGGCCGCGCCTATCAGAGCGGACTGACGCCGATCTTCGATGCGCTCGCAAGCCTCACCGCGCAGGTGACAGCGCCCTCCAGCGTCCGCGTGCTGACCATCGGCGTCGGCCCGACCTTTGCGATGCGCTGGCTGATTCCGCGACTGGCGGATTTTCGCGTCGAGGAGCCCGACATCGATGTACGGATCACCACCGGCGGCGCGGCCGCGCCGTTCGGCGACGACTGGAGCTGCGGCATCAAGCTCGGCGACGGGCAATGGCCGGGCTTTACCGCCGAACCCTTGTTCGCCGCCGACCTGTTGCCGGTGTGCGCGCCGCGGCTTGCCAGAGAACTCAAGCGTGCCGGCGATCTGAAAGGGCCGAGCCTGTTGCGCGTTGCGCATGCCGCGGAGGACTGGCCGCTATGGCTCAAGGCCGCCGGCGTCGCGCGCACCACCGCGCGCGGATCGGAGTTTCAGTTCTACGGCCAGGCGCTGCAAGCCGCCGTCGACGGGCTCGGCATCGCCATGGGCATCCGTCCCTATATCGACGACGACCTTGCGGCAGGAAGGCTGGTCGCGCCGTTTGCGCTGAGCGTTCCCAAGGGCATGCGCTGGTATCTGGTCTATCGCGGCTTCCAGAGCGAGCAGCGCGATTTCATCGCGTTCCGGCGCTGGATCATTCGTACTGCCGCTATCCCCGCCGGTCGACGCGCTCGCCGGTCATTCAGATTATCGTGATCGTCTTAAGGTTGTAGCATTCCTGTTATACTTCCTGCGCAAGATTGAAGATTACCGACAATTGGAGGAACTGCCATGGCGCGCGCCCCTCTTTCCCAGCTTCCGCAACCGGTCTTCCACGAGCCGATTTTCGGCGAGGACGGGTCGCTGCCCGATCCGACGGGATTTTCGACCGCGCATCCGAGTGATTCCGCGCTGTACAATCAGATCGGCGACCTTCTGAAAAAAGATGTCGTCGCGGTTCCGGAGTCGCGGATCGCCGCCAACGAGGTTTTCGGCCTCGCGCAGGCTTACGGCAGTCACGGCCCGCAGATCAACAAGCTGATCACGGAGGCCGGCAAGATTGTCTTTCATGCGCTCGGCGATTCAGGCGCCTCCAACGCGGGGAAATATCCCAACGAGCTGCGCGTCGGTGACCAGGTCACGCTCGACAGCACGTCTTCGCCGGAAACCGACCGCGCCGCGTTCCTGTTTCATCTCGGTGATGTCGTCTATGATTTTGGCGAAGCGCAGTATTATTACGATCAATTCTATGACCCGTTCCGCAACTATCCCGCGCCGATCTTCGCGATCCCGGGCAATCACGATTCATTCATCATTCCCGGAACCGCGGCAGGCCACACCCCGCTCGACACGTTCCAACGCAATTTCTGCGCCAAGGATCACGTGATCACCCCGGAAGCGGGTTCGCTGCATCGGACGGCGATGACCCAGCCGGGTGTGTATTTCACGCTCGACGCGCCGTTTGTCCGGATCATCGGCTTGTTCAGCAATGCGCTGGAAGATCCGGGCGTGATTTCAAATCTCGACAAAAAGTGGCCCGCCGTTTCCAACCTCCAGACCGATTTTCTTAAAGCACAATTGCAGCGGATCAAGCAGGAGAAATATCCCGGCGCGGTCCTGCTCGCCGTGCATCATCCGCCGTTCAGCTATTCGCCTCCGAAGAAGACCGGCGGCACGGGCGGCAATCACGGCGGCAGCACCGTCATGCTTGAGCAGATCGACACCATCTGCCACGAGGTGGGCGTGTACCCTCACGCGTTCCTGTCGGCCCATGCGCATAACTACCAGCGCTACACGCGAATCATGAACTTCGGCGGCAAGGAAATCGACGTTCCCTTTATCGTCTGCGGCGACGGCGGCCATAACGTCAATTCTTTGGTCCGGGCGCAGCGCGGAACCCCGGCGGTCGAGCCGCGCGCCGGCGACGACGTCAAATATCTCGAAGGCAAGGACAAGGTCGCGAAGGTAAACCACCTGATCCTGGCGAAATACGACGATCACAATTACGGCTACCTGCGCATCTCAGTCGACAAGGATTATCTCAAGATCGGTTTCCACCAGGTCGGCGTGCGCTCACTCGCCCAATCGCGCTTTGACATGGTCACCGTCCGCCTCGCCGATCACCATATGGTCGCAAACTAAAGGCCGTCGCTGGACGACTTCGATCCCTTTAGCGCTGGCAACGGCGGCGGATTTCGTCGATCTTCCGCCCCATGCCGGTTGAGCGAATCCAGACACTCGTCATAGGCGGCGGCCAGGCCGGGCTCGCGATGAGTTACTGCCTCAAGCAGCGCGGGATATCGCATCTCGTGCTCGAGCGCGGCCGGATCGCGGAACGCTGGCGCAGCGAGCGCTGGGATGGCCTGCGGTTTCAGTTTCCCAACTGGTCGGTGCGGCTGCCGGATTTTCCGTTTCAGCACAGCGATCCCGATGGCTTTGCGACGCCCGGCGAGATCGTCGAGTTCGTCTGCGCCTATGCCGCTTTCGTGGCGCCGCCGATCCGCTGCGGCGTCGAGGTGACGCGATTGCAGCGGCGCGATGGTGAGGCATTCGGCCTTGTGGCCGAAACCTCTGATGGCGCGATCGAAGCCAGAAACGTCGTGGTGGCGACCGGCCCGTATCAGCGCCCGGCGATCCCGCATTTGCTGGATGAGGGCAGCGGCGTGTTTCAGGTGCATGCCAGCCGATACCAAAATCCCGCGCAGCTTCCGTCGGGCGCGGTGCTGGTGGTCGGCTGCGGCGCTTCGGGCGCGCAGATCGCCGAGGAGCTAAAGCGCGCCGGCCGCCGCGTCTATCTCTCGGTCGGCCGACACCGCCGCATGCCACGCCGATATCGCGGCCGCGATCTGATCTGGTGGCTGGACACGATGGGTCTGCTTCAAAGGCCGACGGAAGAGCGCGGACCAGATCGATCGCTGCCGCTGATCACCGGCGCTTTTGGCGGTAACACCATCGACTTCCGCCAGTTCGCCGCGGAGGGCGTGACGCTGTTGGGCCGGATGGAGACGGCAGTCGACGGCGTCGTCGAATTCGCGCCGGATCTAGCCAAAAGACTGGCCTACGGGGATGCCTCTTACGCCATGTTCCTCGACATGGCCGATGCGCATGTCGAACGCCACGGTCTGAAAATGCCGCAAGACCCTGCCGCGCGCGCGAAGTTGCCTGACCCGCCTTGCCTTTCGGAACCCCTCCGCCGGCTCGACCTGCGCGCAGCCGACATCGGCGCGGTGATCTGGGCGACCGGCTATGGCTTTGACTTCGGCTGGATTGACGTTCCGATACTGAATCCGCGCGGGGAGCCGGTTCATCTCAGGGGCATCACCGACGTGCCGGGCCTCTATTTCCTCGGCCTGCAATGGTTGTCCAGATTGAACTCGTCCTTGTTGTCCGGCGTCGGTGACGACGCCGCCGTGCTCGCCGACCATATCGCCGCACGGGATTGATGGAACCGTTGCGCGGCACGCAAGCCTCGGTGCGACAGTCAAAAAATCCGCAGATGTGAACGGCTTCACATTCGCATCGCGCGAAACGTGGTCCCCTGACCCTGCGCAAATGGTCGGGGACTACGGCGATGATCTACTCTTATGACGGTTTCCACATCGAATCCTTTGAGGCCGGCAAGGGCCTGTGGCACGCCCGGATCAAGCGGGCCGATCTGAGCCCGGTCATCATCGACGGCGTCCTGTTTCCCGCGCTTGAAGTCGGCTTTGCCTGGAGCGATCCCGACGCCGCGATCGCCGACGCCAAGGCCCATATCGACCAGTTCAAGAAGCGCGATGCGAGCCGTTCGCCGGCGCGAGGCGGAGAACGCTCGACCGCCGCTTGAGCCCAACCGGAAAGGACCGCATCGATGTCGTACCTTGAAACGCAGGAACCTCACGTCGAGCCTCAGGTCCCACCTCAAGTCCGGACTCAAGTCCCTCCAGTCGCCTCACCACCGGCTCGTTCCAATTGCCCGGACTGCAACGCCAGCCTGGTCGTGCTTCGGGTGATCGGCGGCCGCCGCGCCGGTTGCGAATATTGGACCATGCGATGCACGCGCTGCGGCGGTATCCATCTGGATATCGTCAACATACCGCCCGATCCGGTCGTGGCCTGACCAAGGCGGCGCCGTCGGCCTTTGAGCATGATCCGGAAAAGTGGGCACCGGTTTTCCGAAAAGATCATGCTCAAACAAAATGATAGAGTGGGATGACGATTCGAAGAAAAGTCATCCTGCTCTGGTTCACATTCAGCCTGCACGGCTCGACGATTGCGGTTCGGGCTTCTCGTCGGCGAGGAATCCCGCGGAATTAAGCGCAATGCGGAGCATCCGCGCCAGATCGAGCTTCCGATAGGGCTTTGCCAACAGCAGCACGCCGGAATCCAGCCGGCCATGATGGATGATGGCGTTTTCGGTATAGCCCGAGGTGAACAGCACTTTGAGCTGCGGGCGCCGTTGCAGCATTTCGGCCGCGAGTTGCCTTCCGTTGAACGGCCCGGGCATGATGACATCGGTGAACAGCAGGTCGAAAGCAGCACCCCGATCGGCGATGGCCAGCGCTTCGGTGCCGTTAGCCGCCGTCAGCGTGGTGTAGCCGAGGCCTTGAAGCTGCGTGCTGACATAGGCGCGTACCAGCTCATCATCCTCGACCACCAGGATCGTCTCGTTGCCGCCTTCGATCTCGGCAGGCAGCGGCTCGGCGACTTGCGCCACCGGCGCATCCGTCCGCGGCAGGTAAAGACGGAACGTCGTGCCGTGGCCCTCCTCGCTGTAGACTTTGATGTGTCCGCCCGATTGCTTGACGAAGCCGTAGACCATGCTCAAGCCGAGCCCGCTTCCCTTCCCGACTTCCTTGGTAGAGAAGAACGGCTCGAACACCCGGTCGATGATCGCGGCCGGAATTCCGACCCCGGTATCGCTAACTGCGACCATCACATACTTCCCAGGCTGGATGCCGCCGTTGGCCGCCGCATATTCCTCGTCGAAGGTCACGTTCTTGGTTTCCAGGACGAGCTTGCCGCCATCAGGCATGGCGTCGCGGGCGTTGATCGCAAGGTTGAGCAGCGCGGAACTGAGCTGGCCCGGATCGACCGACGCGGTCCAGACCTGCTCCATCAGCGTCGATCTGATCTCGATGTGCTCGCCGAGCGTCGGCCGCATCAGCTTTGCCGAATCGACAACCAGACGATTGACGTCGACTTCGCGCGGCCGCAGCGGCTGCTTGCGGGCGAAGGCGAGCAGATGCGCGGTGAGTTCGGCGCCGCGGTCCGCCGCCTCGCTGATCAGCTTGACGATCGCAGCCAGGGTCGGCTTGGCGGAAACCTCCGCGGCCAGGATTTCGATGGTCCCGGTGATCACGGTCAGCACATTGTTGAAGTCGTGCGCGACCCCGCCGGTGAGCTGGCCGATCGCCTCCATCTTCTGGGCCTGCCGCAACTGATCCTCCGCGGCGATCTTGTGGGTCAGATCGCGGACAAAGGCGTTGAACACGTAGCCGCTGTCACGGCGAAGCAGTTTTAGCGACACTTCGATCTTGACCGTTTCGCCGTCTTTGCGGATGGCGTCGATTTCAAAACGATCCCCGGCGTCCGCGTCCGCCTCATTGCGCAGCAGCCGTTCCATCACTTCCTGGCGATGCGCCTGAACGGACTCCGGCAACAGCAGCGTGGCCACGCGCTTTCCGATGGCCTCCGGCCGCGACCATCCGAAGATCGCCTCGGCCTGCGGATTCCATTCGACAATGTTGCCGGCCTGATCGGTCTGGATGAACGCGTCGAGCGCGTTTTCGATGACGTCCCGCGCCATCTGCTCGCTCTCGAGCAGCGCCTGCTGCGCCTTCTTCTGCGCCTCGATCTCCCGGTTGAGCGCCGCGGTCTTGGCGCGCGACTCGGCCGCCATGTGTTCGAACTCGCGCGCCAGCACGCCGATCTCGGGACCTCCCCCGGTCGGCAACGGGACTGCCTCGTCGCGGGAAAAACCCTGCACGACCTTGGTCATCTGCACCAGCGGTCGCGTCAACGAGCGGGCGACGATGACGGCCAGCACGAAGGCGCAAAACGCCGCCACGAACCCGGCCATCAGGCTGGAGTCGCGAGCCGCGGCGGTGGCAACCGTCAATTCCGCATACGGCATCGCCTGGACCAAGGTCACCCGGGGACCGTCCGCCAGTCGCACGGACGCCAATCCAATCCCGAAAGGTTTGCCGGCCCGATCTTGAATCACCCGCGGCGTGGTCTCGTCGCTCGCGAGTATTTGAGCGAAATCCGGAAAGTCGTCCTGGATGCGGAACAGCTTGCCGGATTCGAAGCCGAATTCGCGGGCCCGGTCCGGATGCACCAGATAGTCGCCGCGGTCATTGACGACATAGAGTCGGCCGTCCTTGGAGGGGCTCGAACGGATGCGGTCAAAGGCGGGGCGCATATCGACAGTGATAATGACGATGCCGAACGGACGCCCGTCCGGGGCGTGCACCGGCGTTGCGACCCGCAGCACCGGGATATGCGCCGTTTCGGCATTGAGATCGACCGGCGAGACATAGACCTCGTTGGGCGGCAATTGGATGGCTTGCCGGAAGGCCTCGCCGTCGCCCTCGCGCTCCAAATCGTAGTCCGGAACGATGCGGGGCGGAGCGCCGGGATCCAAACGGTCCACCCGCACCAATTCACGCCCGCCGTCGTCGACCCCGATATAACGGAATTCGTGATAGTTCGGCTTGGAGACGAGTTCCGCCGCAAAATGCTGACCCAGGCGCCTTCGCCACCCCGCTTCCGTCGCCCCCGCCGTCGGATCGGTTCCGCGTGCCAGATGTGCCGTCATGATGTCGATGACGGCGTTGGAGGAGCGAAATCCGAGCACATCGGCCCGCGCGCCGCGGACCGATGCCGCAAGCTCGCTGGCGAGCAACTCCGCGTGGGTATCGATGCGGTCCAGCGCCCGAGGCAGCGCGAACGACGCAATGTTCCGATAGGTCAACACCCCGACCGCAATCGTCGCCAGCAGCACCAGCGCGACCATCGCAATCGTCAACCTGGTCGACAATCTCATGGATTGTCCTCTAAGCATGATCCGCAAAAGTGGGTACCGGTTTTCCGAAAGGATCATGCGCAAACAAAAGGATAGAGCGGGATGACTATTCGAAGAAAAGCCATCACGCTCTGGCTGCCTTGATCGATGTCAGCCCCAATGTGCCCCTTTGGTCAATCTCGAATCAACAGGCCGCCACGACACTAGCGGATTACGACTGACTCCTGCTGACAAATGAGTTTAGCCAAGTTTCCCGCGCTTGCCGTGGTGGCTTTTGCCCTTTTCTCGCACCCCGAGTAGCCCCATATTTGGCCGATGGCGAAGCATTCAGACACTCCCAAAAAGCCCGGCAAGACCCCTAAATCCAAAGCACCAAAGTCCAGGGCACTAAATTCCAAGGCGTCGAGGCCTGAGGTTCAGCCGATCGGTCCGGCGCTGGCGGAACTGCTCAATCCCGCGATCAATCGCGGCGAGAGCGGCATCGGCTCGTCCACCGGCTTGCAGCCGCCGCCGGATAATTCCTGGGATCGCCGCGCCGGCGGCGAGGCCGCGGCCCACCGCGCGCGGGCCTCGACCAAAGGCACGCGTGAGGATGTGGCGAAACGCGACGCGGTCGCGAAGCGTGATGATGCTTCTTCCTCCCCTCCCTCCACGCGCATCGCGCGTGGAGGGGTCCGAGGCGAGCAAAGCTCGCTCTCGAGGTCGGGGGTGGGGGGTACCTCGGCAGATTCAGTGCCAGAAGGGGAGCGAGAGTTCGCGGAGCCACCCCCCACCCCCGACCCTTCCCCACCGCTTCGCGGGAGGAGGGGAGCAGCCGGTTTCGACGAAGCCCCGCAAGCCAACTACGGAACCTCGGCGACGATTCCGACGCTCGATCCGGAACTGGCGCGGCAGCTCGGCCTGCCGACCGCAGAGGATGACGAGGAAGCACTCGCCCGGCCGCCGCGCAGCAAGATGGAGGCGTTCGGCGTCAAGGCGACTGCGGATGCGCTGGAAAACCTGATCCGCGAGGGACGCCCGGAGTTCCGTAAAGAGGACGGCACCCTGAAGGTGTGGACGCCGCACCGCCCGCCCCGTCCGGAAAAATCCGAAGGCGGCGTGCGCTTCGTGATCAAATCGGAGTACGAGCCGAAGGGCGACCAACCGACCGCGATCGCCGACCTCGTCGAAGGCATTCAGCGCAATGACCGCACCCAGGTGCTGCTCGGCGTCACCGGTTCCGGCAAGACTTACACCATGGCCAAGGTGATCGAGGCAACCCAGCGCCCTGCTCTGATCCTGGCGCCGAACAAGACGCTGGCGGCGCAGCTCTATGGCGAGTTCAAGAATTTCTTTCCCGACAACGCGGTCGAGTATTTTGTCAGCTATTACGACTACTACCAGCCGGAGGCCTATGTACCAAGGACCGACACTTACATAGAGAAAGACTCGTCGATCAACGAGCAGATCGATCGCATGCGCCATTCGGCGACGCGGGCGCTCTTGGAGCGCGACGACGTCATCATCGTCGCTTCCGTGTCGTGCATCTACGGTATCGGCTCGGTCGAAACCTATACCGCGATGACCTTCGCGCTGAAGAAGGGCGAGCGTATCGACCAGCGGCAATTGATCGCCGATCTCGTCGCGCTGCAATACAAGCGGACGCAGGCCGATTTCACCCGCGGCACGTTTCGCGTCCGCGGCGACGTCATCGACATTTTCCCGGCGCACTACGAGGACCGCGCCTGGCGCGTGAATTTGTTCGGCGACACGGTAGAAAATATCGAGGAGTTCGATCCGCTCACCGGCCACAAGCAGGACGATCTCGAATTCATCAAGATCTACGCCAACTCGCACTATGTGACGCCGCGGCCGACGCTGGTGCAGGCGATCAAGTCGATCAAGGGCGAATTGAAGCTGCGGCTCGACCAGCTCAACGACCAGGGCCGCCTGCTCGAAGCGCAGCGGCTGGAGCAGCGCACCACCTTCGATCTCGAGATGATGGAAGCGACCGGAAGCTGCGCCGGCATCGAAAACTATTCGCGCTATCTGACCGGACGCCGCCCCGGCGAGCCGCCGCCGACCTTGTTTGAATATGTGCCCGACAACGCGCTGGTGTTCGCGGATGAAAGCCACGTCACCGTTCCGCAGATCGGCGGCATGTTCCGCGGCGATTTTCGGCGC
>Ga0210408_10006329_pt1 | contig 10245 bp, 4 predicted proteins | sample IncBWH4MmetaG_FD_155471 | JGI IMG/M metagenome (GOLD analysis project Ga0210408, IMG submission 155471) | Forest soil microbial communities from Barre Woods Harvard Forest LTER site, Petersham, Massachusetts, United States - Inc-BW-H-4-M | ecosystem: Environmental > Terrestrial > Soil >...
TGGCGCTGCTGGTTCCTGAGGACCAGTGGCGCTTCCTGGCCGCCTGCCAGTCTGCCGATCCCGATCTGTTCTTTCCGATCTCGTCGTCCGGCGGGTCCGGGGCACAGGTCGCGGAGGCGAAGGCCATTTGCGCAAGGTGCCGGGTCCGGCGGGAATGCCTGGCGTTCGCATTGAGGACGCATCAGGTCCACGGGGTGTGGGGCGGCATGAGCGAACAAGAGCGGCGCCTGGTGCCGAGGGCTGACGGGACGGCGGACTGATTCGGTTACAGCGGCGCGGCACGCCCGGGGAGGCGTCAACCGAGCCGGTCAGCCGGACGTCCAGATGCTGCCAGGTCAGTCGCCCGCGTACCGCTGTTCTTTCCACGGGTCTCCGTAGATGTGGTAGCCGTAGCTCTCCCAGAACCCGGGTTCGTCGTGATCCAGCAACTCCAGGCCCCGCACCCACTTGGCGCTCTTCCAGAAGTACAGGTGCGGCACGAGCAGCCGGGCCGGGCCGCCGTGTTCGGATCCGAGCGGCTGGCCCTCGTAGTCGAAGGCCACCCATGCCTGGCCGCCGTTGATGTCTTTGACCGGCAGGTTCGTGGTATAGCCGCCATCGCAGAACGCCAGCACGTAGGGGGCGTCATGCTCGACCTGAGCCAGCACTGTGTCCACGGAGACGCCGCGCCACACGGTGCCGAGCTTGGACCAGCGCGTCACGCAGTGGACGTCCACGGTAATGGTCTCGGCCGGCAGCGCCTGGAATTCCGGCCAGGTCCAGGATCTGAGCGTCTGGCCGCCCTGCCGGATCGAGAACGTCCAGTCCGGCAGCAGCGTATGGGGCGTCGGCCCGGCTGACAGTACCGGGAAGTCCCGGGTCACGTACTGACCCGGCGGAACCCGGCCCTCCTCGCCGTCCGAGGGGCGGCGCACGCGGCGGAAGCCACGCGAAATGGGGCTGCTCATGGCCGGTCAGCTCCTTCCTGCTGGTCTTTCCCGCTGGGCCCGGGGCCTGGATTTCCGGGGGCAGGCTCAGGATCGCCAGGCCCGGGCGCGCGCGCATCGTCAAGGTCGCTAAGCTTCCCGGGCCGGCTTAGGAGCCATCGGCATCGTGTTCGATGACGATGCGGGTGAGCTCGACGCGGGAGGCGATGCTGAGCTTGCGGAAGGCCTGGCGGAGGTGATGGGCGACCGTGTGGGTGCTGATGTACATGCGGGCGGCGACCTGGCCGTTGTTCAGTCCCTGGGCGACTAGGCCGGCGACGGCCTGCTCGGTGCCGGTCAGGCTGTCCCATCCGGTGACGGGCCTGGCAGGCGGAGTAGTCCAGTGGCGGCGGCGGATGCCGAGCTGGCGTAGCCGGCGGCGGATGCGGGCCTGGTCGCGGTCGGCGCTGGTCTGGCGGTAGCCGGCGAGGGCGTCCTTCAGGTGACGGATTGCCTGGTCACGGTCGCCGTGGCGGCTGTGCAGGACGCCGAGGTCTTCGGCGGCCGACGCGCGGGCCCACGGGTCGGGATGCTGGGCGGCGGCCTGAGCTAGGACAGCGGGGTCGCGGCGGGTCAGGCCGCGGCTGTGTGCCGCGGCGGCAGCCAGGGCCGGGGACCCAGGGTGGGCGTCCGCAAGGGCCTGGGCGGCGCGGGCGGCGCGGGCGGCGAACTCGCGATCGCCCGCGGCCAGCGCGGTGCGAGCCAGCCAGGCCGCAAGTGCGGGGTCGCCGAGCAGGAGCCCGGGCCGGGCCTCCAGATCGGCGCCAAGCTGGCGGAGATGGCCGAGGGCGGCGGCTGGCCCGTCCCGCGCTTCGGTGATCTGGGCTTCGGCCGCCATGGTTTCGGGCTGCGCGTAGATGTCCGCGAACTGCGGGCTCGAAGCGGGACGACAGGCGATGTGCTGGGCCGCGGCCGCGATGTCACCCCGGCGCAGCTCGATCACGCTCAGCACGCTGTGCGCAGCCGCAGCGTACCCGTGCGCGCCGAGGGCCCGGGCGGTGGCCAGGGCCGCCTGGGCATCGGCGGAGGCGTCAGCGAGCCGTCCGGCGGCCAGGTGGAAACGGCCGCGCAGCAGGGATAGCGCCGCATGGGCCGGTATGTCCCGCACCACCAGGCTGTCCGCGGCGCGGAGGATATCCTCCGCCTCGCTAAGCTGGCGCAGGTCGATCAGGGCAGCGGCGAGCGCGAGCAGCGGCTGGACATGGCGGGCATCCGCAGAGATCCCGGTGCCGTGCCGCGCCGCATCACGCAACAGCTCGAGCCCGTCGCCGATCTGGCCGCTATCCCAGCTGATGACCGCGCGGGTGAGGCGGGCCGCTGCCGCGGCGTGGCTGTCGTGCTGGCCGGGGGCGGCCAGGATGGTGTCCGCGGCGGGGCCGGCGAGTTCGTCGTGCAGCCCGGCCAGGGCCTGCAGGAGCGCGGTTAGCGCCTGGTCCCGCAGATCGCCAGGCAGCTGCGGCCGGGCCAGCACCGTCTGGGCCTGGTCGGCGGCGTCCCGGGCCTGGCCGCCGGCGCACAGCACCGAGGATAGAACGCACCGCAACCGGTCCTCGGCCGCCAGCGGCAGCGGCTTGGCCAGCAGGCCACGGGCGATCCCGGCCGCCTGGTCCAGCCGGCCGGCCGCAGTCAGGGCTTCGGCGGCGGCCACCGCCCGGGGCAGCGCGGCCGGATCGGCCGGAGACGTCAGTTCCAGCGCGCGCGCCGCCAGGCGGCCCGCGGTCTGCGGCGCACAGGGCAGCGTCCGCGCCGCGGCCTGGTCCAGCCCGGCCAGCGACGCGGGGTCACCCTGATGCGCGGCCTGGAGCAGGTGGCTGGCGGCCCGGGCCGCTGATTCGCCCCGGGTGAGGAGCATCTCGGCGTACTGGCGATGCAGCGCCTCACGGGCCGGCCCCGGGATCATCTCGCCGACCGCGCGGCGCAGCAGCTGGTGGCGGAATGCGAACGCGTGTTCCGCAGCGGCCACTATCGCGGCGTCCATCGCCTCCTCGACCGCGGGCAGCAGCGTGGCCGGGGTCTGGCCGAGCATCTCGGCCGCGTCTTCCAGCCGGAACGCCGGGCCCAGCACCGCTGCGGTGACCAGCAGGTGCCGGGCCCGCTTGCTGAGCTCATCGAGCCGCCGCTGCGCGAGACGGAGGATCCGCTGCGGCAGCCGGGCCGACGCCAGCACCGCATGTCCCCCGGTGACGTGCACGGCGTGATCCTCGCGCAGCCCGGCGATCAGCTCGGCCACAAGCGAGGGGTTCCCGGCGGCGCCGCGGGCCAGGTCGGCCAGGGCCTGGTCCGGCGGTGCACCGAACGCGTCGGTGAGCATGGCCGCCATCGCTTCCTCATTCAGCGGCGCCAGGGCGATCCGGGCGGCACCGTCCCTCTCCAGCAGGCCGAACAGGTAATCCGCGTCGCGCTGCGGCGTGCTTGACCGGGCAAGGAGCCACGCGACCGGGTGCCGTTTCAGGTCCCGCGGCAACGCCCGCAGTGCGGCCAGGGTGGCCGCACCGGCGCACTGCAGGTCATCCAGGCACACCAGGACTGGAGCCGCCGCAGCTCGCCGTTCGAGATGCGCTCGCATCTGGGTGATCCACCACGCCGTCGTATCGGGCACGTCGCGATCGAGATCATCGGCGGTGAGCCCGGCGAACGGCTCACGCAGGGCCGTGCGCAGCGCGAAGAACGGGATCACCTCGCCCAGCTGATCCGCTGCGCCAGCGGCCAGGGAAAAACCCCGCTCCGCTGCCTCGTCGGTGGAGCTGCGGAGCAGCAGGGACTTGCCGCTGCCCGGCTCCCCCTCCACAAGCACCACCCCCGCGCCCCCCCGCCGAGCACGCCACAGCAGGTCGCTGATCATCTTCTGTTCCGCCCCTCGTCCGCGCACTGCCTCCCCTTCGGCAGATCGCAGCTGCGGCGTCATCCTTGCGCGTGCTCCCGGGGAGGAGCCACTGATCATGGCGGTCATGTCTCCGCCTCGATCGCGATCGCCGAGCCGCTGGGCAACGCCAAGCGCCGCATATAAAGCAGAACCCTGAGGTGCTCTTCCATCTCCAGCGCTGCTCCCTCGCCATCCCCGGCGCGCAGGTGCGCCAGCAGCCGCCGCCGCGAGCTGACGATCATGCCGTCCGCCACGTGCCCGACCGCCAGCATTACCTCCCGCACGGACGCGGCGTCCGCGGTGAGCTGCGGAGCCAGCAGCGGGTCATCCACCACATCAGCCAGCAGGCGGAAGATCTCCGCGTGCGCCGCCGCCTTGCGGTCCCACTGAGACCTAGCCGTGAGGCGGCAAGCCCGTTCGACGCTTTCGTGCAATTCGGTGAGATGCAGCATGGTCATCCGCGCGCAGGCAATGCGCGCCGCCATCGTCTGCGCCTGTATCATTCCCTCCTCCATCAGCCGTCCCGGATCCGCGAAGGCCTCGCGGGGCCGGATGGCCGTGGAGACGGCTTGCCGGACCTGGTCCGGGCTGAACTCATCGCGGCGCCGCAAGCCCGACACGAAGAAGGCGTTAGCCCGGACGGCACCGATGCTGAGGTAGGCCATAACAGGTCACGGCTGCTTGCCGGGGCAACCTCGTCGGTGCTGAGGTCGCGGTCGGGGCCATGCGGTTCTTGCGGCCAGGTAAGGCTCATGGTTGCCGTCCCTTCTGGTGCGCCCGGGCCACGCGGCCCGCACCGGGGATGTGTCAGGTCAGTGGCCCGCCGTCGGTATGCAGCGTCTGGCTGGCCAGGAACGTGCTGGTCAGGGCGAACATGACACCCTGTGCGATGTCTTAGTCTCAAGCTCGGCCGGATGAGTGCGCACCGTACGATCCGGTGGATTTTCGCGAGCCGCACGCCCGATCGCCACAAGACTTGACCGCATAGGGCGGCGAGGGAGCCAGGACGGCGACGTGCAGCTGAGCCCCGGAACAAACCCGAATCGTCCGAACCGTATGAGGCGGCTTACCCGGTATGCGCGATGCTGGTCATCGCGTCAGTGCGGCGGCAGGCGGCGAACTTCGAGCAGCTCAAGCCCAAGCAAGGTCGCGGGCGAGCCAGGCCTGAGTCAGCGCCGGGTCGCGGAGGGTGCGAGCAGGCCCAGGGTGCGGGCGGACTCGACCGCCTCGGCCCGGCTGTGCGCGCCGAGCTTGGCGTACAGGTTGCGCATGTGGGTCTTGACGGTGCTCGTCGAGACGGACAGCTCGGCGGCGATCTCCGGCGCCGATAGGTGGGTCGGCAGGTACCGCAGCACGCGGATTTCGCTCTTGCTCAGCGGCTCGAGCGGCGACCGCGGCCCGGCAGGTGGCGCGGGCCGGTTCCCGGCCAGCAACTCGAGGATCTCGGCGATCAGGGCGGCGTGCGTGGTGCGCTCACGGGCCTGGCGCTCAAGCAGGCCAGGCGCGGGGTGCAGCAGGAACCACAAGAGCGCGCCGTCGGGTTCGGCCCCGTCGAGTGCGCGCTCGAGGGCGCGCTCGGCGGCGGGAGGGTCGCCGAGCGCGTCCTGGGCGATCGCCTCCAGCAGGAACGCCTCGACCAGCCAGGACCGCCAGCCCACCCGGGCGGAGCCGTCCAGGACCGGGGCGAGCGCGGCGGTAGCCGCATACGGGTCGTGCTGGGCGAGCCGCAGCACCGCGGTGGCGATGCGCATCTCCCCGCGGTCGCGGTCGTGGTCCCCGAGGCCGGCCAGGGCCTGCTCGGCACGCTCGGTGTCGCCGAGGCGCACCAGGGTGTGCAAAAGCCAGGCCCGCATCGGCCTGGCTAGCGGGTGCGGCGCGGCCAGCCGCCCGGCCAGCCGCTCCGCGGCCCGGAACGCGGCCAGCGCGTCGGTGACCCGGCCCCGGCCCAGCTCGAGCTGGCCGCGGACGAATTGGACCCCCATCGCCGACACGGGCGCGGCTTCCGCTCTGACGGTGTGCTCGGCACGTCGCACCCAGGCATCTGCCTCTTCGGGTCGTCCCTGCCAGGCCAGCGCGGATCCGAGTGCCATGTAAGCGAGACCGGCGTCCGGCTCATCGGCCCAGCCGTGCCGCTCGGCCAGGACGATCGCCTGCCTGCTGCGCTCCTCCGCCCGCGGCAACAACCGGGAGAGCTCGATCTCCGCCTGGTGCAACAAGGCGCGGAACTCGAGATGTGGCCGCCCGATCCGGCGCGCTAGCGCGACACCCCGCTCCAGGTGCGGCTCCGCCAGGTCGGGTCGGCCTGTCCAGGTCTCGGTGTCGCCGAGGACGATCAGTGCCAGCGCGCGCAACTCGTCGCCCAGGTCGGCCCGCGCCGCCGGCGCCAAGTCATGCAGCGCCGCGTCCGGTGCCTCGGCCAGGGCCTGCAGCCGCTGCGCCTGCTCGGGCACTGCTGACAGGTCGCCCTGGTGCCAGGCCAGCAGCAGCCGGACGACCCCGAGCAGCACTTGCAGCTGGCCGCGCCGGCCTTCCGGTACCGACGCCGACCCGCGCTCCGCCAACCCCAGGTAGTGCTCGGCCACCTCCAGCGAGCCCTGCGCCAGCTCATCGGCCGCGGCTACCGCCGCCAGCTCGGCGTCAGCTGCAGGCGCCCCGGCCGGGAACCCGGCCAGCAACTTGTGCACGGTGACGGCCTGCCCATCCAGATACAGGGCCGACCAGTGGTCGGCCAGCAACCGGGCGGCCAGCCCCCAGTCCCGCGCCGCCTGGGCGTGCCGGACCGCCTCCACCGGATGCCCATGATCGGCAAACCAGCCTGCGGCCACGGCATGCAGCGCGGTGACCTCAGTCGGTTCTGTGCGCCGCAGCTGCAGCTGCAGCAGGTCGGCGAACAGGTGGTGGTAACGGAACCACGACCGCGCCGCGTCCAGCGACACGACAAAGGCGCCGGCCCGCTCAAGCTCGTGCAGCACCTGCTCCCCGCCCGAACCTCCCGTCAGCAGGTCGGCCAGCTCACCGTTGACCTGCTTCAGCACGCTCGTGCGCAGCAGCAGCCGCCGCACCCCCGCCGCCTGCCGGTCCAGCACCTCGGCCAGCAGGTACTCCGCGACCGTCCGCTCACTGCCGGAGAACTCCGCCGCGAACCGCTCCGGATCTTCGTGCCCGGCCAGGCACAACGCCGCCAGGCGCAATCCGGCCGCCCACCCCTCGGTCCGCTCATTCAGCAGCGCCAGCGCCGGGTCGGCCAGTTCCACCCCGGCCGCCGCCATCAGCTCCCGCGCCTCGGCCAGGCTGAACCGCAGATCGCCGGCCCGGATCTCGGTCAGCTCCCCCTCCAGCCGCAGCCGGTGCAGGCCAAGCCGCACGTCGTGCCGGGAGGCCAGCACGAACCGTAGCCCGGCCGGGGCGCGCAGCAGCAGAAGCTCCAGCTGCCGCCGCGCCAGGTCCGAGCCCAGCTCGTGCAGGTCATCGATGACCAGCCACAGCCGCTCTTCCAACGGTGCCAGGTCTGTCAGCAGCCGCTCGACAATCGCCCACCCGTCCAGATCCGGCGCCGCCGTCAGCTCACGCACCAGCGCTGACCCTAGGACCGTCTGGCGCAGCGCGCCCAGCACCGCCAGCCACAAGCGCTGCGGATCCCGCTCGTCGCGCTCCACCGTCACCCACGCCACACGTCCGGCCAGGCCTGCCTCACCGATCCAGGACCGCAGCAGTACCGTCTTGCCACTCCCCGCCGATGCCGACACCACTGTCACCCGCGCCGCCTCACCCAGCCGCTCCCACAACCCCCGGCGGGATACCACTGCCGCCCGGCTAGCGCAGCGGCGGAACATCGCATGCGGCGCGATGTCCGGTGCGCCGACGACGAGCTCGTCGACCGTTGTCATGTCCTTTCTCCTTGTCTCCCCCTCAGCGGAGACAAGCCTGGGGCTAGCTCCCGCCCCCAAGGTAGAGGGCCGGCAAGCCGATCGAATCCCGGACGATCCTTAGTCCTGCAGGCACCCATGGAGGTCGTTACTGGGGATGACTAAGGACATTCACGGATGAGGCGTCCGATCGGGGTCGCCTAGCGTCTGGGTGAGCTGGGTGCGGCTGGTGACGCCGAGCTTGCGAAAGATCTTGCGCAGGTGGTACTCCACGGTGCTGGCGGAGATGAACGACCGTGCGGCGATCTCCCGGTTGGTCAGGTGCGCGGCCACCATCCGGGCGATTTGCGCCTCCTGCGGCGTGAGCATTTCTGCGGGCGCGGGACCGCGCGGCCGGGCCTGCTCGCCGGAGGCCAGGAGTTCGCGGCTGGCCCGTTCGGCGAACGCGGCCATGCCCATGACCTGGAGCATGTCATGGGCTGTGCGCAGCTGCTCGCGTGCGTCGCGGCGGCGGCGCTGGCGGCGCAGCCATTCCCCGTACAGCAGATGCGCACGGGCGAGGTCGACCCGCAGGCGGGTCCGCCGCAGCCGAGCGATCGCCTCGCGGTACAGGCGCTCGGCTGCCTCGCCCTCGCTCAGCAGGGCGCGCGAGCGCGCTCTGACCCCCAGGCCCCAGTCGGTGTCGCTGGCGCCGGTCATCTCCTCGAGCCGGCCCAGGGCGCTGGCCGCGACCTCGGTCATGCCGGCGCGTGCCGCGGCTTCGATCAGCTCGATCGTTGGCCAGAGCAGTTCGCCAAGATCCTCGTCGTAACTGCAGGCACGCTGCGCCGCGGCAGCGGCCTTGCGGTAGTCACCGAGCCCGTTGTTAAGCAGCGCGTTCGCCCACTCGGCGAAGGTGATCCCGACTCCCTCTCCGCGCCGGGTCACATCTTCGATGGTGGCGCCGATCACGGCCAGCGCCTCAGTCTCCTCGCCCCGCAGAGCGGCCAGGCCGAGGGCGCCGTAGGACGCGAGCCCGCTCCCGGTCGCTTCCTTGGTCGCCTGCACCTCGTCGATAAGCGACGCCGCGGCGGCCAGCTCACCGGCGAATAGCAGGACGTAGGCGCGTGAGGTCAGGGCGAGCGGAAGCTCGCTGAGCGCCCCGGTCTCACGGGCAAGCTGGACATGCCGGGCGGAGAGCAAATCCCAGTAGTCGTAATCCCAAACGCGGACCGCTGCGACGAACGCCGGCCACAGCCAGCGCAGTTCCTCCTCTGCCGACATGCCGTCGCCGAAGGCGGCCAGGGCCGCGCGCAGCATCGGCACTCCCGCCGAATACCCATCGTTATAGAACGCGGTGTGGCCGTCCAGCAGGAGATCGGGTGCCCGTGGCGCCTGCGGCGGCGGTGGAGCCGCGGCGGCCGCACGGGCTATTTCCAGGATGCCGCTACCGGGGCCGGCCAGGCGGCCGGCGAACATCCCGGCGTCCAGCGCGTCGAGGTACGTCGCGCGGGACAGGCCGGGGTCGATTTGCTCGAGCTGCCTGGCGGCCTTCAGCAGCAGCGGCGAGGCTTCGGCGCCCCGACTGGTAACGTACGCGAGCTGCGCCCGGATCAGGTCGGCGTGAGCGCGCTGGAGGTCGCCGAGCGGCCCGGCTTCGGCCGCGGCGAGCAGGTCCATTGCCACGTTGAAGGCGCCGGCCTGGATCTTGGCCTGGGCGGCGGCGAGTGCCCGGCCGGCTCGTCGCGCCGGGTCGGGTGTCAGCAGCGCGGCCCGTTCCAGGAACGCGGCGGCGGCAGCCAGGCCGCCGCGGGCCTGTGCCCGGCCGGCCGAGCGCTCGAGCTCGGCGGCGACCTGCTCATCGAGCCCGGGGGCCGCCTCGGCCAGGTGCCAGGCCCGCCGGTCCGGATCATCGGGGGCGGTGACCGCGGCCAGCGCGGCATGCGCGCGGCGCCGTGCCCTGGGCTGGGCCGCGTAATAGGCCGCCGATCGGATCAGCGGGTGCCGGAACCGGACCCGCGGCTGCCAGGACACCAGCCGGTCCGTCCCGGCGGCCTCGCCCGCCTCGGTGTCGACACCCAGCTGTCCGGCCGCCTCGGTCACCAGCGCGGGATCCCCGGTCGGGTCGGCCGCCGCCACCAGCAGCAGCAGCTGGGTATCACTGGGCAGCGTGTGGACCCGGGCCAGGTACAGCTCCTCCAGCCGCCCCCCGAACCGCAGCGGCCAGCTCAGCGGCACCGCCCCGGACAACTCCCCCGCAGTCAACTCCCCGGCCAGCTCCACCAGCGCCAGCGGGTTCCCCGCCACCCCGGACACGATCTGAGCGCTTACCCGCCCGTCCACCGGAGCGGCCGCCGCGACCGCCAGCAGCTCACCGGCCACCTCCCCCGGGAGCCCGCCGAGCAGCAGCTCCGGCAGCCCGGCCAACGCGGCCGCATGCCCCTCCCCCTCCCTGACGCTGAACAGCACCCCTACCCGGTCCGCGTACAGCCGCCGGGCGACGAACCCGAGCACCTCCACCGACACCTGATCCAGCCACTGCGCATCATCGACCAGGCACAGCACCGGCTGC
>Ga0210408_10006331_pt1 | contig 10242 bp, 4 predicted proteins | sample IncBWH4MmetaG_FD_155471 | JGI IMG/M metagenome (GOLD analysis project Ga0210408, IMG submission 155471) | Forest soil microbial communities from Barre Woods Harvard Forest LTER site, Petersham, Massachusetts, United States - Inc-BW-H-4-M | ecosystem: Environmental > Terrestrial > Soil >...
TTCCCGTACTTTTCCCTGCAGCCTGGTTGGACCTTAGACGAAATGATGAAATCCCGGCTGCCAACTCGTGCGAAGTCAAGGCGCAAAAATACATCATGGGCGGCACTTTCTCTCAGGCTGATCTTGACCTGAACACCTATTACGTTTTGGCGTTGAACGACGATGCGACCATCTCGGTCGTCGATCCGCTATTTGGCTTCGGAACGACGAAACTCCTTGCCCTGATCCCTTTGACGGGAAATGGATACGACTGGGTCGCAACGAAGGATCAGACAAAGCTTTTCGTTTCTATTCCTGACCAGGGAAAAATCGCGGTCGTCGATACGGCGAACTGGGAAGTATTGAAATACCTCGATGCGGGGACTACGCCCACGGGCGTCGTTTTGCAGCCGGATGGTGAGTATCTCTGGGCGGCTGGGGGAGGTTCTTCGCAGTCCAGCGTAGCAGCTTTTCGAGTGGACAGCCTGGAAGTCGCCGCACGGCTGCAGGTTGGAAAGGGAAGCCACGAACTGGTCGTTCCGAGTGACAGCAGGTTCGTCTTCGTGACCAATGGCGAGGACGACTCGGTTTCCGTCATCGACACTCGATCGCTAAAAACGGTTACCGATATCCAGATCGGACGAGGGCCGGTATCGGCCGCCTACTCAGAATTGGCGAACGCCGTCTACGTTTCTCAGACTGACGCTGGTTCGATCGCGGTGATAGACGCTAAGAATCTCAACATCATTAAGACGATCCAAGCCGATCCGGGAGTTGCCGAAATTGCCGTCGCACCGGGCGGCCGATATGTGTTCGTTCTAAATCGCAAAAAAGATCTCGTTCAAATCATTGATAGTTCCGTAAATGAAATCATTCAGTCCGGCACGGTGGGGAATGCACCGTTTCAGATCTCGTTTACGAGCGATTATGCTTATATCAACCATCTGGGTTCGGCAGATGTGTACATGGTCCCGCTCGGTCAGGTCGGGCGGAAGGGTAGTCCTCTGACAGTTCTTACATTTCCGGGAGGCCAGCAACCGCTCGGTGGGTCATGGATAAACAGCCCCGCCGCACGGGTTGTTCAGGCATCCGGTGAGAATGCAGTCCTTGTCGCAAACGCGCCGGATAAACAGGTCTACTATTACAAGGAAGGAATGGCCGCCCCGATGGGCAGCTTTTCCAACTACGGCCGGCAGCCGATGGCAGTCCAGGTGGTCGATCGCAGTCTTCGTGAGCGTACTTCTCGCGGAGTCTACCAAACCGCTGCCAAGCTACCAAAGCCGGGCCTCTACGATGTCGTTTTTTTCCTTGATTCACCCAGATTTGTCAACTGCTTCGAATTCGCCGTCGAACCAAATCCGGCGATCGAGGCGGAACGAAACGCGGGAAAGGTTACGGTTACAGCCCTGGCACCTCAAGCTCCGCCCAAGCTTGGCGAAGAATTAACTTTCAGGTTTCGCATTGTCGATCAGGCGACAAAAAAGCCGGTTAGCGGGTTGACCGACGTTGTTATTGTGACCTTCCTGGCGCCGGGCACTTGGCACCAGCGGGAAGTCGCGAAAGAAGAAGGGGACGGAGTTTACAGCATTGGATTTAATCCTCCCCAGCCGGGGGTATACTACGGCCACGTCCAGTGCAGCTCGGTCAATCTGAAATTTGGCAACCCGAACTATTTGACAGTCAGGGTTTTGCCAAGAGAAGGCGTGGAATCCGGGGAACGGAGGTGAACTGAGACAACTATGAAAGCGAATTTGTCGTTGGCGCGATCGGCTTGGCTCGGACTGCTCCTCGCCGCGGTACTAACTGTGCAACCGATCGTTGAGGCGCATGCCCAGTCAGATCCAGGCCCTGAGAGAGAAACAAGGCAAAATATCCCTGATATCGAACTAGTCGACCAGGACGGGAAAACGGTCCACCTGTATAGCGACCTTGTGAAGGGACGAGTCGCAGCATTTAGCTTCATTTTTACGACTTGTACTACGATCTGTCCGCTGATTGGAGCCACTCTTGGCCGCTTGCAGACAGAACTGGGTCAGTCGCTTGGAGAGGATGTTGAGCTGATTTCCGTTAGTGTCGATCCTGCGACTGACACTCCGCAGAGGATGAAGACATGGGGTGCACAATTCGGCGCCAAGGCTGGGTGGAACTTGCTAACCGGTGATAAGGGGTCGGTGGAGCAACTTCTCAAGGCTGTCGGTTTGTTTACCCCTGATATCCAAAGTCACTCGCCGTTTCTGATCCTGGTCAATGACCGGACCGGCGATTGGACACGGATCAACGCCCTTGAGACGTCTCCAACCAAGATCGCCGAACTCCTCCGGCAGATGGCGGAGATTAACGGTAATCGCAAATCGAAACCGGATGTCGCGCTAGCCTCAACCGCGGCCGCGACAGATGATTCTAACGCGGTCTCTCCGGCGAAGCGCTATTTTGGCGACCTCCTGCTGACTAACCAGGATGGGAAACAACTGAGGCTCTACACCGACATTCTCAAGGGAAACGTCGTTATTATTAACTCATTCTATTCCACCTGCAGCGGGGTATGCAGAGTGACGATTCCGGTATTCAAACAGTTGCAGGAGAGTCTGGGCGAACGCGTGGGCAAGGACGTGCGGCTGGTTTCGATCACGGTTGATCCCGAAAATGATAACCCTGAAGTACTGAGGAAGTACGCTGCTGGCGTCGGAGCGAAGCCGGGATGGGATTTTTTAACGGGAGACAAGCAGACAGTGGATCAAATTCTTTACAAGCTCGGCTTATACGCGGAGGCAAAAGAAGACCATTCCAACGTCTTTATCGTCGGAAACGAACCCACCGGTTTATGGAAGAAAGTCCTTGGGATAGCGCCGCCCTATGAGATCCTTCGATCAGTCGAGAGTGTTCTCGACGATGGGAAATGAGCGGCGCGTTCCGGTCTTCAATCGTCCTCGAACTCGTCCTCGTCCTCGATTTTAGTGTGGCTACGCCAAACTATGATAAGAGCGGCCTCTATCCGAATCCTGGTCCAGCTTTTCAGCGCTACATTATTTGCAGTTGCGAGTCCGGCGCAGGATGCTCAGAACCCTTCCACAGCCGTGTCTCGCGGTAAGCAAATTTATCTGTACGGAACGGGGTATAATGGTGTTGCTATCGAGGCGCTGGCAGGAGAAGGAAGTGTCAAAATACCGGCCGCGGTTCTACGATGTGTCAACTGTCACGGACCGGATGGCCGGGGAAAACCGGAGGGCGGTGTTTATCCATCTAATATTCGGTGGACGGAGCTGAGCAAGCCGTACGCAATTGCCACGGGATCCGGAAGGGAACGACCGCCGTATGACGAAAGTCTGGTTATTCGCGCGATTACGATGGGCATCGATTCGGGCGGAACACGACTGAACGTGGCGATGCCGAAATACCTGCTCACCAGGGAACAGGCTGATGATCTCGTCGCTTACCTGAAGACCCTTGAGAATGTACTGGATCCGGGAATCGCCGATCAATCAATTAAGATAGGTGTTATCCTTCCGCCGGAGGAAACGTTCGGCGGAATGCACCGCGCTCTGCGTGAGACACTGCAAGCGGCTTTTCAAAAGGTAAATGACGAGGGAGGTCTCTACGGGCGGAGGATACTTTGTGCGTTTAATACGGCTCCTCAATTTGCGCGGTCCGAATCATTCGAAAAATTTCTTCAACTAGAGCAGCCATTCGCGTTGGTTGAGAGCTTCATTGCCGGTAATGAGAGTGAAATTAACTCCTGCATTGCTCAGAATAGCGTCCCGCTCATCGGGGCAATTAGTCTGTTCCCTGGAGTTGACGCTCCCGTCAATCGATACGTTTTCTACCTATTGTCCGGCATTGAAGAGCAAAGTGAGGCGTTGTTAAGATTTGCTGCCGACGATCGAAGGATTGGAGCCGCGCGTTCTGTGGTGGTCTACAGTGAGGAAGGCGGGATCCATGCGGCCATAGATGGGATTACGAAGCGGGCAAAGACTGTTGGCTGGGAGCGGCCTCGGTCGGTGAATGTGCAGGAACTTCAAGATTGGTCACCGCTTCTGCGGGACGGAAAGATTGACGCTGTCTTTTGGCTCGCCTCCAGCGAGAAATTGGGAGAGTTTTTTGCGGCCGCGATAGCGACCCAGGTGTTCCCGCTAGTTCTCGCACCAAGTGCGTTTGTCGGCCCGGAAATCTATCAGGCTCCCAATCAATTTTCAGGACGCCTCTTCCTCTCGTTTCCGATCCTGCCCACAGATCAGACGAAGGAGGGAGAGATGGAATATCTGGAGTTGGCGCGAGCGGGCAGGTTCTCTGAGGGCAACCTTGCTGAACGCCTTGTGGCGCTATCCGCAGCGAAGTTGCTTATTTATGGGCTGCAGAAAGCAGGCAGGGATGTAACGCGGGATAAGGTTATTGAGACCCTTGAAAAACTTTATCACTTCGACACCGGGCAGACGCCTCCCTTGACGTTTAGCCCGAACCGGCGCGTCGGCGCGCTTGGCGCCCACATAATTGGCGTCGACCTGAAAAAAAAACAGCTTCTCTTGCCTTCGACATGGATCGAGCTGGAATCGCCCTAACCCGCAAAAATAACGCAAAAGCCGAATCGACGAGTTCATTGCGGGTTAGAAAGCCCTTAAACAGACGCTCCGCGTCCGTTTAAGAGCCTGTCTCAAAATAAGTGAATCGAAACAAACTGTTTTTAAACTCTTCTTTCCGCCGTGCGAAGATGGAGGCTCGGTTGAGGCTGGATACCCCCAGCGTCGGTAGGGATGCGCTCCCGCGCGTCCGACGTTGCATGTCTCGACGCGTCTTTTTGCTACTTCTGCCACCCGCGAAGACGATGCAACGAAGCGGCCCGCTTTTGATTTTTTGAAAACCGAGCAAATGGGATGTTTCGCCTACATGGAGGCGGCGCTTTCCAAAAAGCAGCGGCCCCGAAAGCTTTCGGGGCCGTTGCCACAGCCTGAATCGATCAAAAATCTCTAAGGATTTGGGAGCGATGCAGGCTAAGCACTCAACTCGTTCTCCAGCGCCGCGATGGAGGGCACGAAGAAATACGCTCCCCCGGTTGGGACGATAAAGTTTTGAGGTTCCTGGAGGGTGCTCCGGACGTTACCTGTCGGATAGTTCGGAACCGGCTCGTCCGCTGTTCGCGGTTGCGGTTGTCCATTTACGGTGTTCTGACCGATGATAGGATCGAAGCCAACCTTGACCACCGAACCGTCCGGATGCTTCTTTAATACTGGAGGGATTCCATCAGAGATGAAATTCGGTTTGTTTGCCCAACTGATCTGAAGAAACTCGAACTGATTAGGAATCGACGTTTGATAGCAGACAAACATGAGTCCGCGTTCCTGTGATGTCGTGTTGGCCGATTGCTCAGCTGGGCTCACTTCCGGCCCAAACGGAATACCAGCTCGAATAACACGGCGAGGATCGACCGCTGTCTCCTGTGAGAGGCCTCCCTGGTCGAAGTCCGCACGGGGATTTGTTTTGCGTATGTGTGCGGCGTACGGGCAACGGCGTTCGCCTTGATCGTCCGAGAAGTCGAAGTTGTTATTTTGGTTCGGATCAGCTCCGAGGGTGGTGTCGTCCTGGCTAGGTGTCAGGGCTAAAGGAGCCCCGCTTTTCCACCTTCCAACCAGGCGAGCGCCAAGGAGAACGGGATCTACTCCTAAAGTACCGGCCGCGCTCAGAATGAAGTTGCCGAACTCGGGGACTAACTGGTTAAGTCTGCGGAACACCATGAATGAGCCGTTATTCATCCAGCTCAATGGGGGCGGTCCCGCCTGGCCGGGATAGCCGAAGACGAAGTGGCCCGGATCGATCAGTCGCTGGCCGGGAAATGGATCGCTCAATCCCTTCACGCCCGGTTGCGAAACTCCGTCCAACCAACCGAAGTGCTCGTGTCCCTTCTCTAAGCCGGGCCGAACCTGGCCTGTTTCGTCGAAAATCACTGTTATGGATGCGCCTAGAATACTAAGCACATGGTGGGCCTCTTCATCCACGGCAGCCTGGGTTCCGCCCGTGACGAGGAATACACCATCGATATTGTTGGAAAGAAACTCCGGCTTCCAGTGGATCAGCTTTCCTGTTCCATCGAAGGCATCGCCTAAGGAAGGTGCTTGGGCTGCGGCGCCCTTGTCGAACGAAGGGTCTTTAAGGTCCGCGCTCGCCAACAGTTTTTTAAAACCCGTGTTAGTGAATCCGACGTTCAGACCAACTAGAGGCAGCGGGTCCTTCCGACCGTTCATCTTGTGATCGCGCAACTGGAATTCACGCGCCTTGACAGTGAGCGTGCTCGTAACTCGATGCGCTATTCGTTTCCGGAGGGCAGATTTGAATTCTGCCACCTCGGCAATTCTAAAAAAGACGAATCGCTCAAAGTTTTTCTGAAGTCCTATAAGAACATCGCCTTGGATCTCGTGTAAATCGAGAGCCGGCGATTCAGGTGTTGAAACAGGAGCGGCCAGAAGCCGTTGCGGGGTAGTCTCGTTAGACATGGAAAACTCGATTCTGCTGGTTTTGGTAGTCGTTAAGTAGTGATTCGAACTTCAATTGGCGCGACCAATGCGCGGCAAATTCGCCTGGACACTAAGTCGCGAAATCGAACGAAACATTCTGGGACGGACACTAACTTTGGAAAAAAGAACACCGGGGCGCTTTGGCTTTCCAGTGGAATTGTCGAATCTCACCCGAACGGGTAAGGACTCGAGGGCTCAAGAATTCAAGAAGAACCAACGATCTACGCCGAGTTCCGCATCGCACCATTCTTGAATTCTTGAATTCTTGGATTCTTGTACCGCGATACGGCCACCCTGGTGCTTTCGAGCGAATTGTGATGAGGTGACAAATGAGGATTGCACAAGTTGCTCCATTATATGAAAGCGTCCCTCCCCAGCTTTATGGCGGTACGGAACGCATTGTTTCCTACTTGACCGAAGAGTTAGTTAGGCAAGAACAGGATGTGACTTTGTTTGCGAGCGGTGATTCGGTGACCAAGGCTCGACTGGTGCCGGTAACCGAGCAGGCATTACGGCTGCAGGGCGCCCGTATTCGCGATCCAATCGCTCATCATGTTCGGCTCATTGAGCTTGCACTTCGCGAACCAGATCAATTCGACATATTCCATTTTCATCTTGACCATCTTCATTTTCCGCTGGTCCGCCGCACACCAAGCGTTTGTTTGACAACACTTCATGGACGCCTCGACATCCCGGACTTAGCCCCATTGTTTCAGGAGTTTTCAGAAATGCCCGTTGTTTCAATTTCGGATTCCCAGCGAGTGCCGCTTAGCTGGCTGAATTGGTGCGGGACTGTTTACCATGGGCTTCCGGAAGACTTATACAACTTCATCGAAACGCCTGACGATTACCTCGCATTTATCGGCAGAATCTGTCCGGAGAAGGGCCTCGATCGGGCCATCGAAGTTGCAGAAAAGACGGGTCGAAAGCTCAAGATTGCCGCGAAGGTAGATCCTGTGGATCAGGAATATTTCTCGAATGAGATCGAACCGCTGCTCAATCGGCCCCTTATCGAATTCGTCGGAGAGATCGGAGAGGAGGAGAAAGGCGAATTCCTCGGCAACGCTGCTGCGCTGCTATTCCCGATCGACTGGCCAGAGCCGTTTGGGCTCGTCATGATTGAAGCGTTGGCGTGCGGTACGCCGGTTATCGCATTCGATAGCGGTTCGGTCCCCGAAATAGTTGAGAGCGAACTGACCGGTTTTGTTGTAAGCGATGTGGAGGGAGCCGCGTCAGCCGTGGGAAGGATTTCTTCGCTCAGTCGATGGAAATGCCGGGAAACTTTTGAACAACGATTTACCGCAAGCAGAATGGCGAGCGACTATCTCGATATCTATCATCGGCTCGTTTCGAGGCGCGAAGGCGATGATGCAGGGATCACGGTATTTCGACCCGCCGCCTGAGGACGAGGAAATCCGCTTGCTCAGCCTGCATGACTCACAATTGAGGGCTCCTCAATTTCGGAGTTTAGGCTTAACCCAAATTCCGAAATTTGGAATCGTCCTCGTCCTCGTCGTCGGTGCATTGGAATGCCGTGACCGCAAAGAGACCGATGTCCTGCAACTAATTTGTTCTGTTAGTCTGATTGCGAAACGATCGGGATTCTCGAGGACGAGGACGACGACGAGCACGAGGACGACTCGTCAAATTCGGAGTTAGGCTTAACGTCCCGCGCAGCCAACTGACCTGCGGCGACGTCACCATTATATGCGAGACGGTACACTAGGGAAGACTTGGAAGAACGCTGGCGCATCGACCACGAGGGCCCAAGCTTCGTAGTTGGGTTTATTTGATACTCACAATGCGAACATTCCCAACCCGACGCGGAATGGAAATGCTGACGGTTTGATGATATCTGGTGATCTCCAGATCAACCTCACTATCATCAACTTTCAAGCCGCAGATTCTGACGTATGGGACTGATTCCGGTAACAACGGATGGACGAAACGGATGACTCGATCTATCGCCCGGACTTCCATACCTAAGCAGGCCTGAAGCACCAGGAAAACGGCGCCTGCCGCCCATGCCTGGGGCGCGCAGGCCACGGGATACAACGTTGGCGCTTGCCCCTGCTGCTTGGGAAATCCACAGAAAAGCTCCGGAAGGCGATGCAATTCCAGGAAAATTGAGGCATCAAAAAGTCCCGTGAGAATCTCAGCAGCAAGCGTTTTGTCCGCCGACTGAGTCAGACCGTGCGCCACCAGAGCATTGTCGTGAGGCCAGACCGAGCCGTTGTGATATGACATTGGATTATATCGGACCTCGGTTGTCGCGACGGTTCTGACTCCCCAGCCTGAAAAATATTCCTCTGACCGCAATTGCCGAACAATCTGGCGGGCATGTTCCTCGGAAGGAATCCCCGTAAACAAGGTGTGTCCGGCATTCGAGCTTCGCACCTGACACTGTCGTTTCTCGCCGTCCAGGGCTATCGCGTACGAACAAATTTCCGGGCACCAGAACGCCTTTTGGAAACGGCGCTTGAGTGCCTCGGATTCACGCCGCAGCTTGTCCGCCTGTTCGGATCGACCTAATGCTTCGGCTGCCTCTGCAATCTCGCGTTTGGCGCCATAGACATAGCTTTGCACTTCACACAAAGCGATCGGTCCTTTCGCGACACTTCCATTTGCGTGAAATATTGAATCGTTCGAATCTTTCCACCCTTGTTGAAACAAACCGTGCGGCGAAGATTGACCGTACTCGACAAAACCGTCGCCATCTTTGTCGCCATACAGATCAATCCAGTTCAGGGCATTTTCGATATTCGGCCAAATGCCCCCGATCAGGTTCTGGTCACCAGTACGCTTGAAGTAAGCTGCGGCGAGCAGGACGAACAGCGGAGTTGAATCTACGCTGCCGTAATAACGTCTGAACGGAACTTCCCCGACCCGTGCCATCTCGCTCTGGCGAGCTTCGTGAAGGATTTTACCCGGCTCTGCATCCTGATCAGGATTGGTCGCCGATGCCTGAACAGACGCTAGGAACGAAAGCACTCCTTTTGCTATCGCCGGACAGAAGCACAAGCACTCCAGCGCCGTGATGATTCCGTCTCGGCCGAAGACGGTGCTGAACCAAGGTACTCCCGCGTAAGGATATAGTCCCTCCGGAGTCGGAGTGATCAGCATTCTCAAGTCAGCGACAGAGCGGTTAACCCAATCGTTGAATTGTTCGTTGGAAGTATATATTTCCACCTCGGAGAGTTCGGCGCCCCTTATGACAAGCCTATCTGCAGCCTCCTGGACGGAGACCGCGATAGGTTCTTGACCCGATCTGCAGACGACCTTCAGCGCGAGAGAGGTTTGCTCCTGCGGTTCCAGTTCGATGGGAATGCGCATCAGATCGCGGGCGATTTCCGCAGGGGTTCTGCTCGATTCGATTCGGGTTTCGCGTAAGAGCCCGTCCAGCCCTTTATATCCGAGAGTCACTGTCGATCCCTCGATGCACGGGTCCAGAAATTGGCCGCGTTTTTCCCGCGGATGTCCCCGCACTTCGAAGATATCGGCGAAGTCGGCCCCGAATTCCAAAATGACTTCAATCGCGATAGCGTCCAAACCGTAATTTCGGATTTCGATCCGCTCATAGCAGCTGTTTGCCCACACAAATAACGACCGGCAGACGTGCAGCACTGATGGGCGTACCGTTCCCTGCTCGCCCAATCGCATTTCCGGATTCGTCAAATCGACTGATAACAGCGCATTGTCGGCCCTCACATTCGAGCTTAACAACAAAAAATAATCCTGGGCGAGACGTAGCACCCACCTCGAT
>Ga0210408_10006333_pt1 | contig 10237 bp, 8 predicted proteins | sample IncBWH4MmetaG_FD_155471 | JGI IMG/M metagenome (GOLD analysis project Ga0210408, IMG submission 155471) | Forest soil microbial communities from Barre Woods Harvard Forest LTER site, Petersham, Massachusetts, United States - Inc-BW-H-4-M | ecosystem: Environmental > Terrestrial > Soil >...
CTTCATCGCCATGTTTGCACTTTCTCGCGTCGACTATCATCTAATACTGGATCAGGCGCCCATTCTGTATTTGATTGGCGTAGCCGCGCTGGTAGCCGTCCTGCTGGTCGGGCACACGCGTTTTGGAGCCAAACGCTGGATCCCGGTCATGGGGGAATTTCTTCAGGTGTCAGAACTGGTCAAATTGGTTATAATCATTGTGTTGGCGCGCTTCTTTGCCGAGGTGCGCAGCGATGAGCTCTCCCTGCGCGATTTGATTAAAGCAGGGCTGTTGGTAGGATTACCACTGGCGCTGATTCTCAAACAACCCGATTTGGGTACAGCGCTCGTTTTGGTGCCTCTGTTGGTTGTAGGCGCCTATTTGGCTGGCTTGCAGTGGCAACACGCGGCCATATTTTCTTTGGCAGGAATTTTACTGATTGGAAGTGTTTTTTATCCGCCGGTCAGCCGGCATATTCTAAAGTCGTACCAACGGGAACGAATCACTTCCTTCCTGCATCCGGAAGATGACGCAAAAGGCTCCGGCTACCAATTGTTGCAATCGGAAATCGCCGTGGGCTCCGGCGGCTTCTGGGGAAAAGGTTTTGGCAAGGGCAGTCAGAATCAACTGGGCTACATCCCCGTTCGTTATTCCGACTTCATCATGTCGGCGTGGGCTGAAGAGCAGGGATTCAAGGGCGTGCTGCTTGCCTTAGGGCTGTACATGGCTCTGCTGCTACGACTGGTGCAGAATGCCCAGCGCGCGAAAGACCGCGCGGGTATGTTTCTGGTCATGGGCGTAGCTGCGGCGCTTGGCTTCCATGTTTTGGTGAATGTGGCCATGGTGATTGGTTATATGCCGGTTACCGGCATCCCGTTGCCGCTGATGAGCTACGGGGGCTCGGCCACGTTGTTTGTTTTCCTGGCGATTGGTCTGGTGATGAACGTGCGCATTCGCCGCTTCGTCAACTAGGCGAGCCGCCAGTCCCGAGCGCTTGGCGGCAACATACAAAGCCGCGCCGGGTCGAATATTTAGGATTGAAAGAGTGAGGACAGCATCGTCCGCCGTTTGCCCGGGACCTTCCCGGCAACGGGTTAGCCGCAATAGCAGCAGCCTCGAACGCCAGAGGACGCACTTCGTAGTCGGCCATTCCGGCATCGCCGGAAACCGCCCCTCCGCATTCGACCAACGCGACGCCTCTCTACAGGTGTCGCACGCGTGTGTCCCGGTTCTTCCGGGACCGGCGCCGCTATTCCGGACCCACCTCGGGCAGAAGCTCGCGGCCGTGCGTCCCAAGGAGTTTTCATGTCGAAAGAATTGGTTATTTCCGCGGCCTCCCACGAACGCCGGGTCGCGATTCTTGAAGAAGGTCAGTTAGTCGAAATTTACATCGAGCGCGAAAAAGAGTTCGCGCTGGTCGGCAGTATCTACAAAGGCCGCGTTACCCGCGTGCTCCCTGGCATGCAGTCGGCGTTCGTCGATATTGGACTCGACGGCGATGCGTTTCTGTACGTCAGCGACGTCTTCGAAAACCTCGAAGATTACGATCACGACCACGGCCATGGACCTGCGCCGCAAGCGTCGGCGATTCCGCCCGCCGCCGCGGCGCTGGTCGAGGCTTTGCCCGGCGAGTCTCTCGCCAACGCGCACAGCTCCGATGAAGCCGCTCCGTTAAGCGCGGACGACGCCGCGCAACAAGCCATTCCGACCGATGAGCCGCTGCATGCGGACTTCGCACACGAGCACGAACACGACGCTCCTGCCGAGCAAGCTCACAGCGAAGCGGAGCCGGACGGAAATCGCGAGCCCCACGCCGAAGGGGAGGAGCGCCAGCCGGACTCGAACGCCTCTGCTCCGCAAAATTTTGGGCAGTTTAATCCCACACAGAAGTACTCTCGCCCCGATCGCGGCAATGACCGCGGCGGCGGACAGGACTTCCGCGGCGATCGCGGTGGCGATCGTGGACGCGGAGGACGCTGGGGGCGGCGCGGTGGGCGCCGTCGCAGTGGAAGTGGAGCACGCCCGCAAGGCGGCCGCAATCTTCCTCCTTCAAAATATGCCTCTCCTCAAGGCGATCAACGCCCGCACGACTCGCGCGGCCAGCAAGGCCGCTCTTTCGAGCCGCGCGACAACCGCCGCCCGGAAGGCTCGCGCTACAGCCCACCGGCCCCTCCGACAAGTTCCGGTGAAGACGAAATTGTATTGCCGGGCGAATCCCTGGCGAAGTACCGTAACAAGCCCGCTGCTGCCGCAGCAGCTGTCCCCGCGCCTGCCGTCTTAGGGCCGGAGATTCACGAACCACAGCCCGATCTCGGGGACTCCATCTCTTCTCGTGGCAATGTCCAACAGACGGGGACGCCTTCCGGCGTGAACGTTCCTCGCCGCTCCTCCGGGGGCCTGCCACGTTGGCTGCTCGCGGAAACCGGCAACGAAACCGAAACATCATCGACCGGCCCAGAAGAATTGACCTCCTCCGCCGACGACACCGCAACGACGCCGCCACCGTCACTCGCCGCCGCGCCGGACATCGTCGAGCAGGAACGTACTCGCACTGATGCTTCGCTCAGCGAAGAAGACGTCGCCGTCATCTCCTCCAGCCTCATCGAAGCCAAGCACGAAGAAACACAAGCGCACGCCGCAGCCGATACGCTCGTGGGCGGCGCCGTTTTCGAAGAAGAAGACGTGGAGGAAGAAGAGGAGGAGGGAGAAACGGAAGAGAGCGCCGAAGAGCATGATGAGATTCGCGCCAGCGAAGCGGAAGCGGAATCCCAGGATGTAGGCGCGGAAGAGATCGCGGCTATCGAGACGCGCGCTCTTGACTCTCACGCGCTCCGCGAAGCGGAAGCAGACGCCGCCCACGAAAGCGCGTTGCACGCCGCTGCCATCGGCGATCCCGAAATTCATGAGGGAACCGAGCACGCACCCGTCGAGGCCACCGGAACTGAATCGGCGCCCGAGCCCGTTATTGCCGAAGACGACAGCATCCTTCTTCCCGGCGAGACACGCGCCCCGCACTCCGGCGCTCCCGAGGCGCGCCAGGATTTCCCGCGCGACTCCGCGCGCATCGGCGGCAATCCCCGCGCCCGATTCCAACGCCCTTATCGCAGCGGCGGACGCGATCGCGACAACCGCGGCCGAGACAATCGCAGCGGCGGAAGACCAGATCGTCGCGGCGGCCGTCCCAGCGGCGGTCCTCGATTCGAACGCCGTCCGGGCGGTCCGCATCGTCATCACGGCAGCTACTCCGGACCTTCGCGCCGTCCTCAGCTCATTTCCGAGATGCTGAAGGCCGGCCAGGACATCGTCATCCAGATCGCCAAGGAGCCGCTCGGCAAGAAAGGCGCGCGCATCACCAGCCACGTCGCGCTCCCCGGCCGCTTCCTGGTGTACATGCCGACCATCGATCACATCGGTGTCTCCCGCAAAATCGCGTCCGCGGAAAATCGCTCGCGCCTACGCAGGCTGGTCGGCGAAGCCCGCGGCGCGTATCCCGGCGGCTTCATCGTTCGAACCGCGGCCGGCGGCGCTTCCGATGAAGAAATCCGCACGGACATCGAGTTCCTCGGCAAGACCTGGAACGAAATCAAGGAGCGCAGCGAGCAGCGCAAAGCGCCCGCGCTTCTGCACCGCGATCTAAATCTCGTCGAGCGCATCCTTCGCGATTACGTCAGCGACGATTTCACGGCCATCTGGATCGACAGCGAAGAGGAATACGGCAAGGTCGTCGAATTCGTCAGCCGCTTCCAACCCAAGCTCGTCAATCGCGTCAAGCTGTACAGCAAGGAAACGCCGATCTTCGAGGAGTTCGGCATCCAGCACGAGCTGGACAAAGCGTTGCGCGCCAAAGTCTGGCTCAAGTCCGGCGGCTACATCGTGATCAACCACACGGAAGCGCTCGTGGCCATCGACGTCAACACCGGCAAATTCGTCGGCAAAGGCTCCACGCGCCTCGAGGACACCATCGTTAAGACCAACCTCGAAGCCGTGAAGGAAATCGTCCGGCAGATTCGCCTGCGCGACCTCGGCGGCATCATCGTAGTCGACTTCATCGACATGGAAGAGCGCCGCAACCGCGAAAAAGTTCTCATGGCGCTGCAGCAGGCCCTGGAGCAGGACAAAGCCCCATCCAAGGCGCTCTCCTTCAACGAGTTCGGCCTCGTCTGCATCACGCGCAAGCGCACCAAGCAGGCGCTTGAGCGCGTGCTCTGCCAGCCATGCCCATACTGCACCGGCTCCGGCATGGTGAAGTCCATCCCCACGCTCTGCTACGAAATTCAAGCCGAAGCGCGCAAGATGGCCATCGCCACCGCCGACAACGAAGCTCCGAATCTCACGCTGCGCGTGCATCCCGAAATCGCCAAAGCTTTGAAGACGCGCGAATCCATGCTGATCGACGAGCTCGAGCAGACCACGCACAAGCACATCATCATCCAGTCCGACGCCACGTTGCATTGGGAGCAGTACGACATCTGCTAAACAGTAGGACGGGCTTTCAGCTTGTCCAGGCTCCTCGTCACTGCAGACACGCAAGTGGGCGTGCCTTACCTGTCCCGGCGGCCAGTTTCGAGCTGCGACAACGCGGCGCAAGTTCACCCTTGCTTCGACTCTGCCCGCCCGACTAGATTGAATCCACGTTGCTCCTCCCACCCGGAGCCGAATTCATTCATCCGCTAAGGGAGGAAACTATGTGGACCAAGCAGCAGACCCAGCCTGAACCGCCAGCACCGCCTCAAGCAATAAAACCCTCGGTCGTCGCCTTCGGCAGCCCGTCTACCCCCGCGCTCGGCAGCAGCCCCGCTCGCGGCTCCGCGCGCCTCGGTTCCAGCCTGCAAATCAAAGGTCATATCACCGGCACCGAAGATTTGCAGATCGACGGAAAAGTCGATGGGCCCATTTCCTTGCGCGGCCATGGGCTCACCGTGGGACCCACGGCGCAACTCACTTCAGAGATTCACGCGCGTGAGGTTGTTGTCTACGGAAAGGTAGTTGGGAATGTTCACGCCCGGGACCGCGTCGACGTCAAGAGTGATGGCTCCGTCATCGGCGACATCTCCACCGCGCGGATTAGCATCGAGGACGGTGCGCAGTTCAAAGGTCGCATCGAAATCGATCCCACTAAATCCCAAAATGCCGCGGCGGATTAACCAGTAACCAACCGCGGACCGCCACCCGTAATCAGCAAATGAAAAAAGGGCGGACCAAAAAAAGGGTCCGCCCGCATTCCCCGCCACTTTCAACTGACTAGTTTCCAACAGCTCGCGGCGCAGGTGCAGTTTGCACCGGCACCGCTAGCTGTGCAACCACCTGGCTTTTGGCCTTTGGACTCGACCAAAGGAAGTCCACCATCAGGCCTTCCTTCTCAAGGTACAAGGCTTCCGCCAGCGTCCCCGCCTTTTCAAGCTCGAGGACCAATTCGCTTGCCTCGCGCGCGTGGTCGCTTGGCGATGCCATTGCAAACATGCTCGCCATTGGACCGGACTTCTCCGGCTTCAGCACCACCAGCACCAGATGCCCTACGCCTTGTTGAATCGAGTGGATGGATTGAATGGTTCCGATCGGCTCGATGGTGAATCTGTACGCCCCAGCTGTGAGAATCGTGTTCCCGAAGCGCGCGCTTTCCTTGAGCGTAAAATTCCCTCCGATCGTGTTCTGCGCCAGGAGCGGACTGGCGTTTGCGCAAATCGTCAGCGCCGCCCACGCCAGGGTCCTTGCCAAAACCTTCCGATACATCGATCTGATTTTTAGAATTGCCATTTTCGTTTCCCTCGCTTTTTGGAGTAGGCGCACACTTGTTGCGCCTCGCTTTACACTGAGTTGCTTCGAACCGCGGGTCAGCCCGCAAACTGCGCGTTGCGTGACCGCGTAAGGTGTGCCAAAGAACTCCGGATTCTTCTGGCACGTTGCTGCATAGAAGTCGCGCGAATTCTACATCGCAAATTTCGCACGCAAGTTAATTCTAGTCCAACGCAAAGAATCTATCGGCTCTATCCGCAGCGCCGATGAGTAAACACACACTTCACCTCTATCGATGTATGTCATTTGATTTCTTGGTTTTGAAAATCAGTGGTGAAAGCGGCCGTTCGAAAAATGAATGCCGACGAGTCTAACTGCCTGCACTCAACAACTCAGTTCGGCTTTTCGTTTTCCGGAGACGCCGCTTCCTGGCCCTTCGGCGCGAAAATCCTCTGCTTGTCGTCCACCGAGAAAAGCAAATAGTTGCTGAATTTGTGCTGCCGGTGAACGCGCCGGCCTTTCCAGTCGTAATAAACTTCCACGTTCGCGGGCAGCCACTCATTTTTCATGTGCTATCATTTCTTTTTGCTCGACGAAAGCGAGATGGAATGACTGCGCGTATCCTCGAGGGAATCAAAATCCGCGACGAAATCTTCGCTGAATTGAAAGGCGAAATCGCCCGCCTCGCCGGCGAAGGCATTCGCCCAGGCCTGGCCGCCGTTCTCGTCGGAGAAAACCCCGCCTCGCAGCTCTACGTCAAATCCAAAATCGCCGCGTCTGAGCTGCTCGGCCTGGCCAGTTGGATACTCACGCCCGCCGCCTCTGCCACCACCGACCAGATGCTTCGCCTCGTCCACGACTTGAACGACGACAACGCCGTCGACGGCATTCTCATCCAGCTTCCCCTCCCTTCCCAGGTCGACACCAAGCGCGTTCTCGAGGCCGTCGATCCCGCAAAGGACGTGGACGGCTTTCATCCCGTAAATCTCGGCCGTCTGGTCAGTGGCCGCCGTGGGCTGGTCGCCTGCACGCCCGCCGGCTGCATGGAGATTCTTCGCCGCAACGCCATCGCCACCGAAGGCGCAAACGCCGTCGTCCTCGGCCGCAGCGACATCGTCGGCAAACCCATGGCCCTTCTGCTCATGCACGCCAACGCTACCGTCACCATCTGTCATTCCAAAACGCGCGATCTGCCCGGCGTCGTCCGTCGCGCCGACATCGTCGTCGCCGCCATGGGCAAAGCTGGTTACGTGCAAGCTGACTGGATTCGTCCCGGCGCCGCGGTGATCGACGTCGGCACCAACAAAGTGACCGATGCAAGAGAAGCCGAATCTCTGCTGCGCAATTTTCCCGCCCGCTTGCAAAAATTTCGCGAGAAAGGCTCCGTGCTCGTCGGCGATGTGCATCCGGACGCCGTCAACACAGCTGGCGCCCTCACCCCCGTTCCCGGCGGAGTCGGCCCCATGACCATCACCATGCTCATGAGCAACACCGTCAAAGCCGCGCGCCTCCGCCGCGGCGGCGCCTCGTCGAAACCCGACACCGCGCAATCCACCGTCGGCGCGCGGTGACCCACGCAATGCTTCGCCTCGGCCTAACCGGAGGCATCGCCAGCGGCAAAACCGCGGTCGCTGCCATGCTGCGCGAAATGGGCTTCGCCGTTCTCGATGCCGATTCCCTCGCGCACACCCTCATCGAGCCCGGTGAGCCCGCCTACGACGAAGTGGTCCGCGAATTTGGCGCGTCCATTCTCGATGCCGGCAATCGCGTTGATCGCACCAAGCTCGCTTCCGTCGTCTTCGCCGACCCGGCCAAACTCGTCCGCCTCAACGCTATCGTTCACCCGCGCGTCGAGGCCGTCATCCACCAGCAATTTGCTGAATGGTCGCGCAACAGCACGCGCGACGCCGCTTTCGTCGAAGCCGCGCTGCTCGTCGAAGCCGGCTATCACAAAAATTTGGACGGTCTCGTGGTCACCTGGTGTCGTCCCGAGCAGCAACTCGCGCGTCTCCGCACTCGCGGCCTCAGCGACGAGGACGCCCGCCGCCGCATTGCCGCCCAGCTCCCCATCGCCGAAAAACTCCGCTACGCCACCGAAAAAATCGACTGCTCCGGCTCCCTGGAAGACACCCGCGCGCAAGTCACAGCCCTGGCCGCCAAACTCCGCCGCGATGTCAGAGACGCGTCATTCTGAAGCGAACTGATGAGGTTCGCTGAAGGACCTCAACGTAAGATTTGCCCCAACTGCAGCCGTGAGCCGCTGGCCCTATGAACTGTTCCCAGATTTTCCTTATACTGTTCATAACTCTCGGCAAAGGATTTCGACCATGACCGCACAACGTACCTCCAGCATCACCCGCTTGCTCCTCGCCGCCGTCGTCATCACCTTCGGGGCGTACTGGGCCGGAGCTCGCTGGGGCCAGCGCCAACCCATCGGCGTGGCCGCCGTGCCGCGCAGCGGCGGCGCCGCGAAAGATGTTTCCGCCGCCAACGTAGCCGCGCGCGATGCCGCTCTAACCGACGAAGAGGCCATCAACGTCCGGGTCTATCGCCAAGTTTCGCCCGCCGTCGCCAACATTCTCACCAAAGCCACCGAGTACGATTTCTTCATGGACCCCGTGCCCGTCGAAGGCGCCGGCTCCGGCTTCGTGATCGACGAAAAAGGCTATATCCTCACGAATTTTCACGTCGTGCAGGAAGCGCAATCCATCGAAGTCGTCCTCGGCGATCAGTCGCGTTATCCCGCCAAGTTCATCGGCGCGGATCAGCGCAATGACGTCGCGCTCGTTAAAATCGAGCCGAAAGGAAAGCGCCTGGTCGCGTTATCACTTGGCGACTCCTCAGTACTCCAGGTGGGCCAGAAGGTTCTGGCCATCGGCAATCCCTTTGGATTTCAGAGCACGCTGACCACCGGCGTGGTCAGCGCTATCGGCCGCACCGTGCAAACCAGCCAGACCACTTTCATCGACGAAGCCATTCAGACCGACGCGGCCATCAATCGCGGAAATTCCGGAGGTCCGCTGCTTAATTCGCACGGCGAAGTCATCGGCATCAACTCGGCGATTTACACGCCCAGCGGGACCACCGCCGGCATCGGCTTCGCCATTCCTATCAATAGCGCCAGGCGCATTGCGCACGACCTCATGACCGACGGCCGCGTCCATCAGGCTTTTCTCGGTGTGCAGACGCTTTCGGTTGGCGGCCAACTCGCTGAAGCGCTGGATCTTCCCGCGAAGGAAGGTCTCTTGGTGGAATCCGCAACCAAGGGTGGACCCGCCGCCGCGGCCGGCGTTCGCGGTGGTGACCGCGTCGTGCGCGCCGGAATGCAGCGCATCGCGGTAGGCGGCGATCTCATCGTTGCGGTCGACGGCCAAAAAGTAGCCAGTCCCTTCGACCTCAACATCCTGCTAAATCGCAAACGCCCCGGCGACACCGTCACGCTGACAATTTTCCGCGGCGGCAAAAAGGTCGAACTCCCCGTCAAGCTCGGCGAGCGCCCCGGCGCCTAAGTCAACGGGTTCAGACTGTTCGATTGTGCCATTTACTTTTGACTCCCAAATTCTGTTCGATACTTCTCGCGCTGCGGGTTGCTCAGCGTAAACCAGCCTTCCGCGATATCTCGAACTCGCTCTAGCTCCCGCTGCATCTCCGCGTGTTTCGCCTCCAGCATCTGCTGGTCCGCATCGGCCGGCACATAAATCGGAGGTGCAAACAAAATCATGGTTCGCGCAAACGGCGCCGGCAGTAGAAAATGATCCCACGTATTGGTGAACGTTTTCCCGCGGTCCACGCCGATGTGAAATACCATCACCGGGCAGCCCGTCTTGCGCGCGAGCATCACCGGACCGGGCTTGGCCACGTAGCGCGGCCCGCGCGGCCCGTCGATCGTGAACGCGCAATCGACTCCTTGTTCCAGGCGCCGCGCCATCACTGCCAGCCCGCGCAGTCCGCCGCGCGACGAACTTCCCTGCGCCGTCCCAAACCCCAGCCACTCGATCACCTTGCGCGTCCATTGCCCATCGAATGCGGTCGTGTTCATCACCACTGTGCCGTGATTTCGATGCCACCACACAATCGGGATAATGACGCGATGCCAGAACGCCCAAATGCACCGCTTCCCCGAAGTGTACACGCCCTCGGCATGCTGCCACCCGAGCACCTCGTACCGCAGCGTCGGTCCCAGCAAGCGAATCATGCTGTAAACGACCGCGGCAATCACGGGAATCTGTATCCGCCGCGACCACGGCAACTCCGGCAGCCGCGTGTCGTAATGCACGTTCACCGCATCGGCATTATTCTCCCTGGCCGCTGCACTCGTTGCGGCGCCGCCGCTCCCCTGCTCTGCTTCGCGGGCTGCTTCTTTTGCGCACATCGGCGTATAGTATAGTGGTCTAGCGGCGCACCGTCGCGTCGCGCCGCGTCCCCGCATCTAAGTCCCTCGGAGCCTTTTTCATTGCTGCCAGCCAGCGCCAAACGAACTGTGTTTTTGGGAGTGCGGCGGCTTGTTTACCCTGAGCCTCAAAG
>Ga0210408_10006335_pt1 | contig 10236 bp, 3 predicted proteins | sample IncBWH4MmetaG_FD_155471 | JGI IMG/M metagenome (GOLD analysis project Ga0210408, IMG submission 155471) | Forest soil microbial communities from Barre Woods Harvard Forest LTER site, Petersham, Massachusetts, United States - Inc-BW-H-4-M | ecosystem: Environmental > Terrestrial > Soil >...
CTTCCACACAACGACCACCGGGCATTCGTCGAAGCCCGTGGTTCTCTGGGCCACCGTGACCCCGCCCTGCGGCTGCAGGTGGTTGCCGATGCGCGCCAGCAGCTCCGCGGCGCCGGCCAGGGGACGCTCGCGCAACTTCTCGCACTCCCCATCGTCCACCTCGGCGAACGACGATTTCAGGGCAACAGCCCGGATCGCCGTCGGTTTTGCCTGCAGCGAGCCCAGGTCGGTGAGATGCTGCTCGAGCCACGTCCACAGGATCGCAACGACGCGCACCAGATCTTCCGCGCCGGCGGCGGCGCGGACTTGATCGATCAGGGCGTCAGGTGAGCTCGAGGTGCTGGTTCCGTACATCTCTGTGATATCTAGGACTGGATCGATCTCTTGTGCGGCCGCCTCGGCCGGAGTCGGGGCGATGGGTTCCGCGACCGCCAGCTCCCCAGCTCTCTGGATTGGCACCGTTCGGTCTTGCGGAATACTACATTGCAGCCCGGCCGCCACCTGGGCTCGTTCCAATCCTCGACTTCCGGCCAGTGAGGGGAAGGCGTTGACTCCGCCCAGTCCAAAACGGACCGCGCGGGTGGCTGAACGGCAGAAGATCCGTCCGGTCGGTAGCGGAGGATGCCGGGCTCTTTGACGCCCCCGCTCCCACATCTCCCCTTGTCGCCGCCCCACCCGCTGTAGCACCGCACCGCCCGCCGTGGCTGGAGCCGCCGATCCGCGGACGCGGGGCACGGAAGCCCCGCGCCCACCCGCCCGGATGCCAGATCACCCGCGTGGACGATCCCAAAAAATGCCCAATCTCGCCCTCCCATCGGGCTCCACGCCCGCCCCGAGTCACGCCCCCAGCTCCCTGCGCGCCTGGCAGCGCCACGCCCTGGAGCGGCTCGCCGGCTGGCGCGCCGGGCCGTTTCTCGTGTCCGCCGCCCCCGGCGCCGGCAAGACCCGGCCCGCGCTCGAGCTCGCGCGCGAGCTGCTTGGCCGGGGGGCCGTCAGCCGCGTCGCCGTGCTCTGCCCCACCACCCCTCTGACCCGCCAGTGGGCCACCGCCGCCGCCGCGCTCGGCGTGCAGCTCGTGCCCGACGCCGACGGGGCCAGGCCTCCCCGCGACTTCCACGGCGTTGCCGTCACCTACGCCCGCGTCGCCTCCGACCCCCGCGCCTGGGCCGCCGGGGTCGTGCCCAGCACCCTCGTCGTGCTCGACGAGGCCCACCACCTCGGCGAGGACCTCGCCTGGGGCGCCGGCTTTCAGCAGGCCTTCGCCGCCGCTCCCCGCTGGCTGCTGCTCTCCGGCACCCCCTTCCGCTCCGACGCCACCCCCATCCCCGGGGTCCGCTACGACGCCGACGGGCTTGCCGTGCCCGACGTCTCCTATAACTACGCCCAGGCCGTCGCCGACGGGATCTGCCGCCCCGTCGCCTTCGTCACCTTCGACGGCACCCTCTCTTGGCGCAGCGGCGATGACGTGATCGAATCCTCCTTCGAGACCGTCCTCACCGCCCGCGAGGCCGCCCGCCGCTACCGCACCGCCATCTCCACCGAGCTCCCCGACGGGCTGCCCCGCATCCTGCGCGAGGCCCACGCCAAGCTCGGCGAGTTGCGCGCCCTCGGGCACCGCGACGCCGGCGCTCTCGCCGTCGCCGCCGACGCCGCCCACGCGCGCGAGATCGCCCGCCTGCTCGGCGAGGTCACCGGGCGTGCCCCCTTGGTCGTGCTCCACACCGAGGCCCGCGCCGCGCAGAAGCTCGCCGACTTCCGCGGCTCCCGCGAGCCCTGGATCGTCGCCGTCAACATGGTCTCCGAGGGCGTCGACATCCCCCGCCTGCGCGTGGGGGTGTACGCCACCGCCGCCAAGACCCCCCTCGTCTTCCGCCAGATCGTCGGGCGCTTCGTGCGCACCATCCCCGGTCGGCCACCGGAGCCCTCCTGGCTCTACCTCCCCGCGGACCCCCTCCTCCGCCGCCACGCCGCCGAGGTCGAGACCGAGCTCCGCCACGCCCTGCGGCCCGACCGCGATTTGGAGGACACCGAGCTCGACGAGCCCCGCGAGCGGCGCGCCACCGAGCCCTCCCCGAGCGCCGAGTTCGTTCCCCTCAGCGCCGAGTTCGCGCCCCAGCTCACCCTCTTCGGGCCCCCCGCCCCCGCGCACGCCGGCTTGGAGGCCGGTGCACAAGCGCGCGGGGGTGGCCCGTGGTCGGAAACAATTCCCTCGCCGCCCCCCGCCCAGCGGCCCGGAACGCAGCGGCCAGGGACCCAGCCGCCCGCGGCGCACCCCGCCCCGCCCGCCGCCTTCGAGCAGCGCGCCCGCCTGCGCGAGCGCCGCGCCCAGCTCGTCGCCGATCTGCACCGCCGCAACGGCAGCACCCACCGCGAGATCAACGCCTGGGTCAACCGCCGCGTCGGCGTGCAGCGCGTGGAGAGCGCCACCATCGCCCAGCTCGAGCGCTCCATCGAGGTGCTCCGCAAGGAGCTCACCCGCCGCAGCCGCCATGCCGTGACCGGCCCCCAGTAGATCGGCGGAGCTTCACCCCCTTGCACGCCGTTCGCACAACGGTTAGCGTAATTGGGACTTGGGGCTTGCTCGCATCATCCCTATCTATGGGTGCCGCCCGAGCCCGCCAGCCGCTAGTTACAGAGGAGGCCGAAGGTGGATCAGCTCACAACCGATCAGCGAGCGCAGTTGGCGGACCTCGCCGGGCGACTCGAGCCGCGCCAGCAGCAGTTGCTCGACCCGCGGAAGGCCGCCGATCTCGAGATGATCGGGGTCGTGCTCGAGCTCTTCGGCAAGTCCGGCGACCGCTACCCCGCCCTGCACGCCGCGCTGGCCGACGGGCGGGCCCCGCAGGAGGGCCTCGACGACGTGCTGATCGTCGACGTCGGCGCCGACTCCGGCGGCCGCGCCACCGCCCGCGGCTGGCACACCGCGCGGGGCGGCGCGTTCCTCTCCAGCGCCATGACGATCGCGTTCGACACCGACTCCAATGAGCTGCTCGCCACCGGCAGCGCCACCCAGGTGGGGGGCACGCTCGCCCGCTCGGCGACCCGCACCGCCACCGCCAAGCCCGCCGGCAGGTCCGTCAGCGCCGTCACCCTCTTCCACGCCCAGCGCACTCCTTCAGAGGCCCCCCGCTTCGGATTCGCCACCGCCCAGCGGCCCACCGTGGGCGGCGCAGCGCTGATCAACATCATCCACCCCGTCCTGAAAGTACCCACCAACAAGCAGATCACGATCGGCTTCGCCCGCACCGCCCCCGCCGCGGACTGCGACTACTTCTATAAAGAGCCCGAAAACATCGAAAGCCCCCTGCTGATCGTCCCCTTCGAAGGCAACGCCACCCTGGCCGACAGCATCGTCACCGACAGCACCGGGAAGAACATCCCCGGCCTCGAAGTCTTCACCCGGGTTTACGTCACCGGCGCCCAGGAACCCTACGTCGAACCGATCGACCCCACAAGCCTGAAGGCGAAGGTCACCGTCCCCAACCCATCCCAGCCCACGGTCATGCAGTGGTCCTTCCCCTACGACCAGCTCGGGCAGGCCCTCACCCAGTCGATCCGCTACGCGCCCTGCGGCCCCGCGCGCAGCAACATCTCCTCCTTCTTCTTCGAATTCAAAGTCCCCGTCCACAACAGCCTGAACCCGATCTTTCCCTTCGCCGTCTGCAGCGAACACTGGCCCAACCAGCCCTCCGTCCAGTGCACGGAGATCAAAGACCTGCAGTTCTGGTGGCACTGCCTCGCCGCCGGCACCGCCGTGACCCTCGCCGACGGCAGCACCCTCCCGATCGAGGAGGTCGACAACAAAGTGCGCGTGCGCACCGGCCTGGGCGACGGCTCGCTCGCCGTCGAGGCCACCTGGCGCGGGGGCCACGAGGACCCGGACGGCACCGCCGGCGGGGTGCTGCGCCTCGTGACCGACGGCGGCCGCGAGCTCGTGCTGAGCGGCGAGCACCCGGTCATCACCCCCGTCGGCCCCGTGCTGGCGCACGACCTGCGCCCCGGCGCCACCGTGCTGAGCGCGAGCGGCCCCGAAGGCGTGCGCTCCTGCGAGGCCATCCCCCACAGCGGGCCCCTGCACAGCCTCAAGCTCGGCGACCAGGACGACCGCGCGGCCGGCGCGGGACTCGGCTTCGCGTCGTTCCTCGCCAACGGGATCGCCGTCGGCGACCACGAAAGCCTCGCAAAGCACTACGACGCCACCCGCCACGACGCCGACTACATGCTCGCCCGGCTCCCCCCCGAGCAGCACACCGACTACCTGAGCGCCCTCGCCGACATCGCCGCCGGCCGCTAGGCGCGGCAAAAAAGCGGGCAAACCAGCAAGCGAACGAACGAACGAACGAACGTGCGTCGGCGAGGACCAGGTTGACGATGCCCAGCGCGGTTCCCCAGTTCGTTTCGGTCACCTACATCGACCCCTGGGGCCAGCCCCCGCCGCATACCTTCCAGGCGGGGCTGATCGTCACCGTCGTCCCACCCACCCCCGGCGCACCGGGCCTGCCGACGGACCCCGTGCTCGCCGCGCGCCTGCTGCAGGGCGGCGTCGAATGCGGCGTCGCCGTCGGCGCCAGCCCCGGCACGGTCCGCCTGATCCCCGCCGCCCCCTTAGGGGGGGGAGGGGTGCCCTTCAGCGTGCAGGTCGAGTGGGTGCAGCGCGGGACCACCACCCCCACCTGGAACGACCCCACCCTGATCGCCACCGCCCCCGTGCTCAGCGCGAGCCCCCAGCTGCTGAGCGCCAGCTTCGACGGCGGCGAAGCCGTCGTCAGCTGGGACCTCGCCGCCACCGCCGGCACCGCCACCGGGGCCTGCGTGAACCTCCTCGAAAACGGACTCACCAACGCCGCCGAAATCCTCGCCCCCGGCGGCTCCGGCAAGAAGGCGTTCGTCCCCACCCAGGGCGCCGTCTACGCCCTCTACCTCCGCGGCGTCCAGCCGATCGCGCCGAGCGCCACCGGCGGCTTCGCCGGCCCCTTCTCCGCGGGGCCCTTCGCCCCGCCCCTCGCCGTACCCACCACCGCGCCCACCGTGAGCGCCGTGAGCTACGACGGCGAATCGCTCACCGTCACCTGGAGCCCCCTCGCCACACCGGAACCGCCCGTGCCCGAAATCGCCTACACCCTGCACCTGCTCCGCTCCGGGAAGGTCGTGGCCAGCTACCCCGCCGGCCCCACCGGCGCGAGCGCCAGGATCGGCCAGCCCGCCGACCCCGCCACGCTCGCCGTCGCCACCTCCGTGCGCTACGGGGCGCTGAGCGGGCCGCTCGGCGCCGCCCAGCCGGTGATCGCCGCCGCCCCCACCGTGACCGGCGCCGGGTTCGATCCCCTGGGCGCCGAACTGAAGGTCGCCTGGAGCGCGCCCCCCGGAGCCGGCGCCTACACCGTCGAAGTGAGCCCCAGCAGCGGTTCGCCGATCACCAAGAAGGTTCAGAGCAGCCCGCTCGTCATGGACACCGTAGAGCTCCCCGCCGCCAGCCTCTACCGGCTGCGCCTGCGCGCCGCCGCGAGCCTCGCAAGCGACGCCGTCACCGGCCCCTGGTCGCAGTTGATCGCACTGCTCGGCCTCCCCCCCGCGGGGGTGCAGGTGGGCTACGACGCCCGCCTCGCCCGCATCGCCTGGGAGCCGCCGCCGGGGGAACCCGTCAGCGGCTACCTCGTCACCGTGCTCTCCGACTCCCTGCCGATCTCAAGCCAGACCGCGGCGGCCGCCAGCCCGGGCACCGCGATCCCCGTCCCCTTCGACGCCACCAAGACCCGCACCGCCGTCGTCCAGGCGCTCACCGCGAGCGCCGGCGACCCGCTCCTGCCCGCTGCTGGGCGGCCCTCCGCACCGCTCGCCCTGTTCCAGCCCGGGCTCTACCCGGTGCCCGCCGGCACAGAACCCGCCGTGCCACCCCACATCCGCCCGGCGCGCAAACCGGCGATGGACAGCGAAAACATCGTCCTGCAGCTCCCCGAGCTGTTCACCACCCACCAGACCGCCAACCTCCCCACCAACGCCGCCTTCGCCATCGCCGCCCTCGCGGGCGGCGGCCCGTTCGCGTACACGCTCACCATCGCCCCCGCCAGCAAGGCCTGGGAATTCCCCGTCGCCCAGCCGCTGCGCAGCGAAGTCCAGACCCTCTACCTCGACCTGCTCAGCAAATTGAAAGCCAGCGGCCTCACCCCGCTGGGCTGGAGCGTCGTGCAGGACGCGATCGCCCGCGCCATGCCCCAGACCTTCGCGGAGACCCTCTACTACGGCTGCGGCTTCGCCCCCGGCGAAGGGTGGGTGGACCTGCGCCCCGGGATGGTGCTCCGCGTCGAGTACCAGAGCTACCAGTACGTCGGCCCCGCCGCCCTCAACAGCGCCGTGATCGACGGCTACCTCACAAGCGGCGTCGGCGAGTACGACATCGGCTCCTACGTCGACTCCAGCGCCAGCTGGCTGACCGGCGTCGACGCCTTCCTCTCCGCCGTCGCCGACGGCGGCGTGACCGTGCCCACCCCCACCGTCGCCGCCAACGCCGTGGCCGGCGCCGGCGGCGCGATCGACCTCTACTACGCCCAGTTCCGCCAGCCCTTCTATCGCCTCGTCTACCCCCCCGACCTGGCGCCCTCCGAAAGCCCCGGCACCCCCCAGCCGGAGAGCAACGTGGCGATCCTCGCGGCCGGCGACTACCAGACGCTGAACGCCGCCACCGCCGCGCTGCGCGCAGGCGACCCCCTCGGCAGCGGCGCCGCCGCGACCTATCTGCGCGGGCGCACCATCGTCACCGCCTGCCTGCGCGTATGGCTCGACGGCACCCCGCTCGTGGTGCCCGTCGGCAGCACCGTCGGCAACCTGCTGGAGCGCGCCGGCCGGCGCCCCCCCGTGGCCAACGGGCTGCCCCTCACCGGCATCTCCCTCACGCGCGCCCCCGGCGCCGCCGTCACCGGCGCGGCCAGCGCGCCCTACGACACCGGCGCCGGCGTGCCCATCCACCTCGACTGGGGCGCCGGCAGCGCCTGGGGCGGCAACCGCGACTGGCTCTCCCTACCCCTCCTCCCCGGCGACCGGCTCTCCACCGGCGCGCCATGAGCGAACCCGCGCCATTCACCCGCGTCGGCGGAACCACGCTCTACTGGCAGCCCGAATCGCAGCGCACGATCGGCTTTCAGGCGAGCAACCCCGCGCTGCCCGACATCCTCAGCCCCGCGGAAAGCTGGGCCGACACGGGCGGCCTCTACCTCTTCATCGGCGGCGCCGGGCCCGCCACCAAGCCCGACGCGCAGCTCGCCGCGGAACTGCTCGCCTACCTCGGGACCCAGCGCTGGCCCCACGGGCCGCGCTTTCTGTGGCTGGCCAGCGCCAGCGAGCCGTATGCGCGTTGGCGCGGGCGGACCGTCTGGTTGCAGGCCGCCGGCGGGGGCTGGCGCGTCAGCCGCCGCGCCGACTTCGACCTGCGCGGCTACACCCTCACGCTCGCCCCCAGTAGCACCGTCACGCTCGCCGGCTGGGAATTCGCCTTCGCCCCCACCGGCAGCGGCGCACCCGCCGCCACCTTCTCCGCCCCCGGTGGCGAGTACCCCGCGGCGGGCGGCGGCGTCCTGCGCCTCGCGCTCGCCGGCGCCAGCGGCGGCTGCCTGCGCCTGGAGCTCGAACTGGCCGGCGGCGGCGCCACACCCTCCGACTTCCAGCGGCTCGGCGTCGGCGTGCGCTACTTCCTCCCCGAACCCGAGCGGCCCGCCGCGATCGCCGGCGTGAGCCGGGACGCCCACGGCGGCGTGTTCGTCAGGCCGCTCGAACTGGCCGCGCTCGTGCAGCCCAGCGCGGGGAGGCTCACCCTCGACGCCCTGCTCGACCCCGTGCGCCCGCTCGTGCCGGACCGCACCCACCTCGCCTTCTTTCTTGCCGGCGCCCCCCCGCCGCCCGCCCTCGGGTCGACGTTCGCAACCGCCCGCGGCTACGGGGTCGCGCTCACCCCCCAGCCGGGCGCCCTCGGCGTCCCCGACGCGCGGCTCGTGCTCGCCGAGCAGCCCCTGTTCGCCGGCGCCGACACCCACGTGCCCAAGCAGCGCTACCTCACCCCGCAGGGGGCGTTCGCCATCACCTGGCAGAGCGGCGGGGCTCCGGGTGGGAGCCGCGCCGGCGGTGAGCAGGGCGGCGCGGAGCGGGAGCGCCCAATCCCGAGCACCGACAGCTCGATCTACCAGCTGCTCTGCGGCGCCTCCGGCCTCGAGTACCTCGGGATGCCCACCGCCACCGCCAGCCGGCTCGTGTTCGTCCCCGGCAGGCCCGCCTACGCGAGCCTAACGCCCGCCGATAGCCCCGCGCAGCCCGCGCTCGACGCGACCGGCACCACCGCGTGGGTGTACGCCACCACCGCCACCGGCGCCGGCGTGCGCTACTACGCGCAGCCCGCCGATGCTCCCCTCTACCAGGCGAGCGGCGACGGCTTCCTCGAATACATGGAGCTGGCCGCGGCCCTGCTCCCCGGGGCCGAGGCGCCGCGCCCGTTCCCGCTCGCCCCCTACCACGGCCTGGGAGCCGAGGACGTGCCCGCCGCGCTCCAGCTGGAGGCACGCGCGATCGCCCCCACCCGCCGGCAGGCGCTGCTGCCCGCGCCGACCCAGGGGGCCATGGCCTCGGCCGGGGGACCCCCCACGACGACCGCGCGGACCGCCGTGACGCCGCAGGGGCTGGGGGTGGGGATCGCCGCCGACGGCACCTGGACCTGGCTCGGGATCGCCAACAACTTGCCCACCGCCACCGCCGAACCGGACCTGCGCTTCACCACGATCGACGGGCCCTTCCGCCAGGCACTGGAGACCAACCGCCTGTTCCTGGTGATGGCCAACGCCGCGGAGTTTGCCAAACACGGCTCCGTCGCCTACCAGCTCACCGCCGACGGCCTGGTCGCGCTGCGCGGGACCGTGCCCGACAAAGTGCTGGACGCGGTGAAAGCAAAGTTCGCGCCGGCTTGGAAAACCTACGCCACCGAGACCGAGTTCCTCACCGCGCTGCACGAAGCCACGCCCGAAGCCGATGCCTACGCGCGCTTCTTCGAGCGCGAAGCGGGACTGCTCACGCCCACGCTCGACGGCTGGCGCGTGCGCATCTCGCCGCGCAACTGGGCCGGCCCACCCGGCGCCCACACGATCGTCGTGTTCAAGCTCGCCGGCGGCCTGTCGCTGCGCGCGTTCACCGACGACGTGACCCTCTGGGGCTGGCCCGCCGTGGCCGCGCTCCCGGAAGGGACCGCCGCGACGCAGGCCCGGCTGCGCGCGCTCTACCGCGACGCCGAGGAGGCCTACGCGCGCACCAGCGGCGGGGGGCGCGAGTCGCCCTACGCCGACTTCGTGCGGCTGCTCGACGACCCCCGCTGGACGGGCATCCTCGCGTTCGACTGCGAAGTGCCGCTGCCCACCCTCCCCGCGCCCCTGCAGGCGCTCGGGGCCGGGATCGATCCCACGCGCTTCCGCGCCCACCACATCGGCTTCAACATGACCCCGTTCACGACCGTCGCCGGGCAGCTGACGTTCGAGCGCACCTCGATATTCGGCCTGATCGACTACGAGGACACCGCGGATCAGTACCTCGAATCCGCCGCCACCAGCTTCTACGCGTTCAAGGTCCTGCGCCTCACCGTCGCCTTCCGCAACTCCGCCGTCTCGGGCTTCGCCAGCCAGGTGGAGCTGCTCGTCAACCGCCTGTTCGGCGCCACCACCCGCCTCTACCCGACCGAGCACGGCAACAACATCCTGCTCGACGGCGTCTACCAGAAACAGCCCCGCCCCGGCGGCGGCGAGGAGGGCACCTACGTGTTCACCGCCGCCGGCGAGCGCGACTTCCAGCTCGAGGACTCCGCGCTGCGCAGGGTCGTGCTGCACTCCACCCAGCTCGTCACCGTCACCACCGCCACGCCCAGTGACCGTACCGCCAAGACCCGCGCCCGCTTCGTGCTGGGCGGCGACCTGCACTTCTTCGAGCCCCCCGCGTTCGACCCGTTCGGCTTCGGCGTCGATCCCCCCGGCGCGCCACACGCGGCCGACCCGCCGCCCGGCCCCACCGAGAGCTTCCTGCGCTTCGGCAACCTCGCCCTGGACATGGAGTTCTCGGTCGCCGCCCCGCAGCCCAAGTTCACGCTGCGCACCGAGGCGCTCTCACTCGACTTCCCCGCCAGCCACGCGCGGCCAAAGTCGCTGCTCGCCGGCTTTCCCCTCCGGCTCGCCGGCTTCCTCGCCACCACCGATCCCCGCCAGGCCACCCCCCCCC
>Ga0210408_10006338_pt1 | contig 10234 bp, 7 predicted proteins | sample IncBWH4MmetaG_FD_155471 | JGI IMG/M metagenome (GOLD analysis project Ga0210408, IMG submission 155471) | Forest soil microbial communities from Barre Woods Harvard Forest LTER site, Petersham, Massachusetts, United States - Inc-BW-H-4-M | ecosystem: Environmental > Terrestrial > Soil >...
CGCAGGGCGTTGAGGGCCGATCTGCAGAGTCGCGGGGCGGCGCCGTTGACGAACGGCCCGCGAGCCGGCGCCCCGCGCTCGACAGGCTGACGATCCTCCGATCGATCGTCCCGGGCCTCTACTCCGGGGGGTCGCTAGGGTGCGGGTACGGGCTCGTGGCAATCCGTCGTGCGATGCGTCCGCTGTCCATGTCGGCGAGGTAGTAGAGCACCGAGAAGCTGACGAGCTCCTCGGCCGAGATGCCCAGGCGGTCGGCCTCCTCGTCGATCGCCTCCGCGGCGAAGCCTTCGAGCTGCAGCGTCATGCGCCCGCTCCCCGGGGTCAGACGATTATCTCGCGTGGACGAATCGCTCACGGTTCGCCCCACTGCAATGCCGACACACTCCCCTTCAACGGCGGATAGATGCGAAAGCTCACGCTCCGAGGACGCCGGGCGGGGACGAAAAAAGGCTGGTTCCCACGCCCGCGAGACGCGTTTGGCGTCCTAGGACTCGGGGCTCGTGAGGTCCGCTGGCGTGAAGTTTGGGTCATGACCAAAAGTGCGACGAATTCTATTACGCAGGGTCATGTATCGCCGGACGGCGTCGCTGCGACGTCCGCGCACGATGTCCAGCTCCATCAGCTGCCTGTGCACGCTCTCGTCGTAGGGCTGCAGCGTCGCCAGCTGCTCCAGGCAACGGGCGGCGCTGTCGAGGCGGCGCGCCTGCAGCTGAAGGTCGGCGAGGCTGCGCAGCCCCATGCAGGCGAGCTCGTGTAGCCGATGGCGCTCGAGCATCGCCCATTCGGCGTAAGGCGTGTCTGCGAGGAAGTCGCCGCGGTAGACCGACAGTCCCCGCTCGATCTCCGCCGCGGCGGCCAGCGGCTCGCTGTCGATCGCCGCCAGCCCCGCGGTCACGCCGGTCTCAAACTCGTCGGCGTCCACCTCGATAAGGTCGAGGTTCAAGCGATAGCTGCCGGAGCTCGACAGGATGAATGCCGAGGGCTCGCGCCGGCTGCGCTGGGGCTCGAGCTTGCGCCGCAACGCGTGGATGTAGTAGCGGACGCTGCCGGCGATCGCAAAGTCCGCTCCCGGCCAGATGCTCTCGCCGATCTCGTCGATGTGGACCGCGCGGTGGCGCTCGGCGAGCAGGTACTTGAACAGCTGGCCGGTGCGCTGCTCGAGCCAGTCGCCGCCGATTGGGCCCTCGGCCGATTCGATGGCGGTCCGTCCCAGCGCGCGCACGCGCAGACATGGGCCGGTCATCCAGTGCGGGTCTGTGCGACGGCGCCGGTCGCGCGCGACACCGGGACGCAGCTGCAGCACGACCCTGGACGCGTCCTCCCGCAGCGGCGCGACCGCCGCCCACATCGCGCGGACCCCCTCGGTCGTGACCAGGTCCACGCGGACCTCGGGCAGGGCAGCCGCACGGCTGAACGCCAGCTCGGTCAGGCATGCGACCGCCAGCACGCTCTCCTCCGACCGACACCCCAGCAGCTCACAGCACGACAGCTTTGCGCGGTCCAGGCCCATCGCCTCGATCAGCTCTGTGGCCTCGAGGTTGCACGCGATGACTCGCCGCTCGCGGTCGATCACAAACAGGCTGTACGGGAAGCACCGAAAAGCCTTCTGCTCCAGCGTCGAGTCGGGGCCGGTGAGGACGCCGTTTGGCGAGTGGGCTGGAGCGTTCGTAGTCGTTGCCATGAAATCGCCGCGACGCCGCCGGGCCTCCACCGATCGGGCTCGATCGGGGGAGCAAACCTGGCGTAACGCTATCAGCCGGCGATGCCCCCGTGTGGGCCTTGGGCGATCACGCCCGGGCGCCCGGCGCTCACGGGCGTCGCGGCTCGGCATTCCTCAGGGATTTGGCAGCCGGATTTTCTACAGCTCGTTAACGAGATTTACGTGGACATGAGTAGCCTAAGCACGGTCGGCCGGGAGATGGGAAGCGACCAACGACACGGGAGTCACCATGATCGACGATGTTTTCACGGCGTCCTTGCAGGGTCTGGAGTCTGCCTCCGGGCGATGTCCGGACATCCCCGATGCCCTCGAGGCCCACGGCGACTCCGGCTCGACCTCGCGGGCTCTCCGCTGGGCCCAGGCCGGCGACCGCCAAGCGCTGAAATTTCTGTACGCCCGCTACGCCGACGACGTCTATGAGTACGTGCGCGGCGTCATCGGCGACGACTACGAGGCCGAAGACGTGACGCGACAGGTCTTCGCCAGGATGATCGACCTGATCGACCGCTACGAGGAGCGCGAGGTCCCGTTCCACGCATGGATCCTGCGTGTCTCTCGCAACGTGGCCCTGGACCACGTCCGCAGGCAGTCTCAGCCGTGCTCCGAGCGCCTGGCTGCACGCATCGTCACGGTCTGAGCGGTGGTTTCCGCGGGCTGTGCTCACCGCCCTACGCGGAGTTAAGGCAGCGCTTTCACCAAATCGTTACGCCCGTGCGGGCGTATGCGACGACTGTATGTCCATGAGCAGTGTCCTGCCAGGCGGTTCGCCGCTCTCCGCCGGCACGCGACCCGAACTGCGGTTGTGAGAGTCAGGGCGCCATCGCCGGCGATGGTCGTCGCGCTGATCGCGCTGGTGCTCTCCACCACCGGGCTGGCCGATGCCGCCCGCCATGCGGTGATCGGTGCGATCGGGGGACATCCGATCAGCTCAAGGCCGCACGCCGGCGGCATCTTGCTGCTCGGCCGCAACCGCAAGTTCCCCGCCTCGGCGATCCCCACGGTCAGGGAGGCGAGCAGGGTCGGCGGCAAGTCCGCGGCGCAGCTGGAAGGGACATGCCCGCCGGTGACGGTCGATCTCGGCAGCTGGTGCCTGGACACGGCGCCCTACCCACTGACGAAGGCGGATGTCGGCAAGAACAACTTCATCTGGGCGAGCAAAGCCTGCGAGGCAGAAGGGGGTTGGCTGCCCTCTGCCTCGGAGCTGCTCGGCGCGGCGTCGCGCGTGAAGCTCGAGTCTACGATCCACGACTCGCAGCTCACCGCCACGATCAACCTCGACCCGAGCCGGGGCTTGAAAGACGAACGGGAGATGAGCTCGACGCTGGTCACGACCGAAGCGGGGTCGGCCGCCGCCGGCTTCGAGGGCGTGAGCGAAGGCGCGACCGGCAACCCTCGCCAAGGCCAGGCCAACCCGGTCCCGCTGCCCGCCAACCCGCTGCCCGAATCGCTGCAGTACGTGACGGTTTACGACAACGGCAACAACGGCGGGCTCGCGGGCTCCGAGCCGATCATCGACCCTGAGAACTTCCGCTGCGCGTTCAACAAGACCTCGGGCGCGCAAAGCAATTCTGCTTCCTGACGGATTGGCGGCGGGGAGTGGCTTGGCATACGGCATCCGTCTGGTGTGGAGCGAGCCATGCGGCCTTGAGCCATGCGGCTTGTTACCCAACCCGTGATTCATGAAGCTACGCCTGATACCGCTTCCGTCTGGCCTCTCCGGCTCTTGCTGGGCCCGCTCGATGAGACTCAATAGTCCGATCTCGTGCCCCGCGGCGCCTCGGCGGCGGACGGTGATGCTCGCGGTCGGGCTCGCCGCGATCGCCATCGCGGTTCGCGCCCAGGCGGCGCCGGCCGTGATCCTGCCCGCGAGCACGATCGACGGCCCGAGCGAGGAGATAGTCGGCTTCGGTGGGGTTGCCATGGCCGCCGACGACAGCGGCGGGGTCGTCTATCTCAAGCGCGTGGATGGCGTTCCCCATGTGTTCGTGTCGCAGTATGTGGGAGGACGCTGGCTCGCCCCTGTCCGCGTCGACGGCGAAGAGCCGTTCGCCGCCAGCTGGGTGCGCATCGGGGCGGCCGAAGGCGGCGAGCTGCTGGTGGTGTGGGCGACGCCGTTCGCGACTCGCAGGGAAAAGCCGGTGTACGAGCTGCTCGGCGCGCTGCTCGGTGCCGGCGGCTCGCAGTTCGGCCCGGCGACGATCGTCGATCCCAACATCGAAGAAGCGACCGGCACGAGCCCCGACCTCGCGGTCAGCTCGACCGGTCAGGCCGACGTCGTCTACAGGGTGGTGGAAACCGCGTCTCCCACCGTACCGCTGCTGCGGCCCGGAGACGTCATCGAGAGCGTGCGCCTGGCGCACTTCAACGGCCAGCGCTGGTCCAACCTCGGTGCGATCAACCGCGACCCGGGCGTTTCGATGCGCCCGCCCACTCAGGCCAACGCTCCCCAGATCGCGATCGGCCCCACCGGCTCCGGCGTGGTCGTCTGGCAGGAGCCGGACATCGAAGGCGTCGCGCGCATCTGGGCCAGGCGCCTGTTCGCCACCACGCTCGACTACGTGCTGCCGGTCAGCGCCGACAGCCTCGCCGGGAAGCCGATCTCCGACGATGCCGACGCCCCGAGCGTGGCCGTCTCGTGGCTGGGGCAGGCCGACGTTGCCTACCGGCAGAGCGCCGGGCCGGGATCGCCGCTGCCCGGTGCGCGAATATTCCTGAACATCCTCCCCAGCGGAGAATCGGCCAGCGGCGCGAAGTTCCTCGGCGCGAGCGTCGCCGACCCGGCGGTGGCGGGCGGCCAGGCTGCCTCGATTGGGCCGCCGAGCATCGACATCGACGAACACGAAAACCTGCGGTTGCTGTATGACTCAGGCGGCGCCGCGCATGTGATCGAGGGCAACGGTCGAAACCTGTCGAGCGCGCTCTCCCTGGGTCCGCCCTTCGCGGGCGCGGAACCGTTCGCGGCGAGCGTGATGAATCCGCGGGGGGGAGGAGTCTCGGCGTGGCCGAGCGCCGACGCGCAGGGCTCTCCGGCGGTGGCGATGCGCGAGGACTTCCCCAGCGGCGCCGTGCAGACCGGACTCGTCAGCGGCGGCTCCGGCGGAGAAGTCGCGGAACTCGCGGTCGCGCGCTCGGGACTCGGCGACGGCCTCGTCGCCTTCCGCCAGGGACCGTTCGGGGACGCGGCGATCGTCGCCGCCCAGGCCACCGCGCCGCCGGCCGAACTGATCCCCGAAGTGCCCACGGGCTGGGTCAAGCCCTCTCAGGCCGTGATCGCATGGCAGCCGGCGTCGAGCGCCGAGGGATCCCTGCGCTACAGCATCGTGCTCGACGGCCGCTCCCTGGCTGCGCCCGCCGGCGCCTTGAGGCAGCGCCTGGATCCCCGCGGGCTCGGTTCAGGTCGCCACCGGGTGCAGCTGCTTGCGACCGACGTCAACGGCCAGTCCACGCTCTCCGCGCCCTCGCGCCTGCTCGTGGACGGCCAGCCACCCGGCGTCGTGATCACGCGCGCGCGGGGCGGCTACGGCGTCAGCGTGCGCATCCGCGATCCCTACGTCGGGATCGACGTGCACGCGGTGAGCGTCAGCTTCGGCGACGGTCACGGCGCCCGCGGGCGCAAGCGCTTTCGTCACCGCTACGCCGGCGGGGGCATCTATCAGGTCGTCGTCCATGTGCGCGATCGTCTCGGCAACGCCGGCGTCGTGCGGCGCAAGGTAAGCGTGCGATGAGGCGCCTCATCGCCACCCTGTCCTGCGCCGCGCCGGCGGCGCTGCTCGCCCTCGTCGCCACGGCCGACGCCGACGTGTTCGGGCCGATCTCGCTCGTCTCGCAGGGCTCGCTCGGCGTGGGCGCAGCCCAGCAGGCCGAATACGCCCACGACCCTGCGATCTCCGGCGACGGGCGGTACCTCGCCTTCGACGGGTCGGTCGCCGGCGTCCCCGGCGTGTGGCGACGCGACCTCGACACCGGCGCGATCGAACAGGTCACGGGCGGCGACGCGGATCTGCCCTCGCTCAGCGCCGACGGGCGCTATGTCAGCTTCACGACCAACGAAGGCGCCGGCCTCGCCGAGATCACCGACGGGCGGGCCCATGAAGCGAAACGTGAAGCGGTCAACGTGTATGTCCGTGACATGGCCAAGACGCCCGCCGAGCCGGGCGCGTTCACGGTCGTCTCGGCGGTGAACGGCTCCTCGGAGCCGCTCACCTACGCCGGCGGGTCGCCCACGAGGGAAGGCTCGATGGCGACCGGACGCTCGGCGATCAGCGCAGACGGCGAGGAGGTGGCGTTCGTGACCACGGCGGTGTCCAATCTCGTGCGTTATCCAAAGCTCGAAGAAGCAGAAGAACAGCGCGGAGAAACGCCCAAACCGCACACGCCGAAGCTTCAGGTCGCGGTCCGTTATCTGCGCTCGAGCGAAACAGTGCTAGTCAGCCGGTGCTACCTCAACTGCGAGACGGACGCCTCCGCGCCCGCCGTGTCGGCCGAAGCCTACGGTGCTGTGTACCCCGGTCTGTCCGTGGGCTTCGAAGCGCCTCCCCCATATGGGGCCTACAGCAACTCGCCTCCGCCCGGCGCGTCGATCAGCGCCGACGGCTCGACCGTCGCATGGATGGGAGAGGACATAGCCCAGCAGGCTCCGATGCTGCGCGAAGAAGTCAGGCCCCCGAACTACACCGAGCCGCTGTGGCGGCGCGTCGCGCCCGGCTCGGCGACCCCGACCGAGCGGGTGACAGGCGGCTCAGATCCCGCCAGTCCAGCCTGTGTGGCCAGCGGCGCGGGCGCCCTGGCTCCGGATCACTCGCCGGCTGACCCCTGCCAGGGGCCGTTCGTCGTGGAAGAACAGGGCAACCCCAGAGGCATCCTCAACGAAGCCGGGGGGCAGACGGGCGACTTCGTACCGCGGCTGAGCGCCGACGGCTACACCGTCGCGTTCGTCTCTCAGGCGCCGCTCGCCACGCTCGGTGAAAACTTCGGGCGCGGCAAGACCGGCCAGGAAAGCGATCTCTATGTCGCGGACATGCACCCCGGGCTCACGCGCGAGCAGGCGCTCACCCCCCTGACCGAGCTCGCCGGCGGCGAAGACGCCGGCCTCGCCGCCACCGCCCCGATCTTCGACTTCGGCGTCTCGCCCGGCGGCGATCAGGTCGCGTTCGCCACCCGGCGCACCCGGTTCCCGCTGGGCTCGCCTGCGCTCGTGAGCACACCCGCCGGCGAACCTGGGATGAACGAACTCTACGACGCCGATCTTGCCAACCACACGCTCACACGCGTCACCCACGGCTACGGGGGCCCGGACGAAGCGAGCGAACACCCCCACCCGCCGGTGGTTGCCGGCGAAGACCCCTACAGACAGCAGCCGGGCGACGGCGCGCTCTCGCCCTCCTTCTCCGACGACGGCGAGACCCTCGCCTTCTCCTCCACCGCGTCCGATCTGGTGTTCGGCGACGGCAACGCGCCGTCCTCCGGCGCGCCTCTGGTGGGCTCAAGCGACGGCAGCGACGCATTCCTCCTCGCGCGGGTGCGCTTCGGCGTAGCGCCCCCCACCCAGTACGTGTCGAGCGCGCCCGAACCCACGCTTGCGCCGGTTTGGGACATCGGTGTGACCGCGTCCTCGCGCCCGGACGGAAGCGTGCTGCTCTTCCTCCAGGCGCCCGGAGCCGGGACGGCACGCGCCAGCGCGCGCAGCGCCGTGGTGGTCGCATCCGCCCGCGCCGCGCGCACCGGCCGGCGCACACGCCGTGGCCGTGTCTCGGCCGGGGGGCGGGAGAGCAGGACCGTGGCCACGCGCACGATGGCGATCAGGACGGCGGCTGCAAGGGGCGCCGGGCTAATGACGCTGACGCTGGCGCTCGCGCCACGCTACGCCAAGCTTGCCCGCGAGCGCGGCGGCCTGTCGGCGACGGCTACCGTGACGTTTACCGCTCCCGGGCACCCCACGCTGCGCAAGAGCATTCCCGTCACCTTTCTGCGCAAAGTAGAGCCGTCGCGGTCCAGGGCGTCCAAGAGGCGCGGACGCCCGGCAAAGGCAGGCCGGCGAAGATGAGGGCCGTGAGACTCGGCGCGTCCGCGCTCGCCGTGCTGGCGCTCGCGCTCGCGGTGGAGGCCGTCCCCGCCGCGGCGGACGTGGCGGCGAGGTGGCGGCTGGAACAGCCGCTACCCCCCAAGCCGCCTCCCGGCGTGCCCGAATCGTCTGTACCGGTCGGCCTGGGCAGGATCGGCGACATCCAGTTCTGGGCGCCCAACCGCGGCCTGCTGATCACCGCCGGCAACCCGCCCACGATCCCGCCGGGCGTGTGGGCCTATGACGGCGTGGGCTGGCACGAGCTGGCGAGCGTCTGCGGGGCCAGCGACGGACGCATCGCCTGGACGGGATCAGACGAGTTCTGGACCGTCTCGGACGGGCGCCCGGGGCAGACCAGCGAATCTCAGGGCAACCCCCAACTCCCGCCCTTGGAAGACAACACGCTGTGTCACTTCGCCGGTGGCCAGGTCGTCGGCTCCTATGCGCACCCTGCCTTCCAGTCCGACTCCTACCAGGCGATGCATGCCGCTGCCTGCTTCGATCCGTCCGACTGCTGGTTCGCCGGCGACCCTCTGGAAGAACCACAGATCGGCGCCTTCCAGCTGCACTGGAATGGCGCTGCGCTGGAAGCCGAACCCTACGCCGGGGAAGGACACGCCGTGCAGGACATGAGCCTGCTGGAAGGGGTCCTCTACGAGGCGGTGCGCATCTCCTCCGGCGATCACGTGACGACGCCCAATCCCGAACCGCCGGCGGTGCACCGCGTCAACCCGATCGGCGTGCTGCCCACCTTCGAACCGGAAACCGAAGTCCCGCTCTACGGTGCAGGAGAGCGCCCCGAAGCGCTCGACTTCCTGAGCCTCTCCTCCGCCGACGGCTCGCTGTGGGGCGCCGCCGGACCCAAGCGCAGCGAAGGGGGCGCCCTCGGTCAGGTGACCGTGGTGCGCCGCGTTGAAGGCGACTGGAGCCAGCTGGTCGGGCCCGAACATCCACTTGGCCCGATCCTCCCCGCCGACCTCCCCGGAGAAGAACGGCTGCTCGGTCGCAAACCGCAGGAATCTCCCTACTCGATCGCCGCCACCGCATCCGTCGCCGCGATCGCGGCCGAACCTGGCGCCGACACCGCCTGGCTGGCGCTCAAGCCGTCGGAAGGCTCGGGTGTCAGCCAGAGTCAGGCGCGGGCCGTGCTCGTGCACGTCTCCGCCGAAGGCCAGGTGCTGGAAGAGCAGACCCTGCCGTCGAATGCCGAACAGGAACAGGGCGTCGGGCCCAAAGGCGCCGCGACAAAGCTCACCTGCCCGGCGCCGAACGACTGCTGGCTTGCGACCGCGCAGGGATGGCTGTTTCATCTCGCCCGCGAAGGCGAACGGGGTCTTGCCAAAGACGAAGACCCCGACTTCGCGGGGCTAATCACCTACCGGCCGCCCGACCAAGGACTGCCGCAGGTGCCGGCGGATGCCCCGCCTCCCGACACGTCCGGGCTGGTCGAAGAATCTCCCGATTACGGCAGCGTGTTCGCGGAAACGAAAGCCCCGCCGATCGAAAGCACGCTCACGGCTCCGCTGCTCTCGGATCTTCACAGCCGCGTGATCGGCGGGAGGACGCTTGAACTGCGCTTTCATCTCGCGGTCAAGGCGCGTGTGCGCCTGCTCGCCAAGCGCCGCAAAAAGCTGGTGGCAAGCACTCCCATGCGCACGCTTACGGCCGGCAACCGCAAGCTCTTGCTGCGACTGAACCCGCGCGCCTGGCCAACCAAGCTCTCGCTGCAAACGCACGCGCTCGCCCCCTTGCCGGCAATCTCCGCCCAGGGGTCGGCGGGTGGGCCCGAACATGCCAGCACCGGCACCAACAGCGTCGCGACCGGTCTGATCGTGCTCCCCCACGTACCCACGTTCGCGGAATCGGAACGACGGCCTTGAAACGACGCTCGCGGGGGCTCATGCGCACGGCACGCGCGCGGCCGTCTCTGGTAGGTGGGCTCGCGCTCGCCGGGCTGCTCGCGCTCACGGGCACGTTGTTGCTGGCAGGCGTGGTGGCGCTCGTACCCGGCGTGACCTCGCGTGCGGCCGCGCAGCCCTCGGCGGCGGAACCGACGCCCCAGACCGACGCCTCGGTTCCGGCGAGCGAAGTCACGATGATCGGCGCGACCCCGCTGGAAGCGCCCGGCAGCGACGAGACCTGGGGCGTGGGCAAGACGGGCTCCACCACGGTGCTCGTTCGCTATGCCAAGGGGAGCGGCTGGTCGCTCGTCCCGGCGCTGCCGGCCGGCTTCGCACTGGGGCAGAGCCCGCTCGCCGGCCAGATAACCCCGCGGGGCGACGGCGTGCTGGCGGGAACCGCGCCATCCGCAAGTGGACACTCACATCAGGTCCTACTCGTGGGCAGGCCCGGCGCCGGCCGCGCTTTCACGGCGACTGCTCCCATACCAGCCCAGGGTGAACCGCTGCTGAAAGGCGAAGAACCGCTGCTGCATGAAGGCGAAGTCCTGTTCG
>Ga0210408_10006339_pt1 | contig 10233 bp, 8 predicted proteins | sample IncBWH4MmetaG_FD_155471 | JGI IMG/M metagenome (GOLD analysis project Ga0210408, IMG submission 155471) | Forest soil microbial communities from Barre Woods Harvard Forest LTER site, Petersham, Massachusetts, United States - Inc-BW-H-4-M | ecosystem: Environmental > Terrestrial > Soil >...
AGCTTTTGCAGCTTGAGGAGAGCCGCTTATTCTTCCGCCAATTGTTGTACAAAGCACTTCCAGATTTTTATAGCATTTACTTTCTGTTAAATAAAAATCGTAGATCTTACGGATATTAATAGAGTCTTTGTTTTGTGAAAAAGAGACGGAAGGGGCTAAAGAAACCAAAAAGATCAAAGAGACAAATTGAGCGAGAATTGATTTTTTCATAATGGTTATTTAAATACAATGTCGGAAATTAATTTACTTCCGCAAAAGCGGTTTATGTTATCTATTATTTTTTGTTTGTTAAAAGATAATTCCTGTTTTAAAGCTGCGGATTTTAAAGTTAAAAACAAAACGGTATCATTAAACGAAATATCTAAAGTGTTATTGGCAATATGTTCGCCGACAATTTCGGTCCAGCTGTTTTTTACCGTAAATCTGCTGATCTTCACATCGAGTTTTTCTTGCTTTAAAAACTCGTTAATGGCATCGCCTACTTTTATGAGATTGCTTTTTTTCATTCCTATTTTAATTCCTCAACAACTCCGCTATCAACTAAAAATATTTTTTTATCAATGCTGTTAATGGCAAACAGATCTTTGATCCTGTCGGCATGGGTATCGGTTATAAATACTTGTCCGAAATTATCATCACTCACTAATTCAATTAATTTACGGAAACGCGCCTCGTCTAATTTATCGTAAACATCATCCAATAACAATAAAGGTTTTGTGTTTTTTTTAATTTTTATGAACTCAAATTGAGCTAATTTCAATGCTAATAAATACGATTTTTGTTGTCCCTGAGAGGCAAATTTTTTCAAACTAAAACCATTGATCGTAAAATCCAGATCATCTTTATGCGGACCAACGGTTGTATAATGCAAAACGCGGTCGCGTTCAATAGAGGTTAAGATGGCGCTTTTATAATCACGTTCTCCAACCGATGATTCGTATTTAAGGGAAACTTCTTCTTTGCTTTCGCTGATGTAAGAATAATGTTTGTTGAATAAAGGGATGAATTCTTTAATAAAATCGTTTCGTATTTGTAAAATTGCTTTACCGTGAATAATTAATTGTTCATCCCAGATCTCGAGGGTAACAGAATCAAAAGCTCTTGATTCGTAAAACTGTTTTAATAAAGCATTACGCTGTTTTAAAACCTGATTGTACGAAATTAATTTTTCTAAATATACTTTATCGTATTGCGAAATGATGCCGTCAATAAATTTGCGCCGTACCTCACTGGTTCCGTTTATTAATTCACCGTCGGCAGGTGAGATCATTACCAATGGATACATCCCAATATGTTCCGATAAACGGTCGTACTCTTTTTTATCGTGTTTAAATACTTTTTTTTGATTGCGTTTTTGTCCGCAATAAACCTCAGTTGTTTCACCGTTTCGGTTATAAATACCCTGAATTACAAAAAAACCTTCACTGTGTTTAATGTTTTGACTGTCTATTGCATTAAAAAAACTCTTGCAAAACGATAGATAATGGATGGCATCCAAAATATTGGTTTTACCCATTCCGTTATTGCCTACCAGACAGTTCATTTTTTCGCTAAAATGCAATGTAACATCAGCGTAGTTTTTGAAGTTTATAAGGGAAAGTTGCTTTAAAATCATGGTACTTGTGCTGCATCGCCGTTATTAGATATTAATACAGAACCTCAATTTAAAGGAATTCTTAATCTAAACCATGAGTGATGCAGTATCCAGGGTAAATTTAAGCCAATTTTATGGGTAATTTAGCCCTTAAAATAAATTTCGGGATTAAAAATAAAAAATCTATTTTTGTCACCTTAAAATAAGAGTATAAAATGTCCGAACTTAAAGAAGAAGACCCTATTGAAAACGTAGAAAACAACGAGAACGAAAACGTTGATGTTGAAGAGGAGTCGAATGAGGAAGAAGTGTCGTCGCCCAAAACGATAGATCCTACTTTGGAGGGTCTTCAGTTTTTTTACGAAAAGAACAAAAAAATGATCAACTACGTTGGTGGCAGCATCGTGCTTGTAGTTGGTTTATTTGTATTCTATAAATTTTATTACTTACCGGATAAAGAAAAAACAGCATCGAACGAAATATTCTGGGCACAAACTTTTTTTGAAAAAGACAGTTTTAATATCGCTTTAAAAGGCGGTATCATGGTTCGTACGGCAGAAGGTGATAAAACCATGATGGGTTTTGAGCAAATTGCCGATGAGTACGGAATTACTACTGTTGGTACACTTGCTAATTACTACGCCGGCATTTGTTGTTTACGCACCGCTCAATATGAAAGAGCGATTGAATTTTTACAAAAATATGATGGTAATGACATGATGGTTGCACCGATTGCAATTGGTTGTATTGGTGATGCAAACATGGAATTAAATAAAGTAGATGACGCCTTAAAATATTATTTGAAAGCAGCAGAGAAAAACCCGAATGATTTTACAACTCCTTTATTTTTAAGAAAAGCTGCTTTTGCTTACGAATTAAAAAATAATTACGCTGAAGCATTAGGAATTTATGAGCGTATTAAAAAAGAATATGGCAAGAGTAACGAGGCACGTGAAATCGAAAAAAATATTACTAAAGTAAAAGCTTTGGGTAATTTATAATAAATTCTAAACTAAATTTAATTCAGCCGTCCCGAGAAATCCTGACGGCTGATTTGTTTAAACGAAAACCATGTCGAGCCAAAATAAAAATTTATCAAGTTTTGAAGGCAGCGAAATAAAAAACGCAGCCGCTTATAAATTTGGAATTGTGTGGGCCGAATGGAATCATGAAATTACGCATGCTTTGTATAAAGGCGCTTACGATACATTAATTAAATACGGCGCTAAGTCCGAAAATATTATTTCGAAAACAGTTCCCGGAAGTTTTGAGTTGGTTTTAGGAGCTCAGCGTTTGGCGCTGATGCCTGATCTAGATGCAGTAATTTGTATTGGCTGTGTAATTCAAGGCGAAACAAAGCATTTCGATTTTATCTGCAATGCGGTTGCGAATGGCATTACTGCTTTAAATATAAAATACAACAAACCTGTTGTTTTTGGTGTATTAACCACTGATAATATGCAGCAAGCTATTGATAGGGCAGGCGGAAAGCATGGTAACAAAGGCGACGAAGCTGCTGTTACTGCTATTAAAATGCTTTCTTCATAATTTTTGAATTTCGTTCTTCGCCGCAATCCTGATAGCTATCGGGACACAAAAGCACAAAATCCTACAAAAAGTATTTCTTACTTATACACAGATTTACAAATGGGTTTAGTGGGATTTGGTGCTTTAGAGTTTTAGTGGCAAAAAATTTACTTCGTGTATTTGATTCAGTGATGAATTAAGATTTATAACTTTTCAACAGTTATTAAAAAACAAGTATTAAGCGCTTTTTTACTCTTAAATTTACCTCTTAAATATCGAGAATATGTCAAAATCAGATGTACTGTTAGGCCTGCAATGGGGTGATGAAGGTAAAGGAAAAATTGTTGATGTTCTAACACCGGATTACGATATCATAGCGCGTTTTCAGGGAGGACCAAACGCCGGACACACTTTAGAGTTTAATGGAATTAAACACGTATTGCATACTATTCCCAGCGGTATCTTTCATCCAACAGCTTTAAACATTGTTGGTAACGGTGTGGTGATTGACCCCATTATTTTTAAAAAAGAAATTGATGCTCTTGTAAAAATGGGTGTGGATGTAAAAGCAAAATTACTGATCTCAAAACGCGCGCATTTGATTTTACCAACACATCGTTTATTGGATGCGGCAAGCGAAGCATCAAAAGGAAAAAATAAAATTGGTTCTACTTTAAAAGGAATTGGTCCGACGTATATGGATAAAACCGGACGTAATGGTTTACGTATTGGTGATATTGAGCGTCATGATTTTAAAGAAAAGTATAATGCATTAGTTGAAAAACATAAACAATTATTATCATTTCATAATTATGAATATAATTTGGCGGAATTTGAACCGGCCTGGTTCGAGAGCATTGAAATGATAAAACTAATGCAGCTCATCGAAAGTGAACATTATCTAAATACTGCAATGACTTCAGGTAAAAAAGTTTTGGCTGAGGGAGCACAGGGTTCTTTATTAGATATTGATTTTGGTTCTTATCCTTTTGTCACATCATCCAACACAGTTTGTTCGGGTGCATGCAGCGGTTTAGGAATTCCTCCAAACAAAATAGGAAGAGTGATCGGAATTTTTAAAGCGTATTGTACAAGAGTAGGAAGCGGCCCTTTCCCAACTGAATTGGAAGATGCCGTTGGAGAAAAAATACGCCAGATCGGTCGCGAGTTTGGTTCAACTACAGGTCGTCCGCGCCGCACGGGTTGGTTGGATATTCCGGCTCTTAAATATGCTATTATGATCAATGGTGTAACAGAATTAATGATGATGAAAGCTGATGTACTTTCGGATTTCGACACACTAAAAATATGCACGCATTATAATTATAATGGAAAAGTAATTGATTATTTACCTTACGATATTGATCCGAAATATGTAACACCGATCTACGAAGAAGTAAAAGGATGGGGTTGCGATCTAACTCAGTTCACTCAAAAAGAACAAATGCCGAAGGAATTGGTGAGTTATATCAAATACATTGAGGATGCTGTTAAAACACCGATCACAATCGTTTCAATTGGCCCGGATAGAAAACAAACTATTAAACGCTAATTAAATTCGATCTCATACAATTTGAAGTCGTACTTGCCTTGAATTTTTAATTGACCGGTTTTTGTAAGTTTCATTATTTTCCAGCTAATGTTTCCAACAAAAATATTTTCTGCACCTTGATCCCAATTGAGCGGTTTAAAACTAATTTCAATTTCGCGTTTGGTTTCTGAAAATTTCAGTGTGCCTTTACCGTAGTCCGAATTAAAATCTTCGCTTCCCGCAGCATAAGTAAATGGTAATTCAAAAATATCATCTACTGATTGTCCGTACCAATTGTAAGGAAATGATTTATATAGATCGCGAAAGTAAGGCATTTTATCAACGCCATTAACTGCGTAAGCGGTGATCTTTCCGCCTTTAAAAACTTTGTCGGGTTTTTTAAACCACAAGTTATTTTCGGGATATTTTTTGCATCCAAAAAATAAAATACCCAATAGAGCAAAAAGTAAATATGATCTAAGGAATTTCATTTTACAAAGCGGTATATAATAAACGGCCAACCAGAAAATATATTGTGATGCCGATAATATCGTTGAGGGTGGTCACAAATGGCCCTGTGGCTAACGCAGGATTGATCTTGAAGCGGTTCATGGTTAGAGGAACGAAAGTCCCTAAGAACGAAGCGCAAAGGATCACGGTGAATAATGCGATGCTAACTGTTGCCGCTAATTTCCAGCTCTCAATTAAAAAAGCATAACCCCAGATCAATGAAGAGCATATTGTGCCGTTTATTAATCCTACTCCTAATTCTTTTAAAAGCTTGGAACCAATTTTATCGCCTAGCAAAGTATTATTGGCTAAACCTTGTACAATAATTGCGGAAGATTGAACTCCAACATTTCCGCCGGTTGCACCGATCAGCGGAATAAAAAATGCCATTTCAGGATGTATTTTAATATGTTCTTCATAGGAACCAATAATTCTTGAACCAACAATTCCGCCGCACATTCCTACCAACAGCCACGGAATTCTGGCTCGTGACAAACGCCACAGATGGTCATTACTATCAACGTCATCTGTGATTCCACTCATGATCTGAATGTCTTTCTCGGCTTCTTCACGCATTACATCCACAACATCATCAATTGTAATTCGTCCGACTAACCGTCCAAGCTGATCAACTACCGGAAGGACTACCAGGTCATATTTGCGCATGAGATCAGAAACTTCTTCGCTGGTCGCGGTAACTTTTACTGAGTACACATCGCGTCTGTAAATTTCATCAATGCGTGTAAGCGGATGTGAGATAATTAACTTTTTCAGAGATAACATTCCCAATAATTTATTGTTCTCATCAACAACATATACGGCATACATCACGCCAATATTATCTGTTTGTGCACGGATCTGATCAATACAAATACTAACAGTATCTAAAACATAAACGCTTACTAATTCTTTCGCCATTAAGGAACCTGCCGTTCCTTCTTCATAATTTAAAAGGTCGGCAATATCGCTGGCCTGTTCTATATCCTCGATATGCGATAATACTTCGTCTTGTATATTCTCAGGTAATTCATTGATAACATCGGCAGCGTCATCACTCTGCATGTTATCAATTTGTTCCGCAATTTCTTTTGTTGAGAATGTGCTTAATAATTCTTCGCGGCGGTCTTCTTCCAACTCCAATAAAACTTTTGGAGCCATGTTCTCATCTAAAAGATCGTAAATATAATGGGCTTCATCAATTTCGAGCTGACCAAATATAATGGCGATATCGGCAGCGTGCATTTCCTGCAGATGCTCGTGAAGAAACTTGTTGTTTTTAGCAACAATAGCTTCTTTTATCTGATCAATGTATTCTGTAGTTACTTCAAATTGCATAACCCAAATAAGCTATGCAAAAGTAGGGAAATTTTAAGAAAGATAAATTTTAAATGACGAAGCCTTATTTCCGCTTAGCAGCTTTTTTACGTGTTGCTTTAATTACGCGTTTCGGTGCTGTACTTTTAGAAGCGGCTTTTTTAAATAGGGGCTTTTTAATAGTCACTTTTTTAGACGGCTTTTTTAATTCTACAACTTTAGCCGCTTTTCCTTTTGGTGTTTTAGATTTTGTTTCGCCTTTAGCTTTTTTCGGACCAAATTTTTTAGCTTTTGTCTCTGCATTTTTAATTACCTGCTCATAAGCATCCATGCCGCCAATAATATCTACAATTTCACCAAAACTTAATTTAACCGGCTCTTTGTCTTTAGGAATTCTGAAAAAATCTTTTCCTAAAACTATGCATGGTCCCCAACGACCGTGTAGTACTTTTAAATTCGGATTTTCAGGAAATGTTTTAATTATTTTTGCAGCGTCTTTTTCGCGTTTTGCTTTTATTAATTCAATGCAGCGCTCTGCTCCAATTGTATAAGGGTCTTCTTCTTTTCCTAATGAAGTAAAGGCATTATTATGTACAACGTATGGGCCAAATCTGCCGATACCAACTTTCATTTCTTTTCCTTCAAATTCACCAACCACACGCGGCATTTTAAACAGCAATAAAGCTTGTTCTAATGTAATGGTCTCCATCCGCTGGTCTTTACGCAAACCTGCAAATGTTGCTTTCAGTCCTTTCTCTTCGTTGGTTTCGCCAATTTGCGCGAGTGGACCAAAACGACCAATTCGCACAATCACTTTTTTCTTACTAACCGGATCAATTCCTAATTCGCGTTCACCGCTTTGGCGTTCGCTATGCTCAGTCGTTTTTTCAACGGTTTTATGAAAAGGTTTGTAAAAATCTTTCAGCATTTTGGTCCAATTCAATTTGCCTTCAGCAATTTCATCGAACTCTTCTTCAACTTTTGCGGTAAAGTGGAAATCTAAAATTTCAGGAAAATGTTGTAACAAAAAATCATTTACAACCATGCCAATATCGGTTGGGAATAATTTTGATTTTTCAGCTCCTGTATTTTCAGTTTTTGTTTCTTTTTTAATATTTCCGCCGGCTAAAACTAAATAGGAATAATTTCTTGGTGTTCCTTCACGGTCGGTTTTCTCAACGTAATTACGTTTTTGTACAGTCGAAATGGTTGGCGCATATGTACTCGGGCGACCAATACCTAATTCTTCTAATTTCTTAACTAAACTTGCTTCCGTATAACGCGGCGGATGATGTGTGAAGCGTTGCTGCGCAATAATTTCCTTGCTTTGTAATTTATCACCAACTTTTAATGGCGGGAGCATGGATGAGTTTTCATCTTCAGTTTCTTCAGCATCTTCATCATCTTTTCCTTCCATATAAACTTTAAGGAAACCATCAAATTTTAATACTTCACCTTGCGCAACAAAAATTTCTGATGTTGTAGAAATGGTAATTTTAGCTGTTGTTTTTTCTAATTCAGCATCACTCATTTGAGATGCGATAGTGCGTTTCCAGATCAGATCATATAAGCGGACTTCGTTACGATCGCCTTCAACTTCTAATACATTAATATATGTAGGACGAATTGCCTCGTGAGCTTCTTGTGCGCCTTTGCTTTTTGTTTTATAAACGCGGGGCTGATAATATTTTTTGCCGTAATTTTTATTGATGGCTTCGTTCGCTTGATTGATCGCGGTTTCCGAAAGGTTAACGCTATCGGTACGCATATAAGTTATTTTTCCTGCTTCGTATAAACGTTGTGCAAGCATCATTGTTTGTGAAACTGAAAAACCTAATTTACGTGCAGCTTCCTGTTGCAGTGTTGAAGTTGTAAAAGGTGCAGCCGGCGAACGTTTTGCAGGTTTTGTTTCTAAAGTGCCAATAGAATAGGCAGCAGCTTTACATTTTTCTAAAAACTTTTGTGCTTCCGGTTCAGTTGTAAAACGTTTATCTAATTCTGCTTTTAAAGTTGCGGTTCCTGTTTTAAATAAAGCAGATACTTTAAATGCTGATGTAGATTTAAAATTCTGAATTTCTCTTTCACGTTCAACAATTAATCTTACCGCAACGCTTTGAACTCTCCCGGCTGATAAACTTGGACGAACCTTACGCCATAATATAGGTGATAATTCAAAACCAACTAAACGGTCTAACACACGGCGGGCTTGCTGTGCGTTCACTAGATTAATATCAATACCTCGCGGATTTTTAATTGCTTTTTCAATTGCGCCTTTTGTGATCTCATGAAAAACAATACGTTTTGTTTTTTTAGGATTTAAATCTAAAGCTTCTGATAAATGCCACGAAATAGCTTCTCCTTCACGGTCCTCATCGGAAGCTAACCAAACCATATCAGCGCCTTTACTTAACTTCTTTAATTCGGCAATTATTTTTTCTTTGTCAGGTTGAACTTCATAGGTCGGAGTAAAATTGTTTTCAATATCAACACCGTATCCCTTTTTAACTAAGTCGCGGATGTGGCCAAAACTCGATCTCACAGTATAATCCTTACCCAGAAATCCTTCGATGGTTTTTGCCTTAGCAGGGGACTCAACAATAACTAAATTTTTACTCATAGTAGTAGTACAATGTAAAACCGCCTTATTTTCAAGTATTTTTTAATTAAAACGCTTGTTTTTTCGACTTTTTACCCGAAAAATTTTGTGCAAAGAAAAAAAGAAAAAACCATATAAACCAAATACATTTATTACAGCCTGATTTTTAGTTAAATAACACTAATATGCCAAAATGACATAAAAATAACGTAACTTTGTGGCCCTTAGACTAAAAATGGAAATTGAAGATAAAATAATGGATGAAAGCAGGCAAGGTGAAGCTTTGATAAAAGAGACCGGAAATGAGGGAAACCTGCCTGCGGAACGGGCAGGGAAAAAGTTATTCCTTGAAAGTTACGGTTGCCAGATGAATTTTGCCGACAGCGAAATCGTTGCATCTATATTAATAGATAAAGGATACGTCACAACTCAAAATTTTTTAGAGGCCGATGTGATTTTTGTAAACACATGCGCCATTCGCGAAAATGCCGAATCAAGAGTTCGCCAAAGATTGCAAGATTATAAAAGAGTAAAAAAAAATAATCCTGATGCATTAATTGGGGTACTTGGTTGCATGGCCGAAAGATTGAAGTCACAATTTTTAGAGCAGGAAAAATTAGTTGATATGGTTGTTGGTCCTGATGCTTACCGCGATTTACCAAATCTTATTGAAATTGCCGAAAGTGGACAAAAAGCAGTAAACGTAATATTGAGTAAAGAAGAAACGTATGCAGATATTTCTCCACTGCGTTTAGATAAAAATGGAGTAAGTGCTTTTATAAGTATCATGCGGGGTTGTGATAACATGTGCAGTTTTTGTGTTGTACCGTTTACACGGGGAAGAGAAAGAAGCCGTGATCCGCAAAGTATAGTTAAAGAATGTAGGGAAGCATTTGCATCCGGATACAGAGAAGTTACTTTGTTAGGACAAAATGTTGATTCTTATATTTGGTCGGGCGGTGGATTAAAAAAAGAAATTTTAACTGATGAACAAAAAGCAAACGCAACAAATTTTGCAAAGCTTTTAGAAATGGTAGCCCTGGTTAGTCCTGATCTGCGTGTTCGTTTTTCAACATCACATCCAAAAGACATGACGGATGATGTTTTATATACAATGGCTAAGCACGAAAATATTTGTAAATACATTCATTTACCTGTACA
>Ga0210408_10006342_pt1 | contig 10231 bp, 5 predicted proteins | sample IncBWH4MmetaG_FD_155471 | JGI IMG/M metagenome (GOLD analysis project Ga0210408, IMG submission 155471) | Forest soil microbial communities from Barre Woods Harvard Forest LTER site, Petersham, Massachusetts, United States - Inc-BW-H-4-M | ecosystem: Environmental > Terrestrial > Soil >...
TTTTCGGTGCGGAACTTCGGCACGCCCAGGAATTCCCTGACAACTTCCGGAGTCACCACCATCTTTTCAGGTTTGCCTTCGGCGATGCGTCGCGCCTGTTTCCGTGTGATCGTGGCGATCTCACGCTCCAGGTTACGTACGCCCGCTTCCCGCGTGAAGCTATGGATAATCTCCCGCAGTCCTTCGTCCGTGAATTCCAGTTGCTCGCCGACCTTCAAGCCATGCTCCGCCGCCTGCTTCGGGATCAGGTACTTGTGCGCAATGTGCAGTTTCTCTTCTCCCGTGTAGCCCGGCAGCTCAATGATCTCCATGCGGTCACGCAACGGCTCGGGGATGGGATCCATCCAGTTGGCCGTGGCAATGAACAGCACTTTCGAGAGATCGAATGGCACGTCCAGATAATGATCGCGGAACGCGTTGTTCTGTTCCGGGTCGAGCACTTCCATTAATGCCGAAGACGGGTCGCCTCGGAAATCGCGTCCGAGCTTGTCGACTTCGTCCAGCATCATCACCGGATCATTCATCTCCGCGCGCTTGATGCCCTGGATGATTTGCCCAGGCAGCGCGCCAATGTATGTCCGGCGGTGTCCGCGGATTTCCGCTTCGTCGTGCATACCGCCCAAGGCGATGCGCACGAATTTGCGTCCCAGGGAACGGGCAATGGACTTACCGAGAGACGTTTTGCCTACGCCTGGGGGCCCGATGAAGCACAAGATCGGTCCCTTCATCCCCGGCTGCAGTTTCTTCACCGCCAGGTAGTCCAGGATGCGTTCCTTGACCTTTTCCAGGTCGTAGTGATCGTCGTTGAGAATCGTCTGCGCTTTAGCGATGTCGATCTCTTCGTGACCCGAAGACTTGCTCCACGGCAGCGAGGTCATCCATTCCAGGTAGGTTCGCGAAACCATGTACTCCGCGGAAGCTGGAGTCATCTTGGCAAGCCTCTTCAGCTCGCGATCGCATTCCTTCTTCGCCTCCGCAGGCATGTTGGCGTCTTCCACTTTTTTGCGAAGTTCGTCGATCTCCTGCATGGAGTCGTCGGACTCCCCCAATTCCTTCTGGATCGCCTTCATCTGCTCGCGCAGCAGGTACTCGCGCTGGTTTTGGCTAACCTGCTCCTGCACCTGCTCATGAATTTTCGAGCGCAGCTCGAGCACTTCCAATTCTTTGGAGAGCTCTCGAATCAACGCTTCCAGCCGCTTGCGCACGTTAGGCGTCTCGATCAGTTCCTGGCGCACTAATGTCGAAAGCGAAGGCAGCGTTCCAGCTATGAAGTCCGCCAACCGGCCCGGGTCGTCGATGTTCATTGCCACCGACTGCAAATCATCGGAAAGCTGCGGCGAGTGACCAACAACATCGCGGAACAGCTCCTGCGCGTTGCGCTGCAAAGCTTCTAGTTCCGCGTCCACCTCGCCAACAATGTCGGGCTGCGCCTCAATCCGAGCCTTCATAAACGGACGCAATGTGATCAGGTCTGCGATTTGCACCCGCTGCAGGCCTTCCAGAAAAACCACCACATTGCCATTCGGCATCTTTACGGTCTTATGTACTTTGGCCACGGTCCCGACCTTGTGCAGATCCGCGGCGGAGGGATCCTCAATGCGTGGGTCGAGCTGAGCGACCACCGCCAACAGCTTTTCCTCACCCTCCAATGAATTGACCAGCGCCAGCGAGCTTTCCCGGCCGACCGTTAGCGGAAGAACGGCACCGGGAAACAGCACGGTATCCCGAACGGGAAGAACCGGCAAAACCCCTGGCACCGAGAATTTTTTCTCAGCCATAATGTGTCCCCAATCTTAAGCGCGAATCAGATAAAGATGGGCGCTCGAGTGGTTAGATGCGCCGGGGTAGTAAAGGGTGCTAGACTTATAACTTCATATAGCATAAAATCTTAGCGTAACAGACTAAGATTGTAGCATTCCCCGCAGAACTTCGCAATCGCCCAACCAACTTGCGTTAAATCAATTAGATGACTTCCTAACCCTAGCGATTCCCAAGCCCAAATTAGATCGGACGTATTCCAGGGCCTCTTCCTTCGTCTTCAGCTCCCCGTCCAATTGCGCGTCCTCCACGGCATTCAGGATCTCCCGAAAAAGCGGTCCCGGTTCGTATCCCATCTCCATCAAGTCGCCGCCGGTCAGCAAACGTGCTGGGCGGATCTTTTCCATCGGCGTATCCGCCAGCACGCGAGTGACAAGCCTGTACGACTCGAGCCGTCGATGGCTGGACAGGCAGTCGAGGCGGTGCAACTCCAAATGCTCCTCAAAGCGAGGCAGCCGGAAAAACCGCTTCAGTGTCGAAGCCCGCATCTGTTCGACGTCCTTGAACCGCATGTGGTTGGCCACCAGCGCCACAATCTGCTCCGTGTCCTCGTTGGAGAAGCGCAGGCGCCGTGTAATGGCCTCAGCCATGCGAACCCCCACATCTACATGGCCGTCGAACCGTATGCGATCGCCTGTCTCCTCAGCCGATTTGAAGGTTGCGGGCTTGCCTACATCGTGCAAAAGGACACCCCATGCCAGTGTCGGCGAGGCGCCTGCTAGCAATTTCTCGATCATCAGTCGCGTATGGATCCACACGTCGCCTTCCGGATGGAACTGCGGGGGCTGCGCTACTCCCTTCATCATAGCGATTTCTGGCAAGACCTCTACCAGCAAGCCCGTTTCATCGAGAAGCTCGAACCCGCGCCGCGCCGCGCCTTCTGTGAGTAGCTTCGTAAGCTCGTCCCGCACGCGCTCCGCCGAAACCTGCGTGATCTCCCGAGCATGCCTGCGGATGGCCTCAAACGTGGCGGCTTCAATGTGGAACCCAAAACGTGCGGCGAAGCGCACCGCGCGCAGCAGGCGCAGCTTGTCCTCACGAAAGCGGCGATCCGGTTCGCCAATTGCCCTAACGAGGCCGGCTTGCAAATCGGTCTGCCCGCCGACGTAGTCGAGCACTTCACCTGTGTAGTGACGCATTAGCAGTCCGTTTATGGTGAAATCACGGCGCTGCACGTCCTCTTTCGGGGTACGCGCGAACACCACCGCATCCGGATGCCGCCCATCGGAGTAGCCCGCATCGGCACGAAACGTAGCAACCTCCACGTTTATTCCGTCTCGCGGAACGACGATCACGCCGAACTGTGCGCCAACTGCCAAACTACCCGGAAACATCCCCATTACTTCATCGGGCGTGGCATCCGTAGCTACGTCGTAGTCGGCAGGCTCGCGCCCCAGCAAAATGTCGCGCACGCAGCCGCCCACCAATAGCGCTTCGTGCCCGCTGCCATGCAGCGTTTCGCAAATCGCGTTGGCCAACTCCCGGGGCGTCATCCTTCGATTATGCGATGCCCCGCGCCCGCTGGCTATCGGAACCTCCTGGTTTGCGTCGACGCCGCTGCGCGATTCACGCGCGACTCTGCGCTATGCTTGCTTGATGAGCAATCCGCTCAGCAACGCGCAACCAGGCCTGTGCTCCGACTGCCGCCACGCCCGCACGATACTCTCCGACCGTGGTGCGACGTTCGTGTTGTGCCAGCTCTCCGCTAGCGATCCCAAATTTCAAAAATACCCGCGCTTACCGGTTCTTTCCTGCGACGGCTATACGCGAATTTCTCTTCAAGATCCCGCCCCACGCAACTGATTATTTTAGCTAAAGTAATTACATCTTGTGATAATCTTCCCGGTGCCGTGCTGTCATTCTTCCGGCGAGGTGGGCGCATGGCGTCCGGTTCGTACCTCCTTCGGCTATTCGCCGTCTTGGTGTTCCTTGTACCGTCGGCTGCGCGCGCCGAGACGTTGAAAATCACCAGCGCTCCCCCAGGCGCGAGCGTCGAAATCAACGGCGTTATCGTGGGCACCACGCCCTATGAAGAAGAAATGCCCGGCGGCTACTTCCACAAGACCAAGACCGCTTTGGGCCGACGGCTGCAACATTCCCTGACGGTCCGCATCAGTCTGGCTGGTTACACGACCAAAGAAATCCAGATGACCGAAGGCCCCATGAATTGGGTCTCGCTGAAGGGCCACAATCATGGCGAGTATTGGCTGGTCAAAACGAATCATTTCCATGTCGACCTCGATCCCATCTCCAAGGTATTTACCGGCAAGATTTCGGCCCAGTTCGCGGAGCCAGCCGACGCGCCGCACGATTGGGCCTTGAAACCCGAACCGCCCGTGGAGGATGTCATCGCGCGCGCCAAGCCGGCCGTGGTTCGCCTCAAAGGATTGGGCAAATCGGGCAGCGGCTTCTTCGTTACGGAAAAGGGAGTAATCGCCACCAACGCGCATCTGGCGCGCGGCGAGGGTTCCTTGCTAGCCGTGCTGCCCGGAGGCCAGCAACTGGCCGCCAACATCATTCATGTGGATACCGACCGTGACATTGCTCTGGTGAAGGTGGAAGGCGACGAGTTTCCATACCTGAGCCTCGCCTCCGCCGGCAACGTTCGCCAGGGTGAAACCGTGATCGCCGTCGGAAATCCGGGTGACGCCATGCCTTTTGCAGTCACCAAGGGAATTGTCAGTGCCGTGGGCAAATTTTCCGCCGCCGGTCCCGGAATCTGGATTCAGACGGATGCCAACATTAATCCCGGTAACAGCGGCGGCCCGCTGCTGAATGCCCGCGGCCAGGTCATCGGAATCAACACCCTGAAACTGGAGAAGAAGAATGTCAGCGGTATTGGCTTTGCCATCAGCGCGTCAGACCTGCTCGCCGTCTTACTCAAATACTTCCCAGATCCAAATCAAATCGACACAGAATTATTGTCCTCGCCGGATTCTAACTCGGGAGCGAAGAGCAATTCGCCGGTTCAGGCCTTTGGCACGATTGAACTTCGCGAACCCAAAGCTGCTGAAATCTACATTGATGGCAAGTTCGTCGGCGACATTCCCGCAATTCTGCCGCTTGCAGCCGGCCAGACGTATCTCATAGTCGTAAAGGCTCCCGGCCACGCAGACTGGCTCAAGCGAATCTCCATTTTGCCCGGCATGCAGACCGTCCTCGATCCCTGGCCCCAGCCGGAATAATCCCCGCCGATTGCCCTTGCCAATCCGCTGTGCTAGCATCCGCCTCGTGTGGACCCTGGCTGTCCGGGGTCGGCACCGCTCGAGAGCGGACCAGGGGATTTTGCTAACTAACTCTTCGTCCTTCTTCTTCGCTGGACCCAGGGAAAGGGCCGCGCTCTCCAACCCCAGCATCACAAGCTAGGCGCAGGCCCGCGCCTCCATCCTGCTTGGCGGACCTCGCCCAATGGAGGTCTATATGAAGAGCTATCCCACCAAGGACATTCGCAATGTTGGCATTGTCGGCCACGGCGGCACCGGAAAGACGCAACTGGTGTCGTCGTTGCTGTACACCGCGGGCATGACGCCGCGGTGGGGAAAAGTTGCGGAAGGCAGCACCACCACCGATTGGGACGAGGAAGAAATCCAGCGCAAAATCTCCATTCAGACCGGACTCGCCTACGCCGAATGGCCCTGCACTCTTTGCGAGGGCAGCAACGTAAAAATAAATTTCCTCGATCTGCCCGGCTATTCCACGTTCATCACCGAAACAAAAGCTTCGTTGATCGCCGCCGACGCCGCGCTGATCGCCGTCGACGCTCACGTCGGCTCGCAAGTCACTACCGAAAAAGTTTGGGATTACTGCACAGAGTACGACATCCCCCGCGCCTTCGTGCTCACCTGGATGGATCGCGAGCTCTCCAGCTTCGAGCGTTCCATGGAATCGCTGGAGTCCGTCTTCGGCCGCAACGTGGTCGCTCTGCAGCTCCCCATAGGCACCGAAAAGGGTTTTCGCGGCGTGATCGACCTGGTGGCCTTGAAGGCCCACATGTACAAGCCCGACGGCGACGGCAAGCCGTCCATCGAAGAAATTCCCGCCGCGCTGGCCGATGAAGCGAAAGCTGCCCACGAAAAATTGGTCGAAATGGTGGCCGAGGGTGACGACGAATTGATGGAAGAATTTTTCCGCGAAGGCACCATCCCCATCGAGGATTTGATTCCCGGCGTCCGCAAAGCCATCGTCGCTGAAAAGATTTTTCCCGTATTGGTGATCTCCGCCCTGCGCAATGTCGGCACCGCCAGCCTGCTCACCTTTATTGCCGACGTCTTCCCGCATCCCGACGAGCATTCTCAGGTCGGCTTCAAAGAGCCCAAGGGCCAGGGCGACCGGATCGAGCGCAAATATGACGACGCCCAGCCGCTTTCTGTTTTCTTTTTCAAGACGCTTGCCGATCCCTTCGCCGGCCGCATCAACTATTTCAAAGTCAAGAGCGGCGTGCTCAAGAATGACGCCACGCTGCTCAACTACAACCGCGGCATCCCCGAACGTTTCCAGCACACTCAGGTTGTGCAGGGCAAGCAGCTCACCGAAATCCAGGAACTGCACGCCGGCGACATCGGCGCCATAGCCAAGTTGAAGGAATCCACGACCGGCGAAACGCTCGGCGACAAAAACTCGCCAATCTATTATTCGCCCGCGCAGCTTCCCGAGCCCTCCATCACGTTCGCCATCGAGCCCAAAACCCGCGCCGACGAAGACAAAATCGGCGTTGGCATTCACAAAATCATGGAAGAAGATCCCGCGCTCCGTTTTTCACGCGATCCGCAAACCAAAGAATTCTTGCTGGCCGGCTCCGGCCAGCAGCACATCGAAGTCGTCGTCGCCAAGCTGCATAAGCGCTATCACGTCGACCTGACCCTAAAGCCGCCCAAGGTTCCCTATCGCGAAACCATTCGCGGCCGCGCCGACGTCGAAGGCAAGCACAAGAAACAGTCTGGCGGTCACGGCCAATTCGGCGTCTGCCGCATTAAAATGGAGCCCGTCGAGCGCGGCAAAGGCATCGAATTCGTTGACGACGTTTTCGGCGGCGCCATCCCCAAAAACTGGATTCCCTCCGTGGAAAGAGGAATTCGCGAGGCTGCCGCGCGCGGTTACCTCGCCGGCTTCCCCGTCGTCGATTTCCGCGCCATCCTCTACGACGGCAAATACCACGACGTCGACTCTTCCGACATGGCCTTCAAAATCGCCGGCTCCCTAGCCTTCAAGGAAGCCATGAAGCAAGCCCGGCCCACCTTGCTTGAACCGGTAATGCACGTCGAGGTTTACGCTCCCGATCAATATTCCGGCGACTTGATGGGCGACCTAAGCTCGCGTCGCGGGCGCATCGCCGGAAGCGATTTGCGCGGGCACAACGTAATCATCAAAGCGCAAGTCCCTTTCGCCGAAATGCTAACCTACGCCAATGACCTGATCTCCAAGACCCAAGGCCGCGCCAGCTATTCCATGGAATTTTCGCATTACGACTACGTGCCTAATGAGCTCGCCGACAAAGTAATCGCCGCCCATAAAGCTGCCCACGGCGAACAGTTAGTTGAGGAAGAGGCCTAGCTACGGGGCAGGAACATACCTGTGCGCTCGCTGTGTTCGGCGAAGCTGGCGCCGAATTCCTGAGTGAGGAAGGATTCTTCGCGGCGGGCTTTGGTGTAAAACGAAAGCCAGGCGATGGCTACCGCGAGCAAGCCGCGCACTTCGCCCAGGGCGACCGCAGTGCCCAGGAACGCGAGCAAAATCCCGGTGTAGATCGGATGACGAATGCTGCGGTAAGGGCCGCTGCGAATCAGTTCGTGGCCTTCCTTTAGCGTGACGACGCCGCTCCAGTTGGTGCCTAGATGCCAGCGCGCCCAAATCGCGATGGCCACGCCGGCGGCCGTGAGCGCAACACCGACCCAACCCGCCGCGTCACTCTCAGGAACGAACCGCGCGCCCAACCACCCGTAGTGCGCCCGAGGCCGAAACAGGTAAAACGCCGCCACCAGCGGCAACACGTAGCGAAACCGCTGGCTCCAGGACTCGCGCCTCTTCGTCTTCTTCAGCTTTAACGCGGAAACAATCCAGTACAAACCGAAGAGAAGCCACAGCGCGTTGATCCATAGCCGTTGCGATGTGAGATCCATTTGTGCACTCACAGTGTCCCTTGTGAGAAGGCCGTGTCAAGCTCACCGCGCCTGGGAACGTCAACTCTGCCCCATCCCGCGGGTTTAGCGGGATGAATCTCCTGATTGGCAGCCACGAGCGAAACCGAAACTGCCCATCCGTTCGTATCGATTCCGCACTTAGGCTAGAATGCCGGACTGTTAAAACACTCGTTTCTCGGAGCACAGCCGATGACCAATCGAAGTTCCGCACCTCGCGCAATTCTCGGGGCAGTCGCTGCGAGTATTTGCCTCTGGGCGGCCATTTCGCCCACCTTCGCGCAGCAGCGGGCCCCGCGCGATCCAGCAGAGCCGCAGCAAGGCCAGCCGCATCCGAAGCTTTTGCCTCGCCCCACCGGTGCAATCCCACGCCAAAGTGTCGATGAGAAATCCATGCGCGCCCTGATCAACCAACTCGTTTCCTGCGGCACTCGCCTATCTCTTTCCTCCTGGACCGACCCCCAGCGAGGCATAGGCTGCGGCCGCGACCACATCGTTGCGCGCCTCGACGAAATCGCCAAAGATTCCGGTGGCAAGCTGCAAGTTGTGGTCGACAAATTCGATTCCACGTCCGAGCGCACCTCCGGCAAGCCGCTACACCTCGAAAGTATGTACGCCATCCTTCCCGGCTCCGATCCCAAGCTCGCCAAAACTCTCTTCATCGTCTCCGGCCACTACGACTCGCGTCCCTCCGATGTAATGAATACGGAAGTGGACGCTCCCGGCGCTGATGACGATGCCTCCGGTGTTTCCGTTAGCGTGGAATCAGCCCACCTGCTCACCAAAGCTGCCGCTACCGGCAAGAGCGAAAACCGCGCCACGATCCTCTTCGCCGCCATTCCCGGTGAAGAGCAAGGCCTCCTCGGTGGCTATCATCTGCTCGATTGGGCCAAACAGCAGGGCTACACCATAGGCGGCATGCTCGATGATGACATCGTGGGCGACGATCCTTCGTCCGGAGTGCCTCATCGCGTGCGGCTTTTCTCCGGCAACGGCGAAATCGACGATTGCGATTCCCCCGGCCGCGAGCTGGCCCGCGCCATCGAAGAAATCGACGGCCGCGAACATATCCGCATGATTTTTCGCGTCGATCGCTACGGCCGCGGCGGCGACCACTACCCGTTCTACAAATCCGGACTACCCGCCGTGCGTTTCACCGAACCGCTCGAGGACTACAATCACCAGCACCAAACGCCGCGCACGGAAAACGGCATCGAGTACGGCGACTTCGCAAAATATCTGAACGCGACCTTCCTCGGCGACGTCGCCCGCGATAACGCCGAGGCTCTGCGCCAGCTAGCCATGGCTCCCGCGGCGCCCACCAACCCCAAGCTCACCGGCGCCGTCACCCCGGACGCCAAAGTTTCCTGGTCTGCGGAGGAAGATTCGGAACGCGCCGGCTTTGAAATCCTATGGCGGGAAACTACCGAATCCCGGTGGCAGGTCTATGACTTTGCGGCATCCCCCGGCGAAACCGTGCTGCGCGGCGTCTCCACGGACAATCACTTCTTCGCCGTCCGCGCCGTAGGAAAAAACGGCGCCCGCTCCATCGCAGTCCCCACAGAAATGGAACGTCGCCCCCCGCCCGTCCCGACGGGCACAAAGCAATAGTAATTTGGAGTGCGGTGGCCTAGCCCGCTTTCTAGGTTGAAGTACCGCCGTGAAGTGTCCGCTAGCCAGCGCAAGTTGCAGATGCGAGCGATTATTTCTTAGCTGGCGTTCCCGTCGCCCCATCCACGCCAAAATCCCAAACATACAGATTCATCCCGTCAGGCAAAATCTCCGCCAGCGCATACTCTCCCGGCGGCAATGGCTCGCCCAACGTAAACCGATAAACCGTGGCCGCCACTTCCCATCTCTGAATTGCAATCGATTTCCGCTCGGTGCTCAAGTCGTGCCCAAGCAGGCTGCGAATGGATTCCAGTTGCCTCTTGTTTCCCTTGACCGTGGCGCGTACCAGTTCCACCTCCGGCCCCGATTCCCCGGCCCGGCTACTCCGAACCACGCTCGAATCGTGCTCCGGATCCGGCGGAGCTTCGCGCAAATAAAACTCTGGCCCACTTGTATTGATACGTGTCTTGGCCTTCGCACCCGGGATTTCCACGTTCCGTTTGCCCGGCACAATCGGGATTGGCGAAAGCACCTGCTTCAAAAAGGTCTTCTTGTCCGTTTTGACCTGCGAGCCCACCTGCGCAATCGGGGTCACCAACTTGCCCTCAATGGCAAACATTCCCTCGCCCGGAGGCAGAAACACCCCCGGAGCTACCTGCAAACTTGCG
>Ga0210408_10006346_pt1 | contig 10225 bp, 8 predicted proteins | sample IncBWH4MmetaG_FD_155471 | JGI IMG/M metagenome (GOLD analysis project Ga0210408, IMG submission 155471) | Forest soil microbial communities from Barre Woods Harvard Forest LTER site, Petersham, Massachusetts, United States - Inc-BW-H-4-M | ecosystem: Environmental > Terrestrial > Soil >...
CACCTCCCTCATATTGAGGAAGCGACCCTTCGGCTCGTCGTCATGGATCGCGAACTTGCCGTAGTGCAGCGGCCCGCGCGCGTCCCACAGCGAGTTGAGGTCGTACTTGCCGGAGTCGAGCGCCATGGCGAGCGTGAACGCCTTGAAGGTCGACCCCATCTCGTAGACGCCGGTGGTCAGCCGGTTGATGCGGTCGGGGTCGTGCGCTTCCTTTGGCGAGTTGGGATCGAAATCCGGAACCGAGACCATCGCCACGATCTCGCCGGTCTTGACGTTGGATACGAGGCCGGACGCAGCCTTGGCCTGGAATTTTTCCTTGGCCTTCAAAAGTTCGTCGCGCAGCGCATGCTCAACGCGCAAATCGACCGACAATTCGATCGGTTCCTGCTCGTGATCAATGGCAAAGCCGGCGCGATGCAGGGCAGCAAGGTGATTGTTGTCAACCCACCTCTCCATGCCGGCGATGCCCTGGTTGTCGATATTGACGAGGCCGATCAGGTGCGCGACTTCGTTGCCGGTCGGATAGACGCGCTTGTTCTCGCGCAGGAACCCGATGCCGGGAATGCCGAGACGGTGAATTTCCAGTTGCTGCTGCGGCGTGATTTCGCGCTTCAGCCAGACGAAGCCTTTTTTCGACGACAGGCGATCGCGCACTTCGCCGGTGTCGAGGTCCGGCAGCGTCGCGGTCAGAAGCTCGATCGCCTCGTCCTTGTCGATGATGCGGCGCGGCTCGCCAAACAGGCTCGGCGCCTTGACGTCGCTCGCCAGCACCTCGCCGTTGCGATCGATGATGTCGGGCCGCGCGGTCGCGATCGCATCCTGTGAGGCGTTGCGGCGCGCGCCGTGGCCGTCGGCGCCGACCGCGAACATCACGAGCCGCCCGCCGATGATCGCATAGATCGCGGCGAAGGCGACCATCGCAAATCCGACGCGGGCGCGCGCCTTGACTGCGCGGTCGACATTGCGCCCGTAGAGCAGGCTGCGGACCAGCCGCTGGCGCCATGGTTCCCTGGTCTTGGCTTGTGATGTCATCGCCCGGCCTCCGGCGTCGGCACCGATCCGGTGATGGAAGGCGCATCAGCCTTGGCATCGACGATGCCGATCATGGCGCCGATCGGATCGGGCTCGCCCGGCCGGACAAGGCTCGATGGACGCTCCGGCAGGTTCTTCAGCGCATCATATTGCGTCGCGCTGATCGGCTTTAACGGCAGATGACGCTCGGCGAGGCCTTGCAGCCGCAGTGGCGCGTCGAGCTTGGCCCATTCCGAACGCAGCACCGCAATGGCATCGCGCTGCTCGCGGATTTCCGCCTGTAGCCGCAGCACGCGCTCGACCCGCGCGGTGGAATCCATCTTGATGCGGTAGACATAGCTCGCCGCAAACAACAGCGCGCCGATCACAAGGAGATGGATGATCCGCATGGTCAGCCTCCCCTCATCACGTCGGAGAGCTTTGGCCACGAAGGCAACGCGCCAGCCTCATGCGCGGGCGCTTCGGTGCGTTCGGCGGCGCGCAGCTTTGCCGATCTCGCGCGCGGGTTGGCGGAGATTTCCTCTTCGTCGGGTGTCACCGGGCGCCTGGTCAGAATGTGAAAGCTCGGTGCTGCCTGCGCGAGCGCGGGCAGATGCCGCGACCCGCCGGCAGCCTTGCCGCGATCGGCGAAGAAGCTCTTGACGATGCGGTCTTCCAGCGAATGAAACGACACCACGACCAGCCGGCCGCCGGGCTTGAGCACGCGCTCGGCAGCCGACAACGCCAGTTGCAATTCGTCGAGCTCCTGGTTGACGAAGATGCGCAACGCTTGGAACGTGCGCGTGGCGGGGTGGATCTCGCCCGGCTTCGCGCGCACGACCTTGCCGACGATATCGGCGAGCGCGCGCGTGGTTGTGATCGGCGCCGCCTTGCGGGCTGCGACGATCGCGCGAGCCACGCCGCGGGAACGGCGCTCTTCGCCGAAGATATAGATGATGTCGGCGAGCTCGGCCTCGGACGCCTTCGCGATCACGTCGGCCGCGGTCGGACCTTCCTGTCCCATCCGCATGTTGAGCGGACCATCGAGGCGGAACGAAAAGCCGCGGGGCGCGTCGTCGAGCTGCATCGAGGATACGCCGACGTCCATCACGACGCCGTCGGCCGCGGAAATTCCCTGCGCGGCGCAGATATCGTCCAGCCGCGAGAAGCGGTCCTCCACCAGGGTCAATCGGCCGTCGGAGCGGTCGACCAGATCGAAGCCGCCGGCAATGGCGCTCCGGTCGCGGTCGATCCCGAGGACGCGGGTTCCAGCGACATCGAGGATCGCGCGGCTATAGCCGCCAGCGCCGAAGGTCGCATCGACGTAAGTACCGCCGCTTTTGACCGCGAGCCACTCGACTGCCTCGCGGCCGAGAACGGGGATATGGCGTGAACCGGCCGGGCTCATGCGCCCGCCCCGGGGCAAGGCCGGCGAAAATAGCGAAAACTGGACGCGAACGGGCCCATGGCGCCTCGAATTCATGCCTCTCGCCGGGCTTCCCGGGACGAAAAACCGCTGAGCCACGCGATCGCCGATCCAGCGCGCCCCAGGCTGCGAACCCTGTTTTCCGCGCGGAATTTGCTGGGCTGCCATGGGATTTCGAGCGTGAACCGGTTCGGCACTTCACCACTTAGTAACGGCAGTTAGCGTTAAGAAAGCGTTGAAGGTCTGGAGCGGGTTTGAAGAGGTTCCTCCCCTATCTCTCCGCTCGCGGTGAGGCTTCCGGCACACACTCGGCCAAAATGCGACGCGGCGCCACCTTGCCGGATTGCGCGGGAGAAATCGTAAAGGAATAGTGAACCGCTCGGCCTTTAGTTATGTTGTTGCCGCTCTCCTGCCCGGATTGAGCTATCCTATGTCATTCGGTTCGTTCGCGTCTGATAGTTTTGATTCGAAGCGTCAACGTGCCCTCCCGCTTCCCAGGGCCAACGCAAGCATGCGGACTTTCACCCCCGATACCTCGATCGCATCCGACGTCATCCCGTCGGCCAATTACGGCGACCGCGCCAAGGGCCGCCAGCCCGACATGATCGTGCTGCACTACACCGGCATGCCGGATGTCGAGAGCGCGATCACCCAGCTCTGCACCTTAGGCACCGACGTCTCCGCCCACTACATCGTGCTGGAAGACGGCCGCATCGTGCAATGCGTGCCGGAAGCCAAACGCGCCTGGCATGCCGGCGTGTCGTCCTGGGCCGGCGAAGAGGACATCAATTCCTGCTCGATCGGCGTCGAGATCGTCAACCGCGGCCATGATTGGGGTTATCCGGAATTTCCGCTGCGCCAGATCGCCGCCGTGATCGCGCTATGCCGCGGCATCATGCTGCGCCGCGAGGTACCGGCGCACCGCGTGCTGGCGCATTCCGATGTCGCGCCGGCGCGCAAGAAGGACCCCGGCGAGAAGTTTCCGTGGCACTCGCTGGCCAATTCCGGCGTTGGCCACTGGGTGCAGCCGGCGCCGATCGTGCGTGGCGAGAGCCTCAAACTGGGCACCATCAACGAGAACGTCGAGGGCATGCAGCGGGCGCTCGCAAGATACGGCTATGGTGTGCCGGTCACCGGCAAATATGACGGGCCGACCATGGAAGTGGTCACCGCCTTCCAGCGTCATTTCCGTCCCGCCCGCGTCGACGGCGTCGCCGATCACTCGACGCTGACCACGCTGCATCAGCTGCTCGCCAGTCTCCCGGCCGAAGCCTTGGCGATAGCGACGCGGTAGTCCCGCTCTTGCCTCAGCTCTCGGCACTCAACTCCGCGAGCCGGCGCGCGTAAAGCCGCCGCAGCGGCTCGAGCTGCGTTGCTTCCGTCGCGGCCAGATAGGCGGCGCGCGCGGCATCGCGTCTGCCGAGCCGGCGCAACAGATCGGCGCGCACTGCCGGCATCAATTCATAGCCGCCGAGCCCGCCGCGCGCCTCGATCGCATCGATCAGGTCGAGCGAGCGCGCCGGCCCGTCGACCATCGAGACCGCGGCGGCGTGGTTGAGCTCGATCACCGGCGATGGGCTGATCCGCATCAGCACCTCGTAAAGCCCGGCGATTTGTCGCCAGTCGGTATCCTCAAAGTTGGGCGCGCGGGCATGAAGCGCTGCGATCGCGGCCTGCACCGCGTAGGATTGCGGCCGGCCCGGCATCCGCAGCGCCTCTTCCACGAGCTGCAACCCTTCGGCGATCTGGTGAAAGTCCCAGAGCGAGCGATCCTGCTCTTCCAGAAGCACGATATCGCCGGCCGCCGTTTCGCGCCCCGCACGGCGCGCGTCGTGCAGCAGCATGAGCGCCAATAGTCCCTTGATCTCGCCGCGCCCGGGCACAAGCAGATTGAGCAGGCGGCCAAGCCGGATCGCCTCGCGCGCGAGATCCGGACGCATCAATCCGTCGCCGGAGGTTGCGACATAGCCTTCGGTGAAGACGAGGTAGATTACCGCCAGCACGCCGTTGAGCCGCGGCTCAAGCGCCTCGCGCTCCGGCACCTCGTAGGGGATTCCGGCGAGACGAATTTTCTGCTTGGCGCGCAACAGGCGTTGCGCCATCGCCTCTTCGCTGACCAGGAAAGCGCGCGCGACCTGCGCCGTAGTCAGCCCGCAGATCGTGCGCAAGGTCAACGCGACCTGAACCTCAGTGGCGAACGCCGGATGGCAGCAGGTGAAGATCAGCCGCAGCATGTCGTCGTCGAACGTCGCCTGTTCATGCGCCTCATCCGGGCACGAGGCGTTGAGCTCGATCTCGTGCGTCAACTGGTCCTGCTTGCCGCGGAATGCGATCTGCCGGCGCACGCGGTCGATCGCCTTGTTGCGTCCGACATTGACCAGCCAGGCACGTGGATTGGACGGCGGTTCTTCGTGGGGCCAACGTTCCAGCGCCACTGCAAACGCGTCCTGCAACGCATCCTGCGCCAGATCGAAATCGCCGACGAGACGGATCAGCGTGGCCAGCGCCCGGCCCGCCTCGTCACGGAACAATTTTTCGATCTCGGTGGGGCTCATGGGATGGCCACTGTTGATCGTCATTCCGGGGCGCGCTTAGAGCGCGAATCCGGAGCGACGAGATTCCGGGGCCTGATCCGCTTGGATCAATCCCGGAATGACGCTGCGCCGTCAGTTATAAACCCAGATCGGCCTGACCTCGATGGAACCAAATCGCGCGCCCGGTATCCGCGCGGCGATGGCAAGCGCTGCATTGAGGTCCTTGGCCTCGACCAGATAATAGCCGCCGAGCTGCTCGCGCGTCTCCGCGAACGGACCATCGGTGGTCAGGGTCTTGCCGTCGCGGATGCGCACGGTGGTCGCGGTCGAGATCGGTTGCAGCCGATCGCCGGCCTTGAAATTGCCGCTCTGGATGATGGACTGGGTGAACGCACCGTATTCCTCGAGCATCTTCTTGCTCGTCGCCGCGTCGATCTTGGCGTAGTCGGCCTCGTTTTGATAGATCATCAGCAAATACTGCATTTCGGTCACTCCTTTTGATCGGCTGGATCGCCGACACCCAGTCGAACGGGAAACGCGGCAAACGACATCTTCAGGATAAATTATTTTGGGTGGCCCATGCGGGGTTTATGTCCTTGACGCGGCGGCCCTAAATCCCCATCACAGAGGCGTCAGTCGGCCGGACGGCCGCTCCGGCGATCACCGAAAGGTAGCCGGAGAGGAAAGTCCGGGCTCCATCGACATACGGTGCCGGATAACGTCCGGCGGGGGCAACCCCAGGGATAGTGCCACAGAGAACGAACCGCTTCCCCCACCCTACCCTCCCCCGCTTGCGGGGGAGGGATAAAGGGAGGGGCAGCAAGGGTGAAAAGGTGCGGTAAGAGCGCACCGCGGGTCCGGCAACGGAAACGGCATGGCAAACCACACCGGGAGCAAGACCGAATAGGGACGGCAACGCGGGCTGTTCGCGAAAGCGATAACGCTTGCGGGAGGGATGTCAGGCTCTCGCCGTCCGGGTAGGTTGCTCGAGGCAATGTGCAAACATCGCCCCAGAGGAATGGCCGTCACGTATCGCCTGCGCAAGTAGGCGGTGCCCTACAGAACCCGGCTTACAGGCCGGCTGATGTTCTACAAATGAGGGGTTCGGCGCAAAACGCCGAACCCCTCGCCATTTTCAGCGGCAAGTGAAGACATTTGCTTTGCACCGATTCCGCTTTCTTCGATAAATGCGGCTGGAGGCTCCAGCAATCATGCGGGTTGGCATTCGCCTGACAATTTCCGGCCTCGTGCTCGCATCGATCATGGTGAGTGCGATCGGTGTCCACATCCTTTGGTGGCGGACAGCGGAAGCCAACAGCCACGCGCTTGCGGACACCATCAACCGGCAGATCGTCTCCACCGTCGAGAAGGAACTCGCCACCATCACCAGCGAAGCGCGCGCGGCGCATACCGCGATCCGCACGCTATTTGTTCAGCACGTTATCGAGACCCGCGAAGCGGACAAGCGCGAATTCGTCTTCCTGTCGCAGCTGCAGTCGCAGCAAGACATATCGTGGGTCGCGTTCGGCTGGCCGGACGGAGCTTTTTTTGCCGCGCACAAGCTGGGCGATCTCGGACTGGAAATGATGGAGATCGCGCCTGTCGACGGCAAGATCAAGCGACGGGTCGACCAATATGGCGTGGTGGTCGGCGACATCGAGTTCGAGAAACGCCGATTTGAGGACACCGACTACGTCGTCACCGACCAGGAATGGTACCGGAGCGGAATGCAAGCCGACGAACCGCGCTGGTACAATGTGTCGCTTCATCCGGTGGGGTCGCGTCCGTCGATTGCCTATGCCGGTCCGATAGACGTGTATGAGAAACGCCAGGGCGTTCTCGCGATCATCATCGAATACACGCGGTTCGCCCAGTTTCTCTCAAACCTTGCGGTCGGAAAATCCGGCGCGGCGTTCATTCTGGGGCGCGACGGCAGCGTCATTGCTGCGCCGGATCCGGATGCCGACGAAGTCAATATGCAGCGGTCGGATCAGCCGTTATTGCCGATTGCACAAGGCGCGATGAAACAGGCCGGCAGCTCTTACGACAGCGACAAGAAGACTGCGAGCCAGATAAGGATAGTTGCTGCCGCAAATGCCTATGCGGTGAGTTTGACGCCGCTGGCCTTTCCCGGATGGACACTCGCGACCGTTATCCCGGAAGCGGAGTTTCTTGGTCCGATCGAAAGGACGATACGACAATTGCTGATCGGGCTGGCAATCCTGATTGTCGTCGCCGGCATCGTTTCAGCGTGGCTGGCCCGACGCGTGATCGCAACCCCGCTGATCCTGGTCGTCGATGAGCTCAAGCACGTTGCCCGCTTCGATCTCGAAAAGGTGCGGCGGCACGCCTCGCACCTGATCGAACTTGAAAATCTGTCGAATGCCATCGCTGACATGGCCGGCGGGCTAGCCGCATTTCGAAAATACATACCGTCGGATCTCGTGAAAGCGCTGGTCAGCGAGGGCATCGAACCAAGTCCGGGCGGCTCGATCCGCAACCTGACGGTCATGTTCGCGGATATTGCCGGCTTTACCGGGCTGTCTGAACGGCTGGGCGATCAGATCATCCCGCTGCTTTCCAGCTATCTCGATACCATGTCGCGCGAGGTCTCTGGCCACGGCGGCACGATCGACAAATTCATCGGCGATGCGGTGATGGCGTTCTGGGGCGCGCCCGCGGCAAATGCCGATCACGCGATCGACGCCTGCCGCGCGGCCCTCGCTTGCCAACGCGCCCTTCGGGCGTCCGGACTGAACGATGACGGCGGCCAGCCGCTCAAGGTGCGCGTCGGCGTCAATTCCGGCGAAATGCTGGTCGGCAATATCGGCTCGGAATTCCGGCTCAATTACACGGTGATCGGCGATGCCGTGAACGTTGCCAGCCGATTGGAAGGCGCCAACAAGGAATATGGCACCGAAATCATCATCGGAGAGGAAACGCGCCGGCTTGCTGGCGACCGCATCCTTGTGCGCGAACTCGACCGGCTGATGGTCTATGGACGCGAGGGCGGAATAGCCATCTACGAATTGCTCGACGTCGCCGAAAGCGGGGCCACGCTTCCCGCCTGGGTGGTGCCGTATGATCGTGGCCTTGCGGCCTACCGCAGCCGTGATTTCGCCGCTGCCGCAAAGTTCTTTCAGACGGTTTTGGATACAAGGGAATCAGACCGACCCGCGCGCATGATGCTCGAACGTTGCCGACATCTTCTCTCCTCGCCGCCTGGCGAGGATTGGGAAGCGACCAACGCCATGAAAGCGAAGTAGGACCCGGTAGCGATCACGGGATCGTGACGATGTGGGCGGTAAATCCAACAGCGTTGCGGGCGTAAAGCCCAAGGTTGGGTCATCTTGGACCCTGCCGCCGCCGGCTGCTCCGGCAGGCCGATGATGAGAGCCGTGTTCACGCCGTCGGCCCGATATTCCCCGGAAAGGATCGCTCCCATGAACTCCAAGAACGTCTTCGCCAACGCCACTATCGCCGGCTCCTTCGCAGCCGCCCTCACCATGATCGCTGCCCCTGCATTCGCCGCGCCGAAGCCGCCACAGCCCACCATGGACAAATGCTACGGCATTGCAATGAAGGGCGACAATGATTGCGCAGCCGGCGCCGGCACCACCTGCGCCGGCACCGCGAGTGCCGATTATCAGGGTAATGCCTGGAAGTATGTGGCGAAGGGCACTTGCACGACCATCAAGACACCAAAGGGCACGGGCTCGCTCGAGCCGATCAAGTCGTAAAGCTGGAACGAGGTGTGCGCCATCTCGCGTGCGCCTCGTTTTTCTTCGGCAATTTGCAAAGCCGGAACCTGCTGATGTTCAGAGCCTCTCATCTGCCGGCGTGTACCGGTGTCGGCTTCAAGCCCGAGCATTTTCGCGACATCCTCGCCGCGCCGCAGCCGGTCGGGTTCTTCGAGGTGCACGCGGAGAACTATATGGGCGCCGGCGGGTTGCCGCACGCACAGCTTAGCGCCTTGCGCGAACGCTATGCGTTGTCGGTGCATGGCGTCGGGCTTTCGATCGGCTCGATGCGGCCGCTGGATCAAGGCCATCTCGCGCGGCTCAAAGCGCTGTGCGATCGCTACGCGCCGGAGAGTTTCTCCGAACATCTCGCCTGGTCGTCACATGGTGATATCTACTTCAACGACCTTCTGCCGCTGCCCTATACGCAAGAGACCCTGGCGCGGGTCGTGGAGCACGTCGACCAGGTGCAGGCGGCACTCGGACGCCAGATGCTGCTCGAAAATCCGTCCACCTACATTCGTTTCTCCGAGAGCACGATCACGGAGGTCGATTTCCTCACCGAGATATCGAAGCAAACCGGATGCGGATTGCTGCTCGACATCAACAACGTTTTCGTGTCGGCAAACAACCATGGCACGCAGTCTCAGCCATATCTGGATTCGTTTCCGCTCGATCGGGTGAAGGAAATTCACCTCGGCGGACACCACGAGGAAACCGACGATACCGGTGCCCCGCTGCTGATCGATGCCCACGGATCACCGATTTCGGAAGCGGTCTGGGCGCTCTACGCCTACGTCATCGGCCGCACCGGAGCGATGGCGACCCTGATCGAGTGGGACAACGACGTTCCCGATTGGCCTACGCTGCGCGCGGAAGCGATCGCAGCTCACGACATCCTCTCGCGCGCCTCACGCGCGTCGGCAGCGTGAGAGAGGCCATGCTCGCATCATTCGAGACACCGTTTGCGGATGCGCTGTTAAGCGCCGATCGGCCGATTCCGCGTGGCATTAACGCCTACAATACGACCGTTCCCACGCGACGCTTTGGCGTCTACCGCAACAACGTGATGCTAGGATTGGGGAGAGCGCTCAAGAGCCGTTTTCCCGTGGTCGAGAAAATAGTAGGCGAAGAATTCTTCGCCGCGATGGCGCGGGTCTTCGTGATGGAACAGCCGCCGCGCTCGCCGCTGCTCGCAACCTATGGCGACTGCTTTCCGGCGTTCATCGCCGCCTTCGAACCGGCGCGCGAAATTCCCTATCTCGCAGACGTTGCACGGCTCGAAGCCGCGCGGACGCGCGCCTATCACGCGGCCGATGCCACGCCCCTCGAGGCAGACCATTTTGCGGCGCTCGATAGTCGGACCATCGGAGATATCCAGATCGACATGCACCCCTCGGCCGAGATCGTTCGCTCGCCCTATCCGGTCGTCACGATCTGGGCGATGAACAGCGGCGAGCGGGAGCTTGCGCCCATCGCGGATTGGTGGGGCGAGGATGCGCTGATCGCACGCC
>Ga0210408_10006347_pt1 | contig 10224 bp, 12 predicted proteins | sample IncBWH4MmetaG_FD_155471 | JGI IMG/M metagenome (GOLD analysis project Ga0210408, IMG submission 155471) | Forest soil microbial communities from Barre Woods Harvard Forest LTER site, Petersham, Massachusetts, United States - Inc-BW-H-4-M | ecosystem: Environmental > Terrestrial > Soil >...
CCGCAGATACTCGATCGGCGCGGCGCTGCTCGACAAGAGCGACCCCTCCAAGGTGCTGGCGCGCTCGCGCGAGCCATTGTTGCGGCCGGCACCATCCGAGCGCGAGGGATATGTCCCCAACGTCGTCTATACCTGCGGCGCGATGCGGCACAACGACATGATCATTTTGCCATATGCGGTGTCGGACACCTTCTCCAATTTCGCGACCATCAAGATTTCGGCACTGCTGCAGACGATGCAAGCTTGATCGCCATCTCCACTAAAGCAAAGCGCGATAAGTCCGTGGCTTCGACGACTGAGGAGACGTGATGGCCCGCGAAACAAGCTACTTCGTTCAGGCATTCAACGCCGGCCGGGGAGGAAACTTGAAAGCCGATGCTCCGATCGCTTGCAAATCGGCAACCGGCGCCGTGCGAACCGCAGAACGATTGGCTTTAAGCAAGCTCGGCGTCGTTGCCTTCTCATCCACCGGTGATCCCGAGATGGGCGACTATGATGACGAGCCCACCGTCATCTTGCGGAAGGGTGAGCTTCCATCCGCCTTCGACTGAGATCATCTTGGCCGTGGTGACGGGGTAAACGAGCAAAGGCGCCTAAATGAATGAACGACTCGAAACGCTGAAAAAAGCCCGTGAGCGTATGATCGAGGACAGGGACGCGCATGCGAAAGTGCTGGCCGCTCCCTTTGATCGAGAAAAGGCCGAGCGAGCACGCAGCAAGTTCACCGAGATTCAAGCGCTGATCGACGCGCTGGACCGCGCCATAAGGGGCGAGGATGTCATCTCGCCGAAAAGCTGAGCCCGGACAAAAAAGGTGTCACCCGAAAAGGAAACTGGATGAAGAAAACTCTCACAGTATTGGCGCTCTGCGCATTCGCGCAAAGCGCTTTCGCCATGGGACCAGATTGTAGCGCGATCGAACGCACGACCGAGCGGCTCGCTTGTTACGACGCGGCGTCTCCTCCGAAAATCAAGAAGCCCGCGGTTGTCGAAGACAACGCATCGCGCGCTGCGTACCAGGACCCGTTCATCGCGGAGGAGGCCCGAACAACCGCCAAGCTGAAGAACATCTGCCGCGGTTGCTGAACGGTCGGTCGTGCCGCCGGCCTAACTGCCTTTTGCCGCCGCCTTTGCAATCTGCGCCGCCTTTCGCCCTCCGCCCTTGCCTTCGTTCTCCAGCGCTCCGCGGATCTCCTTGAACTCCTCGTGCGAGGCCTTGTCGACGCGCGGAAACCGCAAATTGAGCCCGTCGAGGGCGCGGACGATGGTTGAGCCGATCACCACGCGGGCGAACCATTTGTGATCGGCCGGCACCACATACCACGGCGCCACCGCACTGGACGTGTGCCTGACCACCTCCTGATAGGCGGCCTGGTATTTGCCCCACAACGCGCGCTCGGTGACGTCCTGTATCGAGAACTTCCAGTTCTTCGCGGGGTCATCGAGGCGGCTGAGAAAACGCTGGCGCTGCTCCTGTTTCGATACGTTGAGAAAGAATTTCAGGATCACTGTGCCCTGACGCGTCAGATAGCGCTCGAACGCGGAGATGTCCTCGAACCGCTCGCGCCAGATATTCTTGCCGGCCAGGATCGGCGGAATCCGCTGCTTTGCCAGCAGATCCGGATGCACCCGTACCACCAAGCATTCCTCGTAATAGGAACGGTTGAAGATGCCGATGTGGCCGCGCAGGGGCAACGCGACCGCGCCGCGCCAGAGAAAGTCGTGATTGAGTTCTTTGGTCGACGGCTGCTTGAACGAGGTGACTTCGCAGCCCTGCGGATTGACGCCGTCGAAAATGGCCTTGATGGCGGAGTCCTTGCCCGCGGCGTCCATGCCCTGGAAGATCAGAAGCAGCGACCAGCGGTCCTGCGCATAGAGCTTTTCCTGGAAATCACTCAATCGCTTGCGATTGGCCTCGATGATCTTTTCGCCCTTGTCCTTGTCGAGCCCGCCCTTCTCGGCTGACTCGTGGGACTTGAGATGGAATTCGCGCGAGCCGTCGATGCGGAACGGCGCGACGAAGCGATCCAGTTCGACCGCGAGCGATTGCGACGATTTCTTGTTCATGACGGCAGAGTTGGCCTGCGTTGCGGTTTCAGCCCTTCGGCCAGACTACCAAGAATGCCCTTGGGAAGAAATATGATGAACAGCACCAGCAGCACGCCATAGACGAGGTTGTCCCAGCCGACGGCATTGGTGCCGAATCCGATCCGCAAGGTTTCGGCCAACAGGATGGTGATGACGGCGCCGACCGTCGGCCCGAACGAGACGTAAATGCCGCCGACGATCGCGGCAAAGACCATCTGCAGCGACACCGCGATGCCGCTCACCGTGTCGGGAGAGATGAACATCTGGTATTGGCAATAGAGCGCGCCGGCGAGCGCCGTCATCAACGCGCTGATCACCGTGATCTTGAGTTTCTCGGCGGTGACGTTGACGCCGGCCGCAGCAGCAGCGTCCTCGTCCTCCGAAATCGCCTCCATGGCGTGGCGGCTCATGCTGCGGTCGATCACGCGCCAGATCAGGAGGCCCAATAGCCAGATGAAGAGCGCGATCAGGTACCATGTCACCTTGTCGTCGAACTGCAACGCCAGCAACTGGCTGCCTTTGGTGCGGCTCGGCGTATAGCCGAGCGAGCCGCCGGTATAGTCGCGCGTCGCGGTGATGACCTGCAGCACGATGCCGGACAGCGCCAGCGTCACCAGCACGAAATAATGCCCGGTGATGCGAAAGCGAAAGCAGGGATAGCCCACCACGACGGCGAGCAATCCTGCCGCAGCCATGGCGAGCGGAATGCCGATCCACGGCGACACGGCGAGATGGTTCCACAACAGCGCCGTGACATAGGCGCCGACGCCCATGAAGCCACCATGTCCGAGCGACACCAGGCCGAAGCGGCCCATGATCGACCACGAGGTATAGGCGAACGACCAGATCAGGATCAGCACCAGGATGTGCAGATGATAGGGGTCGCGATGGACGAAGGGCAGCGCAATCGCCGCCGCGGTCGCTGCGATCCAGACGGCGTGAGATGGCTTCATCGGCGTCTCGCCAACAGGCCGGCAGGCCGGATGAACATCATGACGATGAAGAAGGCGAAGGCGAGCACGTAGCCCCATTCGAGGTCGGAAAACAGCCCGCCCAGCGAAATGATCTCGGCAAAAATAAAGGCCGCGATGAAGCCGCCGATGAAATTGCCGAGTCCGCCGAGCACGCAGATCAGGAAAGTGATCGGCCCGAATGTCAGGCCGACGAAGGGATGCACATCGTATTGCAGCACCAAGAGGCAGGCCGCGAGGCCTGCGAGCGCGCCGCCGAGCGCCGAGGTGATCAGGTAGAGCCGCCTTGTATCGACCCCCATCAGCGACATGATGTGGCGGTCCTGCGAGATGGCGCGGATCGCGGTGCCGGTGAAGGTGCGCGTCATGAACAAATAGACCGCGACCATGCCGAACAGCGCGGCGCCAAAGGACAATAGCCGCGCGTAGCTGAAGTTCATCTCGCCGAACGCCAGCACCGGCAGGCGGATGCCGAGGTTGCGGAAATTGATGCCGAAGGCGACGGTCGCAAAGCTCTGCAGCACGAACAGCACCCCGCCGGTGGCAAGCAGCTGGTTGATCGGCGGCGCGCTCAAGAGCGGCGCGATGACGATCAAATGCAGCGCCGCCCCGAGCGCGGCTACCAGGAGAATGGTGAGGGGTGCGGCGAGCCAGTACGGCAGGCCGTAAGCCTGCACCAGAAAATACATGCCGTACATGCCGATCATGACGAGTTCGGCATAGCAGATCCAGGTGACGTCGATGACGCCGAAGATCAGATTCAACCCGAGCGCCAGAAGCGCGAGTACCCCGCCGAGCAGAATGCCGTTGATGACGGCCTCCAGCAGGTAGACGTCGAAGATATCAAGAAATGCCTGCATCGTTTCGTCGCCTCACACCCCGAGATATGCCTGTTTGATGGTGTCGGTCGCCAGCATTTCCGCCGACGTTCCCGAGGCGCGGATGTGGCCTGCCTCGAGCAGATAGGCACGATCCACCACGCGGAGCACCTGCTGCACGTTCTGCTCCACGATCAGCACCGTCAAGCCGCTGGTCCGAATCCGCTTCACCAGCTCGAACACCTGCTGCACCACGACCGGCGCGAGACCGGCCGACGGCTCGTCGAGCAGCAGCAGTTTCGGACTCGACATCAGCGCACGCCCGATCGCGCACATCTGCTGTTCGCCGCCCGACATGGTCCCGGCCATCTGGTGGCGCCGCTCCTTCATGCGCGGGAACAGATCGAACACGAACTCCAGCCGCTCGGCAAATCGCTTGCGGGCGTCCGGCATGTACGCGCCCATCTTCAGATTGTCGTCGACCGAAAGGCGCGGAAACAGCCGCCGATTCTCCGGGACGTGGGCGATGCCGAGGCTGACGATGCGATGCGCCGGCGTCGCCAGCACGTCGGTGCCCTGCATGCTGATCGATCCCTTGCGCGGACGGATCAAGCCCGAGATCACCCGCATCAGCGTGGTCTTGCCGGCGCCGTTCGGGCCGATCACGCCCACGGCTTCGCCGGCTCTCACCTCGAGGCTGACGTCGAATAGCGCCTGAAAGCTGCCGTAGCCCGCATCGATCGATGTGAGATCGAGCATGCGGCTCACGCCCCTGCCCGGCGGCGCGCCAGCGCCGCCGCGGCCTGGCTCGAATCCGCATCGGTGCCGAGATAGACCTCGATCACGCGCGGATCGCTCGCGACCTCGGCCGGCAGCCCTTCGGAAATCTTTTCGCCGTGATCCAGTACGATGACGCGATCGACCACGCGCATCAGCACGCCCATGATGTGCTCGACCCAGATGATGGTGATGCCGAGCTCGTCGCGGATGTTGCGCAGCATGTCAGCGGCCTGGCCCATCTCGGTTTCGTCCAGACCGCCCAGGCTCTCGTCGGCGAGAAGCAGTTTTGGCCCGGTCGCGAGCGCCTTGGCGAGCTCGAGCTTCTTCAGGCCGGCGGCGCCGAGCCCGTCGACGCTCGCCTGGCGGTCCGTCGGCAGGCCGACCAAGGCGAGCGCGCGCGCGGCCGCCTGCTCTGCGCTTGCCCGGCTATGCCGGCCCTGGCCGAAATATCCGGCCAGCGCTACATTCTCGAACAAGGTCAGGCGATGAAACGGCCTGGGGATCTGGAAGGTGCGGCCGATGCCGCGGTTGATGATCTGGTGCGGCGCCAGCCCCGCGAGCTCGGCACCAGCGAACTTCATCGAACCGGAGGTCGGCGGGAAGGTGCCCGAGAGCATGTTGAAGATCGTGCTCTTGCCGGAGCCGTTCGGACCGATCAGGCCGAGAATTTCGCCGGAATCGACCTTGAACGACACATTGTTGACGGCCGTGAAGCCGCCAAACCGCTTGAGCAGGCCCTCAACTACCAGCACGATGGTCCCCTTCGTCTGTCGAGGACTCCCTACTTGTAGCTATAGGTCGTGCCCGCCGGCAGCGGCAGCACGGCCTCGCGTTGCTGCTGGCTCTTCGGCCACACCACATACGACTTGTCGTCGACATACTGGATGATCACCGGGAACGAGCGCTCGTTCTGGCCGGCCATCGGAGTGCCCTCGCCATAGAACTTGACGCCGAAGCCCAGCATGGTGCCACCTTCGGGAAGGTCGACGTCCAGCGCCGCCTTGCGCAGGGCATCGGGATCGACGCCGCCGTACTTCTTGATGGCGCGCGGCAGCACATCGGTCAGGAACACGTAGGTGTTCGACGCGGCCATGCCGACATGGGCGGAGCGGATCGCCACACCCGGTTTCACCTTGTCGAACTCGTCGCCGACCGTCTTGATGACCGGCAGCAGTTTCGGGTCAAGGCCCTCGGAGTTGGTGATCCAGATCGAGATCGGATCGGTGTTGAAAATGTAGTTTACGTCGCCGCCGAGACCTTCCTTCAGCTTCTCGTAGACGCCATAGCCCGCGCCATGGCCGACGATGGCGCCGAACTTGAGTCCCTGCTCGCGCGCCTGCCGGAAAAACAGCGTGATGTCGGGATTGTAGCCGGTGTGAAAGATCACATCGGGCCGCGCGCGCTTCAGCTTCGTCACCAGCGCGGAGAGGTCGGGCGCGGTGGCGGAGTAACCCTCCTTCAGCACGACGTTGAATCCGGCCTTCTTGGCGCCGGCCTCGTTGCCCTTCGAAACGTCGACGCCATAGGCGCCGTCCTCATGGATGATGGCAACGCGCAGGTCCTTGGGCTCCTTGCCGAACTTGGCTAGCGAGTTCTGCGCGATGAAATCCATCGTCATCAGGCCGAACTGGTCGCCGCTCGCCTGCGGACGGAAGACATATTTGTAATTCTTGTCCGCGAGCACGGCGGAGGAAATGCAGGTGGTGATCCACATGAACTTCTTGAGCTGCTCGACGCGCGCGGCCACCGGCACGCATTGCGCCGAGGAGAAGAAGCCGAGCAGCATGTCGACCTTTTCCTGCTCGACCAGGCGGACCGCCTCGTTGATGGCGACATCGGGCTTGCTCTGGGCGTCGGCATAGACCGCCTCGACCTTGTAACCTTCGACTCCGGTCTTGGCGTACTGGTCGAGCATGATCTTGGCGCCGATATATTGCAGCTCCGAGCCGCCGCCGGCGAGCGGCCCGGTCAGGTCATAAATCACCCCGATCTTGATCTTCTTTTCCTGGGCCTGGGCGGAAACCGCCATTCCCAGCGCCGCCACGGCGGCCAGCAGCCCCACCAGCAGGCCTGCAGCTTTGCGCTCCAGCATCGAACCCTCCCTCAAGATTTGTGCATTGCGTTTGTTGTTCGCGTTGGGCCTATCACATTGTTAGCGCCAATCGATGTCAAGCCGCATTAGGTAGCAGCCGGCCGGCCTTCCGGATCAGCCCGCCAACTGGCTTTCGACAAATGCCGTCACAAAACGTGGCATCGCCGCGGTCAGATCGCTGGCGCGCCGCACCAGATGGATCGCGGCAAGCTCGGGCTGGAATTGCCCGCCAAGATTGGCCTCGATCCGGCCGCGCAGGGCTTCGCCCGGCAGATCGACGTCGAGGAGCTTGATCATCGCAACCGCCGCGCCGGAACGGACGCAATCCCAATGCGCAGCCGCGCGGTAATCGGCTGAGGTGAGCCCGGTCTCTTCTTCCACCTCGCGGGCAACGCTGCCTGCAATATCGACCGTCCCGTTCCTGATATCGTCGAGATCGGGGGTGCCGGACGGAAAATAGACGCGCCCGGCATTCGCCGTGTGCTGGGCCATCTCGCCCATGATGAAGGCGCCGTCGCGGCTGCGCAGCGCGCCCATGCCAAAGCCGTTAAACACGCTATCGTCCGGAAAACCCCAGTCGCGCCAGGCCAGGAAGCTTGCGAAATCGGTCTCGAAATAATCGGCGCGCAAGTGCTCGCCGACGAATTGCGGATTGCGTCCCAGCAGCACGCGGCCGTTCCAGATTTTCGGTTTCTCGCGCTGCTTGTCGGCGAAGTGCGCATCAATCTCGGCACGCCGCTCGCCGGCAAACGGCCATGACCACGGCCGCACCGGCAAATCCAGCGTCGTGACGCGATGAATAAGCGGGGCGATCACAGCGCTTGACAGGCGCTACTTCGCATTCATCCCCGTCGTTTTCCTGGCTTCATCGACGAACTTGTTGGTGAAGGTCTTGGCTACGTCGATATTGGCTTTGGCGACCTCGGGCGAGCCTTCGCTGAATACCGCCAGCACCGCGTCCGCGCCCTTGGGATCCATCTTGCCGGTCTCCGAATACATCGGGATCGTGTTCTTGAGCGCGGCGAGATAGAGCTCCTTGTTCTTGCCGACCGTCTCCTCGGGCATCTTTGCCATGATCTCTTCCGGCGAATGGGAATGAATCCAGGAGAGCGTGCTGACGATCGCGTTGGTCAGCGCCTGCGCCTCCTTCTCGTGCGAGGCGACCCAGGCGGTCGTGGAATAGAGCGCGCCGCCCGGATATTCGCCGCCGAAGGTCGAAAGCGTATCCTTCTGCGTGCGCGTATCGGAGAGGATGCGCAAGTCCGGATGGCTGCCCTGCAGCACGGTAACGGATGGATCGAGCATGACGGCGGCATCGATCTGGCCCTGCTCCATCGCCGCGACCGCGGTCGCCCCGAGACCGACGCCGATCACCGCAGCGCTTGCGGGATCAAGCCCGTGCTTCTTCAACAGATACTTTAAGAAGAAATCGGTGGAAGAACCCGGCGCGCTGACGCCGACCTTTTTGCCGGCGAGATCCTCGATCGATTTGATCTCGCCATTGTGCGAAGGCGACACCACCAGCACCAGCCCGGGATAGCGGTCGTAGACGACAAAAGCCTGCAGCTCCTGCTTCCTGGCGGCGAGGTTGACGCAATGGTCGAAATAGCCGGACACCACATCGGCGCTGCCGCCGAGCACCGCCTTGAGCGCGTCCGAACCGCCCTTGAGGTCGACCAGCTCGACGGCGAGGCCCACTTTGTCGAACTCGCCGAGCTGTTTGGCCAGCACCGTCGGCAGATAGCACAGGCAGGCGCCGCCGCCGACCGCGATCGTGATCCTGCTTTGCGCTGCGGCAAGCGCCGAGGTCAAGACCAGCGCCGCGAGCGCCCCAGCTAGCCTGCCGAACATTTTTCTCATGGTTTCCTCCATTCGGTTGCCGGCACGATAGAGCAGCGAATGCAGCTTGAGAAGGCGACTCCGTCATTCCGGGATGGTCCGAAGGACCAGACCTCAGATGTGCAATTGCACATCGGGGAATCCCGAGATTCTCCGATGTGCAATTGCACATCGTAGTTCGATGCTCCGCATCGCCCCGGAATGACGAAGTCAGCCGCGCCCCACCACCGCAGCCGGCCGCCAGCTCAACCGTCCTCGCTGGACCACGATCACTGCGGCGACCAGCTCCAGGACGATACAGAGCGCAAGGGCCGCATCATAGTCGCCGGTCCAGCCGCGAACGAGACCGACAAGCACCGGACCCAACGCGCCAAGGACTCCGCTGATGGCGTTCGACAACCCCATGACCACGACAAAGCTTGCGGCACTGAACTCGCGGTGAATGATCAGCGGCGGCAAGGTAATGAGATTACCCACTGAAAAGCCGAAGACGGCGCAAGCCACCAGGACGATGGGAACGCTGTCGGACTGCAGGATGGTCAGGAGCGCCGCCGCCTGACTTACCAGCGATGCGGCAGTGACGAGCCGCGGATCGAACCGGTCTACAACCATGCCGAGGCCGAGGCGGCCGACGATCGCCATGAACGTCATCGCTGAAACCGCAAACCCCGCGTTGCCACGGCCGATCTTCGGCTCCAGCAGCGCGATCTGGTGCACGATGAAAGCAATCTGAGCCATGAGCGCAAGCGCGAACGGTATCGAGATTGTCCAGATCGCCAGGCTGCGCATCAGCTTTGCACGCGATACTTCGCCCGGAGCGGACGAAATCTGAGCTCGCGAGGAATCATTGGCCTCTGCCTCGGCCGGACCAGCGGCGGGTGGCGGCCCGATCCAGGCGACAGCAACCGGTACAAGGACCGCAAGCATGATCGCGGTTACGGTCAGCATCGCGGCCGTAAAGCCGAACCGTTCAACGAGAAACACCAGCAAAGGCGTAACGACGACCCCGCCGCAACTGGCGCCGGTGAACGCAAGGCTAATGGCAAGGCCGCGACGGCGCACGAACCAGAGGCTAACGACCGCGGCGATCACGATCGTGCCCATGCCGATCCAGCCTAAGGACATCAGCATGAAGGCGACATAGAGCTGCCACGGCGAACTCGCCAGAGCGAGCAGCGCCATGGACGCCGCCAGCGCCGCCATCCCCAACAGAACAAGCCGCTTCGCGCCCAGCCGCGCCACGAGCTCGTTGGTAAAGGTCGCGAAAATGTTGGCGAGCAGGAGGGACAGCGTGCTCGCGCCCGAGATCAGCGCCGCCGGCCAGCCGTTGAGACGCTGCAGCTCGGCAAGGTAGACGCCATGGCCGTAAAGGCCAAAGCCAAACAGAAACAGCGCCATCAGGAAGCAGGCTAGCACGACACGCCAGCCGGCATAGCGCAGCGACGTCTCATCCGGCTGGCTTGTGTCCTGTGCGGGGATCATCATCATGGCAGGCCTTCGTTGGCCCCTTGCCTAGCGCAAGCCTGCTGACAGCATGGTGTCAGCAGGGGGCTTTCGGCGCAAGGCCATCAGTTGCACGGCGCGGCTTCATGCGCCTTCGGCCCCCCGAAAGCGAATAACAATTAACCCGACGACTG
>Ga0210408_10006348_pt1 | contig 10223 bp, 7 predicted proteins | sample IncBWH4MmetaG_FD_155471 | JGI IMG/M metagenome (GOLD analysis project Ga0210408, IMG submission 155471) | Forest soil microbial communities from Barre Woods Harvard Forest LTER site, Petersham, Massachusetts, United States - Inc-BW-H-4-M | ecosystem: Environmental > Terrestrial > Soil >...
GATGCGGAGCTGGACGCGGCGGATCGCGAGCAGGTTGATCCTTGTTTCCGTCTTGCCGGTCTTGACCTCGTCGCCGATCCGGAACTGCCATTTCCAGACACCGGGCACGGAGGTCGCGGTGAGCGTGTATTCGATACCTCTGTGATTCATGCCTGTCTCCACCACGATTCGACTGCTTAAACATCGCGTTGAGGCCGGATATTCCTTTCCGGGCTTGGACTAGCGCCGCTTGACCGCGGCCCGCTGCAGCGCAGGGCAAAACGATACGGGCAGGGATTTGAAGAGTTTCAGCACGACAAAAAAATGCGCTAGAGCCCTTTCCGTTTCGATGGAATCGAAACGGGGGCTTTTAGATCCTTGATTTGACGGTTTTTTCTTGGCGCAAACCGGACCACGCCCCTGATCATGTCCGGGGCCGGCTTTCGCTTGAAAACGATCTGTCGGGCCGCGTCCGTTCCAGAGCCTAAGCGCCAACAAGAGGTGATAGGGAAGCGCAGGAACCGGATCTTCATGAAAAAGGGCTGATCAGGATCGCGCCGGTCGCAGCTAATGATGCAGCACGGACAAGGCGTTGCAAGAGGCCGCACTTACTTCGGTCGAGTGATGGTTCGCTTGGGGCGGCCTAGTTCGCCGTTCAACCAGCCTGTGACCAGTTCGGACTTCAACGGATCGGATTTCTCACAGCCAATGCATTGCGGGCCGCACGGCATGCTGGCCTCCGGCAGCAGCGCAAACTTCATAGCGCGCCCGCAATGCGGGCAACTGCCGGTTCGATTCGCCTGTCTCATGCAACTCACCATGAGGTCCACCGGCGGACCCGTCCATTCCAAAAGTGAGCGCGGTTGGAGAATTTTTGACTCTATAGGCGCCTGGCCGGCAAGCTTGATCGCGAGCGTTCGGTTTGGGAAGTCCGCTTTTGTTGAGCATCATGCTCCAGCAAAAAGATTGAACGGAATGACGATTCGAAGAAAAGTCATCCGCTCTGGCGCCGTTCGTCATCAGCAGCAAGCCCGGCCGGCTTCCTGCATGGGCGGGCAGGGCATCGATCCATAGGAGCAATAGACGCAGCAGTCGCCCTGCCTGGGCTTGAGCCGCGTTCCGCAACCGTTGCAGTCATAGAAAAACTGGCACGCATCGGTCGGCATGGTTTCGAGCGCCGCGTGACCGCAATCCGGACAAATGATGGTCGATTCCAGGATCGTGCGGGCGACAGTCAAGGGCAAACTCCGGATGGGCCAGTCGCAGATCGAGCATCGGCTTGCCGACGTCGGCAAGCGGGGCCGAAGCGGCCGCCCACGAGAGCCCTACGTGGAAACGCGTTTCTTGCGCTTGGTCTTTGCTGCGGCACTTCCGGCTGTCGCTTCAGTTCGGACCGCTTCGGCTTCCCTGGCTTCCCGCAGGGCGCGCAAGCGCTCCATGTTCTTGCGGACCGCAGCGGCCTCGCGTTCGACATCGGCCATCGCGCGTATTCCTTCCTCGAAGGCGAGACGCTGCCGGTTGGCCCTGGCGATGCTTTCGGGAGAGGGGTCGCCTGATTTCTTGCCGGCCATGTGCCTTCCCGATCTGCTGCTTCCCGATCTGCCGCCAATAGCCCGCTCAACCCTTGAGGGACCGAGCGGGCAGCGGCGCCGTTCCAGTACATCCGTGGAACGGTGCGAAGGGGTTAAGCCAGCGACAGGTTTTCCGCGCTGGACTTGCCCCGCATCTTGTCGGCCTTGATCTCGAACGAAACCTTCTGGCCTTCGGCGAGGCCGGAAAGTCCAGCCCGTTCGACCGCGCTGATGTGCACGAACACATCGTTGCCGCCGTCATTCGGCTGAATGAAACCGAAGCCCTTCTGGCCGTTGAACCATTTTACTGTACCTATCGGCATCTCTCTTCTCCAAAGCGCATGCGCGCAAATCTCGCATGACCATCACGCGATTCAATTCAATTTTGACGATGTCTCTGGAAGAAAAAGAGCCCGCAGGCGCATTCAACAGGGCACAGCGGCTAATCGAATGTCGCCAATCTATACGCTTTGCGAGCAAAATACAAGGGCCGCGCAGGGCATCAGCCCGTTCTGAAGTTCTTGTAACTGCCATCGAAATCGCCCTGCGGTCGCGCTTCAACTCCTCGCGGGGAGAGGTCTGTGCGTCTCACTTTGGCCTTGGTTTTGGCGCCGCGACCCCGTCGACGATGAGACCTGTTTGCAACCGGACGCCATCGGCCGAACGCCACACCATGCGTTAGCGCCTTGCCGGAAAATCCGCGTCCGGTGACGAGAACGCGTGGTGCAAAAACCATCGACGTATCCAGGGAACAATATGCGGATTTGCGGTTTGACCAATCGTGTCAGTCCCCCTGACACCCCCCAAGGACGGTCTCAGCTCTTTCAGCCCCGGAGCTGGGGCCGTTCGCTTTGGCTGCCTCGGGCTTGCCGCAGCGCGTCGGCGGCATGTTTGCGAAGCGGTGATGCGACCTTGTCCGACGGGCGTGCCATGACTGACCTCATGGGCTGGGCGGCGCTGACAAGCACCTTGTTATATTGCTGCGAATTTGGCTGTTTGTTCGGTGCCCGACTCGTAAATCAAAGATCGGCCACTGCGCTTGGACGAAAAAATCCCCACCCTCTAAGATGGGAGCGGGGATTAGTTTCACGAGAAGGCCCGCAACGGGTCACTACCGCTGGGGCCAATGCCTTGTAGCGCCGATTCTTGACGGTTGGCTATCAGATTTGATCATGGCCTGCGCGCAAACGCGTTTTGCGCGAGAGAAAACCGGCTCCCACTTTGCGCTAGCGCGTTTTCCAGCGAAAGCCTTGCCCGGGACATGATCCGGGGTGGATACGGGGTTCGCTTGAGGATGCCACAAACTGATGCGAGCTTCGGATTCGGGACGTTAGCCCATGCTGAAAGCGCAACGCCGCCCGAGCGGAATATAATCGCTTGGCGGCGTTGGTCAGTTACCGAGGCCCCTGAAATCCCCCCGGCGAAGGTATGTCTGCAAAGACGATGCGAAGGTCAACAAAATTTCGGCGCGGCGAGGAACTTGCGGCCGGAAACCCGAGGCCAGAACCTGGCGGCCTGTGTCCAAGGTTAATTCCAGGCTTCCGGCACACCCGAAAGTGGCCGGCAGGAAGAAACCGGCCGCGGTCAACGGGCCGCCAACCGAGGCCTCAGCTTGCCCGTTCTCGCCGTGCCAGTCTGCGCAACATCGGCACGCCCGCGTCCCACATGGTAATGACAAGGAGGCCGCCGGCGGCTGCCCCGACGAGCAAGAGGATGACGGCGAGCGTGTAAATCATCGCTAACCCCAGCGTGACGGTTGGTACGTCCTCTCAAGTTACAAAGTGACCAGTTGTTCCGCGATGCACGTGCAGAATTGCACTTTCGCATGGAACTTTTTTGGGCCGTCGGGCCAGCCAGGCCTCGTCCAAGCCCGATTGAAAAAATTCGTGGAGATGACGTTGGGGGCGGCCTAACCGAAAGATCTGGCGATTTGCGAAACAATAACCATCGCCGCCCGGGTGTAACGGGCGTCGTTGAAATGCTCATCCACAAAAGTGAGGGTGAGGAGAGCAACCACCGCGGCCATTATCACTCTCATAACCCGTATTATTGGGGCTATTATTTAACCGCCGCTTAACGGGTGGTGAACCGGACGGCCGGCTGGAATGCACAACACCGCCTGGGCGGCGTTTGACCGCCCGGCGGTGTTGTTGACGTCCCGGATCCTCAAATCCTCCAGCCGCGGCTCTGTTTGGCACAAGGAGCGCCAAGGTTCGACAGAAAAAGCCGGCCTGCCGTATTCTTACGGGCGAAGCCGATGGTCAATAGGGGGCCAATGGTGGAGAGAGCTCGGTCGAAATGAAAGAGGCCGCCAACCGAGGCGGCCCAGAATTAGATGGATCAGCGCCATCCCACCATGTGGACCAGCGGCACTATAAGAAGACCTGAGAACATCACGGCAGCGAAAATCCACACTGCTATCCAGGGCCATTTCATGCCGGCGTCCTCCCTTCACTCGTCCTAGAGCATGATGGCTTGGAGTTGAATCGCCTCGTCGCAGCGCGAAGCATTAACGGTCTCGTGTCGCGGGCGCTGCACCGCTGGGCCGGGACGCAAAATTGCGAAAACAACCCCATGCAAAGTAAAGAAGGCGCCGGCCCAGCAGCGCACCGCTACCGCGCCGCGTCCGGGGCACGAGAAAAAGCGGCCCGTCTCGCAGCCACCAACCTAATCTCATCCCGCTCTAGATTGGGGTTAGGACGTTGCCAACTTTAAACCAGGAGGCGGGGCTTCAAATACGACAAGGCCGCCAACTGAGGCGGCCTCCGAATTGATAATCCGCCCCCGTCAAGCGGGGCCGATACTTTTGGACCGCGATCAGACCTACGGCTCGTAGTGGCTACTAGGCGAGCACAAACCGGTACGGAGCGGTGGGGGCCTTAAGAAGCTTCAAGAGAAGCCACATCGGAACCTCCTTTCTCCTGCGCTTGTCGCGCGCCCATGAGATGGGAAGGTCGGGCGTCAAAGTCAAACTAGGCCACTGGCCTCGGAAACAGGCCAATACCCACCCCCACGGTGCTGTCCTAATTCGGACACTCACGACGGGAACTTAGGACACTAGCTTTTCGTCGGGGCCGCTCGGGCGGCGCAGATTCAATGCCAGCGCAACCAGACTTCGAAAGCTGCCCACGCAATAATAAGAATTATCGCAAAGATGAGAAAGGTCTCTCCCGAAACATCCATGCGAGATATTTAGCACGACTGGCCCCGGCGAAAAGGAGCCAGCACCACTCAAAGCCTGATATTCGCTATTCGCGCCCGCCCTCGATTACCGTGAAACTCCGCTTCACGCGGATCGGCCGGTTCGGCTCCAACGGCAGCACGGCATCAATCAAATCGCCAGGCGGGGGCTTCAAATACGACAAGGCCGCCAACGGAGGCGGCCCCTGAATACTCACTTGAAGGGTTTTTTGGTTTTGGCCTCTCTGCGTTTGGCTGCGTAATACCGATCCTGCATGCAGTTCATCTGCCCACACGACGGCTTGCCGTCTATCCTGTTGGCGGACGCCTCGTAGTGAATTCCGGCGCGGGAACGGACAAACTAAGCACCGCCAGGAAAAGCGCGGCGAAGGGCTGCAGCAATCAGCTTCATATAATCCTCCCATAAGAATTGATCTGGGAAGAATACAGGGTCCGGCAAATTAGAACACAATCAAATGAGGCCACTGAGGGGTCGAAACGGGCCAGCAGTCGAATTTTTGATGTCGAAGAGGCCTCCAACGGAGGCGGCCTCACTTCGGCGGCTGTAGCTCGCTCGAAAGCCGCCAAAGCGCATCGTATGAGGGACATGTCAGAAAGATTTTCGGCGAGCAACTTGAACTAGACGTTTAATGAAAGAGGCCGCCAGCTGACGCAACCCCAGCACAGGAATTACCCGATATTGTGCTGCTGGGCGCTATCTGTCTCGTCGATCTTCTTCTGGACGTTGGACGAAAGCGCCCCAGAAGAAGGCGTCTCGGCTTGATGATATCCTACAAAAAACCACCCGCCGCTCACGACGTTGAGTTCGGCATCGGTCAAAATCGTTGTTTGCTCGGTCATGGCTTGCGCTCCCAGGCTTTGACGAAGATGGTCGTTGATCAAGGGGGATATGCGGCGTCACGATCCGCAGAATCTGTGATCAGCATCACGCAGCCTAAAATTCGAATTAGGACACTACGAAATTCTACTTAGGACGCTCGGGCTCAAATACGGACAGTACCCACCCCCACAAAAAGAACATATTGCGAACTTGGAACAAATGGGGTACAGTGTTCCGTCATCACCGGCCCGCCTCGCCAACCGTTTGTCCCACAAGCGAATCCCCGCCATAAGGAGCACCACCCAAATGTCCGCCACCGCGCTGCGTATCGTCGAAGGATCTTCCATGGACAAGACCAAGGCCCTGTCCGCCGCGCTCTCCCAGATCGAGCGCCAGTTCGGCAAGGGCTCGGTGATGCGGCTCGGCAAGAACGACCGCTCAATGGATGTCGAGACCATCTCCTCCGGCTCGCTCGGGCTCGACATCGCGCTCGGCGTCGGCGGCCTGCCGCGGGGACGGGTGGTTGAAATCTACGGCCCGGAATCCTCGGGCAAGACCACGTTGGCGCTGCACACGGTCGCCGAGGGCCAGAAGAAGGGCGGCATCTGCGCTTTCATCGACGCCGAACACGCGCTCGATCCGGTCTATGCGCGCAAGCTCGGCGTCAATATCGACGAACTCCTGATCTCGCAGCCCGACACCGGCGAGCAGGCGCTGGAAATCTGCGACACGCTGGTGCGCTCTGGCGCCGTCGACGTGCTGGTGGTCGATTCGGTCGCGGCATTGGTGCCGAAGGCCGAGCTTGAAGGCGAGATGGGCGATGCGTTGCCCGGGCTACAGGCTCGTTTGATGAGCCAGGCGCTGCGCAAGCTCACCGCCTCGATCAACAAATCCAACACCATGGTGATCTTCATCAATCAGATCAGAATGAAGATCGGCGTGATGTACGGCTCGCCCGAAACCACCACCGGCGGCAACGCGCTAAAATTCTACGCCTCCGTCCGCCTCGACATCCGCCGCATCGGCGCGATCAAGGAGCGCGACGAGGTGATCGGCAACGCCACGCGGGTGAAGGTGGTGAAGAACAAGCTGGCGCCGCCGTTCAAGCAGGTCGAATTCGACATCATGTATGGCGAGGGCGTCTCCAAGATGGGCGAAATTCTCGATCTCGGCGTCAAGGCCGGCATTGTCGAGAAATCCGGCGCCTGGTTCTCCTATGACAGCCAGCGCTTAGGCCAAGGCCGCGAGAACTCGAAAGCGTTCTTGAAGGCCAATCCCGATATGACCGCGAAGATCGAGGCCGCGATCCGGCAAAATTCCGGCCTGATCGCCGAGCAGATTCTGGCAGGCTCCCCGGAGCGCGACGCCGAAGGCGACGAGGAGCCGGCGGGAGAGTGAGGCCCCCGTGTCCCGGGCGCGGTGCAGCGTGTAACGCTGCTCCGCAAAACCGGGACCCATTTCTTGGTAATCGAATTTCACTGTTTGACAAAGTTGGCTCTCGAGAGGCGGTGCGTTGCGCCGCGTCCGAGGCATGAGACGCAATGGATGCGCACGTTCTTTGTCTACATTCTAGCAAGCAAGCGAAATGGGACGTTGTATGTCGGCGTCACCAACAATCTCGCGCGGCGGCAGTCGGAACATAAGGCCAAGCTCGTTCCCGGCTTTACACGCAAATACAAAATCGATCAGCTGGTGTATTTTGAAGCATTCCATTCCATCCTTGAAGCTCGCGCGCGCGAGCATTCGCTGAAGCGCTGGCGTCGCGCCTGGAAGATCGCGTTGGTCGAGAAGCTGAACCCGGATTGGCGCGATTTGACCGACGAATTGAATTTCTGAAATGTCTTCCGGGCGCTGCTCGTGCCCCGGATGCTGCGCAGCGCCATCAGCGCGTTCACGCGCGTCTTCGACGCGCTATGGCGGTGCGCTGCTGATCCGGGGCCCATCAATGCAACGCAGCCGGGGTGGGTCCCGGCTCTGCGGAGCAGCGCAAGAGCGCTGCACCGCGTCCGGGACACGAGATTTATGCGGCCGTCATTCCGCTGCCTGCGCGTAGTCCTCAATCGGCGGACACGAGCAGACCAGATTGCGGTCGCCATAGGCATTGTCGACGCGTCCCACCGGACACCAATATTTGTCGGTGCGCGAGCTGCCTGCCGGAAAACAGCCCTCGGCGCGGGCATAGGCCCGCGTCCAGTTATCGTCGGCGATGTCGTGCACGGTGTGCGGCGCATGGCGTAAGGGCGAGGCCTCGACCGTGAGGCGCCCTTGCTCGATCTCCGAAATCTCGCGCCGGATCGCGATCATGGCATCGCAAAAACGATCGAGCTCGGCCTTGGATTCCGATTCGGTCGGCTCGACCATCAGCGTGCCGGGCACTGGGAAGCTCATGGTCGGAGCATGAAAACCGTAATCGATCAGCCGCTTGGCGATATCATCGACGGTGACGCCGCAAGTCTGCTTCACCGCCCTGGGATCGACGATGCATTCATGCGCGACGCGGCCTTTGGCGTTGCGGTACAGCACCGGGAAATGCGCATCCAGTCTGGCTGCGATGTAATTGGCGTTGAGGATCGCGATCTCGGTCGCCCGCCTCAATCCTTCGCCGCCCATCATCAGCATATAGATATAGGAGATCGAAAGTATCGACGCCGAGCCGAACGGCGCCGCCGACACCGGCCCGACCGCCGGCCGCGTGGCGCCATCAATCGCCGGATGGCAATTCTCCGGGTGATTTGGCAGGAACGGCGCAAGATGTGCTTTGACGCCGATCGGGCCCATGCCCGGGCCGCCGCCGCCATGGGGAATGCAGAACGTCTTGTGCAAATTGAGATGGCTGACATCGGCGCCGTAATCGCCGGGCCGCGCGAGCCCCACCTGCGCATTCATGTTGGCGCCGTCGAGATAGACCTGTCCGCCATGGCCGTGCACGATGTCGCAGATCTCGCGGATATGCTCCTCGAACACGCCATGGGTCGAGGGATAGGTGATCATGACCGCGGCGAGATTTTTCGAGTGTTTTTCGGCCCTGGCGCGCAGATCGTCGACGTCGACGTCGCCGCGCGTGTCGCACGCGACCACCACGACCTCCATGCCGGCCATATGAGCGGACGCCGGATTGGTGCCGTGGGCGGAGGAGGGGATCAGGCACACCTTGCGATGCGGCTCGCCGCGGCTCGCATGATAGCCGCGGATCGCCAGCAGGCCTGCATATTCGCCTTGCGCGCCGGAATTCGGCTGCAGCGAGATCGCATCATAGCCGGTGATGTCGCACAGCCATTGTTCCAGCCGCTTGAACAGCGCGTGATAGCCGCGTGCCTGATCGCGCGGCGCGAACGGATGCAGATCGCCAAATTCCGGCCAGGTCAGCGGGATCATCTCGGTCGTCGCATTCAGTTTCATGGTGCAGGAGCCGAGCGGGATCATGGCGCGGTCGAGCGCGAGATCGCGGTCTGAGAGCTTGCGCATGTAGCGCAGCATCTCGGTTTCCGAGCGATGGGCGTGGAACACCGGATGGGTGAGGAAGGCGCGCGTGCGTTTCAGCTCCATTGGCAGCGCGTCGCGCACGCCGGCCTCAATGTCGGCGTATGAAAGATGGCCGCCGAAGGCGCGCCATACGGCCTCGACGATCGCAGGCGTTGTGGTCTCATCGAGCGCGATGCCGAGCGTGCGCTCGCCAAGGCCAAAACTGAGGCTCAAATTGATTTTTTCGGCAAGCGCGCGGGCGACGATCTGATCCCGCCGGGCCCCGGCCTCCACCGTCACCGTGTCGAAAAAAGTCTCGCTTTTGGGCGCGAAGCCGAGCTTGCGCAGTCCCGCCGCCAGCACGCTCACGCGGCGATGCACAGTGCGCGCAATATGCGTCAGTCCCTCCGGCCCATGATAGACCGCATACATCGAGGCGATCACGGCGAGCAGCACCTGCGCGGTGCAGATGTTGGAAGTCGCCTTTTCGCGGCGGATGTGCTGCTCGCGGGTTTGCAGCGCCAGCCGATAGGCCGGCTGTCCTCGCGAATCCACTGACAGCCCGACGATGCGGCCGGGCAGCGAGCGTTTTAGCGCGTCGCGCACCGCGATATAGGCCGCATGCGGGCCGCCATACCCCATCGGCACGCCAAAGCGCTGCGCCGAGCCCACCGCGATGTCGGCGCCGAGCTCGCCGGGTGAAGCGAGCAGCGTCAGCGCCAAGAGGTCGGCCGCCAGAATCGCGAGTGCGCCCTTTCCGCGAAGGGCCGCGATCGCCGGCCGCAGATCGCGTACCGTGCCCGAGGTTCCCGGATATTGCAGCAAGCCGCCGAACACCTCGGCCGAAGCAAGATCGGTCAGGGGATCGCCGACGATGAGATTCAAGCCCAGCGGTTCGGCACGGGTGCGCAGCACCGCCAGCGTCTGCGGATGGGCTTCCGCATCGACGAAAAACGATTTTGTCTTCACCTGCGACACGCGCTCGGCGAGCGCCATCGCCTCTGCCGCGGCGGTCGCTTCATCGAGCAGCGAGGCGTTGGCGACGTCGAGCCCGGTGAGATCGCAGATCATGGTCTGGAAGTTGAACAAGGCTTCCAGCCGGCCCTGGCTGATCTCCGGCTGATAGGGCGTATAGGCCGTGTACCAGGCCGGGTTCTCCAAAATGTTGCGCTGGATCACCGCCGGCAGGA
>Ga0210408_10006349_pt1 | contig 10221 bp, 10 predicted proteins | sample IncBWH4MmetaG_FD_155471 | JGI IMG/M metagenome (GOLD analysis project Ga0210408, IMG submission 155471) | Forest soil microbial communities from Barre Woods Harvard Forest LTER site, Petersham, Massachusetts, United States - Inc-BW-H-4-M | ecosystem: Environmental > Terrestrial > Soil >...
GTCATCCCGGCGACATCGAATGTGATCGGCTTCGATCAGCAAATGTCCGACCCGCCCCTTCCGTCCGCAGCTGCATTGGGCGCAAGCGCTCGGACACCGGCGCGATCCCTGCCTGTACGCTGAAATACGGCTCAGATGGCGTCGTTTGAGTCATTGCCCTACCGGCCATGCGCAGGTCTCGCTGTCTTCAACCGGGCAGGCCGCGTTTTCATAGGACGGCGCATCGACGGCCCCGAACACGTCGACAACATCCATGTCTGGCAGATGCCGCAGGGAGGCATTGATCCCGGCGAGGACCCCTGGCCTGCGGCGCTGCGCGAGCTGCATGAAGAAACCAACATCAGCTCGGTCGAGAAGCTCGGCGAAATCAAGGAATGGCTCGTCTACGACATTCCGCGCGAGATCGTCGGTCAGGCCTGGGGCGGCAGATATCGCGGGCAGAAGCAGAAATGGTATGCGCTGCGTTTCACAGGTGAGGAGAGTGAAATCGACATCGCGCATCCCGCCGGCGGGCATGATCCCGAATTCGTGGAATGGCGGTGGGAGCCGCTCGCCAACCTTCCTGCGATGGTCGTGCCGTTCAAGCGCGCGGTCTACGAACGCGTCGTCCAGGAATTCTCGCGCCTCCTTCCGCCGCGCTGAGCGGCACGCCGACGAGCCTCAGGAAACAACCGCTCGCTGGAGCTCGTGCAGCTGCTCCAGCCGGCGCGAGAGCTTGTCGCGCTGCCAGCCGTCGGTGCTGTCGGCGATGTCCTCTTCCGTATCCTTGATAACGCCCGCGAGCGCCGTCGCATCGAACTCCTCGATCGGCACCGCAGTGTCGGCGAGCACAGTCAGCCCATTCGGGCCCACCTCGGCGAATCCGCCGTTGATCACGATGCGCATCGGAGCCTGACCGTCGCGGTAGATCACGAGAATTCCCGGACGCATCGTCGTGACGAGCGGCGCGTGCCCCGCGAGCACGCCGAAGTCGCCTTCACTACCGGGGACGTCGACTTGCGCCACGTCGCCGCTGATCAGCAGCCTCTCCGGCGAGACAAGGTCGAAATGCATCTCTGAATCCTACGCCGCTTCAGCAGCCAACCGCTTGCCCTTCTCCACCGCCTGATCGATCGTGCCGACCATGTAGAAGGCGGCCTCCGGCAGGTAGTCATATTTTCCCTCGCACAGCCCCTGGAACCCGCGAATCGTGTCGGCGAGCTCGACGAATACTCCGGGCGCGCCGGTGAAGACTTCGGCGACGTGGAAGGGCTGGGAGAGGAAGCGTTCGATCTTGCGCGCGCGGGCCACGGTGAGCTTGTCCTCCTCCGAGAGCTCGTCCATCCCGAGAATGGCAATGATGTCTTGGAGCGCCTTGTAGCGCTGCAGGATCTGCTGCACCTGGCGCGCGACATTATAATGCTCCTCCCCCACAATCATGGGCGAGAGCATGCGCGAGGTGGAATCGAGTGGATCGACCGCCGGATAGATGCCTTTCTCCGCGATCGTTCGCGAGAGCACGGTCGTCGCATCGAGGTGAGCAAACGAGGTTGCCGGCGCGGGATCGGTGAGATCGTCGGCTGGGACGTAGATCGCCTGGACCGATGTGACCGAGCCCTTGGTCGTCGTGGTAATGCGCTCCTGCAGCGCGCCCATGTCGGTTGCGAGCGTGGGCTGGTATCCGACCGCCGACGGAATGCGCCCGAGCAGCGCCGAGACCTCGGAGCCGGCCTGGGTGAAGCGGAAGATATTGTCCACGAAGAACAGCACGTCCTGGCCTTTATCGCGGAAATATTCCGCAACAGTCAGCCCGGAAAGACCGACCCGCGCGCGGGCGCCCGGCGGCTCGTTCATCTGGCCGTAGACCAGCGCACATTTCGAGCCCGCGGCCGAGCCGTTGTGCTCCTTGGGGTCCTTGTTGACCCCGGATTCGATCATCTCATGATAAAGATCGTTGCCCTCGCGCGTGCGCTCGCCAACTCCGGCGAACACCGAGTAACCGCCGTGCGCCTTGGCGACGTTGTTGATCAGCTCCATGATGATGACGGTCTTGCCCACGCCGGCGCCGCCGAACAGGCCGATCTTTCCGCCTTTGGCATAGGGCGCGAGCAGATCGACGACCTTGATGCCGGTGATCAGGATCTGAGATTCGGTTGACTGCTCGGTGTAGGCGGGCGCGTTCTGGTGGATGGCGCGCGTCTCCGTATGGGGCACGGGGCCCGCCTCATCCACGGGATCGCCGACCACGTTGATGATCCGGCCGAGCGTGCCGTCGCCCACGGGAACCTCGATCGGTGCCCCGGTGTCGGTCACTTCCTGCCCGCGCACGAGCCCTTCGCTCGTATCCATCGCGACCGTTCGCACCGTCGATTCCCCGAGATGCTGGGCAACTTCGAGCACGAGGCGATTGCCTTGGTTGCGCGTCTCCAGCGCGTTGAGGATGGCGGGGAGGTCACCTTCAAACTGCACGTCCACGACGGCGCCGATCACCTGGGTGATATGTCCGACAGCATTGGCCATGAATATTCCTTTTACCTCACTAGAACTGGTTTCGCTCGTTTCTATCCACGTCATGCGCGGGCTTGTCCCGCGCATCCACGTCTTTCCCGCGGGAGCCAAGGCGTGGATGGCCGGGACAAGCCCGGCCATGACGGGTCAGAGGGCTTCCGCGCCAGAGATGATCTCGATCAGCTCCTTTGTGATCATCGCCTGGCGGGTGCGGTTGTAGCTCAGCGTCTGCTTGCGGATCATTTCCCCGGCATTGCGCGTGGCATTGTCCATCGCCGTCATCTGTGCGCCATAGAACGAAGCTGCATTTTCGAGCAACGCACGATAGATCTGCACCGCGAGATTGCGCGGCAGAAGCTCGGAAAGGATTTCGTCCTCGTCCGGCTCGTACTCGTAGGCAGCCCCGCCGCCTGGTTCATTCCCGCCCGTGAGCTCCAGCGGAATGACCTGCTGCGCGGTCGGAATCTGCGCCATGACCGACCTGAAACGAGAAAAGAACAAGGTACATACGTCGAAAGCGTTCTGCTCGAAAAGGCGGAGGATCTTGTCTGCGATCCCTTCCGCATGCTCAAAGCCAAGCGTGCGGACGGCACGCAATTCAATGTGATCGATGATCTGTTTCTCGAATTGACGGCGAAGCTGCTCGTAGCCTTTGCGGCCCACGCAGAAGAATTTGACCTCTTTGCCCTCGCTAATAAGCGCGTTGGCGCGTTCGCGGGCGAGCCGCACGATCGCCGAGTTGAACGGGCCGCAGAGCCCCCGCTCTGCGGTGCAAACCAGCAGCAGATGTACGCTGTCGGCGCCGGTACCCGCCAACAACCGCGGCGCCGCGCCGCGATCCTCCACCGCACGGGCTATGTTGCCCAGGACCTTGCCCATGTGCTCGGCATAAGGGCGCGCCGCTTCCGCTGTAGCCTGCGCGCGCCGCAGCTTCGAAGCAGCGACCATCTGCATGGCCTTGGTGATCTTCTGGGTCGCTTTGGTCGCCGCAATGCGAACCCGCATGTCCTTGAGACTGGCCATATCAGTGATTCAAGCAAAGGTCCGGGCGTAGTCGTCCACCACGGACTTGAGCTTGCCCGTGGTGACGTCGTCGAGATCCCTGCTGTCGCGAATGGCATCGAGAATGCCGGCATGCTGGGTGCGCAGAACACCGAGCAGTCCGTGCTCGAAGGCGCGCACGCGGTTCACCGGCAGCGGATCGAGATAGCCGTTGACCCCGGCGTAAATCACGACGACCTGCTCCTCCATCTTGAGCGGCGAGAACTGCGGCTGCTTGAGCAGCTCGGTGAGTCTCGCACCCCGATTAAGGAGGCGCTGCGTGGTCGCATCGAGGTCGGAGCCGAACTGCGCGAACGCCGCCATTTCACGGTATTGCGCAAGCTCGCCCTTGATGCGTCCCGCGACCTTCTTCATCGCCTTGGTCTGCGCCGATGAGCCGACGCGCGAAACCGAGAGGCCGACGTTCACCGCGGGCCGAATCCCCTGATAAAAAAGATCCGTCTCCAGGAAGATCTGACCGTCCGTGATCGAGATCACGTTGGTCGGAATATAGGCCGAAACGTCGTTGGCCTGGGTCTCGATCACGGGCAGCGCAGTGAGCGAGCCATTCCCGTTTGCGTCGTTCATTTTCGCGGCGCGCTCCAGGAGCCGCGAGTGCAGATAGAAAACATCGCCCGGATAGGCTTCGCGTCCGGGCGGGCGGCGCAGCAGGAGCGACATCTGGCGATAGGCGACGGCCTGCTTGGAGAGATCGTCGTAGATGATCACCGCATGCATGCCGTTGTCGCGGAAATATTCTCCCATGGTGCAGCCGGCAAACGGCGCAAGGTATTGCATCGGCGCGGGGTCGGAGGCGGTGGCCGCCACTATGATGGAATAGTCGAGCGCCCCGTTCTCCTCCAGGACCTTGGTGAATTGAACCACGGTCGAGCGCTTCTGTCCGACCGCTACATACACGCAGTAGAGCTTGATCTTCTCGTCGCCCGCGGCGTTGAGCGGCTTCTGATTGAGGATGGTGTCGAGCGCAATCGCGGTCTTGCCGGTCTGGCGGTCGCCGATGATCAGCTCGCGCTGCCCACGCCCGATGGGAATGAGCGCATCGATGGCCTTGAGCCCGGTGGCCATCGGCTCGTGCACGGATTTGCGCGGAATAATGCCCGGCGCCTTGACGTCCACCCGGCGCCGCTCGGTCGCGTGAATCGGGCCCTTGCCGTCGAGCGGATTGCCGAGCGCGTCGACGACGCGCCCGAGCAGGCCTTTGCCCACCGGAACGTCCACAATGGCCTGCGTGCGCTTGACGGTCTGGCCTTCCTTGATCTCGCGGTCATTGCCGAAAATCACGATGCCGACATTGTCGGTCTCGAGGTTGAGCGCCATGCCGCGCACGCCATTCTCGAACTCGACCATCTCGCCGGCTTGCACGTTGTCGAGCCCATACACCCGGGCGATGCCGTCGCCGACCGAGAGGACCTGTCCGACCTCCGAGACCTCCGCCTCGCGGCCGAAATTCTTGATCTGCTCTTTGAGTATTGCCGAGATTTCGGCGGCGCGGATGTCCATCAGGAAACCTCTTTCATCGCATGCCTGATCAGATTGAGCTTGGTGCGCAACGAGCTATCGACCATCCGCGACCCCAGCTTGACGACAAGCCCGCCGAGAATGGATGGATCGACCTTCACATCGACTTGAACATGCTTGCCGGTGACCGCATGCAGGGCCTCTCTGATCGCGGTCAGGTGCCGCTCACTCGGCTCCTGCGCAAGCCGCACTTCGGCGCTGACCTCGCCGCGATGGCGCGCGACCAGCTGCCGATAGGCCTTGATCATGTCGCGGACCGCGAACAGGCGCCGGTTGCCGGCAACGGTCAGCAGAAACTGCGCCGAGAGACCCTGCACGCCGGCAAGATCGAGGATCGCGCCCAAGGCACGGACCTGCTCGTCGGCACTGAATACCGGGCTGCGGATCAGACGCAGGAGATCGGCATTGCCGGCAATGATCGCATCGAACCGATCGAGATCGGTTCGCACCGCGTCCACGGCATTCTGCTCGAGCGCAAGCTCGAACAGCGCGGTTGCGTATCGGCCCGCCATCCCGGACAAGTGTGTCTGTTCGCCTGCCACTTATGCTATTCGCTCGGTAATTCCGCAGGCGCAGGCGCCGCCGATGACGGGCGCCAAGCCCTTGAAATCAGGTTGAGACTTGCAGTCTCGCGGCGAGCGATGGCGCGCCCTGGAATGCCACGAAAATCGCGGGGTTCCCGTAACACAGCGTCCCCGGTGGCGCAACCTCGCGGGGCGGCCAAATGGGTTTCATACGGGCCTTACATCGAAGCCGTTGCGAAAAACGTGGGTATGCGACGGAGCGTCTTCCCGCCGCCGTATGATCCTTGCACGTCTTAGGCTATCGAGGGCAGCGGGACCCGGAAGCTCCATCGGACAGGGTCTGCTCGCGTTGATTTCGAAGGTTCTTACATGGCCGGCACGGTCTCCCCTCCTGAAAAGTCCCTGGTCGCAAACTTTTTTGCGATCGAATGATTGGCCAAACGTTTACGAGTTCGAATCCTCTCACCCCAGCCAGGCAGCCGGGTCTCCGCGAGCAGAAATTCGCGCGTCCTTCGCGCCCAACAATTTCGGTGCCCACCGTCTCGATGAGAAATTCGATCTTTACCACCTGCCGGATCGGCAGCTCGGCCGCCTTGAGCCCCGCCAGTTCAAGACTAAGATCAGTTTTTCCGGTTTGTGGATGGTGCAATGCCTCAGGCCAGCGAGTCCAACGAGGAGGATGCCATGTTCAATATGCTCTCAGCCAATCGCCGCGATCTACTGATTGCGCCACTGCTCGCGGCGATTCCCGGCGCGCTTTTAGGCGATCGCGCCGATGCTTCGCCGATCGATCCGAACATGACCTTCACCAAGCTGCCGGACCAGATCACCTGGGAGGCGGCGCGCAATCGTCCGCCCAACACCGTCGAGCAGGCGTTGCTCTGGGGCAAGTCGTCGGAGCCCGGTCTCTATTACTATCTCGTCAAATGGTATCCCGGCTTCATGAGCGCGCCGCATTGGTACGAGACCGATCGGCTATGTGTCGTGGTTTCAGGCACTTGGTGGGTGGCGAGCGGGGAAGACTTCGAGCCAAACGACACGGTTCCAATGCCGGCGGGCAGCTTCATCCGGCGCGTCGCGCGCACGCCGCATTACGACGGCGTCAAGAAGGACGACAGGGAGCCTGCGGTGATCGCGATCTGCGGCATCGGACCGATCACTTATCACGTGGTGGATCCGAGCAAACCGGATTTGCGCGTACTGTGAGCACACGGCCAATTGAACCGCTCGTGTTGGTGCAGGCTATTGATCCGGTCAGTCGTGGAACGCCGTCATGGCTCCGTCGAAGACTCCGGAGCCCATCATCCGCAAGCTCTCGGAGCTCCTGATCAAGCTGGCCGACGATCCGGAGGTGAAGGAGACCATGCGCAACACTGGCGCCGATACGGCCAAGACCACGATCGAGCAGTTCCGCGCGCGGAGCGGGCAGGAAATTGCGCACTGGAGGCCGTTGATCCGGAGATCGCGGAGTAGAAATAGCTGCTGTAGACCTTCGCGCGTGTCGCATATCGGCAATCGCGGGATGCTCGAATATGACCTCGACGCCAACTCGTGTTTGCGCGTACAATGGGTACGATCATCCCTGGGTGCTTTCCAAAGTGGAACTTGCCCTGCTTTCCCATTCCGCAATGCGCGCTTCGAGAGAAGTCAGGAACACACCGTCAGGTGAGCGGACAAAGAGCACGGAGCTTCGTACGTCCGCGCCATATTTGCTTTTAAGTTCGGCGGCGATCCTGCGGTAGCGCGCGTATTGGAGGTGGGAGGTAATCTTCGGAGTTGCGCCCTCGCGCCAGAGCGAACTCTTGATGAAATGTTTGTCCTCATCAGGAAGTTCTACTTTTTGGATCAAGTCCCTAACACTCAGGAAATCGCCTGTCATTTTCGTTCCTTATCTATGCGTGTCCAACGTTGACACTTCCAACGAGATCGCCGTTGGCGGCACGGTAAAGACCAGCCATCCTCGATAATCTCTGTTCGTTGAAGTGTTCTCGACGCTTCGGGCTTGCGAGCTAAACTCGCATCGGGGCAGGTGTGGGGCCTAGTGTGTCGAGAGTGTTACCCCGTCGCAGAATTTTGTTTCTAAAGATTGCTGAGCGGCCCGTGACAGCAGAAATTTGATACAGGCACTGTTGCACTGTTGCAGCCGAGGGAGCAATAAGTAGTGCTGCAGGCGTCTCGTTTCTTCGCGCCGGTTCCGCTCGAATAGAGCCGGAGAGTGGGCAAAGGCGAGCCTGACCCATGCTTCCTCGATTTCTAATCTTGCGCACCGTGTCTACCAGCCCCACCCGACCGCAGGGGCACCGTGCGGCGCTGTCAAGCTTGCGCGGACTGCGTAAATCTGTCTGCGGTGCGCGCCCTTTGCCCACCCTCCGACGCGAACGCAATCGATTTCATCGAAATCCGGTCTACCTACTCCATCGCGGCGGCGCAGCTCGTGCCCGGACATGGCATGGTCGGATGAAACCCCGATTAGGCTGTTGGCAATTCCATGGTTTGGATACACTCAGCAACACAACAGTCGTTTTTTGAAACACATGGGAAAACCGACGATGCTCTGATGCCGCCCGTCGAAGGGCCAGTTAGCGCTAGGGCTAAGCTGGCCATGAAGCCAAGCGGGCCCCCTGAGTGTCTTGTGGTGGTCTAGGTGGACGTTCTCGCGGTTCTGAGGCATTGCCCCCCGCATCGGAACGCGAGAAAAAGGACTGGAGGCATCGCCTCCGGTCCTTACTTCCAGGGGGCCTTTGGCGCGACCAGGGCATTCTCTATGAACTTCGTTTCGAAGACGAAATGAATGCCTCGACGCCGCATATCCTGGTGGTCGAGGACGATCATGAGATCGGCATACTCGTGGCAAAATATCTTCGTACCAATGAGTATCGGGTCACCACCGCAAAGGACGCACGCGAGATGGACTGCACGCTGGCTGCCAGCCGGATAGACCTCTTGGTGCTCGATCTCAACCTGCCTGGAGAGGATGGACTGAGCATCTGCAGGCGTTTACGGGCTCAAGGCTCCCCGATACCAATCGTCATGCTGACAGCCAAGGGAGAGGAGATCGATCGCATTATCGGACTTGAAATGGGCGCAGATGATTATCTGCCCAAGCCATTCAACCCGCGCGAATTACTTGCGCGGATCAAGTCGGTGCTGCGGCGTCGAACGCTGGAAGTAGAGTCGATTGGCGAGGTAAGAGTCCAGGCTTTTTCCTTCGCAGGGTGGCAGCTCAACGTGACCGTGCGCGAGCTTTTCAGTCCACAAGGGGCGAAGGTTACCGTCACGGGCGCGGAGTTCGACTTGTTGCACGCATTCTGCGAGCGTCCTGGGCGCGTTCTTTCGCGCGACCAGCTTCTCGATCTGACGCAAGGCCGCTTCGGGGGACCCTACGAACGTTCCATCGACGTGCTGGTCAGCCGTCTGCGCCACAAAATCGAAGCTGATCCGAAAGACCCGGAAATCATCAAGACTGTTCGCGCGGGCGGCTATCTCTTCACTCCTCGAGTGGAGCGCAGATAATGATGCGATGTTTCATTTCCTTGGTGCCCCGTGGCATTGCCGGACAAATCGTAGCGCTTGTGGTTTGCGGCGTGCTGGTTTTCCAGCCCCCCTTCGTAGCATTTTATCGACTTTTCCACGAGCGGCCGCCGAATCCTGCTGCTGCAATTGCGGAGCGGCTCACCGCGGTCGTGCAGATGATCGACCGCGCAACGCCTCTATCCCGTTCCCATGTGTTACAGGCTGCGAACGACGCATCCCCGAGCTTCGCATTTGCTTTGCTCGCTGCCCGCGAAACCGGTGAGTTGGGTCCCCAAGACCGACCTGCGCAAGGCGACATTCTATTGCACGACCTCACTCGCCGTCTTGGACCGGAGCTGAGACCATTTGTAGTATCGCCTTACTCGACTTTCCGGACCCAGATCGTGGAGCACCGCCACCGTGGGCTTGCCGTAATCCTTCACGACGGAAGCGCCGTCGTCGCAACGATCCCGAGCGAGAAGTTTAAGATGGGCGGCCCCCCACCCCTCGTGCTGTTCTCTGCTACAGTCGGTCTCATAGCGACGATGTTGACGGTCCTTCTATGGTGGGGAGCGCGGGCCCTCACCGCTCCGCTCGCTCGATTCGCCAGCGCGGCCGGCGAGTTCTCGTTGGATCGAGACCCTTTGCCGCTTCCCGAGGATAGCGGACCGGATGAAGTCAGAACCGCCTCCCGCGCTTTGAATCGAATGCAGGCGCGCATTCGGAGCATGATCGAGAATCGCACCCGTATGTTGGCGGCGGTGAGCCACGATCTGCGTACGCCCATTACACGCATGCGTCTGCGCGCAGAGTTCATCGATCAAGACGATACGCGGCGCCAGATGGTCGCCGATCTGGACCAGATGGACAGAATGGTGCACGCTGCGCTTTCTTATCTGCGCGATGGCGCTTCCTGCCATCGCCGCGACCTCATCGACATCGCAACTTTGATGCAGACGATCTGCAACGATTTCTCCGATCTCGGCGGAGCGGTAGTGTACGAGGGGCCTGGCCGCCTATTGGCCCGTGGTAACACTGACGAGCTCCAACGAGCTGTTACGAATCTGGTGGATAATGCTTTGAAGCACGGCGGGAACTACGCGAAAGTTCGCCTGCA
>Ga0210408_10006351_pt1 | contig 10219 bp, 9 predicted proteins | sample IncBWH4MmetaG_FD_155471 | JGI IMG/M metagenome (GOLD analysis project Ga0210408, IMG submission 155471) | Forest soil microbial communities from Barre Woods Harvard Forest LTER site, Petersham, Massachusetts, United States - Inc-BW-H-4-M | ecosystem: Environmental > Terrestrial > Soil >...
TCGATCAAGCACGAAGGCGCGCCGGCAACGGTGGGTGTGCAAGGAGCCGCACCACCGAGGTTGGCCAGAGTTCCATACCCAACCGCCGGGTAGTTCGTGGCATAACTCACCTCAGCTGTGTTCAAGGTACGCAGCTGGCTGGCAGCAGCCGATTCGTTGGCCGCAATACGTGCACGCATCAGGTTTGGAATCGCGATCGCAGCGATGATCAGGATGATTGCGACTACGATCAGCAACTCAATCAATGAAAAGCCGTTCTCTTTCCGCATCTCGACTCTGCCCCTTTTGCTCGGTTCTCTCGCGGTTAGTTCTACCGACGACACTCATGCCGCAGTTGATGCGCCAAAGCTCCTTGCCGGGAGCCTATCTTTCGGCGGTCTGCACGAAGTCGATTCGGGTGAGCCAGTTGAAGATGATGCGGGGCTGCATCCCAATGTGTTTGGTGTTGCCTGCGCCGGGCGCGGGGATTTTGGTTGACACTTTTTGTCTCTCGACATTGACCGAAACGCGCAGACGGCCACACCGAGTCTTGCTCGGCTGCCCAGACGAGGGGTCCTGGACCTACACACAACGGTTCTGCCTGCAGTAAAAAACGGAGCGTTATCCCCGCGCCCAGACTCGCTCAAGAGGACCGTCAAAAAACATAGGGCGCGGTGCACACCACCGCGCCCTTACTAGCCAGGCCGTCGTAAGAACCCGAGGCGATCGTTGCTAATTGCCCAGTGCCGCGAGGGCTCCGCACGCGGCCTCGGTGGCGTCCAGCGCGCCTGCCGGATCTCTGCGCACCACGCCGTCTTCAATCGAGCAGAAGCTGTTTACGCCCGTGCTTCCCACCGCAATCGGGGTCGCGGTGGCAACGTACTGGCCTTGGTTGATCACGGCGATGGCGAAGTTGTAACCGCTCTTGCCTTTGCCGACGTAGTTGGTGGCCAGCGAGTTGTCGATCAAGCAGGCCGGAACGCCGTTAGCGTTGGGCGTGCACGGGGACGCACCACCCAAGTTGGCCAGAGTTCCATATCCAACGGACGGGTAGCTAGTCACATAGCTCACTTCCGCGGTGTTCAGGGTACGCACCTGGCTGGCGGCCGCCGACTCGTTGGCCGCGATACGCGCCCGCATCAGGTTCGGAATGGAAATCGCAGCGATGATCAGAATGATCGCAACCACAATCAGCAGCTCGATCAAGGAGAAGCCCTTCTGTTTCCTCATTTGAATTTCTCTCGTTCTGGGTGAACCTGTGGGAGTTCGAAACGTGGACCTAGGTAACCCGGGTTTGGCACTCTGACGGCCGCTTCAAGCGTTCCTGGGACATCGGCGGCGCGCACTCATGCCCTCTCTCTTCTGTACGTTGAAATAGCCCGCCAGTCAATGAGTAGAACGTGCTATGTGCAGGGAATTGCGTCCATTCTGCACGGTCTCTGCAACTTCGCCCTTTGCTGGACCGGCTTTGCACCTCCGCACCCCTAATTTTAAGGCAAAAAGGCGAAAGGCGCGGGGGCTGCGCCTTCCATCGTTCCCAAAATCTTGCTCTGGGGAAGTCTTCAGTTGGAAACTGAACCCAGGGCGCCGCAGGCCGCCTCCGTGGCGTTGAGTACGCCGGTGGGGTCCTGGCGGACCACGGCGTCCTCGATAGAGCAATAGCTGTTGACGCCCGTAATCCCGACGGTTAGGGGTGTGGTCGATGCCACGTACTGGGCCGCGTTCGGCAGCGCGACGGCAAAACTGTAGCCGTTCTTGCCCTTGCCGAGGTAGTTGGTGGCGAAGGACTGGTCGATCAGGCACGCCGTGATCGCGCTGGGAGTGCAGGGCGTCGCGCCACCCAAATGGTCCAGGGTTCCGTAGCCTGTGGTCGAGTACGCCGTGACGTAGCTGGCTTCGGCGGTATTCAAAGTTCGCAACTGGCTTACGCTCGCGGACTCGTTGGCCGCGATGCGCGCCCGCATCAGGTTCGGAATGGCGATAGCCGCGATGATCAGGATGATCGCGACGACGATCAGTAACTCAATCAGTGAAAAACCGGTGTCCTTCCGCATCGTCCGGTGCCCCATGTTGGCCAGCGAATCACCGCCCTCACTAGTGCCAGCCTAATCTTGATGTAATTGTTCGCATTCCACGGACCAAAGTGGCTGGCATAAACGCGAAGCAAATTTCGTCCCCAAAAAGAAAAGCAGCGAAAGTTGCCTCTCGCTGCTCTCCGGCTTGTACCCTCCCCCAGGTACTTCGCCAACTCAAATTGTCAAAAGATCTCGAACAACGCCCTTAGCTAAGGCACGTACTCTGCCAAGCACGCGAGGCCCACTGGCGCCTTGTCCGCTTTTTGCATTTCCTGAAGGGAATCACGAACTTAGGCTCGGCGCGCTGGGAAAGGCTGCCCGTCCCGCTCGATCCGCGATGAGACGAAACGGCGGAACTGACAATTTCTGGCAGCCAATTTGTGTCGGTAACACAGGTAAGCGGCATTCCCCAGCCGATTGCCGCTCAAGCGCTGTCGCGCAAGTCAGTGATCGCCATCACATTGTGCCGGCCACCGCCGGACCATAAAAACGCTACTCGACCTCGGGGGAGGCCACGGATGGGAGCCCCCTCGCACCGGACGCGCTGAAAGAGCAACTGTAAGTCGCCGGTTCGCCAATTCAGAAAGAGCGAGGTTCGTTCTTATTTCGGCGCGGGGACGAGTCTCCGGCATTTTCCTCGATCTGCCAAGGCGCGGTTTAACTCGGACTCGAACGCGATCTGCCTGGCTTTCCGCCCCGCCGACTTGGTCCGGGATCCCTTGGTAGGCCTTCCCGCCACTCTGTCGGATATGCCTTACAGCCTCACGGCGGAAGTTCTCGAGAACTCTGAACGCGTATACCTCCAACGTGAGCGTTTGCTCGATCTCCTCCGCGAAAAACGGGAACTCTCCTTTCACTCCTAGCCATCCTGGCTGTGGAACTGGCGCAAACCCGGACCGCGATCGCGCGTACGCGGAAATCCCACGTGTAGCCGGGCAAAGGTCCACCTAGTTAACGGGCGCCCCCTTCGAGCCTGCCCTGCACGCGGTCGAATGGTTCACGTCAAGCTGCAACTCGACGAAAATTTCTTCGCGCCGGGCCCGCCGATCTTCAGCTCGGCATCTCGTGTGGAATGATGGGGCGCACTTCGATCGCTCCCCAGCGTGCCGAAGGAATCCGCGTCGCGATCTCGACGGCCTCGTCCAAGTCCTTGGCCTCGACCAGGTAGTATCCGCCCAACTGCTCCTTGGTCTCGGCAAACGGGCCGTCGGTGACGGCCCGCTTCTTATCCCGCACGCGAATGGTGGTGGCCTTGGAGGTCGGATGCAGTTCGTTGCCCGCCCGCAGGTGCCCGCTCTTGGCGATGCTGTTGGTGAAGTCCGTGTATTCCATCATGATCCCGTCCCGCTCCGCGGCGCTCAGCGTGCCAAAGTGGCGCTCGTTACCGTAAATCAGCAGTACATATTGCATGGTTTGGGCCCCCCAGCCCGTTCACTCCCTAGTCGAACGAGGCTCCCGATGATCGACAATTCTGAAATAAGAATCTTCAAAAAGACGGCCTCCGCTTTGGAACCTGAGCTTTCGTTCCGCGACCGACATCCGCACTCGATTGTTACCGTCTTAACGCACCCTTCACCTGCTTCCTCTCATCCAACCAATCGCACTTCTTCATATGAAGAACACCCGCATCGTCATCACTGCTAACGGCGGTCCCGAAGTTCTCAAGCCGATCGAAGAAGATATTCCCGAGCCTGGTCCCGGCGAAGTCCGCGTCAAGATCCTCGCGACCGGCGTTGCCTTTGCCGACGTTCTGATGCGTTACGGCCTCTATCCGAACACACCAGCCGTGCCGTTCTCCCCGGGCTACGACATCGTAGGCACGATCGACCGGGTCGGGGCAGGCGTCGCCCGACCGGCGCCCGGTGAAACCGTAGCCGCTCTTACCATATTTGGCGGATACTCGCAATTCATCAACTGCGCGCGTCCGAATTGACCCGTGTTCCCGCCGGCCTCGATCCCTCCGAGGCCGTCAGTCTGGTTCGGGAACTACGTGACCGCCTGGCAAATGATTCACCGTATCGCCGAGCTCAAACCCGGGCAGAGCGTCCTCATTCACGGCGCCGGCGGTGGCGTCGGCACCGCCGCCCTGCAACTTGGCAAACTAGCCGGACTCGATATGTACGCCACCGCCTCCCGTGCCAAACACGATGTGGTGACGGCGCTCGGCGGTAAACCCATTGACTACAAGAACGAAGACTTCGTGAGCCGCATTCTCCAGATGACCAACCGCCAAGGCGTGGACGCCGTGTTCGATCCTGTTGGCGGCGGCAACTGGTGGCGTTCGTACAAACTGCTGCGCATGAACCGCGGCAAGCCCGCGGGCAAACTGATCGGCACGGCATCTCGGCCGCGATTGTGGACGGCAAGCCCAGCAAATTAACCGGCGCGGCCAGCTTCGCGCTGCTGGGGTTGCTGAACTTCCTGCCCGACGGCAAGTCTGCACGCTGGTACAACATCAGCTCGGAAAAGAAACGCCACCCCGAATTGTTCCGCGAAGACCTTGCACATCTGTTCCAGCTGCTAGGGGAAAAAGGAAATCCAGCCTCTTGTGTCTGAGCGGCTGCCTTTGCGGGACGCTCCGAAAGCGCACGAATTGATTGAGCATGCTCGGGTACCTGGGAAGATTGTGCTGCTGTGTCGGGAGTAAGGGACTTGGGTCACTTTGAGTGCGAGAGATTTTGTGCTGGCGGTCCGTGTGGTTGCAAACCAAGAACCTGCCGAGCTAGCGCTCGGCCTGGACGGCTGGGACGGCCGTCCCCACGTGGACTGTGCCGGGCCCGATGGTTCGTGCTCGTCTTTCCCGATAGCTTGCGAAAGCTGCGTTCAAACCACCTTGAGGAGCAGGCAGGTTACATCGTCGTGCTGCGGCGTGTTCCCCACAAATCCATCCAGATCGGTCATCAGCCGCCGCATCATTTCCCCGGGTGTTCCATTGGCTCCCCCCGCGATCGTAGACAGCAGCCGTGGCTCCCCGTACTCCTCGCCACGAGTATTCATGGCTTCCACCACGCCGTCGGTGAAGATGACCAGCCAGTCCCCGGACGCCAGGGCCACGCTGCCCGTCTGGTATGCCGCATTTACGGAGATCCCGATCGGCAGGCCGCCGGCGTCCAGCCGCTCCAGCGCGCCCGACTTGCGGCACAGCATGGGCGCGTTGTGTCCCGCGTTGATATAGGTCAATGTGCGAGTCGAGGGGTCGAGCTCAGACAGAAACGCCGTCGTGAACCGCAGTCCGCCCTGACTGTTCGTGCACGCGTAGCGGTTGATGTTGCCGATCAGCTCCGGCAAGGAAGATTGCGTCACCGATAGCGTTCGCAGGCTGGCCTGAAACGTCGCCATCAGCATGGCCGCGGGAATGCTTTTGCCGGCAACGTCGGCCACCGCGACCAGGAAGCGATTCTCCTCCGGGGTGCGGCCGGGTCGCCCGAAGACATCGTAATAGTCGCCCGCGACGGTGTTGGCGGGTCGCGTCTGGAATGCGATGGCGATTCCCGGGATCGTGGGCGGCTCACTCGGCAACAGCCAATTCTGAATCTCGCGCGCGATCTGCAGGTCACGCTTCATTACCACGCGGTCCGCGACCTCCAGGATCAACAGCAGGAACAGCAGCAGGCCGCCGTATAAACGAAAGTCCAAACTCACGATGTGGAGATCGCCCTGGCTGTGCCAGCTGAACTCGGGATTGAAGATCAATAAGATCAGCGCAAACAGGAGCAAGACCCGCCGCGCCGGCGTGAGTTTCTCCAAAACTGCCCAGAAGAACTGCTGGGCCACGTGAAAGAATTTGCGCCCTGGCCCGGCGTTCTCCGCTTGCGTGCTTTCCAGATCCTTGGCGTACAGGCGGTAGCTGGAGCGCGCGTCTTTTTCGAATTGTCCCCACAGCTGGTTCAGCTCGAGGCCTTCGCTCACGCGCAGCCAGAACCGGTTGACCTTCTGGCGGAAGGTGAGCGGCGGTCCCAGCATCGAAGCAGGGGAAGGTGGATAGGTAGGGGGCATGAAAGCTCGTGAGTCAATTATAAGTCTCGTACTGGAACGACATTCGAGCAAGGTTCAAGGCTTCAGGTTTCAAAGTTTCAAGGTTTCGAAGGTTTCAAAGTAGAGACCATGTGCAACTCGTGCCGGCCTTTACCTTGCAACCTTGAAACGCTGAGACTTGAAACGCCGAAACCTTAGTCCCCGCCTAATTGCGCCAGCACGACTCTCATTACCACCAGCGTCATGTCGTCGTGCTGCTTGGCGCCCGCGACGAACTGGTCCGCGGCGGTGAAGACACGCTCCAGAATGTCCTGGGCCGCCATTGCATCGCAGTCTTTCACCGTCTCCATCATTTGTTCTTCGCCCCACTCTTCATCGGCGCTATTCATGGCTTCGCTGATACCATCCGTGTAGGCGACAAGCAGATCTCCGGGAGCCAGTGAGACACAGCCTTGCTGGTAGGGGAAGGTTTCAAGCAGCCCCACCACCGTCCCGCCTATGTCCAGACGCGATACCGTCCAGCGCCCGTCGCTGCGGTGAAACAGCATGGGCGGGTTGTGCCCAGCGTTGACGTAATCGAACTTGCGGTTCACTGGATCGTACTGCCCATAAAAAAATGTGGCGTAGCGGTTTTCCGAAGAGGCTTCGTACACCAGCCGGTTAATATTCGCGACCGCTGCAGCCAGGTTTTCGGGAGCGCGTGTCGCTTCGCCGCGCAGCGACGCCTGCAGGGTGGCCATCGTCAGGGCAGCCGCGATGCCCTTGCCCGACACGTCTCCGATCGCGACTCCCAGATGCCCCTGCGGCAGTCCGAGAAAGTCATAGTAGTCGCCGCCCACTCCGAGGGCCGGGCGGCAGTGCCCCGCATAGTCGAGCCCCGCAATGGCGGGCAGCTTTTGGGGGAACAGCCGCTCCTGCACTTCGCGCGCAATCTCGACCTCACGATTCAAGCGCTCGCGGTGCGATACCTCGCTGGCGATCTCGCGCATCAGGTTGGCATTCTCGAGGGCCATGCCGGTTTGCGCGGCGACCGACTTCAGCAAGCGCACATCGGAACGCGTGTACGGTTCTTCAGACTTCTTGGGACCAAGCGAGATAAATCCAAGCAACTTGTCGCGCACGGCCAGGGGCAGCAGGAGTTCCGAGCCGAGCGTGGCCAGCTTCGCCCGCTCCTCTTCGCCGATATCTTCTTCCCGGTAGAGCCAGGAATCTCGATCATTGAGGAAGACGCGCGCCGGTTCCTTCTGCTGGCGGAGCACCTTCGCCGTTCCCGTGTTCTGCGAGAAGGACACCTCGGAAACGTTGGCGTATCCCATGGCAAAGGCGGGCCGGTACAACTCTCCTCCACCCAGCAGCACCGCGACCTGCGGCACATGCAGGGTCTGGGAGATGCGAGTCGCTACCGTCTCCAGCAGGGACTTAGGCTCGACCATGGTGCGGACCTGGTCGCTCAATTCGATCAGCATCTGTTCGGCGTCGTAGGCTTCGCGGAAGAAGCGGCGGTCGATCCAGGTGCGCGCCTGTCCTCCCAACCGGATGATGGTCACGGCGGCGGTGATGCCGAGCGCGATCACAGTGATCTTCTGCGGGCGATTCCGGCCGGGATCTTCGGCCATGAGGATGCCCGTGAAGGTTACCGTCGCGATCAGCAGGATCTGCAGCACGCGCACTCCGCCTCTTGCCAGCGCGTATTGCAGTCCTTGCCGCAGCGCGACCCCGACGCCCATCGCCTTCTGCACCACGATGACGTAGGCCAGCGTGAGCGGAAAAAGAGTCAGAGGGATCAGCGCCATCACGATGGCCCACTGCGGGAGGACCTCGGGCGCCGTTTTGCCGAGAACCTTAGGGTAAACGATCAGGAGAAGCAGGCCGGGAGTCCAGGCGACAGTGGCGCCCCAATACAAAATCAGCAGACGCCGCCGCGCGTCGGGTGAGCGGCTGATGCCATACTTGGTCCCCATCGCCGCGAAGAAACTGCCGACCAGCAGGTACCCGAAGATCTGCACGATGCGATCGACAGGATGAGTCGCATTTTCAAGCGGCACGGCGGAACGGTAACTGCTCAGGCCGATCACGGATTCGATCGTGCTGAGGATGGCAAAGATCGCGAAGGGAAGCGCGAGGACCCACTGCTGCAACTTCCATATCCGCTCGAGCCGCGTGCCCGCGGGAAAGGGCTCGGGGAAGAAGCGGCCGAACAGAAACATCATGACCGGCAGCATGCTTCCCAGGAAGACGTGGTAGAAGACCGCGGCCTCGCGCCAGCCGGGAGGCCAGGACTCGATCTTGTAGCTCTCAAAAATGTGCGGAAACGTCAACATCAGCCCGAGCAGCAGCCAGGCCATCGGATCGTGCGGTCGTTGCACCGCCACCCAGAAGCCGAGCAGGACGCAAACCCCCGGCAGCAGAAAGAAGAGCGAGACTTCTCCGATAACCCGCCAAGACTCGGAGGGCTTCGCTCGAACCGGAAGCGTCACGGTCCGCTCGGGGCTTGCCGGATCGGCTCGCACCACGACGGCGATGGTTCCTCCGGCGGGCGTACGGTCGTAGGGCTGAGCCCAGTCGCTTGATCCGCGGTAGGCATGCCCGTTGATGGAAAGCACCTCGTCCCCGTTGTGGATGCCGGCTTGCGACGCATCTTTGGATGCCACCGCCACCCGATCGCTAGCGAGTTCCATGAAGAAGAAGGGAACGACGGTCTTGTCGGTCACGATGTCGTGCAAATAGGGAATCTCGTAGGCGACCGTCATCACGAACAGCAGGGCGAGAATGCCGTAGCGGAGGATGGGACGCTTGCTGGGCACAGATTCAATGAGCTCGCGAGCCGCACCCAGGCTCCGAGAGGAATGATTCTACATTTTCGTTGTGACTTTCGGGACCGGCTCGAACGGAAACAAGGGCATCTGCTCGTCGTCATCCTCGGCTGGGACCGGCTGCATGCGGCGCGCATAGCGGTCGTAGTCGTTGCGGATACCGTGTTTTGCGCGCAATCGCGTCATGAGTTGCGAGAGCCTTTTGCCGTAGGCCGGCGGCAGGAAGGCACGCTGTTCGTAGCGCTCGCGATAACTCGCGGCCAGCTGCGGGAATTCTTTTTCGAGGAAAGGAAGAAAGACCGCTGCCGAGCAAGGCTTGAGGAAAAGCGGGTTGGCGAAGATGGACTTCGCGCCCGCGTTCGCCGATGCCTCGACCAGTGCCTCCAGGTCGCGCGGAGCATCAGTGATGCCGGGCAGCACCGGAGCACAGAGGACCCCGGCCGCAACTCCGGCAAGGTTGAGCTGGCGCACCGCCTCGAGCCTGAGGTCAGGCCGGGGCGCGCGCGGTTCGAGAATGCGGGCGAGATCCGTGTTCACGGTGGTGATGGTGAGGTTGACGAACAAGCGGTTCTGCTGGCCAATCTCGCGCAGCAGGGCCGCGTCGCGCACCACCAGGTTCGACTTGGTCACGATGCCAAGTTCCAGCCCGCGGTGGCGTGCGAATTCCTCGAGAATCGCCCGCGTGGTTTCATAGCGCCGTTCGGCGGGCTGATATGGGTCGGTCGCCGTGCCGATGGCGATCTCTTCGTGTTTCTTTACTTTTTTCAATTCCCGACGCAGCAGGTCCGCGGCATGCTGCTTGACAAAGATCTTGCGCTCGAAATCGACGTCTGACATCTCCATGAACTCGTGGGTATAGCGCGCGTAGCAATACTTGCAGGCAAACTCGCAGCCGCGATAGGGATTGATGGCCCAGGTGAAGGGAAGACTGCGGTTGCTGACGACGCGGTTCAGCAGGGAACGGCTGGGCAGGGTGAAGTATTCGACGTTATGCCCCTCGCGGATCGACTCCCCCTGCGCCGCCAGGCGGGCAATGCCAATGAGCTTGGGCTTGTTGGAGTCGGGAATGAGAGGCAGGGTGGACATATTCGTCTTTTGTTCGCCTATGGTAGTGGGGGAAGAGGAGGGGTGTCAAGGGGGTAGCGGGATAGGAGGTAGAGCGTTTTGAAACCGGTCTCGTAACCAGATGGTAAACATTGAGGCTGTCCGGGACTGCGCCAATGGGCGGATCGGGGGCGGAGCCGCTGGGCGCGGCGGCGCGGGCCGTGGGAGGCTGGGGGGGGCGGAGATGGGCGTACGGGAGACTCGGAATTCTGAGCGAGAACGTGTTTTCGACAGGAGCAGGGGGCACAGGCGCTCCGTCGCGCACCAGAACGC